>Ga0138256_10002027_pt1 | contig 21773 bp, 17 predicted proteins | sample KNB2016incub_MG_FD_105486 | JGI IMG/M metagenome (GOLD analysis project Ga0138256, IMG submission 105486) | Active sludge microbial communities from wastewater in Klosterneuburg, Austria - KNB2014incub_MG | ecosystem: Engineered > WWTP > Activated sludge > Unclassified | place: Austria... | reverse complement strand
GCCAGGATATGGCAGGGAGCAACAAGCGCATTAGAAAAAAAACTTTTCAATGCCGCATTCCTCCGTACAAGAATAGAACAAATTTCTTTATTTTTCGGCGAAAATGAAATCAATGAAATCTGGATCACATTCCCTGATCCTTTTCTAAGAGAAAGCAAAGAAAACAAACGCCTGACATCAAAAAGATTTTTGGATCAATATAAAACAATTCTTCGGAAGGGTGCCCTGATACATTTAAAAACGGATGATGAAACATTATATAGGTTTACCTTGAATACCTTGACTGATTATCCGGGAACCAGAATACTATACAACAACCATGATATTTATTCCTCACCTTTGGTGTTTGAGGAACTCAGTTATAAAACAAACTATGAACAAAAGCACCTGGCTGATGGAAGAAAAATAAAGTATGTACGCTTTTCCATAAATTAGGGCTAAAAAAAGTATTTATGATTACATTTGCCTTTTAGCTGAATGCTGCAACCAACTACTTCTAAATATGGCTTTTTTAAACAAGTACCATTCTCTTTTTACAGAATATCTAAACTCAAATCCTATGAGCAGGGCTCCGGTAAATTTATACGAACCCGCAGATTATATTCTATCTTTAGGTGGCAAAAGATTACGTCCTGTATTTGTACTGATAGGATGCGGACTATATGATTATCAGCCTGAAAAAGCCCTGAAATCTTCGCTTGCTATCGAAGTTTTTCATAATTTTACTTTATTGCATGATGATATTATGGATAGGGCTGAAGTCAGAAGAGGCAAACCTACTGTACATGTCAAATATAACCAAAATACAGCCATACTTACCGGCGACGTTATGATGATACAGGCTTATCAGTATCTATTAGACTATCAGGATCCGATATTGGTAACGAAATTATTGGACATCTTCAATAAGATGGCTTTTGAAGTGTGTGAAGGACAGCAAATGGATATGGATTTTGAATCAAGAAATGATGTCAATATAGATGAATACATGAAAATGATCACTTTCAAGACTTCTGTACTTTTGGCTGCATCTATTCATTTAGGTGCTTTGATTGGAGGAGCAACTGATACAGACCAACAACATCTTTATGAATTTGCCAAAAATTTTGGTATTGCTTTTCAGCTACAGGATGACATTCTGGATACTTTCGGTGATGCAACTCAGGTAGGAAAAAAAATAGGGGGCGACATTCTGCAAAACAAAAAAACCTATTTATATCTTAAATCGCTTGAACTTGCTAACAACCATGAAAAAGAAACTTTACAGCGCTGGTACTCTGATCAAAAAACAGAAAACGAGCAGAAAAAAGTACAAGAAGTAACGACCATATTTAAAAATGTTAATGTTCTGGAATATACAAACCAGGTCATCGAGGCTTACAGAGATCTTTCTTATTCACATCTGATGGCGTGCAACATCAACCGTGAAAATCGGGAAGAACTTATTGGAATGATAAACGGGCTGATATACAGGACTTCATAAAATATTTTATACCTTCACACATTATATTGAAAATTGCATCGGTCTTTCTCATTAATCAGTCCATTTTATTGGCTTGAAAATGTATTTACATATTTCCTGAAATTTTTATTTACTTTTGTATTTAATCCGTGTCCAGAACAAAGACATAAAAAGTAATTTCAAATGCACGACAAGACTTTCTTAATATTTGTGACTTTTTTAGCCTTTATGTCCTGTAAATCTACCGAAAAACCATTCAGTCCGGAAAACACGAAATCAGAATTTATTATTTTTGGAACCGGTGGCGGTTTTACAGGACAGGTTTCAAAATATTATTTTACAAAAGAAGGCTTTTTATATACAAATTCAGGCGAGGAAATAAAACTTATCGGCAAAAGCAGTAAAACTTTGGCCAATCAGGTTTATTCAAATTATTCAACATTAGGCCTTGATAAGTTAGTTTTAAATGAACCAGGAAATAAATATTTTTTTATTGAATCGCATATTAAGGGAAATGTAAACTCTCTTAAATGGGGAAAAGATCCATTAGAAAACCCTGATATTGAAATCTATTTTGCTATTCTTATGAATGTAGTAAAAAAAATTGACAATAAATAATTTCACCAATTTAATCCATCGTTGACATGAGGCATTTTTACTTATTTATCTTATTATTATTATCGTTTTCTATTAACGCTCAGTTTAAAAAAGTCACTTTTGATCCCAATCTGAAGATTAGTGAAGAACTGAAAAAAATTCAACTTGTAAAACCAATTAAAAGCAATGAAGCCGATTTAAAATCCGGTATTGTTTTTAAAACTTTGGATGTTGCCTTGGTTTCAGCCATTAAAGCCGGATTAAAGCCCGGCATTATGAATGATAAAAATGTGCCGGTATACATCCAAGGTAAACTAAAACAAACCGGAAAAAGAGGCATGACAGTTGAAAATCTGGCAATGGAATACCTGGAAACAGCAGCACCTTTGATGAAAATTAAAAATCCCGCCAAAGAGTTCGTAATAAAATCTGTTGAAACTGATGATCTGAATATGACCCATGTTCGTTTGCACCAGTATGTCAATAATGTGCCGGTATATGGAGCAGAAGTGTTGCTCCATGGCAAAGAACAAAATTTTGATTTTCTAAATGGCACTTACTTTCCGTCAATTGATATAGAAAATACAGTTCCTTCCATTGATGTCGATGTTGTTAATGCTGTCATTTTGAAAGATACGGGTACTAAACCGAATTACTCCGCTGAGATTAAAGAATTGTTTAGTTGTCTTAAAGATGAAACAACACTGACAATTTATCCATTTGAAAATAACTTTTATCTGGCATATCATATTACTACATACAAAAATATAGTGGAAAGATGGGAATATTTTATAAATGCCCATTCCGGAGATGTGATAAATAAATATCAAAGTATTTGTAAGTTTCATAATCATCATCATGAAAAAGGGGTTAGTTGTGATGCAGAATCAACTGTACTACTTGATGGCAAGACCACAGCCACATCAAAAGATCTATTTGATACAAACAGAGAGATAAACACGTATCAGGTATCAACTAAATTTTACCTGATAGACGGATCGCGTGATATGTTTTCTTCAACACCAGCAAATCTACCTAATGACCCTTCGGGCGTAATCTGGACCATTGATGCGTTCAATACCGCACCACAAAAAAGCAATTTCAAATATGATCATGTAACATCTACAAATAATGTCTGGAATAATAAAACAGCTGTATCTTCTCACTATAATGGAGGAAAAGCTTTTGAGTATTTCAGAAATATCCATAACAGGAAATCCATAAATGGCATTGGTGGCAATATAGTTTCACTCATAAACGTCGCAGAAGAAGATGGATCTTCTATGGGTAATGCCTATTGGAATGGTGCCGCTATGTTTTATGGAAATGGAGATGGTGCTTTTCTGCCACTTGCACGTGGACTTGATGTGGCCGGACATGAAATGACTCATGGTGTTGTCCAAAGTACATCAAATCTGGAATATGAAGGCGAGTCCGGAGCCTTGAATGAATCATTTGCGGACGTTTTTGGTGCAATGATAGACAGAGATGACTGGAAAATAGGGGAAGATGTAGTAAAAAATGCTGCATTTCCATCAGGCGCTTTGCGAAGTCTGGAAGACCCACATAACGGAGCCAGTACAAATGATTTTAATAGCGGCTGGCAACCCAGACACTATAATGAAAGATATAAAGGGAATGAAGATAACGGTGGTGTTCATATCAATAGTGGCATACCTAATTTTGCTTTTTTTAAGTTTGCTACAGCTGTAGGAAAGGACAAAGCTGAAAAAGTTTACTATCGTGCACTTACGAACTATCTTACAAAATCTTCCAAATTTGTAGATTGCCGGATTGCCGTTATTAAAGCTGCCACAGACTTATTCAGCTCAACTGAAATAAACGCCGCAAAAAAAGCATTTGATGATGTAGGTATACTGGGAGATCAGGGAGGTAGTTATGAGACAGATGTTGATTTAAATCCTGGTCAGGAATTTATTCTAACTACCAATAGCGACAATAGCGGCTTATTTATATTTGATACCAATGGAAATAATCTGGGCACTATATCTAATACCGAAGTGCTGTCCAGACCAAGTATCTCTGATAATGGGAGTGAGATTATTTTTGTTGGAACAGATAATAAAATCCATTATATTGCTATCGACTGGAGCAAAAATCCGGTGACACCCGAGGAACAAATAATAAGCAATAATCCTGTATGGAGAAGTGCAATCATATCAAAAGACGGTCTTAAAATAGCGGCATTGACCACTGAAGAGGTAAATGAGATTGAAGTCTTTTATTTTGGTGGTACAACAGTCACCCAAAATACATTTGAACTTTTCAACCCAACCTATTCTGAAGGCATAAGTACAGGTGACGTAAATTACGCTGATGCGATGGAATTTGATATCACCGGCGAATACATCATGTACGATGCCGAAAACCAAATAAATAGTACCGCTTCTGGTTCCATCACCTATTGGGACATCAGTTTTATAAAAGTCTGGAACAATTCTTCCAATACTTTTTCACTCGGAAAAATCGATAAATTGTTTTCTTCATTGCCCGATGATGTAAGTGTGGGAAATCCAACCTTTTCTAAAAACAGCCCTTACATCATAGCTATTGATTATATAGATGAAAATGGTGATAATAATATTGTAGGAATCAATACAGAAACCGGAGATGCAAAATTAATATTTGAAAACAATACCCTTGCTTTTCCGAATTACAGTAGTAATGACAATAAAATTATTTTTGACAATGAAAACAGTAATGGGACATCATACAATCTTGGGATTATAAATCTGAAACCTAATAAAATAGAACCGACAGCCAATGCTTCTCTTTTTACACCGGGAAGACGTTGGGCAGTTTGGTTTAGTAACGGCACAAGAGTACTTAGCGATACCGAAGATGCCCTTTTTAAAAATGATAATTTACATTTATTGACTAATCCTGTTAATGATGTTTTGCCATTTTATTATACTGGCGATAATCTTAACGAGGCAGATATAAAAATCACCAATGTTACCGGAAAAGTTGTTTTATATAAAATTAAAACCCATTTAAAGGCCAATGAAGTGAATGAAATAAACATTTCGGACCTTGTTTCGGGTATCTATTATTTATCAATTGGGAACGAAAAAGACAATAAGACCATTAAGTTTATTAAGATGTGATATCAAATAGAAGAACCAGACTTACTTATTTGGGTAAGTCTGGTTCTTTTTAATCAAATCATTCGGGATTTTTTACTTTTTCTTACCACCAAGTATCCTTCTTCTATATACGGCAATTTTCAATTATTTACTTCAAAGAGAATTGTCGTCATCCAAAATTAATTTGCAAATATCTTAAAACAAAAATGTCATGTTCTTACCTGACTTTTTTTTGCATCATGTTATTCATAAAAATCAACTTTTCCCGAATCCACATCGTACATTCCACCTACAATTTTGATCGCTCCTGACTCTTCAAGGTCTCTGATTATAACGCTTTCTCTTCGAATGCGCTCAATAGTAAGTCGTACATTCAAACTAGCCACTTTTTCTACAAATTCAGCATTTTTGCTGGTTCTGTTTTCTGTGGTAGATTTCTCCTCATACACAGCTGGTTGTATTTTATTGAGCAGTGTGGTGAGATTACCCATTTCTATATGATCACATGCTCCTTTCACTGCTCCGCATTTCGAATGTCCGAGTACAACAATGATTCGGGATCCCACCACTTTTGTAGCAAACTCCATACTGCCGAGAATGTCTTCATTGAGGATATTTCCAGCGATTCTTACACTAAATATATCTCCCAACCCCTGATCAAAAACCAATTCTGCAGATGTACGACTATCAATGCAACTCAGTACGATAGCAAACGGCCACTGACCTTCACGGGTATCATTGACCTGCTCCAAGAGGTTTCTGTTTATTTTAAGATTATTAATGAACCGGTTATTTCCCTCCTTCAAAAACTTAAGTGCTTTGTCAGGTGTCACCGTTGCTTGTGATTCTGCTGTATGTGCTTTCATATTCTTTTTTATTAAAAGTGAAATTTATTAATTTTGAAATGAACTAATTACCTTCGATATAGGTATGTCTGTTTTCTTCCAGTGTATTTTCGAGCTTGTACTTATCTTTAAAACCCACCAATTCCACTTTGATACCTTTTTGAGGTCCACCTGCTTCTTTAAATTCTTTTATCAGATCGAGTACATCATGGGCTATATATTCAGACTGAGCAGCATTGATGACTACAGTGCTGTTTTCAGGTAGATGTCCCAAAGTAAGTTTGATTGCCGCTTTATTTAGAAAAGAAACTTCCTGTGCCAGGTCAATGTGTATAATATCTCCTGAATGATAGGATTCCTTTCTAAAATAGTAAGCGCGCTTCAGATTGCCCTGTAAAACAAACAATATGCTTATAAACATTCCTATCGCAACCCCAGTCAATAAATCCGTAAACACCACTGCCAGCAATGTAACTATAAAAGGAATAAACTGAAATTTGCCCTGTGCCCAAAAATGTTTCAAATGTTTAGGGTTGGCCAATTTATATCCAATTAATAGCAATATGGCTGCCAATGTGGCCAGAGGGATTTTATTCAGCAGTCCCGGAATCAGAAGAACAGATATTAAAAGAAAAAAACCGTGTATAATTGTTGATAATTTTGTCCTGGCTCCGGCTTTTATATTTGCAGTTGTCCTGACTACTACAGATGTCATAGGTAAACCACCTATCATTCCGCTTAATAAATTCCCGACACCTTGCGCTTTAAGTTCTGTATTTGTACTGCTGTATCTTTTGTAATTGTCCAATCGGTCTCCCGCTTCTATACACAATAAAGTTTCGATGGAGGCAACGATAGCAATAGTTAATGCGACCGTCCATACGTTTTTATTTGAAAGTCCACCAAAATCAGGAAACACAAATAATGTGCTGATTTCAGAAAAACTATTCAGTACCGGCAAACTCACTAAATGTGAGGAATCCAAAGCAATTGTTGATCCTGTATTTTTAAAAATTTCATTTATCAATATTCCTGCCATGACAGCCACAAGAGCTGAAGGTAGAGCTTTTATCTTTTTTAATGCAGGAACCCTGTCCCATCCAATAAGTATGCCCAACGACACCAGAGTGATAATTGTGGCTCCCAGGCTGATATGGTCAAACGATTCCATTAAAGTCGAGAATGTATTTCCTCCTGACTGTTCGATAAAGGACTCATCTCCCTCCGTATCACGATCATAACCAAAAGCATGTGGTATCTGTTTTAGAAATATTATAACCCCAATACCTGCGAGCATGCCTTCGATGACATTATTGGGAAAATAATTGGAAATGCTGCCTGCCTTAAGAAAACCAAGGATGAGCTGTAGGGCACCAGCAAGTACCACTGCCATTAAAAATAACTCAAATGAACCCAAGGCAGTAATTGAAGATAATACTATCGCTGTCAGACCTGCTGCAGGTCCGCTTACACTTACATTAGAATTACTAAGTGATCCAACAATGATACCTCCCACGATACCGGAAATTATACCGGAAAACAAAGGTGCACCTGATGCCAATGCTATACCGAGGCACAAGGGAAGTGCAACTAAAAAGACGACTAAACCAGATGGGAGGTCAGACTTTATGTGCTTAAAATATGAATGTATGGTTTGCATGGTTTAATTTTGTTTTTGAAGTATTAACAAGCTAAAACGAAGGAAAATAATATCAACATTTCTTTAACTCATGAATACATTAAGTGAATAATTGCTTCATTTACTGAAGTAATATATTTTTAGATTTATGTATGGAAATTGAATTCTGCACACTAATCGAAAGTGATTTGAATAAAAAAATAATTCTTAAATCAAGACGCTTTAAAAATTATTTAAAATTCAAAAAAAGTGATTAATTCATGAAAAATTCCCGGAAAGTCAGACTACTTTTTCGGGAGGAAAGTCTATGACATAAACATAGCTATACCCTTGTGGAGTTGAAAAATAAGTTAAATCTGATTGTTTTTCGTATAAAGAAAAACCACTGAATGGCTTATTGATGTTTTGAATAAGATATTTTTCATTGATAAGTTTCTTTACGTTTTCATTGCTGTGATTTTCTTCTTCCAGAATGGCAATAGTGGTTATTGATTTGCATAAATAATTTACAATATCAATACTTGTTGTACTGAACATAATAAAAACCAAAGCAATACTGTATAATTTAAACTTCCACATTTGGTCAATAAACAGCACTTAAAAGAAATTGTTTATTTTGGACTACATCAAAAAATAAATATTAAAATGATTGAAAATTGTTTACTTTTACCAAAATTAAATAATTTAAATGAAAATTAAATTCATTTTGGTTTTTATTGGTTTTTTTATTTTTCAGATAACTACTCAAAATAACTTTTTGAATAATACTATCATACTAATAGATTTTTATGAAGAATCCGGCGACGAAAGTAAACATAAGGAAGAAGTAAAACAGGATTTTAAAATTACAAATATCATAGTACCATATCCTGATCATGATTTTTTTATATCCTTAGGATCAGACCCTTTACATTTTCAAATAAATATTGTTACAACTACATACAAATCTGTAGAAACACCTCCTCCAAATGTAGTTTACATTTTTGCCCCGGCTGCATAAGTTAAAGTCCGGAAAATAATCATTATTTATTGACATTTGGTTTGCTAAATTTTTCAGTGTTTACATTGAGAATCCTTGCTGATTTAACAATTTTAAAATGGATTTAACGAGATTCCCTTTTTTAAAAGGAGATATATTCGGTGGTATTACTGCTGGTATTGTCGCATTGCCTTTGGCGCTTGCATTTGGTGTTCAGTCCGGCATGGGAGCAGAGGCAGGTCTTTATGGTGCGATAGGTTTAGGAATATTTGCGGCGTTGTTTGGTGGAACAAATACTCAAATAAGTGGTCCAACTGGACCTATGACTGTAGTATCAACCGCCACTATAACTTTAATAATAGCCGAGAAGGGAAGTTTCGAAGCGGCATTTCCAAGTGTTTTGCTTTGTTTTTTTCTGGCGGGAGCATTTATGGTTGTCATGGGGGTATTACGGATAGGTCAATATATAAAGTATATTCCATATCCCGTAGTTTCTGGATTTATGACAGGTATAGGAGTGATTATAATAATCCTGCAGTTTTTTCCAATGTTGGGTTATGATTCTCCTAAAACAATTTCTGAAATACTAAGAAATATTCAGGATCCATTGCAGAATGTCCATTGGACATCTTTGGGCCTGACAGCTTTGACGATGTTGATTGTATATATTTTCCCAAAATTATCCACAGTGGTTCCAAGTACATTGGTTGCTCTTATTGTTGTAACTTTAATGGCCGAGTTAATTCCTATAGATGTTAAAATTATTGGTGATATTCCCTCCGGTTTACCGGCATTTCATTTTGATTTATTTACTGCCATCACTGATATCAATCTGGTATTAATGCCTGCTGTTACACTAGCTGCTCTTGGTGCCATAGACAGTCTCCTGACTTCGGTAGTCGCTGATAATGTGACCCGTACAAGTCATAATTCCAATAAGGAGCTTATTGGTCAGGGCATAGGAAATATGGTAGCCGGTTTCATCGGAGGAATACCCGGTGCCGGAGCAACCATGCGTACGCTTGTAAATATCAAATCCGGTGGTACCACACGATTGTCAGGAATTATGCATGGCGTATTTTTGCTTTTTGTTTTGCTGGGCATTGGTTCTCTCGCTTCACAGATTCCTATCCCTGTTTTGTCTGGTATACTATTGACCGTTGGTATCAGTATTGTGGACAGACGGGGATTGAGTCATATTGGCAAAATCACAAAAACGGACGCTTTTGTCCTAATTATAGTACTCATTCTCACCGTATTTGTAGATTTATTACAGGCTGTTGCTGCGGGAATGATCATTTCCTCTGTCATTTTTATCAAACAGATGGGAGATATTACACAAAAAGACTCTACATCTACTTCTATACAAACATCAAAAGAAGCTGAAAAGCTACACGATCGCTATCATATTCCCCTGGAAATCCGACCTTTTGTTTCAATAAAAAGGATCAATGGGCCACTATTTTTTGGGAATAGTGAGTACTTCCTGCAACTTGGCAAAAAGGTTCCCGACGAAATAGCAGTTCTCGTTATTGACATGAAAAGAGTTCCATATATAGATCAATCCGGTTTATATTCTTTGGAGTCAATAGTGCTTAGTCTGGAACAAAAAGGAATTCAGGTATATCTCCTGCATCTGCAAAAACAGCCTGAAGCCATGATGCGTAATATACTTCTTATTCCAAATGTCATAGAACTAGAAACTATTTTTGATGATGAAGAACTATGTGCTGAATCCATTAAAACATTAATTAAAAATAATAAAACCTTATCAATATGAGTCAATTTTATAAACAAATATTAGAAAATAACAAAAAGTGGGTAGCTGAGAAAACCAGCAATGACCCGGATTTTTTTACCAAGCTTAGTGAAGGTCAAACTCCTCCCTTGTTATGGATAGGATGTGCGGATAGTCGTGTCCCGGCCAATGAAATCACAGGCACACAACCCGGTGAAGTATTTGTGCACAGAAATATCGCGAATATGGTCTTACACACTGACATGAATATGTTAAGTGTACTGGATTATGCGGTCAACGTACTTAAAGTCCGGCATGTTATCGTTTGCGGTCATTACGGATGTGGAGGTGTAAAAGCTGCCATGGGTAGTAATCAGATAGGGTTGATTGACAATTGGATCAGGTGCATCAAAGATGTTTATCGTTTTCATTATAAAGAATTGGATGCCATCACGGATGAAACCAAAAAATTTGATCGGTTTGTCGAACTTAATGTAGTTGAACAGGTCATGGATCTTGCCAAAACTTCAATAGTACAAAACGCCTGGAATAAAGGTCAGGATCTCTGGATACATGGTTGGGTGTATTCAATCAAAAATGGATTGGTCAAGGATTTAAATGTAAACTATGGCAGTAATGATGAATTACCTGATGTATACAGATTAACAATGGAAACCGTTTAAAAATGTGTAAAAGCCCCTGAAAATTTAGGGGCTTTTTAAATTCTGTTAGCAGTTTATACATCAAACAGATACTACAATTTCAAATAATATTCTGTTAAATACCAGTATTAATAGATTTTCGTTACTTTTGCGATGTGTTTTGTCATTTACCTTATTAAAATTTTGACATGGCCATTATGGTACGATTATTTTGGGTGAAAATAGTTGTTGTACTTTTTAGTGCAGTAGAATCTAAAACTTCATCACCACATTTTAATTTTGCTACAAAATATTACAACGCTTCTGAACAAACTATTTTAACCTCAGGTGACTTACAAAATTGGTTTGATCCATTTGAAATAATCGAAAAAAATGAGCAGAGTGAGATAATTGAAGAAGATTCCGATACTCAACATCATTCATCATTTTGTTACTTTAGCTTTAGACATAGTATTTTTCTATTAAAATATCTAAAGGCAAATATTCCAACGATTGTTTTTTCTGATTTTACATCTCCTCAAAAGCTATTTGTTCTTTTCCATTGCTGGAAGTTACATACTTAATTTAACTGATCTTCTTAAAATTGGCGTCCTTTCTATTTTGGACACCTGATATAGACATTAAAAATGATGTCCAATTCATCATATTCTATAATCTGTTAAATTAAAAATAATGAAAACAAAAAATATGCTTCCAAAGGATGGCCTGGAAGGTCTAAAGGAAAATTTCTCATCGGACGCAATAGCTGGCTTTATTGTCTTTTTACTGGCTTTACCCTTAAGCCTAGGTATAGCAAAAGCTTCTGAATTTCCACCTATTATGGGACTAATTACTGCTATTGTTGGCGGAATGGTAGTCAGCATGATTGCTGGATCTAAACTGACCATCAAAGGTCCGGCGGCAGGACTCATTGTGATCGTAGCTGGCTCTGTCACCGATTTTGGTAGTGGAGAAACAGGGTGGCATCTGGCTTTGGGTGCTATGTTTGTAGCTTCTGTTATTCAGATTTTATTTGGTGTATTCAAGTTTGGTAAACTGGCCGATTTTTTTCCTCTTCCGGCCATTCATGGCATGCTGGCAGCAATTGGTATTATTATCATTGCAAAACAATTGCCGGTAATGTTAAATGTGGATCCAAAACTTTTGGCAGGTAAAGATCCCTTGTCAATTCTGGCATCAATCCCCGATATTATTTCTCACTTTGATCCCAGAGGTACACTGATAGGCGTAATCAGTCTTGCCATTATGATGGGTTGGCCTTACTTGAAAAAATATTCAATAGGAATAATTCCTGCGCCGTTATTGGTTCTTTTAATAGCCGTCCCGGCTGAATTGTTTATGGACTTTCAGCACACGGAACCTTCATACGCATTGGTTCATATTGGTAATCTTGTCGAAAATTTGCATCTAAACATTAATTTCGGAGGATTCGCAAAACCCGGCTTATTTATAAAATATGTCATCATGTTTGCTTTGGTTGGTGCATTGGAATCGCTGTTAACAGTAAAGGCTATTGACCTAATAGATCCCTGTAAAAGAAAGTCGGATAATAATAAAGATTTAATTGCTATCGGTGTTGGCAATTCAATAACTGCCCTATTGGGTGGGCTGCCTATGATCTCAGAAGTAGCCCGTAGCTCAGCAAATGTATCTAATGGTGGTAAGACAAGATGGGCAAACTTTTTTCATGGATTTTTTATTTTAATTTTTATTCTTGTCGCTTCGCGATATATAGAAATGATACCAAATGCTGCTCTGGCTGCAATGTTAATTTCTGTAGGTATAAAATTGGCACACCCTAAAGAATTTATACATACTTTTCAGGTAGGTAAAGAACAACTGGCCATTTTTTTGATAACGATTGTCATAACATTAGCTGAAGATCTTTTATTTGGTATTTTAGCTGGAATGCTACTGAAAATCATATTCCATTTATGGCATGGTGCACCGATACGCTCATTATTCAGGGCACCTACTTTGATTTCATTTGAGGGTAACAATTATTTAGTTGAAATTGATGAAGCGGCTATTTTTACAAATTTTATCCGCATAAAATCAAGATTGGAAAGCATTCCTCCTGGTTTTAATATCACCATTGATTTGAAAAAGACTAAACTTACTGATCATTCTGTCATGAATAGTTTGGAACATTTCAAGCATGAATATGAATCCAAAGGAGGAACAGTTCGTATTACAGGCCTTGAAAATCATACATCATTATCTTCTCATCACCTTGCTTCCAGAAAACTGATTTCAAAGAGTCGGTGGATAATTAAAAGAAAATATAATTCTGAAAATATATCAAAAAAATAATAAAAGATTACATTTGTACTTTATTTTATAGATTTTATATAAATTAATTCTTTTGTGCAGTCATATTTAAGGATATTGTTTTTATTCTTTCTGGTATCTGAATTGGTCTTTTCCTTTTCTGAACCTTATGTTTGGCATAATCCGGTTTCTGATACCAAGCTTTCAAGCAGATTTCAGGAGGTAAAAATTTCCTCTTTACAAAAATGTATCTTTATAGATTTTGGTTTCTTCGAATTTGTAGAAAAAGAAGAACAAACCGAAGAAAAGGAAGAAAACGACCAACAAAATAAGGATCAGGTTATCACAACCAATTCAGATTTTTTAAAATCAGTACTCCGGACTGATTCTATTTTTTTGAATAAGTATAAAAACAACACAAGTAAATATTTACTTTCCCAAAAAATATCACTTTTGGTATTATTCCACTCCTGGAAATTTCACATTTAACAGAAAGTCTTTTTTAGAAGTCTAACTTCTCAGTTTTCCAATTTTTCCCTTCAAAATTTCAGTATTCTGCATGGATACAAGTCATTTAGTTGGCATTCTTTATTCTGTTAATTTGCAAATTAATTCATTATGCATTCTATAAAAAATGAAAATACATTTATATATGATATCATTGCGGGACTTACTGTAAGCTTTGCTGCTCTAAGTTTAGGTGCTGCATTTGGCACCATGTCAGGAAGGGGCGCATTTGCCGGAATGGTCGGTGCTGCCATAATCCCTATCATAACTTCTCTTTTCGGGGGAACCCGACTGCAGGCCTCTGGTCCGACAGCACCAATGACCGCAGTATCTGCTTTGGTCGTAGCGTTTGCTTATGAGTCCTTTCCGGACAAAATCATAGCAGAACAATTTATAACACTTATATTTCTTCTCAATGCTGTTTTTCTGATTGTTTTAGGAATATTAAGGATTGGTCAGTATATTAAATATGTTCCTCAGGTAATAATTCTTGGATTTATGAATGGCATCGGATTGCTCATTTGGTTTGACCAGATAAAAAGGTTATTTGGACTGGGTGACAAAGTTCAGATTAATGGCTCTTTGATGACAAATATTTTGATAGCTTTGGCTACTCTTGGAACAATTTATCTGATTCCAATCTTTTTGAAAAAACTCGGTGTTTCTGAAACAATCAGAAAGTATATACCTTCTATGTTTGTTACCATAATTCTGGCTACTTTCTTAACAACATTGTTTAATACTCAAATTGAACATGTAAGTTTAGGTAATACAATAAGCAGTTTTAGTGAGTTTTGGACCACCATTAATAATTATTTCCCGTCAAATCCTCAACTTTTTACTTCAGATATTCTTATTCAGGCTCTGCCTTTTGCTCTGCAACTGACTCTATTGGCATATCTTGATTCTCTCCTTACAAGTTTAGTAATAGACAATATGACAAAAGAGAAAACTAGACAGGATAAAGAATTAATAGCACAAGGGCTTGCCAATGGTTTAACGGCTATTGCGCAGGGAATCCCGGGAGCTCAGGCAACAATCAGAAGTGTATTATTACTTAAAGAAGGTGCAAAAACCAGATTGGCTGGAGTAATGGTCGGAGTTTTTGCGTTATTAGGTTTTCTGGTGTTCAGCAAATATATAGTTATGATTACATCCGCAGTGTTTGTCGGCGTATTGTTTAAAGCTGGCCTTGATGTTGTGGACAGAGATTTTGTAATCGCATATGTTAAAAACAACTGGAAAATCAATAAGCTTAGAAATATACAGCTGTTTTTTATAATATATTCCACATTGGTGACCGTTTTAATTGATTTAAACGTTGCTGTTGTGACCGGGACAATTATGTTTTTTATTGCAAAAAAATATCTGGGTATTACTGATGCAGAAGAAGACTTTTCTGTCGTAGAAAGCGAATATTTACAGGAATAAAAATATAACAATGAAATGCCGTCATGTATGTTTAGTTTTTCTTTGGGGGATTTCTTTCAACTTAGTTGCTCAATCATTTAGTAAGGGAATAATCTTTCAAAATGAAACAGGAGAAAATTATTTGAAGATGTCTTTTGCCGCTCAGTTTTGGGTGAGGAATGGAACATACAATCCTAGTAGCACCATATTTGGATATCCAAAAAGTAGCGGAACTGATGTGGGAATAAGAAGATTTCGTTTGCAATTGTTTGGTCAGTTGTCTGAAAGAATATTTTTCTACAGCCAGTTTGGTGAAAATAATTTTAATCATATTTCTGACAGAAAACCTTCTTTTTTTGTTCATGATGTAAATTCAGAGTATGCCATTCATAAAACTAAATTATCCGTAGGTGTCGGTTTATCAGGCTGGAGTGGATTTGGAAGGTTTGCCTCGCCTGCCGTTGCAAGCATTATGGGATTGGATGCCCCGTTATATCAACAGACTACCAATGATATAACAGATCAGTTTTTACGAAAATTAGGTGTTTTTGTGAAAGGCAAAATTGGAAAACTGGATTACAGGGTATTATTGGCACAGCCACTGGCTTTCCAGAAGTCTGCTTCGTATTCTGGAGAAATTTCAAAGTATTCAGGTTTTTCAAGTCGGCCGGCCGAGTTTCAGTGGAATGGATACCTCCAGTACCAGTTTAGAGATCAGGAAAGCAATCTGACACCATATATGACAGGTACATATCTGGGTAAAAAATCGGTATTTAATGTTGGTGCCGGTATACAGTTTCAAAAAAACAGTATGTGGCACTTATCGGAAACCAGTGCAGACACAATATATACAGACTTAGTGATGTTGGGAGCAGATGTTTACTATGACAAACCGATATCTTATGACGGACAGGCTATCAGTTTATATGCACATGCCGGATACATGGATTATGGTCCCGGATATATAAGGAATCTGGGGGTATTGAATCCTACCAATGGTACTACGGACAAAAATGTAATAAACGGAAGCGGATTTTCTTTTCCTGCTTATGGAACCGGAAGTGTTTACTATCTGCAGATGGGTTATAAATGTAAAGATAATCTGATTGGTAAAACTTCCTTGATGCCTTATTTTTCAGTACAGCATGCATATTATAACCGACTGCCCTCGGCCATGAACTTTTTCAGTAGTGGTGTGACCTGGCTCATTAATGATCACAACACAAAAATGACTCTGGCATATGAAAACAGACCGGTTTATTTAACCAATAGTGACGCAGTAAAAAGAAATGGAAATATTGTCCTGCAATTTCAGGTTTTCTATTAACAAATATAAGAAATATAATGGATCATTCAGTACATATATTCAGAGAGGAAAATGTAATTCATCACCTGAAACACTACCTACCTGCTCAGGCTTCTTTAAAAGATTTTATTCATCACAATACATTGCATGCATTTCAGGACAGGAAGTTTTATGATGCAATTACAGAGGCCAGCAAAATTTTCGGATATAAAACCAGTCTTTCACTATCAGAATACCGTGATCTTTTTCTTCAAAATAAAATCCCGGAATGCATTATTGACAAAGTAATCATTGACCGAAAAGGAAGTGATGAAGTTTTGGTTTGGCGAGAAAAAATGATGTCGGAAATATTTCATGATTCTTTTGCAGGCAGACGTAGCCATTTGCGCAACAATTGGAAAGACCTTTACTCAATTGATCTGGATTTGGCTATCCAACCTTTTTTATTCAGGTTTTTATGTAGTTATCTTGATCAGGGTATTGCCATTTGGAGATTTCCGGTTTGGAATAAAGGATTCCTTACTACCATCAGAGAGATGGAACGCAATACCTACACCAGTTTTTTTAAAACATCCAGAGCGAAACGATTATTGATGGACCATAAATGTGAAATCAGTGATTTACTAAAAATTCTGGTGGGTGATGAAAAAATTTACGAACATTATCTTTTTGATCAGCAGTTTGCACACCCTGGTTGGTCGGGCATGGTTTCTGTTGTGGAAGATATGCCACAAACGCTTCTGGATACCAGACGAATTTCACTTCAGGATCTGATTATTTTTGAGTTGTTGCTTGAAATAGACACTTTGGATGATAAGTTTGGTGAAAATTGGCTGCCTTTAGGCATGAGGATCACTGAAAAAATGCAACCACTTTTTGGCAAAGTAGAAATATCAGCGTATCATGAAGTTCTTCATCTTTGGCAGGATGCTTTTGAATGGTCATTTTATGATCAGGTTCTTGGTGGTTTACAAGTCAATAAAAAAATACAGGAATTTGGTAAATCTCCTTCATTTCAGGCATTATTCTGTATTGACGACCGGGAATGTTCACTAAGACGATATGTAGAAGAAATAGATCCGTCGGCTTTGACTTATGGTACGCCGGGATTTTTTGGTGTGGCTTTTTACTATAAGCCTATGAATGGGAAATTTTCTATGAAAGTATGTCCGGCACCTATGGATCCGCCTTTTCTTATTAAAGAAGAGACAGATAATAAAATTAATAAAAAAGATTTTCATTTTGCTGATTATACACACTCATTATTTTTTGGATGGTTGATTACACATTCCATTGGATTTTGGTCTGCCATCAGATTATTTATAAACATTTTTACGCCAAGATTGAGTCCTGCCACGACATTATCGTTCAGACACATGGATAAGTTTTCTAAACTCACTATAGAAAATCAAAATACCAATATTAAAGAAGATAACAAGCAGATAGGTTTTACCATTCCTGAAATGGCAGATAGGGTGGAAGGCTTACTCAAAAGTATCGGATTGGTAAAAGATTTTGCTCCTATCATCTATGCAATAGGTCATGGTGCCAGTAGTGTCAATAATACGCATTATGCAGGGTACGATTGTGGCGCTTGTTCAGGCAGACCAGGATCTGTGAATGCCAGAGTAATATGCTATATGGCCAATCATCCGGAAGTTCGTAATTTACTTAAAGAAAGAGGGGTCAATATTCCTGCTTCAACGATTTTTTTGGGTGCACTACACGATACTACCAGAGATGAAATCGAATTTTATGACGACAATTTTGCAGATCTTACGAAAACAGATGTACATAAGCACAATAAGCAAGTATTTCATCAAGCTTTAAGCAGAAATGCCAGAGAACGAGCACGTAGATTTGCTACAATAAACACAAAATTAGATATCAAAAAACTCCATAAGGCAGTAAAAATACGTTCTGTATCTCTATTCGAACCAAGACCTGAACTAAATCATGCCACCAATGCTCTCTGTATAATAGGCAGGAGGGAATTGACAAAAGATCTGTTTCTTGATCGAAGGGCTTTTATGAACTCATATGATTATGCTATAGATCCTGAAGGTGATTATTTATTTAATATACTATCTGCTGCTGCTCCTGTTTGTGGCGGTATCAATCTGGAATATTATTTTTCCAGAGTGGATAATCTGAAACTTGGTGCCGGAACAAAATTACCGCATAATGTCATGGGCCTTATCGGTGTTGCCAATGGTATTGACGGAGATTTGAGGCCGGGGCTTCCCAATCAAATGGTAGAAGTGCACGATCCTTTAAGGTTACTTATGATTGTAGAACATAATGATACGGTAGTATTAAAAACCATTCAACGGACACCACAACTTTATGAATGGTTTATCAATGAATGGATACATTTGGTCGTCATACATCCAGACACAAAACAAATTACCAGATTTAATGATGGAACGTTTTCTGATTATAACCCTGATTTTTTACCGCAAACCGTTTCTGATGTAGAATCCCTTTTTAAAACTGAACAAGAAAATCTTCCTATATTACTAATTAAAGAATAGAATCATGGAAAAAATATTGGAGTTATTGATCGTATGGCCATTTATTGCATTTTTGGTTTCTTTATTCTTGCCAAAAGAAAATGAAAAATTAATATCTGGCTTTACTTTTGGGATGATAGGTTTTCATTTATTTGTGATTTTGGGTCTCCTGATATTTTGGGGAACTCAAGGATTTCCAGTTGTCAACCTGAAAGAGTTTTCCGTTTATTCCAGCCATGATATGAATTTTTTTATTGATTTCTATTTTGATAATGTCACGGCGGTATATTGCCTGGTAGGCTCCATGCTTACTTTTTTGGTTACAACTTATAGCAGAATTTATCTTCACCGGGAACCCGGATACAAGCGTTTTTTTTATACGATCCTATTGTTTTATGCGGGATATAATCTTGCTGTTTTCGCAGGAAATCTGGAAACGCTGTTTATCGGTTGGGAAATACTGGGTCTTACATCATTTCTACTTGTTGCGTTTTATAGAGAGCGCTATTTACCGGTCAAAAATGCATTTAAAGTTTTTTCTATTTACAGGATCGGGGATGTGGGTATCATCCTGGCTATGTGGGCTAGTCATCATCTTTGGCACGAAAATATCACCTTTGAGAAATTGGGTAATTATGCGTTGGTTCATCACCATTTAGAACAACACTCATTATTTGGTCTATTCATATCCATTATGCTTTTGATAGCTGCGTGCGCCAAATCAGCCCAATTTCCTTTTTCGTCATGGTTGCCCCGCGCCATGGAAGGGCCAACACCGTCAAGTGCTATATTTTATGGTTCATTGTCTGTGCATTTAGGTGTTTTTTTGTTACTCCGAACCATGCCTTTTTGGGAACATCAGTTTGTAGCCAGAGTTTTGATCGGATCCGTTGGTTTGTTGACTGCCGGCATTGGATCATCCATTGCAAGGGTACAGTCCTCAGTTAAAAGTCAGATTGCTTATGCCTCTGTGGCTCAGATTGGATTAATATTTTTGGAATTAGCGCTAGGCTTTGAAACCTTAGCATTGGTACACTTTGCCGGCAATGCCTTTCTAAGGACATATCAGCTTCTTGTATCTCCATCAGCCGTAAGTTATCTGATCAGAGAACAATTTTATCATTTTGAATCCAGGCATCAAAACATTGAAACCCATTTCACAAAAAAAATGGAATACACCCTATTTTTACTAAGCTTAAAAGAGTATAATATGGATGATTTACTGGACAGATTAATTTGGAAACCGTTTAAAAATTTAGGTAATCTTCTCAGATTTCTCAATATCCGCAATTTGTACTTTATTACTATTCCGACTTTTATATTGGGTGTTATTATTCAAATATTCAGATATCAATTGCCTCCTTTTATTGTAGAATTATTACCGGAAACCTTTGCATTTATCGGTTTATTACTTGTTTTTCGAGCCTATGCCGGCAGACGAAATGTATTTGTTGTTTGGACTCTACTGATAATGAATCACTTCTGGGTTGTTTTAGCTATCTCATTTAATGAGTCATTGACTACAAATGAAATACTTTTTTATCTCACAGGAGTTTTCGTAGCCGGCGCCATTGGCTTTTATATATTGTTGCAGATTAAAAAACTGGAACCGGATGTGGACCTTAACAGATTTCAGGGTCATGTATATGAATATCCAAAAATGGCTGCCATATTTTTACTTGCTTGTTTAGGACTGGCCGGATTTCCAATCACTTCTACTTTTATAGGAGAAGATATTTTGTTTTCTCATATTGAATATGATCAGATATTCCTTGCCTTTTACCTGGCTTTGGGATTTGTAATATCTGGTATTGCATTGATTAGAATGTATGCAAGAATATTTCTTGGACCTCATGTCAAAAGATACCATGCCATTGCACAGAGGTCGTCATAATTTCATCTGATTATTGATTTAAATACTTTTGAATAGTTAATATCTTTTGAATTTATTTTACTGCTTTAATTTAAAGTTAAGATACCTGCATTCAACTGCTTTTCCTTTTGAAATCAATAGATAAATTATGCCCTGACAAATCACTTCCACATCTTTGTGCCTGCCACTTTTTATGTGGTCAAATAAATCCAAATTATTTGCTAATAAATAAAGTTGGCTCTTACTGCATAGTATACCTTTCAACCCTGTCTTTAAAACACAAATGTGTGCATTTGTATGAAAAGCCAATTTTAGTTTTATAATCCCGCTGACATTTGAATCTAATTTCATCTCAGATACGGTTTCAGAAAGTAGTTTGTCAAAATCCAATTTTGTACGCGTTACAAATTCAGGATCTTTTTCTGCTCTTAAATAAAGTTCAAAACACCTGTCCTTTGCTAAACAATTTTCGTTATTAAACCAAATAAAAGCATTGTCGGGAATATTTTGACCAAAAATATCAAAAGTCACGGCCAATAAGAAACACAAAACATAATGGTTCATTTTGTTTTAACCTAAAGATGACGGGCAGATACAATTTGGTGTATACTCATCTTAATTTTTACCTTCTAGTCACTTTATTGCACCAAAAAATTTTGGTACAGAGCCACTTTTTCACTGTTACCGAGATGCTGATATGCTGTAATCACATTCTTTGCATACTCCGGTCCGGGTTTTAAGGCATATGCTTTTTCAAAATTTTCTGCTGCTTTTTGATGATTTCCGGATACGCCAAAGGAAACACCCATCAGAAACCAGGTTTCAGCATCCTGATCATTTAATGTAAGGGACCTATTTAACATT
>Ga0138256_10002026_pt1 | contig 21775 bp, 20 predicted proteins | sample KNB2016incub_MG_FD_105486 | JGI IMG/M metagenome (GOLD analysis project Ga0138256, IMG submission 105486) | Active sludge microbial communities from wastewater in Klosterneuburg, Austria - KNB2014incub_MG | ecosystem: Engineered > WWTP > Activated sludge > Unclassified | place: Austria... | reverse complement strand
CCATAATTCTTGCTGCAAAAACTTTTTATCTCTGTGTTCGTGCCGGGTTCTTGTTCACCGAAATTATTTGCAGGAAACCCAATGATCACAAGTTTGTCATTGTATTTAGAATATAGGTTTTGTAACCCTTCATATTGCGTTGTATAACCGCACTCTGATGCAGTATTGACAATGAGTATTTTTTTTCCTTTATAGATGGAAAGGTCTATGATTTTGCCGTCGATATTTTTGACTTTGAATTCATATATTGATGTTGCCATTGTTGTTATTAGAATAATTAATGTAAGTAGCGTTTTCATTTTTCTTTTCTCTTTTAATTTATAACAATTGAATTGGTTATTAGTTTACCGCATTCTTATTAAAAATAAAATAACCGAAATGAAAAAGGAAAGAAAATGATTCTGTTCGCATGTCAGCATAATTGACCATAAATGCAATTGGTCCAATAGGAGAGTGGAAAACAATTCCTGCGCTACCTATATAATTTCTATCTGCCAGAACTTCTCCATACACTGTTTTTTTATCTTCCGTTTCATATAATTCCTGATAAGGTTGGAATAGATATGCTTCAAGCCGGATATCTATATTATTTCTTAAGGAGTAGACATTTTTACTTCCAATTGCAGCAAAATCATGTGCATGCAAAGAAGGAATGTAAACCGTTTTCAATTCCTGAATAGGAGTGAAGGCCGGACTGTTCAAGACAGTGCTAGTATAGTTGTAAAAGAATCCCATATTAGACAAAACCAATTCAGAGTACAATCCAAATTTTATTCGGCCAATCCGCTTGAAATAATTCTCATACGTCAATCTTAATTGAAACCAGTCATGATAGTCTGTTTTTTTTGATTTATCAACTGATGTTGACCCTGGAGTAGTAAATTCGGTTACACTCACATATTGTAATTTCGTACTGAAGAATGTTCCTTGATTGGCATACTCTTTTTTATTCAATGTGTTTACTTCAAATAATGCAGATCCTGTTGGTCCCCGCATTTTAGTGTTATCGGCTGTATCCGTAGATAAAAAATCTTTTGTCTGGTAATAGTCGTCAGAAATTGTTATCCAAGAACCATTCAGAATTATTTTCCCTTTATTGCGTGAAGGAAAACCGATATTTAATCCATACAAGTAATCATTTTTCAATATGTATGAAGGTTTTTGTTCAGTAAAAAAAGAATTGTTACTGCTCCTGAAAAAGTCGTATTGATTTACTGTAGCTTCAGCTTCCAGGAAAAATGGAAATTTTCGAGGAGAATCGAGACGAACTTTCAACTGGCCACTTGTATATAATTTTCCGAAATAAAAATTACCACTGAAGTTGTAGGAATTCTTATTCCAGATGTTGTATTGAAGTCCAACGAAAGCCATGCTTACCGGTTTTGTTGAAATGTTTCCTCCAAATTGTGTAGTGAAATCTTTCTCTCTTTTTACGTTGAGGGTCATATCAAAGTATCCGGTTTCTTTGTTGTATAACAACATAGGATAAACGGATTTAACATTCGGATCAGTGACAACTTGAAAATACTGTGATTTAAATCTTGAGAGCGGGATTGGCTCACTTCCCGGCTTTAGGATATTTTTAATGTATTCAGATTGCCCGGAATTCAAGCCTTCAATTTCTAACTTGTCTATCTTTACTTCAGGCAATGAACTTCGATAAATTTTCCTCCTGGCATTCAACTCTGCCTTGCCTTGTTCCCTTGAAATATTCCATTTCATCTTTTCGATTTCTTTGGTTGCGGAAACATAACCTTCTTCAATTATCTCACTGATTCTTGTAAAGTCAAATAGGCCAAAACGATCAGTATTGGATTCAACAAGAATTCCATTCTCGCAGATGACAGAAAAATTAGTTGGCGTTGTCATCATTGCCCTGATCTGAGAAATGATGTTACCTTCTGTAGTTGGAGTAGTGGTGCCTGATGCTTTGGATCCAATGATAATATCCGGTTGAAATTCACTAAGACAAACATCTGCCGGGAAGTTGTTGTACATACCACCATCGTAAAGAATAGAGCCATTATACAAAACGGGCTTAAAATAGAAGGGGTAAGCCGAGGAAGCTCTGATCGCAGTAGCAAGATCACCATCTTTGAAAACAACAGTTTTTTTGTTTTCTATATCAGCAGCAACACATCGGAAAGGAACAAAAAGAGAATCAAAATTATAATTTGCTTTTGCAATTGGGCCTGCAGTATTGGCCATCAATGAATAATCATATGGAATAGAACTAACAATACTAGTTGGAAGAGAAGTGGTAATTACTGAATCCAAGGAGAATTTCAAGCTGATCCACGAAGCATTTTCTTCCTTTTTTCGGAAGTAGTATAAATAATTTTCATCGATGATGCCATTTGCCCAGTTAAAGAAATCATCTGTATGAACAATAGAATCCATTTGCTCAGGGGATAATCCCATTGCATACATACTTGCCACAATTGCACCGGCTGACGTCCCGGAAATGTAGTCTATCGGAATATTGTTTTCTTCCATCGCCTTTATCACGCCGATATGTGCCATTCCACGGGCACCTCCTCCGCTTAATACTAAGCCTACTCTCTGACCTTCAGAAGCAATAGAGACAAAGAGTAGAAACAGAATTAAGCTGAATTTGAATAAAAGGTCCTTTGTCACAGTGTAAAATGGTTGTTGGATTCTGCTAATTTACGAAGCATTTTCAATTTCTGAACGTAATTTCGAAAAATATAAGGGCGATTTGAGAAGCCTGCTTCCATACCAGGAAAACATTTCGCCATCAACCTTTATGACCTTTGAAAATGGCAATAGTGCTTTGAAATATTTTATGTGTTCTTGGCTGAATGGAAAGGGTTCTGAAGATAATAGCACTAATTCCGGATTAAGTTTTTTGAGTTGATCAATTGAAAGTTCCGGATATCGTTTTTGTTGATTTGTTAAATTATGGTAGCCTGCATATTGCAGCATGTCATTGATAAATGTATCGCCTCCGACTGTCATGATTGGATTATTCCAGATCAAATAAATACATTGCTTTATCATTGAAAAATGAAGTGAATCAAACTGGTTCCGGATATCAGAAACAATATTTAAAGCTTTTTGTTCCTTTCCTGTGATTTCACCTATTGATAAAATCATCTCATTTGCACTCTTCAGATCTTTTATATCCGAAATCCATACCGGAAAATGTGCCTTTAAAACTTCGATATCTGTCCTTTCATTCTCCTCCTTATTTGCAAAAATAATGTCAGGTTGAAGTTGAAAGATCTTTTCAATATCTAATTTCTTTGTTCCGCCGATTCTTGTCTTTGTTTTTAACCATTCATCAGGGTGAATGCAAAATTTTGTAATGCCAATAACTTCATCCTGCAAACCAAGGTCAAAAAGCAATTCTGTTTGAGAAGGAACTACAGAAATGATTTTAGTTGGAGGATTTTCCAAAATAATTGTTGATCCGGTTTGATCTGTAAATTTCATTTTTAGTCTGAACCTGATTTTCTGTAGGTGGAATGGTTCCTAAATAAAAAAAACTTTCCTTTCAACAAAATGTGATCTGTTAAAAGGAAAGTTTTATGTGTTTTATCTTTGGTTAATTATTTTACTAATGCATCAACGATATCGCTTTTTGTCAAAATAAAAGTTCTGCCTGCTTTGAAATCTTTTAGTAATACTGCCATACGATCACCGGTTATCATTCCGGATAATTCATCAAGTGGAGTAGTGATGTCAACAAAAGGAAGGGCTTCACGCATTATCTTTTCTATTGGTTCGTCTTTAGAATGTGGATTTTTTAATACGTAATCGTAGACCTGATTTTCGTAAAGTGCTCCGACAATTCTATCATCAGAAGAAACAGGAATTTGTGAGAAATTATTTTCATTCATTATTTTCAATGCATGAGAAATAGTTTCTTTTTTATCTAGTGTTACCAATTCAATATTTTTTCTGTTCGCTAAAACATCTTTAGCGGTCATCCCTGTTTTGTCGATGTAACCCATCTTACGCATCCAATCATCATTGAAAATTTTAGCAAGGTAACGAGTCCCATGATCATGGAATACAATTACTACTACATCCGTTTCTTTTAGTTGATCCTTCATCTGGAAAAGTCCGGCAAGAGCAGAACCCGCTGAGTTCCCAACCCAGATACCGTCTTTCTGAACGATTTCGCGTGTCATCAATGCAGCGTCTTTATCTGTTACTTTTTCAAAATGATCAATGAGGTCGAAGTTGACGTTTTTAGGAAGAAAGTCTTCGCCGATTCCTTCAGTTACGTATGGATAGATTTCATTCTTGTCAAAAATACCTGTCTCTTTATATTTTTTGAAAACAGAGCCGTAGGTATCAATGCCCCAAACTTTGATGTTTGGATTTTTCTCTTTCAGATATTTAGCAGTACCGCAAATTGTTCCACCGGTACCAACACCAACTACAAAGTGTGTGATCTTTCCATCCGTCTGATCCCAGATCTCAGGTCCTGTTTGTTCGTAGTGAGCAACGGCATTGGAAGGGTTATCATATTGATTTGGATAAAATGAATTTGGAGTTTCTTTATTTAAGCGGGCAGCGACAGAATAATAAGAGCGAGGATCTTCCGGCTCAACATTGGTTGGACAAACTATTACTTCTGCACCAAAAGCGCGTAAGGCGTCAACCTTTTCTTTTGACTGTTTATCAGTTGTAGCAAAAATACATTTGTAGCCTTTTACAATTGCTGCAATTGCTAAACCCATACCTGTGTTTCCTGAAGTTCCTTCGATGATCGTACCACCGGGTTTTAAGATGCCTGCTTTTTCTGCATCTTCAACCATTTTCACAGCCATTCGGTCTTTGATGGAATTCCCCGGATTAAAGGTTTCTACTTTTGCGTAAACGGTTGCTTTTATTCCTTCTGCAACTTTGTTCAATTTGATCATTGGGGTATTACCAATGGAATCAAGTACGTTGTCGCAGATTTTCTTATTTGGATTCATTGCCATATTGGAGCTCTTATTTTGATTTATAAATGGAGGGCAAATTTACAAAAGTCAGTGGAATGACCTCATGAATATCGAATTGCACTTAAAGGCTTGATTTTGGTGATTATAAGGGTCGGAATTGTCATCATTACGACGCAAACCAAAAGGGTGCCTAGGTTTAAAATGGCCAAATAGGACCATGAGAAGACAATAGGAACATAGGAGATATAATATGAACTTTCATCGAGTTGTATTGGTTTGAAATAGCTCTGGATGAATATGCAAGTAAGCCCAATAACGTTCCCCCAAAGAAGCCCTTTTCCTGTTAAGAAGCCGGCCAGATAAATAAAGACTTTTCGGATGCTGAAATTTGGACTACCAAGGGCTTTCAGCATTCCGATCATATTTACTCTTTCAAGGATAATGATAAGTAAGGCCGATATCATATTCATTCCTGAAACTACTATCATTAAAGTAATAATGATAATTGCGTTTATGTTCTGTAATCCAAGCCAGTCGAAGATCTGTGGATATAGATCCTTGATTGTGCGTGCATTCAATTCAGAAGGAATAAGATTATAGACGTTGTCTCCAATTTGATCAAGATTGTCAAAATTTTGAATGGCGATCTCATAGCCGCCAACTTGCGATCTGTTCCAGTCGTTCAACTTTTGAATTTGCCCTATGTCGCAAAACATATAAAGCTTGTCGAATTCTTCAAGACCGGTATTATAAATTCCTGCTATGTGAAATCGACGTGCGCGAGGAGGCTGTTGAATAAAAAAAGTAATGAGGTCATCGCCAACTTTTAATTTCAATTTTTTAGCGAGAATTTCGCTTATAACAACAGAATCAGAAGAAGTAGAGTCTTGACTTGAAAATATTTTTCCGCTGGTCAAATGATCCTTGAAATATTTCCAGTCAAAGTCAGTTCCAACTCCCTTGCAGACGACACCTTCTATCTGATCAGCTGATTTTACAATTGCAGGTTTAGTAGCGAATACTTGAATGTGTTTTATTTCCTTGTCATTCTTAAGAACCTGCAGGAATTTCTGTTCTTTGTCAATTGGTCTGCTTTCGTAAGAATTATTCTCATCATAATTACTGATTTGAATATGTGAGCCGAATCCGATTACTTTATTTCTAATTTCTTCCTTGAAACCGATCACAATAGAAACAGCAATGATCATTACTGAAAATCCAATCGCAACTCCTGCTAAAGCAATACGTATGATCGGCCTGGAAGTAAAGGTTTTTTTATCTTTACTGTAAGCTAAACGTTTGGCTATGAAGAGTTCGAGATTCAATCTAAATTGTATTTTTGCAATGATAATGAATTAACCTAAAATGCAGAGATTAATCCCCCATATATTGTTTGTCTTCTTTCTAAATGCCATCCTTTTTTCGGCAACAGGCAAAGATAAAACCCGAATTGTACCCGGAGCAGAAAGCACGGACGAATATTTCCCATTGCTGAAGGGAAAGAAAATTGCAGTTGTCGCAAATCATACTGCAATTCTTGGCCACCAACACCTTGTAGATTCATTAAAGAAAAGTGGATTCAAGATCAAATGTGTATTTGCACCTGAACATGGTTTCAGAGGGGAGAGTGGTAATGGCGATAAAGTTTCCGGTGGAAAAGATCCTAAAACAGGAATTCCAATTATTTCACTTTACGGAAAACACCTTAAACCTACGGCTAAAGATCTGGAAGGAGTGAAGACGGTGATTTTTGACATACAGGATGTCGGTGTTCGTTTTTATACTTACATCTCCACTTTGCAGTATGTGATGGAAGCATGTGCAGAATTGAAAATTCAACTCATAGTTTTGGATCGTCCGAATCCAAATGGCTTTTACGTTGACGGTCCTGTTCTGAAGAAAGAATTTAAAAGTTTTGTTGGAATGCAGCCTGTGCCTATTGTTTACGGAATGACAATCGGTGAATATGCAATGATGTTGAATGGTGAAGGTTGGTTAACGAATAAAGCTAAATGTAATTTGAAAGTGATTTCATTGATCAATTATGAACACAATAAGAAAGCAGTTATTCGAATTCCTCCATCACCAAATTTGCCGGATATGGATGCAATCTATTTGTATCCGAGCATATGTCTTTTAGAAGGAGCACATGTAAGTCTGGGTCGTGGAACGGCAAAGCCATTTCGTCTCATAGGGTTTCCGGGATTTAAAAGTCAGGAAGGTGAAAAGGATACCACATTTATGCCTGACGATATCAAAGGAGTAGCAACAAATCCGCCGTATGAAGATACCTTGTGTAATGGAATTGATTTGACAGGGAAAGGATTTGCAGTACACTCGAATAAGGAACTCGACCTGTCAGTTTTGACTTTGATGTATCAGCGCTATCCTGACAAGTCAAAATTTTTCAATAATTTTTTCAATAAACTTGCCGGAAATTCAGAGTTGCAGGAACAGATCAAAAAGAATGTTAGTCCGGCAGAAATAAAAGAAAGCTGGAAGGCTGATCTGGATGCGTTTAAACTCATCAGGAAAAAATACCTGCTTTATAGTGAATAACTAATAGCTAATAATGAATGGCTGGCCAAGGCAACTATTTTCCTTCGGCAGCCATTCGTTATTCACTATTAGTTATTAATTATTCATTATTCGTTAATACAAGTTTTTGCGTTTTTCCGGGATAAACCTTTAGGGCTTCCGACAGGCATTTCATTGCTTTAGAGAGATCGTTTAGGTTCAGGACGTATGCGATTCTAACTTCGTCTGTTCCAAGATCGGGACGAGAATAAAAGCCGGTAGCAGGAGCAAGCATCACCGTTTCTTTATCGTAGGCAAAGTCTTCCAAAAGCCATTGACAAAATTTATCAGCATTGTCAATTGGTAAACGTGCAATACAGTAAAAAGCACCGCTTGGTTTTGGACAGAAGACTCCGTCCATTTCATTTAGTGATTTTACAACAAAGTCGCGTCGTTTTACATACTCACTTTTTACTTTCACAAAGTATTCATCCGGAGTATCGATTGCAGCTTCTGCGGCGACTTGTCCAAATGTTGGCGGACTTAAACGCGCCTGAGCGAATTTAAGAGCCGTAGCCATAAGATCTTTGTTTCTGCTTACCAATGCACCAATTCGAGCACCGCATGCGCTATATCGCTTGCTAATGGAGTCAAGCATGACAACATTGTTTTCTATACCTTTCAAGTTCATTACGGAATGATATTCATTTCCATCATAGCAGAATTCACGGTATACCTCATCGGAGAAAAACCAGAGGTCATGCTTTTTTACAAGGTCACGAAGTTTTTCCAGTTCGTCTTTAGTGTAAAGATATCCGGTAGGATTAGAAGGATTGCAGATCATGATAGCCTTTGTTTTCGGCGTGATCAGTTTTTCAAATTCAGAGATAGGAGGTAGAGCGAAACCGGTTTCGATGGTTGAACGAATAGGCACCACTTTTACATTCGCCTGAGTTGAGAATCCATTGTAGTTTGCGTAGAATGGTTCAGGGATAAGGATTTCATCGCCCGGATCCATACAGCTCATCATCGCGATCTCAATGGCTTCAGAGCCACCCGTAGTGATCATGATCTCTGTATAATCAAGTTCGATGTTGTATCGACTGTAGTATTTCGTAAGTTTTCTACGGTACGATTCAATGCCGGCAGAATGACTGTACTCGACAACTTTTGGTGAAAAATTATGAATAGCATTGATCATCGTTTCCGGTGTTTCGATATCCGGTTGACCAATGTTCAGATGGTAGATTTTTTTGCCTTCTTTTTTTGCTTTTTCTGCAAACGGGACCAGTTTACGGATAGGCGATGGTGGCATTTGATTGCCTTTAATTGAAGTGATTGGCATTTTATTTCCTTTATTACTGAAGTGATATAAAACAAGAAGCCCTCCTGAAAGGGAGGGCTTCAAAAGTACAATATTTTATTGACTTATCATTTTACTGAAGGTGCCGGAGAGTCTGCTGCCGGAGTTGCCGGTGGAGCTTCAACGTTACCTTTTAAGTGAAGCACTTTTGAACCACCTTTTGAATTTGAAGTCAAAGTGACAGTTTTATCTTGCATGCCCATCTTACCGGTAGAGTTGAATTCAACGTGAATACTTCCTTTTCCATTTTTACCTATTGGTTCTTTCGAATAAGTCGGTACAGTGCAACCACATGAGCCAGAGGCTCCTGAAATAATAAGTGGTTCTTTACCTGTATTCGTAAAGTTAAAGTCATAAGTCACTTTTTCACCTTGCTTAATGGATCCGAAATTATATTCTTCTACTTCGAATTTGAATTCGGGAGCATTTTTATTCTCGATCTGCGTTGCTGTAGCTGCCGGAGCTGTTTTCACTGCATCCTGTGCATTAGCGCTTGAAAAAGCGATCATTAATGCAATAGCTAATATTGATTTTTTCATTGTTTTAAGTTTTTGGGTTTATTTCTGTGTTGGATCAGCCGGTTTTTCCACTGTTCCTTTAATGTGGATCACTCGAGGGTTCTGTTTTGCATTTGATGTAAGGGTAACTGTTTTATCCTGAACGCCCATTTTACCCGTTGAGTTAAAAGTAACTTTGATGGTAGAAGTCTGACCTTTCATGATTGGTTCTTTAGGCCAAATTGGAACTGTGCAACCACAAGATCCTTCAGCTTTAGAAATAATCAGAGGCTCAGTTCCGGAATTAGTGAATTTAAATTCATAGGTAACTGATTCGCCTTGAACAATGCTGCCGAAGTTGTATTCTTCAGTTTCAAATTTGAAATCTGCAGCATTCGGATCGTTTGCCAGATTATCAAGAGTCTTTTTTTCTTGCGCAAAACCAACAGTCGTTAGGCCGATGAACAGTGCAAGCAATAGTGATTTGATTTTCATAGTTGCTATTATTATTTAGTGTTTTCTAATGGTCCACCTGAACTTTTCACCGGAAGCGTTTGATCGCCGCCATCCGGAGTTGCTTCAACTACACCTTTGATTGTAAGAATCTTAGTATCTGATTTTGCATTTGAATTGATAGTTACAGTTTTTGTAAACGCACCAACTCTTTTTGTATCATAATGAACTTTAATAACAGCTGTCTGGCCTTTCATGATCGGCTCTTTCGGATAAGTAGGTACAGTGCAACCACAACTTCCTTTTGCATTAGAAATAATTAGTGGCTCTTTTCCTGTATTTTTGAATTTGAATTCACATGATCCATCTGCACCTTGTTTGATCGTTCCATAATCATGAACTTCATTTTCAAATGTAATTTCAGCAGCATTTGGATTTTCTTTTTTTACTGCTGCAGTATCCTGAGCAGAAGAACTCAGAGAAAATGTTAAACAAACAAGAGCGCTGGCAGCTAGGTATTTTAATGTTTTCATAATTTGGGTGTTTTTTTGAATGCTGATTTGAACGTGAGATTATTTTTAATGATACGTCGGTTGCAATATTTCTGCCAAAAATATTAAAAAGGCTATGAAGGCAGTATGAATTTGTGGCATTTGTTGATAATAGTGGGTTTCAAGGCGAAAAGTACAGTTCCTTAGTGAACGCTGAATGAGGTCAAAGGTCAAGGGTCAAAGGTCACTCGCAATATGACCTTTGACCCTTGACCTTTGACCTGAAAAAATTGCACTATTTTGATGTTAAAACCGAAAAGGGTATGACCATAGTTTTTTTTAGCCACGAATCCACGAATGATTTATTGTTTTAATTCGTGAATTCGTGGCTAAAATTAAACTACTTCGAAGTCAATACCGCAAAAGGTATAACCATCTCCTCCAAGGAAATTCCACCATGTTGTAGTGTATTCTTGTAGTATGTCACGTAATAGTTGTAATTGTTAGGGTAAGCGAAGAATTTATCTTGTTTGATAAATACAAAAGCCTGTGACAAATGTTGACGAGGCAAGAAAGCATCAGCCGGATTTTTCACTTCGAAGACGTCTTTCTTTTCGTAATTCATATTTCTTCCTTGCTTGTAACGTAAATTGGTATTCACATTTCTGTCGCCGACAAGTTTTGATGGTTCTTTCACCCGAATGGTTCCGTGATCAGTGGTGATAATCAATTTTACTTTTTTCTCGGATATGCGCTTCAATGCTTCAAATAAAGGAGAGTGTTCAAACCAGGAAAGTGTAAGTGATCGGTATGCTGCTTCATCATCTGCCAATTCTCGTATCATTTCCATTTCTGTTCTGGCATGAGAAAGCATGTCAACGAAATTGTAAACTATAACATTGAATTTATTCAACATCATATTTGGAACATTATCTACAAGTGCTTTTCCGTCGTTGTGATTAGTGATCTTGACATAAGACGATTTCCATTCTTTACGGAATCTTTTTAAGGTATCATTTAAGAATGTTTCCTCATGCATATTTTTCCCGCCTTCTTCTTCGTCATTCAACCATAAATTAGGGAACCGTGCTTCAATTTCAGAAGGCATTAGTCCGGCGAAAATTGCGTTACGTGCATATTGAGTTGCAGTAGGAAGGATGCTCAGATAAAGATCGTCATCCTGTAAACGGAAATATTCTGCAATCAAAGGTTGAATTATTCTCCACTGGTCATATCGTAAATTGTCGATCAGAACCATAAAGACCGGTTCAGTCGTAGTCGCATCGGCAGCAGGAAGAATTTTTTTCTTCATCAACTGATGTGACATAACCGGTGTAGTCGGAGCATCCTGATTTTTTAACCAGCCTAAATAATTGTTCTCAATGTATTTTGAAAACAAAGTATTGGCTTCGCTTTTTTGAGCAGTTAAGATCTCATACATGCTTTCATCTGAAGAACGTTTAAGTTCAAGTTCCCAATAAACCAAACGACGATAAACTTCTGTCCATTCTTTCCAGGATAACTTATCACTTAATGTCATTCCAATGTTTCGGAATTCTTGCTGGTAATCTGCTGATGTTTTTTCACTGATCAATCTTCTGTTCTCAAGATTCTTTTTCAAAGACAACAAGATCTGATTTGGATTTACCGGCTTGATAAGATAATCAGCAATCTTGCTACCAATTGCCTGTTCCATGATGTGTTCTTCTTCACTCTTTGTGATCATTACAACAGGAACTTCAGGCTTCAGTGCTTTCAATTTCGCAAGGGTTTCAATTCCTGAAATACCGGGCATATTCTCATCAAGAAAAACGATGTCGAAGTTCCTGGCTTTGAATTGTTCTATTGCGCCATCACCATTATTGGCTGTAGCAACATCATATCCTTTTTCCTGGAGGAATAGGATGTGAGGTTTTAAAAGATCGATTTCATCATCTGCCCAAAGTATTGAGATTTTATCCATAAGTTCTGTTTCGACTGTGTTTGTGCGATTGCTTTCAAAGTTAGCAAAGATGTTTCTATTCATGCTTGATTTTAGTTTAAACAGTTATTAATTTTTAAACAATTTTGATCCATACCGATAACGGAAGTCTAAGTTTCTTATTGAATGAATCTATTATTTGAGAAGAATGAAAATTGAATAGTGAGGAATAGCAATAGAATTCAGATATTTGCCTTCTTTATAATCTATTATGCAAGCAAAATCAGGTAATCTGAAAATCGTCAATGATCCGATCTACGGCTTTGTGAAATTTCCGTATAAATCAGTTTTTGAATTGATCGAACATCCTTATTTTCAACGCTTACGAAGAATCCGGCAACTTGGAATGACGCATCTGGTGTATCCCGGAGCACATCATACCCGGTTCCATCATGCTCTTGGCGCAATGTATCTGATGACGGAAGCCATTGAAGTGTTGCGTAGCAAAGGCCATTCAATCAGCGATGAAGAAGCTGAAGCAGTTACCATAGCAATTTTACTGCACGACATTGGACATGGTCCTTTCAGTCATGCCCTGGAAGATTCTATTGTTCGTTCGGTACATCACGAAGAGATCTCAGCACTTCTCATGGATGAATTGAATAAAGCATTTAATGGAAAGCTTGATCTGGCCATTAAAATTTTCCGGAATCAATATTCGAAGAAGTTTTTACATCAGTTAGTGTCGAGTCAATTGGATATGGATCGACTTGACTATCTCAATCGCGACAGTTTTTTTACCGGTGTTTCAGAAGGCGTGATTTCCAGCGAAAGAATTATCAAGATGCTGGAGATTCACAATGATCAATTGGCCATTGAAGCGAAAGGAATTTATTCGATCGAGAAATTCATTGTAGCCAGAAGACTGATGTATTGGCAGGTTTATTTGCATAAGACAGTTGTAAGTGCAGAGGTTTTGCTTATCAATATTTTAAAGCGTGCAAAAGAATTGTCACATGCAGGCAAGCAATTGTTTGCAACACCGGCATTGACTTATTTTCTTAATCATGAAGTGACAAAATCAGATTTTGAAAAGGATAGAAACATCCTCGAGCTTTTCACTCAACTAGACGACAGCGATATAGGTACTTCAATAAAAGTGTGGTCGAAGTGCGATGATAAGATCTTAAGTGATCTTTGTTCACGAATGATCAATCGAAAATTGTTCAAGATCATTTTGCAAAAAGAACCTTTTGATCCAAAATTTGTCGAGGAAAAGAAGGCGGCAATTAAAGCACGGTATAGTTTGTCAGAAAAAGAACTGAGTTATTATTTCCTGGAAGGCAAACTCATCAACAATGCTTATCAGTCTGAATTCGACAAAATCAATATTCTCTACAAAGACGGAACGGTGAAAGACATCGTAGAAGCAGCTGATACCTTGAACATAAAAGTCCTCAGTCAGCCGGTAGAAAAATACTACCTCTGTTTCCCTAAAATTGATTTCGAATAATTTCTTTCTTTTTTAAAATAATTGCTTAAAAATGGAGTTTAAAATGCTAAATAGAAGCTAATTAGCCACTTTTGACTCGTATCACTTAATTAGCTACATTCGTATCCTCAAAAAAATCAGACATATGGAGTTTACAGCCAGGCAAATAGCGGATTTATTAAAAGGGAAAGTTGAAGGGAATGAGAATGCGAAAGTAAGCCGTTTGGACAAGATAGAAGAAGGAGCTGATGGAGGATTGACTTTTCTTGCCAATCCTAAATACACACCATATATCTATTCTACCAAAGCTTCAGTGATCATTGTTGATCCTTCCTTTGTTGCTGACCAACCTGTTAGTGCAACATTGGTAAGAGTTGAAAACGCATATAAAAGTTTTGTGCAGCTTCTGGAAATCTACAATCAAATTCAGCGCGACAAAAAAGGAATTGAACAGCCTAGTTATATTTCTGCTTCTGCAACGTTAGGAAAAGATATTTATGTAGGAGCATTCGCTTATATCGGAAACAATGTAAAAGTTGGAAACAATGTAAAGATCTATCCGCAGGTTTACATCGGTGAAATGTTTCTATCGGCGATAACACAACACTTTTTGCAGGAACGAGAATTTATTCAGATTGTGTGATAGGAAAAGATTGTACAATTCATTCCGGTTCTATCATTGGTGCCGATGGATTTGGTTTTACTCCAAACTCCGAAAATCAATACAGCAAGGTTGCTCAGATCGGAAATGTAATTCTCGAAGATCATGTGGATGTAGGAGCGAATACAACAATTGACCGCGCTACATTAGGCTCTACCATTATTCGTAAAGGAGTTAAACTTGACAACCTGATACAGATCGCACACAATGTTGAGATAGGAGAGAACACTGTTATCGCTGCTCAAACAGGCGTGGCAGGATCAACCAAAATTGGCAAAGATTGCATGATCGGTGGTCAAGTTGGAATTGTTGGTCATATCACGATTGCCGATAAAGTCAAGATAGCTGCTCAATCCGGAATCGGTTCAAGTATTACCGGTGAAGGAGAAATTCTTCAGGGCTCTCCTGCTTTTGGAATTGGTGATTACAAACGTTCTTACGTTGTTTACAGAAAGCTTCCTACATTAGAAAAGCGGATAAAAGAACTGGAACAAATGATTGCTGAGCTTAAACAAATTCCTTCATAACCCTGGTTAATCCAGGATTACACAGATTTTCAGGATTAGGACTTGATTACACGGGTTTACGGTATTAAGCTCATTGCCCGGATTTCGCAGATTAATTTGATTACATAGAATCAGCGCAATCTGTGTAATCCAGGCAAAAATTAGGGCCTTTTTATATTAATCCAGCCTTTTTCTTTATGTCGTTCATAAAATCTTTCGAATTCATCGTCAAGATAGGCGGGTTTTTCAGAAATAGGTTTATTTTTGACAACTTTTGATTAAATCGGGAAATCTTGTCTCGATTAAAGATTCGCGAAAAATGGCTGAAAATCAAACTCTTGTAGAACCTAAAGTGGTTGTTGCTCCTGTAACAGAACCTGCGGTCGTCATGCAGACTACCCTGAAACATGAAATTTCTGTTTCCGGAGTAGGTTTACACACCGGTGCATTGGTGAATCTCACCTTCAAACCGGCACCTGAAAACCATGGATACATTTTCAAAAGAGTTGACCTTCCCGGTCAACCAATTGTAGAGGCTGATGTTGACAATGTCACGGATACAGATCGTGGTACAACTATCAGTAAAAATGGAGCCAAGGTTAGTACCATCGAACACGTTCTGGCTGCATTAGCAGGCATGGAGATCGACAACATCATGATGGAAATCGATGGTCCGGAAGTTCCGATCATGGATGGAAGTTCAAGACCATTTATGGATCTTTTTGAAAAAGTTGGAAAGGTTGATCAGAAAGAAGAAAGACACTATTATTACTTGAGTGAGAATATCTCTTACGAGGATCCTAAACGTAAGACTGAAATGTTGGCTGTACCTAGTGATGATTTTCGAATCACTGTTATGGTTGATTATAACAGCGATCTACTAGGAACACAACATGCAATTCTTTATAACATTGGCGAGTTCAAAGAAGAGATCAGCGATTGTCGTACGTTTTGTTTCTTGCATGAATTAGAAATGCTGCTTGAACACAACCTGATCAAAGGTGGTGATATCAATAATGCAATTGTTGTGGTTGATAAGCCTGTGTCAGATGAAAAACTTGCTCACTTAGCGAAAGTTTTCAATAAGGAAAAAGTAACAGCAGAACGCGGATTTTTGAATAATGTGAAATTGCGTTTTTCAAATGAGCCTGCTCGTCATAAGTTACTGGATATCGTTGGTGATCTTGCATTGGTAGGCGCACCATTGAAAGGACATATTCTTGCAGCTCGTCCCGGCCATGTTGCCAATGTAGAATTTGCAAGAAAGATAAAAGCATTAATGAAGCGCGATCGTTTTAAAGAACGCGCACCTAAATACGATCCATCTGAAAAACCATTACTCGATATTAATGGAGTAATGAAATTTCTTCCTCACCGTGCACCGTTCTTATTCGTTGACAAGATCATTGAATTGAGTGACAAACACGTAGTAGGTGTTAAGAATGTAACGATGAATGAATGGTTTTTCCCCGGACATTTTCCCGGAGCACCGGTATTTCCCGGAGTAATTCAGATCGAAGCAATGGCACAGGTTGGTGGAATTTTAGTTTTGAATTCTGTTCCTGATCCCGAAAATTATCTGACCTATTTCATGAAAATTGACAATACAAAATTCAGAGATATGGTTTGTCCCGGTGATACTATTATTTTTCACCTTGAATTAATTACTCCAATTCGTCGAGGAATTTGTCATATGCGTGGAAAGGCATTTGTCGGAAATAAAGTAGTAATGGAATCAGAAATGATGGCGCAGATCGTTCGGCGCGAAAAAAAATAATCGCCATCGGCAAATGAGTAACCTGGTAAGTATTCACCCTAATGCAGTCATTGGAAAGAATGTAGTGATTGATCCTTTCACAATGATCCACGACGATGTTATCATCGGCGACGGTACTTGGGTTGGAAGTAATGTGACAATCTTTCCCGGAGCAAGAATCGGGAAGAACTGTAAAATATTTCCCGGAGCTGTGATCTCCGCTGTTCCACAAGATTTGAAATTTTCAGGTGAACCAACGACTGCTGAAATAGGTGATAATACAGTAGTGCGTGAATTTGTAACGGTGAATAGGGGAACGAAAGCATTGGGAAAGACAGTTGTCGGTACAGACAATTTACTAATGGCCTATGTGCATGTTGCACACGATTGTGTTGTCGGGAATCATTGCATACTTGCCAATGGTGTTACACTTGCCGGACATATTACGATCGATGATTACGCAATTATCGGCGGACTGTCAGCTGTGCATCAATTTGTACATATCGGATCGCATGTAATGATCAGCGGAGGATCGCTTGTTAGAAAAGATGTTCCGCCGTATGTGAAAGCAGCTCATGAGCCATTGTCTTATGTTGGATTAAATTCCGTGGGACTTCGTCGCCGTGGATTTTCAAATGAAACGATTGCTGAGATTCAAAATATATATCGCATTTTCTTCGTGAAGGGTTTAAGTACTTCTCATGCTTTGGAAGAGATAGAAAAAGAAGTTGCAAAAAGTGATGATCGCGATTTGATCTTGAATTTTGTTCGTAATTCTACAAGAGGAATTATGAAAGGATATAGAAGTGATGAAGATTAAAAATATCGCGTGACAATCACCTTAAATAAAGCCGGAAAGAAATTTTATCGTGAGTGGATCTTCAGAAATCTGAACCTCACTCTGGAAGCAGGAAGCAAGTGGGTGTTACTTGGTCCGAATGGTTCCGGTAAATCGACACTTTTACAAATACTTTCGGGGGCAGTCGGATTGACAGAAGGAGATATTAAATTCCATTCAGAGAATAAGGAAGTTTCGATTGATGATGTATTTCAGTCAATGTCCATCTCTGCACCTTATCTTGAGTTGATAGAAGAATTTACTTTGGAAGAGATCATTCATTTTCATTTTAAGTTCAAAAAAGCGAAGAACGGATTAAGCGAAGGAGAAGTGCTCAAGCTTTCCGGACTCGAATCCAAGAAAGATAAGGTCTTCAAGTTTTTTTCATCTGGAATGAAACAACGAATCAAACTGACTTTGGCAATTTTATCGGACACGCCGATCTTGTTATTGGATGAGCCATGTAGCAATCTGGATAGTCACGTCGTGAAATGGTACCAGGAAATGATTGCGCAGTATGCAATGGATAGAACGATCATAGTTGCATCGAATAACCAGCAGGATGAGTTTGCATTTTGTGATCAGCGCATTTCAATAGACAGTCTGAGATGACACGGAGGAAAGAGTTTACGATCGTAGAAGAAGGTGAATTGACGGAAGTCGCAAAAGCGTTGATCGAATTTGCCGGCGAAGAAAAGGTTTGGATCTTCAAAGGCGAAATGGGAGCCGGGAAGACGACGTTCATCAGGTACATCTGTTCAGAGTTAGGCGTAAATGAGAATGTGAGCAGTCCGACATTTTCCATAGTCAATGAATATTCGCGTAAAAACGGGCAATTGGTCTATCATTTCGACTTTTACAGGATTGAAAAAGAGCGGGAAGCTGTTGACATAGGCTGTGAAGAATATTTTTACAGCGGAGGCATTTGTTTGATCGAATGGCCGGAAAAAATTTTAAATTTATTGCCTGAACGAATTATTGAAGTCAATATCGTTTCAGATGGTTTAAACAGAAAGATTACATTTTCTCATGATTGAAAGAAAAATAAGTGCATCATTGGCAGCCTCAGCAGCAATGATGCCTCAGGAATCGATGCTGGAAGTGCGAAAGCAGCATAAGCAACTCTATATTGGAATTCCCAAAGAAACATCATTTCAGGAAAACCGTGTTCCATTGATTCCGGAATCGGTTTCATTGTTGACAAATCATGGTCATGAGATAGTGATAGAAGCAGGAGCCGGCGCAGCATCGAAGATCGAAGATTCAGATTTCAGCGAAGCAGGAGCGAAGATCGCTTACACTACTGAGGAAGTTTACAAAGCAGATATCATTTTAAAAGTTGCACCACCTTCGAAAGAAGAAGTGGAGCTTTTGCAAACAAGACAAACGCTTATTTCCATTTTGCAGATGAGTATGCAGAATGCTGAATATGTTCGTTCGCTTTCCGCAAAAAAGATCACTGCAATTGGTTACGAATTCATTCATGATGAATCAGGCGTGTATCCGATCATTCAAGCCATGAGTGAGATCGTAGGTAGTTCAAGCATTTTAATTGCTGCTGAATATTTAAGTAATGCATTTAACGGTAAAGGCGAATTGTTGGGTGGAGTAGCAGGTATTCCGCCATCTGTAGTAGTCATCATTGGCGCGGGAACAGTTGGTGAATATGCAGCGCGAGCAGCAATGGGATTAGGAGCAACAGTAAGAGTATTCGATAATTCAATTCATCGTCTACGTCGTTTGCAAAATCGTTTAGGTCGTCGTGTCTATACTTCTATGTTAGTTCCCAATACACTCTTACGTGAATTGAAATCAGCCGATGTTGCAATCGGAGCCTTACGTTCAAGTGAAGGCCGCACACCGGTTGTTGTAACTGAAGAAATGGTTTCCGAAATGCGTGTCGGTTCAGTGATTGTTGATGTAAGCATCGATCAAGGTGGATGTTTTGAAACCTCAGAGATCACCAATCACCTCCAACCCGTTTTCAAAAAATACGGAGTCGTCCATTATTGCGTTCCGAATATTGCATCACGTGTGAGTCGTACTGCGTCTACAGCATTAAGTAATATCTTTACAAATATTCTTCTTTCAGCTGCTGAAGAAGGTGGTATCGATGAAGTGATGTGGAAAGATCGTTCAGTGCGTAATGGTGTTTATATGTACAATGGGTCGGTGACGAATCGATACATAGCAGATACCTGTAGGTTGCCTTATAAGGATTTGGATTTGTTGAGAGCAGCGAGGCTTTGATCCGCCAATAAAGAATAATTTTATTCTTTATTTATTTTCAGAATTTAGGGGTGCAATATGGTCCAAGTAAGTTGATAGTAAATAGGAAATGAGTTGATTCAAATAAAAAGGAATCGAATGAGAAATATTTATTACTTATATTGGGTAGATGCAATTGTTGGCTTCAAAAAGAATAATCCTACGAGAACAGATTGGAAATTTACAGTATTTACAATTAGCACTACTTGTAATGCATTGAATCTTTGGGTCATTCTTTTATGGATGAAGTTTTTTAATGTATTTTCTTTTAGTATGGAAATCAATATTTTCTCTTGGTCAATGCTCAACGGTGCAACAATTTTTATTATCTATTTTGCTTCCCCTTTTATCTTGTTAAATTACTTTTTAGTATTTTATAATGACAGATATAAACGATTGATTGAGAAGTACTCGAATAGAAATGGAAAGCGTGCGATGATTTATATAATTTGCAGTGCGTTGATTGGTTTTACTTCCATGATACTTTATGGTTTATTGAAATAATAGAAAACAATTATTGCCGAAATAAATATGGAAAATCATTTTAATTAAAATTAATAGTGGTCAAATTAATTTTAAACTAAAACCTAAAAGAAAAAGAATAAAATACGTTTATTAAAACTATCTGTTAAATCGAAGCTAATTTTTTCATTTCACTTCATTTTTTTCTCCGTCTCTTCTCCAACAAAATCAACGAAAGCTCCCTTCCCGTCTGCCCTTTAACAGAAGTATTCTCCTGCGCACGACGAATCAAATACGGAAGAACAGAAGTAACCGGTCCGTAAGGCACGTATTTGCAAACGTTATAACCTTTACTTGCAAGATTGAAACTAATGTGATCGCTCATGCCATAGAGTTGCGAAAACCAAATGTGTGGATGGTTGACTGGCATTTTTCTTTCGTTCATCCATTCAACTAAAAACAAAGTGCTTTGTTCATTATGGGTTGCACAACATACTGCTACGTTTTCAATATTTTCTAAAGCAATGTTAAGAGCTGTATTGTAATCGTGATCTGCTGCATTTTTATCCGGTTGAATCGGTGAGCGATAATTGTTTTTCATTGCTCGCTCGCGTTCAATTTCCATGTAAGCGCCACGAACAATTTTGAAACCTGATTTGTAATTATTTTCTTTTGCGTGAGCAATGCTGTCTTTCATATAAGCAAGACGATCGGTACGATACATTTGAAGGGTATTGTAAATGATCACTCTTTCTTTGTTGAAACTTTTCATCATCTCGCGCGCAACTTCATCAACAACGTCTTGTGTCCAGCTGTGTTCTGCATCAATGAAGATGGGAACGTTGGCGTCATGTCCGGCTTGACAAATTTTGTAAATGCGATCGAGGAATTTATCGTAATCCAATTTCTCAGACGGTGTCAATTCGAAACCGGCATTCTTCTTTTCCAGCAATGCCACTTTTGCAAATCCTGTTGGTTTAAAAACAGAGAATGGAATATTCTTGTCACCTTTCGCTCTTGCAATTGTCGCAAGTGTTTCGTCTAATGCATTCTGAAAATCTGCTTCCGATTCTTTTCCTTCAACTGAATAATCTAAAATTGTTCCGATATCATAGCGACCAAGTGTATCGATCGTCTTCTGACAATCCTGAATCGTTTCTCCACCACAAAAATGTTTGAAGATTGTTGCGCGAATCAAACCTTTCACCGGTAAATGCGCCCAAAGTGCAAAATTCACAAATGGCGGACTGATCTTCACCAGCCAATTGTAGCTGATCATTTTAAATAATGCATATGCGCGATTTAAATCGGCATCTGACTTTGAATTAAAGGCAACTTTTGTATCGTCGAAGGAAATAAGATGGTCTCTCATAAGATGGATACAAACGTAATCATTAACCTCGAAAGGTCAAGAAGCTTTAAACGGAATATTTGATGATTTTTCACCTATTTTACATGTATTTGTCTGAAAATTAGATACTTTTCTCAAAGCCGAATTGTTTTGTAGTAGACACATTTTTCAACCCGCAAGCTATCGGGTTCATAGATTGAAATTAGATAGAAACCTCACTTATGTTCTTTGATGTATAATTCATAGTATCTTTGCGCTTAAGTATGGTCCCAGCACAAAT
>Ga0138256_10002025_pt1 | contig 21777 bp, 20 predicted proteins | sample KNB2016incub_MG_FD_105486 | JGI IMG/M metagenome (GOLD analysis project Ga0138256, IMG submission 105486) | Active sludge microbial communities from wastewater in Klosterneuburg, Austria - KNB2014incub_MG | ecosystem: Engineered > WWTP > Activated sludge > Unclassified | place: Austria... | reverse complement strand
TGTAGCGCTGCCTGCAAGCGCTCCAGCCGCACAGGCTTGGTCAGGTAGTCCACCGCCTCCAGTTCAAACGCTTCTACAGCGTGCTCGGCATGCGCCGTGACAAAGATCAGCGCGGGCGGTTGCACCAGGGCCTGAAGTGAGCGCGCCAACGTCAAGCCATCGGCGCCAGGCATGTGAATGTCGATGAACGCCACGTCCACTGCGTGGTGCTGCATCTGGGCCATGGCTTGCACCGCATTAGCAGCCTCACCCACCCATTGCACAGCGGGTGCAGCGCAGTCACCCAGCAGGGTGCGCATGCGGGCACGGGCCAGCGCCTCGTCATCGATTACCAGGGCCTTGAGGACTCCGGCAGCTGCGGTGTTCGCCGTCACAGCGGCACCTCGATGCGTACCTGGTACACACCATCTTTGAGGCCAGCGCGAAACTGACTCTGCACATCGTGCAGCAGCGCCAGGCGTTCGCGCACATTGCGCAGGGCCAGCCCCTGGCCGTGCGCGCCCTGCCCGTTGGGCACGGTATTGGTTACCTTGATCAGCACAATGGACCCCCTGCGTTGGGTGGAGATACGCACATCGGCGCCGAGCGGACTGGGTTCCACGCCATGGCACACGGCATTTTCCACCAAAGGCTGCAGTAGCAAGGGAGGCAGTATGGCATCGTCTGCGGCAGGGTCCAGATCCCACTCCAGGCGCAGGCGGTCGCCAAAGCGCACCTGCTCAATGGCCAGATACGCTTTGGCCAATTCAATTTCCTGGGCCAGCCGCACGGGCTCGTCCGAATCCTTGAGCGCCTGGCGAAATAGATCACTCAAATCCTCCAGCAGGGCCTCAGCCTTGGCAGGCTCCGCCCGTACCAAGGCAATCGCGCTATTGAGGGTGTTGAATAGAAAGTGGGGGCGTATGCGTGACTGCAGCTCGGCCAGCCGGGCCGATGTGTGGGCTGGCATTTGCCCCTTGCTGCGCATGACCAGCGCCGCCACCAGCAACCCGGCCACCAACATACCACTGAACGCGCTGGCAACCCAGGGCAACGACACCAGAAGCCCCGACCAAGCCAGCATCCCGCAACCATACAGCCCCGACACGGCGCCCAATGCCACCGCTGCGGTGTATTGCAGTTCTGGTTTAAGGCGCGCCAGCAGACGTTTGGACAAACAGGTCAGTAGCAGCCATACCACGGTGGCTGGCAAGGCTCCACCGGTAACCAGAGCCAGGCGAATGACCCAATCCACCGCATCACGTGCACCAAACCCCACCGCCACACCGGCGCAGACCTCCACAAACAACACAGCGCGCAGCACTACCCCAATCTGGCAGGCATCAAACACCAGACGGGGCTCGGGCGGCGCGGTATCCACAGGGTGCGTGGCAGGCGCAGCTTCCAGCTCCTGGAACGCCGATAATATTTGGGTGTCTTTCATGAACCCGGATTTTGACTCCAAACCCTGCGCTGCACCCCATGTCACAAAACCAACTCGATAAAAAATCCCAGGCGTGGTCCGCGCTGTTTTCCGAACCCATGAGCGATTTGGTCAAACGCTACACCTCCAGCGTGTTTTTTGACAAGCGCATGTGGCAGGCCGACATCACCGGCAGCCTGGCCCACGCCGAGATGCTGGCAGCCCAAGGCATCATCAGTGCCGAAGACCACGCATCCATCCAGCGCGGCATGGCGCAGATCACCACCGACATTGAAAGCGGCAACTTCGAGTGGAAGCTGGACCTGGAAGACGTGCACCTCAACATCGAGGCCCGCCTGACCCAGTTGGTGGGCGACGCTGGCAAGCGCCTGCATACCGGCCGCAGCCGCAACGACCAGGTTGCCACCGATGTCCGCCTGTGGCTGCGCAGCGAGATTGATCTGATTGGCGAGCTGCTGATCGACTTGCAAAAATCTTTGCTGGATGTGGCCGAGAAGAATGTGGATGTCATCCTGCCCGGCTTTACCCACCTGCAAGTGGCACAGCCGGTGAGCTTTGGCCACCACATGCTGGCCTATGTGGAAATGTTCAGCCGTGATGCAGAACGCATGCTCGAAGTGCGCTGCCGCACCAACCGCCTGCCGCTGGGTGCTGCCGCCTTGGCCGGCACCAGCTACCCGCTGGACCGCGAACGCGTGGCCCGCACGCTGGGCATGGTCGATGCCGCTGGCAACCCACAGGTCTGCCAAAACAGCCTGGACGCGGTGAGTGACCGTGATTTCGCCATTGAATTCACCGCTGCGGCCACACTCACCATGGTGCACATCAGCCGCATGAGCGAAGAGCTGATTTTGTGGATGAGCCAAAACTTTGGCTTTATCAAAATAGCCGACCGTTTCACCACCGGCAGCTCCATCATGCCGCAGAAGAAAAACCCCGATGTGCCCGAGCTGGCGCGCGGCAAAACCGGCCGCGTGGTCGGCCACCTAATGGGCCTGATCACCCTGATGAAGGGCCAACCGCTGGCCTACAACAAAGACAACCAGGAAGACAAAGAGCCGCTGTTCGACACCGTGGACACTTTGAAGGACACCTTGCGCATCTTCAGCGAAATGGTCGGCGGCCAGGTGAATGTGGCTACCGGCCAGAAGGAAGGCGGCATCACCGTCAACCCGATTCCCATGGAACAAGCGGCGCTGCGCGGCTACGCCACCGCCACCGACCTGGCCGACTACCTGGTCAAGAAGGGCCTGCCTTTCCGTGATGCACACGAGATAGTGGCCCATGCCGTCAAAGCCGCCACAAGCCACCAGGTCGATTTGTCTGAATTGCCGCTGGCAGTGTTGCAAGAGTTCAGCCCCGGCATTGAAAAGGATGTGTACGAATGTTTGAGCCTGCGCGGCTCACTCAACGCCCGTAACACGTTGGGCGGTACGGCCCCGGTGCAGGTGAAGGCGCAGGTGGCGCGACATCGGGTGCGGTTGACTCCAACGTAACGTTTGTGCAAAGTTGCTGGCCTAGTCCGGCCATCGGGTATACGCTTGATACCATGCAAAATATGGGTATTGTCCAGTCCGTGCGTGGCAGCGTCGTCGATGCACGATTCGAATCCGATTTACCCTCCATCCGCAACATACTGCATGCCGATGATGGCCGCGTGGTCCTGGAGGTCGTAGCCCAGCGGGATGCGCACCATGTCCGTGCTATTGCACTAACCTCAACCCAGGGTCTTGCGCGCGGTGCAGCGGTCCAGGACAGCGGCGCACCTTTGAAGGTGCCAGTCGGCAAGACCATCCTGTCGCGCATGTTCGACGTATTTGGCAATGCCATTGACCGCTTGCCGGCACCCGACGCGGTTCAGTGGCGCTCAGTGCACCGGGCTCCGCCGGCGCTGGTGAGTCGCTCCACCAAATCCGAGATTTTCGAGACCGGCATCAAGGTTATCGACGTGCTCATGCCCCTGGAGCGGGGTGGCAAAGCCGGTCTGTTTGGCGGCGCGGGGGTCGGCAAGACGGTTTTGCTGACCGAGATGATTCACAACATGGTGGGGCATCAGGAGGGCGTCAGCATCTTCTGCGGCATTGGCGAGCGCTGCCGTGAAGGTCAAGAGTTGTACAGCGACATGAAGACCGCTGGAGTTCTGCCCAACATGGTGATGGTCTTTGGCCAGATGAATGAGCCCGCCGGGAGCCGCTTTCGCGTGGGCCACGCAGCATTGACCATGGCTGAGTATTTTCGGGATGATGAGCACCGCGATGTCTTGCTGCTGATCGACAACATCTTTCGATTCATTCAGGCCGGCTCCGAAGTGTCGGGGCTGATGGGGCAAATGCCATCGCGCCTAGGTTACCAGCCCACCATGGGAACCGAATTGGCGGGCCTGGAAGAGCGCATTGCCAACACCGACACTGGCGCCATCACCTCCATTCAAGCGGTCTATGTCCCGGCTGACGATTTCACCGATCCAGCGGCAGTGCACACCTTCTCGCACCTTTCGGCGTCGATTGTGCTGTCGCGCAAGCGGGCCAGTGAGGGTCTGTACCCAGCCATTGACCCGCTGCAATCGAACTCCAAAATGGCGACACCCGGCATTGTCGGCGAACGGCACTATGCGTTGGCGCAGGAGATTCGCGGCACACTGGCCCAATACGCGCAGCTAAAGGACATCATCGCCATGCTGGGGTTAGAGCAACTATCCTCCGGTGACCGCAACGTAGTTGCCCGCGCCCGTCGTCTGGAGCGCTTTCTCACCCAGCCGTTCTTCACCACCGAGCAGTTCACCGGCATGCCGGGCAAGCTCGTTAGCCTGAAAGATGCGCTGGACGGATGTGAGCGCATCCTGCGTGACGAGTTCAAAGACTACCCCGAGAGCGCGCTCTACATGATCGGCGCGGTTGATGAGGCCAAGGCCAAATTGCCGGCGTCAAAGGAGCAAGACCATGCAGTGCAATAGCATGCACCTCAAAATCCTTCTGCCTTCGCACATCTTCGCCGACAAAACCGGCGTCAAGCGCATCGTGGCGGAAACGCGAGAGGGATCGTTCGGCCTGCTGCCGAACCGCCTCGATTGTGTTGCCGCGATTACTGCTGGGATCCTGGTCTATGAGACACCGTCCGAAGGAGAGGTCTACGTCGCCCTGGATGAGGGGGTGTTGGTCAAGACCGGAGCGAATGTGTCTATCTCCGTACGCAGGGCCATGGGCGGCGCCAATCTCTCACAGTTGCGCCAGGCGGTTGAGCAGGAATTTAGTCAGCTCAATGCGCAAGAGAAAGAGGTTCGTTCGGTCATGGCCAAGCTGGAAACTGGCTTTCTGCGCCAATTTGCGAGTTTCCAGCATGATTGATCGGGCCAATAAACCAGAAAAAACGTCGCTCGACATGGCCGGGCAAGTTGGTGCCAAGGCCGCTCGCAAGTTGCAGGCGCAGCGCAACCCGACACCAGGCGTCTGGTTTGGCCTGGGGCTGATGGGTGTGATCGGCTGGTCGGTGGTCGTACCCACCTTGTTGGGTGCTGCGCTGGGTCTGTGGCTGGACCGGCACTATCCCGGTGGGCACTCATGGACGCTGGCGCTGATGGCCGCCGGGCTGGTGCTGGGCTGTTTCAACGCGTGGGTTTGGGTTACCAAGGAAGATGCCGCCATGGGCTACGACCGGGAAAATCATGATGACCGGCCCTGACGCACTGTCCCTGTTGTTGGCATGGTTCGCTGGCAGCGCGCTGGGGGCGTTCTTCTTTGGCGGACTCTGGTGGACCGTGCGCAAGGGCCTTGCCGCCCCCAATCCGGCCTTGTGGATTTTGCCCAGCGCGTTACTGCGTACCGCAGTGACCCTGGCCGGCTTCTATTGGGCCACAGGCGCAGATTGGCAGCGTCTGCTGGCATGCCTTGTTGGCTTCGTGATGGCCCGCCAGATCACCATGCGCCTGACACGGGAGCCCTCCCATGCACCTTAGCCCCGACCAGATGATCTTTTGGCAACTCGGCTTCATCAAACTCAACGCCACCATTGCCTTTACCTGGGGCCTGATGCTGCTGCTGGTCGTAGGCTCCATGCTCATCACCCGCAAACTCTCCACTGAGCTGACCCGCTCGCGTTGGCAGAACCTGCTGGAAATCATTGTCACCGGCATCGAGTCGCAAATTGCAGAGGTCGGCATACACGAACCACGCAAAGCCATAGGCTTTTTGGGCACGCTCTTCCTGTTCGTCGCAAGTGCCAGCCTGTGCACCATCATTCCCGGCTACGAGCCGCCCACCGGATCACTGTCGACCACAGCGGCGCTGGCCCTGTGCGTGTTGGTGGCTGTACCGATGTTCGGCATTGCGGACCAGGGGCTGGGCGGTTACCTGGAGTCTTATTTGGAGCCCACTGTGCTTATGCTCCCGTTTAACATCATCAGTGAAATGTCGCGCACCCTGGCGCTGGCGGTGCGGCTGTTTGGCAACATGATGAGCGGGGCCATGATCATCGCCATCCTGCTCACCATCACGCCCTTTGTTTTTCCGATTGTCATGACGGTGCTGGGCCTACTGACCGGAATGGTGCAAGCCTACATCTTCAGCATATTGGCGGCCGTCTATATCGCGGCAGCCCAGCACGTTCGCAAGCCCGATCCGGAGCCACAGCAAACGGCCAAAACCTGAACAACCAAACCTTCAAAGGACTCTCTATGGACAGCATGACCATCATCGCAGTGGCATCCATCGTCATTGCCGGACTCACCACCGGCTTCGGCTGCATGGGGCCCGCGTTCGCCGAGGGGCGCGCGGTTGCGACCGCCCTCACCGCGCTGGCGCAGCAGCCTGACGCCTCTGCAACCATTACGCGCACCCTGTTCGTCGGTCTGGCGATGATCGAATCCACTGCGATCTACTGTTTTGTAGTCTCGATGATCCTGATTTTTGCCAATCCATTCTGGAACCACGCGGCCGCAGCGGTTGCCGCAGTTGCCGCAAAGTAGCCATGCTCATTGACTGGTTCACGGTCGGCGCGCAAACGCTGAACTTTCTCATCCTGGTATGGCTAATGAAGCGCTACCTCTACAAGCCGGTGCTCGATGCGATTGATGCGCGGGAAAAGCGCATCGCATCGGAACTGGCCGACGCCGCCCAAAAGCAGGCGCAAGCCGACAGTGAGCGCGATACCTTCAAGCAGAAAAATGCTGATTTTGACCAGCAACGCGAGGCCCTTGCGCGCAAGGCCAGCGCTGAAGTGGACGCCGAACGCAAACGTCTGCTCACTGACGCGCGCACGGCAGCCGACGCCGTGCAGGCCAAGCGGCATGAGGCCCTGGAGAGCGAACTGCAAACACTGCAAGAGGACATTGCCCGGCGCAGCCAGGAAGAAGTGTTTGCCATCGCGCGCAAGGTCCTGACCGATCTGGCCGGCACCACCCTCGAAGACCGCATAACCGAGGTGTTTGCCCAGCGCCTGGGTTCTATGGATGCACACGCCAAGAGCGAACTGTCCAAGGCCCTACAGGCATCGCCCGGCACGGTACGGGTGCGCAGTGCGTTCGAGTTGACGCCTGCCCAGCAGGCGGCATTGGGGCAAGCACTGGACGCTGCCATGGGGGCCAAGCTGCCCATCCGGTTCGAGACTACGCCCGATGTGATTGGCGGCATCGAGCTCAGCGCCAACGGCTGGAAAATTGCCTGGAATATTTCTGATTTTCTGGCGTCGCTGCAGCAAAAGGCTTCATGAACAGTCCCTCGTCCAATCTGCAAACCGTACTGGACCGCAGCTTCGCAGACCTGCGCCAGCGGCGCGAAGCATTCTCGGCGCAGCTGGCCCCGCGCGAGACTGGCACCATCACCCAGGTATCAACCGGCATCGCCATGGTCAGCGGTCTGCCTGGCGTGGGCTACGACGAACTGATTGCGTTTCCTGGCGGCGTGTTCGGCATTGCCTTCAACGTGGACGAACTCGAAGTGGGTGTGGTTTTGCTGGGCGAATACTGGCATCTGCGGGCGGGCGACGAAGTGCAACGCACCGGGCGAGTCATGGATGTGGGAGTGGGCGACGGTACGCTGGGCCGGGTAATGGACCCACTGGGGCGCCCACTGGACGGCCAGGGCCCCATCGTCACAAAACAACGTTTACCCATTGAGCGCCCCGCCGCCCCCATCATGGACCGCGCACCGGTGAGTGTGCCGCTGCAAACCGGGTTAAAGGTTGTTGACGCACTCATCCCGGTCGGCCGGGGCCAGCGGGAATTGATTCTGGGGGACCGCCAGACCGGCAAGACCACAATCGCGATCGACACCATCCTCAACCAGCAGGGCAAGGACGTGCTGTGTGTTTACTGTGCCATTGGCCAGCGCGCAGCGGCCGTGGCGAAAACGATTGCGATCCTGCAAGAAAAAGGGGCAATGGCGTACACAGTCGTCATGGTGACCGAAGGCAACGATCCGCCCGGACTGGCCTACATTGCGCCCTACGCCGCGACCAGCATGGCCGAGCACTATATGCACGCCGGGCGCGACGTTCTGATCGTTTACGACGATCTCACCCACCACGCACGCGCCTACCGCGAACTGTCCCTGCTGCTGCGCCGCCCGCCGGGGCGTGAGGCCTTTCCCGGTGATATTTTTTACATCCACTCGCGCTTGCTGGAGCGCTCCACGCACCTCAGCGAGGAACGGGGTGGTGGCTCGCTCACCGCCCTGCCCATCATCGAAACCGAGGCGCAGAACATGTCGGCCTATATACCGACCAACCTGATTTCCATCACCGACGGGCAGATCTACCTCTCGCCGTCGCTGTTCGAACTCGGCGCTCTGCCAGCGGTCGATGTAGGAAAGTCGGTCTCCCGTGTAGGTGGCAAGGCTCAGCGCGCGGCCTACCGGGCCGTATCGGGTGACCTCAAACTGGCGTATTCCCAGTTCGAAGAGTTGGAGACCTTTGCGCGCTTTGGCGCCCGTCTGGACGCAAACACCACCCAGAGCATCGAGCATGGCCGGCGCATCCGCGCGTGCCTGAAACAGGCCGAATCGTCGCCAGTCTCCGAGGTCGCGCAGATCGCCGTGTTGATGGCACTGACCGCAAAATTGTTTGATACCGTGCCGCTGGAGCGCATGACCGATGCCGAACGCGCAGTGCGTGAGGCCGCCGCACAGATACCCACAGACGTCTGTGGGCGCTTTGATACCGCCAAAAAGCTCAGCGACGAGGACCAAGCGCTGATTATCGGAATTGCCCGCACCGCGCTGGCCCCTTTTCAGCCTGAAGCCGCGACTGCACCGGACAGTGCGGTCGCAGCACCCGTGGAGAAACCATGAGCGGCACCATCGCGGAACTGCGTCGAAAAATCGACAGCGCCGGTGAACTGCAATCGGTGGTGCGCACCATGAAGGCGATGGCAGCCTCCAGCATTGGTCAGTACGAACGTGCTGTGCAGGCGCTGGAGGACTACTACCGCACGGTACAGCTGGCTTTGTCCGCTGGCTTTCGTCAAATGCCCACGCCACTGCAGGATTCGGGCGCACAGCGTGGCGACCGAGGCAAGATCGTCGCATTGGTATTCGGCTCCGATCAAGGCCTGGTGGGCCAATTCAACGAGACATTGGTCGAATTCACCGTCACAACGCTCAATGCCATGCCGGAAGACAAAACCATCTGGACCATTGGCGAGCGCATCCAGTCCCGCCTGGCCGAAACCCCACTGCCATTGGACCAGCGCTTTGCCCTGCCCATTTCCATCGATGCCATTACCGCGTTGGTCGGGCAAGTGCTACTTGCGTTGGAGGCCGCGCGTGAGGTGGGCGGTGTTGCGCAGGTTTTCCTGTTTCACAATGCTCCCACGGCCGGGTCGGTGTACACACCCACAGTGCAGCGTTTGCTGCCGCTGGATGAGGCTTGGCAACACGACCTTGTCGCGCTCCCGTGGCCTACCCGCAACTTGCCCGAGGTGTTGCAACTGGGCGAATCCGCGCTGTTGGCTTTCGTGCGCGAATACCTGTTTGTTTCACTGTTTCGCACCTGCGCGCAGTCGCTGGCCAGCGAGAACGCCAGCAGGCTCGCGGCGATGCAACGCGCAGAGAAGAACATCGATGAACTGATGGACGACCTGAACCGGTCATTCCACCGGCTGCGCCAAAACGGTATCGACGAAGAATTATTCGACCTCATTTCCGGCTTCGAGGCACTTGCTCCAAACAAACCAACACCAAAGGAAATACCATGCGTTTGAAAATCAAAACCGACGAGTTTCGGGTCAAGCAAGGCGACCGGGTCAATCTTGCGAAATGGCCAACCGTTGCAAAGCCAATCTACAAAACCAAGGCCGCGTACCGTGATCTCCTTGACGCCCAGGTTGATGAGCTGAGCGCGCTCCAGGAAATTCTCTACGCCTCAGATCGCTATTCGGTGCTGCTGGTCTTTCAGGCCATGGATGCCGCAGGCAAAGACGGCGCCATCAAACACGTCATGTCGGGCATTAACCCGCAGGGATGCCAGGTGTTCAGCTTCAAACATCCCAGCGCTGAAGACCTTGACCATGATTTCCTGTGGCGCACCACCCAGTGCCTGCCGGAGCGGGGGCGCATCGGCATCTTCAACCGCTCCTACTATGAAGAGGTGCTGATCGTGCGGGTGCACCCCGAGATTCTGCAGGCAGAACGCTTGCCATTGGACGCGGTTGACACCAAGACTCTCTGGGAAGATCGGTACCGGTCCATCGTGGGTCTTGAAGACCACTTGCATCGCAACGGAACGCGGATCGTTAAATTCTTCCTGCACCTGTCAAAAGAAGAACAGCGCAAGCGGTTTTTGGACCGCATCGACGAACCCAAAAAGAACTGGAAGTTCAGTTCAGCCGACATAGAGGAGCGTAAATGCTGGAACGCATATATGCAGGCCTACGAGTCCTGCTTGAGCGCGACCAGCACCAAAACGGCACCCTGGTACGTGGTTCCGGCGGACAACAAGGAAAACGCCAGACTCATCATTTCCGAGATTGTTCTTGATACCTTCAGGGCTCTGGACATGGACTACCCAGAAACCACGCCTGCGCGCGAACAGGAATTGAAGCTAATTCGTAAGCAGCTGAAGCAGGAAGCCGCCGGTTAGCCGTTTGCATCAGCAAGCCGGGTCGCGCATCTCCGCCCGAATCGCGTCAATCGCCGCCAGTGTCTCGGGCGTGAGCCTGGTGCCATAGGCGTTGATGTCGTCTTCCAGTTGCGCCAGCGTGGTCACGCCGATGATGGTGCAAGCCACCTGCCACTTGGTGTAACAAAACGCCAGCGCCATTTGTGTGGGGGTCATGCCGTTGTCGCGCGCCAGCGCGTTGTAGCGTAGCGATGCAGCGACTGATTCCTTGCGACCCCAGCGCTGCTTGCGCACAGATTCGTATTTGCCAATGCGAGCATCCTTGGGCGTGGCCGGGCCATCGATACCGCTCTCATCGTACTTGCCAGTCAACAGGCCAAAGGCCAGCGGTGAATAAGCCAGCAGCGATACGCCCAGGCGGTGCATGGTCTCGTCCAGACCGTTCTCCAGCGCGCGGCTGATCAAGCTGTAAACGTTCTGTACCGTGGCCACGCGCGGCAGGCCGTGCTGTTCGGCCAGGCGCACAAACTCATGCACGCCATAGGGCGTCTCGTTGGACAGGCCCACGGCACGCACCTTGCCGGCCTTGACCAACTGGCCCAGGGCGGCCAGCTGGTCGTGGATGCTGGTCACTGGTTTGTCGTGGGCGGGGTTGTAGTACATGGCACCAAACATGGGCACTGCGCGGGTGGGCCAGTGGAGCTGGTAGAGGTCGATTACATCGGTTTTGAGGCGCTGCAGGCTGCCATCGCAGGCGGCGATGATGTCAGCGCCGGTCAGGTCACCCGTGCCACCACGAATCCACGGCATGCCGCGCGCAGGGCCAGCTACCTTGGTGGCAATCACCAGCTTCTGGCGCAAGCCGGGGCGCGCGGCCAGCCAGTTGCCCATGATTTTCTCGGTAGCGTTGAAGGTCTCGGCCCGCGGCGGCACGGCATACATCTCGGCCGTGTCCAGAAAATTGATACCGCGCTCGACAGCGCGGTCCATGATGGCGTGGGCAGTGGGTTCATCCACCTGTTCGCCAAAGGTCATGGTGCCCAGGCAGATGGGGGTGACGTGCAGGTCGCTTTGACCGAGTTGGACGGTTTTCATGGCCCGCAGTGTAGCCAGCCCGGCGCACCTTCACCGTAGCAGGGGCTTATTTCCTGCTGGCAGCCTCCTGGGCACGATCTTCCTCCTGCAGACGCAACACGCGGCGCTGCACTTTGCCGGTGGTGGTCATGGGCAGGGCGTCCAGAAATTCGATCTCCTTGGGGTACTCGTAAGGTGCCAGACGGTCTTTCACATGCTCCTGCAGTTCCACCGAGAGCTTGGCATGTAATTCGGCTGTAGCCCTTGCATCCCCTGCACAGGCAGCTATGAAATCAGAAGCAATCACCACATAAGCCTTCACCAGTGCGCCGCGCTGGGCATCGGGCTTGGGCACCACGGCGGCGTTGACCACTGCAGGGTGCTTGACCAGGCAGTTCTCGATTTCGCCGGGGCCAATGCGGTAACCGGCGGACTTGAACATGTCGTCGCTGCGCCCCAGGTACCAAAGGTAGCCATCGGCATCGCGAATGGCCTGGTCGCCGGTGCGGCACCAGTCGCCGGTGTACTTGGCAAGGGTAGCGGCGTCGTTCTTCCAGTAGCCCAAAAAGACGATGGGGTCACTGTCACCATGCACGTCATAGCGGTTGAGCGCCACGTCGCCCGGCACACCCACTGGGCATTCGTTGCCATCATCGTCAATCACCCGCACCTGGTGGCCGGGGTAGGCCATGCCCATGCTGCCGGGCTTGGACGGATACAGCGTGTTGCAGTTGCCGACGATGTAATTGATCTCGGTCTGCCCAAACATCTCATTGGGTTTGACGCCCAACTGTTGTTCGCAATAGTCAAACACGGCGTCGCCCACCGCCTCGCCCGCACTCATGATGGCCTGTAACTGCAACGTAAACTGCTGGCGCACCGTGCGCTGTGGCGTGCCGGAAAAGGCCTTCATCATGGCTTTGAGCGCGGTGGGGAAGAGGAAAGTGTGGGTGACGCCGCAGTCGCCCATCAGTTCCAGCGCCGTCTGCGGGCTGAAACGCCCGTTGTATGCCACGATGGGGCGACCAAAGTACAGGGTAGGGAGCAGTGCATCCATCAGCCCGCCGGTCCAGGCCCAGTCTGCGGGTGACCAAAACACGGCCTGTGACCCCGAGGCGGTGTCATTGGGGTCGAAGCCAAACCAGTTCTGGCTGGCTACAAAGCCCGGCAGGTTACCAATAAGCGCGCGCTGCGCCAGCAAGGCACCCTTGGGATTACCCGTGGTACCGCTGGTGTAGATCAGGATGGCGGGCTCGTCCGCGCGGGTGTTGACGGCCATGAAGGTGGTTGGAAACTGCGCCAGGGTGTCGTCCCACTCGCAATCAGCCTGGCTTTGCACGCCATCTGCGGTGCCCACGCCCACCACGGTGCGCAGGTGCACGCAGTGCTTGCGTGCCAGGTGCAGGTCATGCTGGGCCTGGCCATCGGCAATGGCGACTACGGCTTCGCTGTCTTGTAAGCGGTATTCCAGAGCGTCGGGACCAAATAGCAGTGACAAGGGCATGGCCACCGCACCCATTTGCAACACAGCCATATAGGCCACGGCCGTCTCAAAGCATTGCGGCATGACGATGGCCACGCGGTCGCCACGCTCTACGCCCAGGGCTTGCAGGGCGTTGGACAGGCGGTTGGCCTGCTCCTGCAATTGTGCATAAGTGAAGAAAGTGCCTTCAGCCCTCGTCGAATAAGCGTGGATAGCTATATTTTTGCTAGCATCCGGTTGCGCTGCCCAGCGTGTGCAACACACCTGGGCGATGTTGAAGTACTCAGGTACCGCCCAGGTAAAGGCCTGGTGCAGGTGGGTATAGGCTTCTGGCGCGCCACCCAACGCCATCGGGCTGCCTCGGGCCGACGCTGGGGAGATGTCGCTATCTTGACTGGCTTGCATGGGGGTGTCTTCGTATCATTGGAAGAATGTACCAAGTCAAACGCATTTCCCGTAGCGAGTTTGTCCCTATACGCAACCTCAAATACCATGTTCAGATATGGGGAAAACCCGCACCCGACAAGGTGCCGCTGGTCATGGTGCACGGCTGGATGGACGTAGCCGCCAGCTACCAGTTTGTGGTGGATGCGTTTGCGCAAGACCACTACATCATCGCCCCTGACTGGCGCGGGTACGGCCAAACCGAGTCCGGCCCGGTAGACAACTACTGGTTTCCCGACTACATGGCCGATCTGGATTTTCTGCTGGACCACTACGCCCCCGAGCAGGCTGTCAATCTGGTAGGGCACAGCCTGGGCGGCAACGTGGTCATGCTCTACGCCGGCGTGCGCCCCGAGCGCATTCGCCGTCTGGTCAACCTGGAGGGCTTTGGCATGCCTGCCACCACTCCGGACATGGCCGCCAAACGCTACGCAACCTGGATGGACGAGCTCAAAAAGCAGCACCGTGGTGAGATGGCTCTCAAAGCCTACGACACCGTGGGCGGCGTGGCCCGGCGTTTGATGAAGACCAACCCACGCCTGACACAGGACAAGGCCGATTGGCTGGCGCGCCACTGGGCCCGCGAAAACCCGCATGGCCAGTGGGAAATCATGGGTCAACCGGCGCACAAAGTCATCAGCGCCCACCTCTACCAAGTGGAAGAAGTGCTGGCGCTGTACCGGCGCCTGACCATGCCGGTACTGGCGGTGGAAGCGTCCGACAACAGTCTGGACCTGTGGTGGAAAGGCAAGTTCACGCTGGAGCAGTATCACGAGCGCATTCAGAACGTGTCCCAGCTGGAGATTGGCCACATCCCTGACGCCGGCCACATGATGCACCACGACCAGCCCGAGCTGCTGGCGGCTTTGATAGAGCGGTTCATCGACTAAAACTGTCCAAGCCCAAACGGGAAGGCGTAGGGCCGATTTTCTGGCCAGCAGGACAGCATGAGGCCCTGCGCCTTCCCGTTTGGGCGGGCGTGAGAAAATACGCGGTTATTGCAAACAAACAGACCTCAGGACAGCACCATGGACATCGAACGCATCAACCTCATCGGCACCACTCTCGCGGATCTGAGCGCGCGCACGCAAGAGTTACGGGGGTATCTTTGACTACGATGCCAAAGCCGAACGCCTGCGCACCGTCAACGCCTCGCTAGAAGACCCCACGGTCTGGAACGACCCCAAGAAGGCCCAAGAGCTGGGCAAAGAAAAGAAACTGCTCGACGGCGTGGTCGTCACGCTGGATAGCCTGCAAAGCGAGCTGGCGGATAACGCCGAATTGTTCGAGATGAGCAAGGAAGACGGTGATGAAGCCGGTCTGATGACGATTGAGGATGAGACCGAAAAGCTCGCCTCCATCATCAAGGACCTCGAATTCCGCCGGATGTTCAACAATCCCGCCGACCCCCTGCCCTGCTTTCTGGACATCCAGGCCGGCGCCGGTGGCACGGAGGCCTGCGACTGGGCCAGCATGCTGCTGCGCCAGTACCTGAAGTACGCCGAGCGCAAGGGCTTCAAGACCACCATTGAAGACGAGACCGCAGGCGACACCGCCGGCATCAAGGGCGCCACCATCAAGATCGAGGGCGAATACGCCTTTGGGCTGTTGCGCACCGAGACTGGCGTGCACCGTCTGGTGCGCAAAAGTCCATTCGACTCGTCCGGTGGACGCCATACGTCGTTTGCGTCCGTGTTCGTCTACCCCGAGATTGATGATTCGATCGAGATCGACATCAATCCCAGCGACGTACGCACCGACACCTTCCGCGCCAGCGGTGCGGGTGGTCAGCACATCAACAAAACCGACTCGGCCGTGCGCCTGACCCACATTCCCACCGGCATCGTGGTGCAGTGCCAGGACGGGCGCAGCCAGCACAGCAACCGCGACGTGGCGTGGAAGCGTCTGCGCAGCCGTCTGTACGATTTTGAGCTGCGCAAGCAGCAGGAAGCCCAGCAAAAGCTGGAGGACACCAAGACCGATGTGGGCTGGGGCCACCAAATCCGCAGCTACGTGCTGGACAACAGCCGCATCAAAGACCTGCGCACCAATGTCGAAGTCTCTGCCACCCAAAAAGTACTGGATGGCGACCTGGATGTATTTATTGAAGCTTCACTGAAGCAAGGAGTTTGACGATGACCCGAGAAGGCCACGCCACCGTGATCAACCGCGCCGACTACAGCGCCCCCGCATTCTGGATCGATACCGTCGACCTGAGCTTTGATCTGGACCCGGTAAAAACCCGTGTTTTGAACCGCATGACCTTGCGCCGCAACCCCGACGTAGCGGCACAGTCTTTGAAACTCGACGGCGAAGAGTTAAACTTGGCACGCGTGCTGGTCAACGGCCAGGGCACCTCGTTCAAACTCGAAGGCAACAAGCTGGTGTTGGAAAACCTTCCCGAAGGTACCGAGCCGTTTCAGCTGGAAATCTTCACTACCTGCGCACCGGTCAAAAACACCTCTCTCTCCGGCCTGTACGTGAGCCAGGATTCGTTCTTTACCCAGTGCGAGGCCGAGGGCTTTCGGCGCATCACCTACTTTCTGGACCGCCCGGATGTCATGGCCATGTACACCGTGACCTTGCGGGCGGACAAAACCAAGTACCCCGTGCTGTTGTCCAACGGCAACCTGGTGGACAGCGGCACGCTGGATGACGGACGCCACTTTGCCAAGTGGGTCGATCCGCACAAAAAGCCTTCGTATTTATTTGCGCTGGTGGCAGGCCAGTTGGTGGCGCGCGAGCAGCGCATCACCAGCCGCGCCGGCCAAGACCACCTGTTGCAGGTGTTTGTACGCCCGGGCGATCTGGACAAAACCGAACACGCCATGAACTCCTTGATGGCCAGCGTGGCCTGGGATGAAGCCCGCTTTGGTCTGCCACTGGACCTCGAACGCTTCATGATTGTGGCAACCAGTGACTTCAACATGGGCGCCATGGAGAACAAGGGCCTGAACATCTTCAACACCAAGTACGTGCTGGCCAACCAGGCCACCGCAACGGATGTGGACTACGCCAATATTGAAAGTGTGGTCGGCCACGAATACTTCCACAACTGGACTGGCAACCGCATCACCTGCCGCGACTGGTTCCAGCTGAGTCTGAAAGAAGGCCTGACCGTATTCCGTGACCAGGAATTCAGCCAGGACATGTGCGACGGCGTCTCGGCCCGCGCGGTGAAGCGCATTGAAGACGTGCGCGTGCTGCGCACCGTCCAGTTCCCAGAGGACGCCGGTCCCATGTCCCACCCGGTGCGGCCCGACAGCTACATCGAGATCAACAACTTCTATACCGTCACCATTTATGAAAAGGGTGCGGAAGTGGTGCGCATGATGCAAACATTGGTCGGGCGCGACGGGTTTGCCAAGGGCATGAAGCTCTACTTCGAGCGCTTTGACGGCCAAGCCGTCACCTGCGACGACTTTGCCCAAAGCATGGCCGACGCCAACCCCGAATCCAGCCTGTCGCAGTTATTGCCCCAATTCAAGCTCTGGTACAGCCAGGCCGGCACGCCGCACCTGGGTGCCAGTGGCTATTTTGATGCAGCCGCACAAACCTACACTTTGCAATTCAAGCAAACCTGCGCGCCCGCAGCCGGTCTGGCCGACAAGCAACCGTTTGTCATCCCCGTGCTTTTGGGTCTGGTGGGCTCTGGCAGCGGCGCCGCCCTACCTCTGACCGTGCAGGGCAGTGTCGACGCAGCAGCGGCCAACCACCTGTTTGTGATGACCGGCGATACTGCCGCGATCACTTTCACCGGCGTGCAAGAAGCGCCCGTGCCTTCCATCTTGCGTGGCTTCTCCGCGCCAGTGGTGCTGGACTTTGACTACAGTGACCCGCAACTGCTGACCCTGCTGGCCTCTGACCCCGATCCGTTTAACCGCTGGGAAGCCGGCCAGCGTCTGGCGCTGCGAAACGCTATTACTTCGATAGCTACTTACGTAGATTCGACGAGGGCTAGCGCCCTAAATAATGCCTATGTGCAAGCCATGCGCAGCGTCTTGCGTCACCCCACACTCGATGCCGCGTTCAAGGAACTGGTGCTGACCCTGCCAAGCGAAACCTACATCGCCGAGCAACTGGATGTGGTGGACCCGCAGCGCATCCACGCGGTGCGCGAGGCCATGCGTTTGCAACTGGCGGTAGAGCTGCAGGCCGACTGGCAGTGGGCGTTCGAAACCCACCAAGACAACGGCGCCTACCGCCCTGACGCGACATCTGCCGGGCGCCGTGCACTGGTAGGCATGGCACTGGCCAACCTGTGCCTGGCGGCCACCCAGACGGGTGATGCCGTGTGGCCGGGCAAAGCGTTGCAGCGCTTCAAGGTGGCCACCAACATGACCGATCGCATCAGCGCCCTGCAAGCGCTGGTCACCAGCGGTCACGCCCTGGCGGCTCCGGCTTTGGCCAAGTTCCATGCGCTCTTCAAGAACGAAGAGCTGGTACTGGACAAATGGTTTGCCCTGCAAGCCGGCGCACCCGACCGCAATGGTCTGGTATTGCCTGCCGTGCGCCAGCTGATGGCCCACCCCGACTTCAACATCCGTAACCCCAACCGTGCCCGCAGCCTGATCTTCAGCTACTGCAGTGGCAACCCGGGCGGTTTCCACCGCCCCGATGCTGCCGGCTACGTTTACTGGAGCGAGCGCGTGTTGGAACTCGACAGCATCAACCCCCAGGTCGCCGCCCGTCTGGCCCGCGCCCTGGACCGTTGGAAACGCCTGGTCGAGCCGTACCGCAGCGCGGCCTGCGAAGCCCTCAAGCGGGTCGCCGCCAAGACCGACCTGAGCAACGACGTGCGCGAGGTGGTAGACCGCGCACTAGCAGATTAAAAAAAGAGCCCCCACGCATTTCACTACGTGTAATACGCTGCCCCTCAAAGGGGCCTGGGTCGCCTTGGGGCGGCCCGGCGGCAACCCAATCAAAGGAAAACTATGGCCCCCAAAATCTCCCTCACCCGCTACCTGGTCGAAGAACAGCGGATTGGCGGCTGCATCCCCGCACAACTGCGCCTGCTGCTGGAAGTAGTGGCGCGTGCCTGCAAAAGCATCAGCCTGGCCGTCAACAAGGGCGACCTGGGTGATGTGATGGGCACTGCCGACAGTGAGAACGTGCAGGGCGAAATTCAGAAAAAGCTCGACATCATCGCCAACGAAGTATTAATCGAGGCCAACGAATGGGGCGGCCACCTTGCGGGCATGGCCAGCGAGGAAATGGAAGGCATTTACGTGGTGCCCAACCGTTATCCCCAGGGTGAATATCTGCTGATGTTTGACCCGCTGGACGGCTCCAGCAACATTGACGTCAACGTGAGCATCGGCACCATCTTCAGCGTGCTGCGCATGCCCGAAGATGATCGCGGTGTGGATGAAGGCGATTTCCTGCAGCCAGGCAACCAGCAGGTGGCCGCCGGCTACTGCGTCTATGGTCCACAAACCACGCTGGTGCTCACCGTGGGCGACGGCGTGGCCATGTTCACGCTGGACCGCGAGCAAGGCTCGTTTGTACTAACCCGGAAACACGTGAAAATTCCAGAAGACACCAAGGAATTTGCCATCAACATGAGCAACATGCGCCACTGGGATGCACCCATCAAGCGCTATGTGGACGAATGCCTGGCCGGCAAAGACGGCCCGCGTGGCAAAGATTTCAACATGCGCTGGATTGCCAGCATGGTGGCTGATGTGCACCGTATTCTGACCCGTGGTGGCGTGTTTCTGTACCCCTGGGACAAGCGCGAACCTGAAAAGCCCGGCAAGCTGCGCTTAATGTATGAAGCCAACCCCATGGGCTGGATCGTGGAGCAGGCCGGTGGTGCCGCCACCAATTGCCGGCAGCGCATCCTGGATATCCAGCCCGGCAAGTTGCACGAGCGCGTCAGCGTGGTGCTGGGCTCCAAAAACGAGGTAGACCGCATCACCCGCTATCACACCGAAAGCCAATAGTGACCGGGATATAATTTATGGCTTACCAGCCGGTGTAGCTCAGTCGGTAGAGCAGCTCATTCGTAATGAGAAGGTCGGGTGTTCGATTCATCTCTCCGGCACCAAAACTACAAACGAAAGTCCGCTATCTAAACCGTAGCGGATTTTTTTTGGACTAGCACCGGGCTAGCACTGGGATCAAAACTTTGAACTTTGATCCCTGAATATTAAACCGGTCTTGTTGCCCAAACACCACTCTGTAGCGGCGCGACTGCGCCGCTTATCCCACAGGTCACCCCCCTATGAGAGAAGCGCCTGCGGGTTGCCCCCTGTTTACTGCGCATTGGACAGAAAAAGCGCCTGCAAGTCGCTCAGAAAATCAAAGCCCCGTTGCGTGGGTCGCACACGTGCAAAGTCGCGCTCCACCAGGCCTTTCGCTTCCGCTTGCTGCAGCGCGGCTGCAATGGCGGTTAGCGGCAGACCAGTGCGCTCGGAAAAATCCCGCAGCCCAAAGCCGTGGCGCAGGCGCAAAGCGTTGAGCATGAATTCAAAGGGCAATTCAGCGCGCGCCACTTCGTCGTCCTGCGCCAACGCGTGGCCGGCCAATGCGTTGTCCATGTACAGGCGCGGATCACGAAAGCGAACCTGGCGCACCACCCTGTGGGCAAAGCTGAGCTTGCTGTGGGCACCCGCGCCAATGCCCAGATAGTCGCCAAACTGCCAGTAGTTGAGGTTGTGTTTGCAGCGGTGGCCACTCTTGGCGTAGGCTGAGACCTCGTAGCGGTCCAGCCCCGCCACACCAGTCAGTTCGGTGATGTGGTCCAGCATGGCATAGGCCGTGTCGTCCTCAGGAATGGCGGGCGGGTACTTGGCGAAATAGGTGTTGGGCTCGATGGTGAGGTGGTAGATGGAAATATGCGGTGGCGCAAATTGCAGGGCCGTAACGATGTCTTGCCCCACCTGCTCCAGCGTTTGGCCTGGCAGGGCGTACATGATGTCCAGGTTGAAAGTATCAAAGGCCTGTGCGGCCTCTTCCACCGCTGCCAGTGCCTGGGCGCGGTCGTGCACACGGCCCAGGGCGGCCAGGTGGGTATCGTTAAAGCTTTGCACACCAATGGACAGGCGTGTCACACCTGCTTGGCGGTAAGCGCGGAAACGGTCTTTCTCAAAAGTTCCGGGGTTGGCTTCCAGCGTGATCTCGCAATCGGCCTCCAGGCGCAGGCGGGCGCGAATGTCACCCAGCAAGCGGTCAATGGCTTCTGGCGCAAACAGGCTGGGTGTGCCTCCGCCAATAAAAATGCTATGGATACCACGCCCCCAGATCAGCGGCAGGGCGGCTTCCAGATCGGCCATCAGCGCATCCACATAGCGCTTCTCGGGCAGTTCGCCGCCGGGTTTCTCGTGGGAGTTGAAATCGCAGTAGGGGCACTTCTTGATGCACCACGGCAGGTGCACATACAACGACAACGGCGGCAGGGCCGCCAGTTGCAGCGTGCCAGGGCGCATGTAGTGGGTGATGTCCCGCTGGACCGCGGGCGCGCTGCCGGTTGCTTGGGAATCTGCGGGAACAATCGGAATCATGCTGCTAACCGGCAGCGGCCTGCCCCAGCCAGTGTTCGCGGATTAGCGCTGCCATGGCTTGGGACGACTTACCACGGTGGCTGTTGGCATTTTTGACTTCAATGGGCAACTGGGCAAAGGTCTGGCCAAAGCGGGGAATCCACATAATGGGGTCAAACCCAAAACCATTAGTGCCCATCGGCTCGCGTGCAATCTCGCCCACCACGCGGCCCACCGCAATCAGCGGCTCGGGGTCGTCTGCCGAGCGCACGGCCACCAGGGTGCTCACCATGGCGGCACGTCGGTTGTCAACCCCCTGCAACTGCTCCAGCAGGGCGCGCACGTTGTTGGCATCGCCTTTTTCGTAGCCGAACTGGGTGGCGTAGTAGGCGGTGTCCACGCCGGGCAGACCGCCAAATGCATCCACGCACAGGCCGGCATCATCCGCCAGCGCAGGCAAACCAGTGTGATGCGCGGCGTTGCGCGCCTTGGCCAGGGCATTTTCTACAAAGGTTCGGTGCGGTTCGGGCGCCTCGGGCACGTCCAAGCTACCTTGCGTAATGAGCGTGCAACCCAGCGGTTGCAGCATGGCCTGCAGTTCTGCCAGCTTGCCCTGGTTGTTGGAGGCGAGAACAATACGCATTATTTTGACAGTGACTGCCGTTGCAGCACCATCAGCTCGGTGATGCCCTTTTCGGCCAGGGTCAGCAGTTGGTCCATCTCAACGCGGGAAAAAGCAGCGCCCTCGGCCGTGCCCTGCACTTCCACAAAATGGCCGGCACCGGTCATCACCACGTTCATGTCGGTATCGCAAGCGGAGT
>Ga0138256_10002022_pt1 | contig 21788 bp, 27 predicted proteins | sample KNB2016incub_MG_FD_105486 | JGI IMG/M metagenome (GOLD analysis project Ga0138256, IMG submission 105486) | Active sludge microbial communities from wastewater in Klosterneuburg, Austria - KNB2014incub_MG | ecosystem: Engineered > WWTP > Activated sludge > Unclassified | place: Austria... | reverse complement strand
AGGCCCACCGTGTAGAGAAGAAGCTGGCCCGCCACGCCTGTGAAAAAGCCTGTCGTGGCCGAGGCGGGCTCCGCTTCGGCTTCGGCGTCGGGCGCGGATATCTCACCCCGGATGGAATCCGACGTGTCAGCCATGCTTCACAGCCACACTCATACTATGCTTTTCCGCGCCGGCAGAACTGGAATGGGCGTTTGCGTGCAGCATCAAATCAAAGACTTACCTCCGGGCTGATGGGGCGCCTATCACCTGTCGGGCATCCCCCGGAATTTTTGGCGATGGGAAGCTTCACGAACGAGTGAGTCCTGCGATGGCAACGCGGCCTCCTATGGTGCGCTTGGGAAACAAAAGGCCCGACAGGCATGACCTGTTGAGCCTTTGCCAGGTTCAGCCTTTGCGGGCTGTTTAGCGCGCCGCCACGGCCTGTTCGGGCCAGGTATAACCGCGGAACGTCTGACGCAGCTGGAGCTTGTTGAGCTTGCCCGTCGCGCCGAGCGGGATTTTCTCCACGAAGGCCACATCGTCGGGCAGCCACCATTTGGCGATCTTGCCAGTCAGGAAGCCGAGAATGTCTTCGCGCGACGCGCTCTGGCCCGGCTTGAGCTCGATCACCAGAAGCGGGCGCTCGTCCCATTTCGGGTGCGCCAGGCCGATTGCGGCGGCGTTGGCGACGGCCGGGTGGCCGACAGCGATGTTTTCGATGTCGATCGAGGAGATCCACTCGCCGCCGGACTTGATGACGTCCTTGGCGCGGTCAGTAATCTGCATGTAGCCGAGCGGGCACATGTGGGCGACATCGCCCGTGTCGAAATAACCGTCCTTGTCCAGGATATTGCCGCCCGCGTTCTTGAAGTAGGCCCCGGCGATCGCCGGGCCGCGCACGACGAGATGGCCCGTCGTCTTGCCGTCGCGGGGCAGCTCATTGCCGTTGTCGTCGACGATCTTCATCTCGACGCCGAAGGAGGGGCGGCCCTGTTTCAGCTTGTTCCTCTGAACGGCGTCCTTGCCCTGTTCGCGGAATTCCGGCGTGGTCGCGCCCATCGAGCCGAGCGGGCTCATCTCGGTCATGCCCCAGGCGTGGAAGACTTTCACCCCGTAATCATCTTCGTAGGAGCGCAGGATCGCTTCCGGCACGGCCGAGCCGGCCACCACGATGCGGTCGAGATGGGGAAGTCTCTTGCCCGTCTCTTCCAGGTATTGCTTGAGCATCAGCCAGACGGTCGGCACGGCCGCCGAGAAGGTGACTTTCTCGGCGTCCATCAGCTCATAGATCGACGGGCCATCCATCTTCGAGCCGGGCATGACCAGCTTTGCGCCGACAGCCGGGGCGGAGAAGGTAATGCCCCAAGCATTGGCGTGGAAGAGGGGGACAATCGGCATGATCACGTCGTCGACGCTGAAGCCGAGCGAATCCCGCTGCAGCGAAGTCAGCGAGTGGAGGACGTTGGAACGGTGCGAATAGAGCACGCCCTTCGGATTGCCGGTCGTGCCGGAGGTGTAGCAGAGACCCGCCGCCGTGCGCTCGTCGAAATTGCCCCAGGTCACATCGCGCGATTTTCCGGCGATGAAGCTTTCATAAATCGCGAGGTTCGGGATCTTGCCCGCAGGCGGCGCATGCGCCTCGTCGGTCATAAGGACCCAGCGGCGAACCGCGGGGCATTTTTCGGCAAGCTGCTCGACGATCGGCAGGAAGGTGAGGTCGAAGAACATGTGCGTGTCGCCCGCATCATTGATGATCCAGGCGATCTGTTCGGGGAACAGACGCGGGTTCACGGTGTGCAAGACGGCGCCGATGCCCATCGCGCCGAACCAGAGTTCCATGTGGCGGGCGCCGTTCCACGCCAGCGTGGCGATGCGGTCGCCCGGCTGCACGCAATCCTCAAGCAAGGCTGTCGAGACCTGACGGGCGCGGGCGTATAAATCCGCATAGGTTTCGCGGACGATCGGGCCTTCGACCGAGCGGGAGACGATTTCGCGATGGCCATGGTTTACGCGGGCGTGCTCGAGCACCCGGTCGACCGTCAGCGGCCAATCCTGCATCAGGCCAAAGGGCGGCTGTGTCGCATTCAGTGCTGGCAAGTTCGGATCTCCTGGCGCGGGCGATAGCGATGGCCACAGCAAGTCTTCTCTTTCGGGCGGAAGATCAAGAATTTGGTCGCATCATCAAGCGATTTTGGCGGGACTGTGTCGTTCCCGGACGGGCCGACAGATGAATTCCGCCAGCCGATTCCCGCGCGAGTATTGCCGCGTCGCGCCATTTTTAGGTTGCGGCGTGACGTTCGCCGTCTGGCGGTCTATTTCGCCTCTCCATGAAGGTCGTTATCGCCGGGGCAGGAATCGGAGGGTTGTGCGCGGCCATCGCGCTGACCAAGGTCGGCTTTGAAGTCGAAGTCGTGGAGCGCGCGCCTGTCCTGACCGAGGTGGGGGCCGGCATCCAGCTTTCGCCTAACGCGGTCAAAGGGCTTGCCGGGCTGGGAGTGGCCGAGGCGGTGCTGGCGGTGTCCTCACAGCCGCAGACGCTGGAGATGCGCATCGGACGGACGGGGGAGAAAGTGTTCTCCATCCCGATCGCGAAGGACGCCCGCAAGCGCTATGGCGCGCCCTATCTGCATGTCCATCGCGCCGACCTGATCGAAATCCTCAAGCGTTCGGCGGAATTCGCGGGCGCCCATTTGCGGCTGAATGCGCGGGTCGCCGCTTATGTGCGTGAGGATACAGGGCTGCGGGTGGGGCTCGATACCGGCGCGATTATCCCGGCGGACTTGCTTGTCGGCGCGGACGGCGCGCGCTCGACCGTTCGCAAGCAGATGCTGGGCGAGGATCAGGCGCGCTATACCGGCGCTGTCGCATGGCGGATCACCGTGGCGGCGGATGTCGCGCCAGACCTGCCGCACGCCGCGATCGTGTGGGCGGGGCCGGGCAAGCATGCAGTCACCTACAGAATTCGTCGCGGCGAGATGATCAACTTCGTGGGCGTGGTGGAGACGGATCGCTGGCGTGGTGAAAGCTGGGACCAGCCGGGCGATCCTGTCGACCTGGCCGATGATTTCGGCGGCTGGGCGCAGCCGATCCCGGACATCATCGCAGCTGCGAGCACATGCCATGTCTGGGCGCTGTTCGACCGTGATCCGCTGCCGCGCTGGTCAGATGATCGCGTGACGCTCCTGGGCGACGCCTGTCACGCCATGCCGCCCTTCCAGGCCCAGGGCGCGGCGATGGCGATCGAGGATGCAATCGTGCTGGCGAAATGCCTGCAGAAGGACGGCGTGTCGGAAGGATCGCTCCGCAATTACGAGAAGCTGCGCAAGCCGCGCACGTCACGCGTGCTCAACAGCGCGCGCTCCAACATGGGCGTGTTCCACCGCTCCAACGCGTGGTCGCAAGCGGCGACCTATGGACCGATGAAGATGGCGGATAGGCTGTTCCCCGCCTTCATCCGCTCACGTCAGGACTGGATCTATGGCTACGATGTTCGCAAGGTCGTGGTATAGGATAAGGACCATGCGGATCATCACGGGCCTTTGTTTGCTGGCGCTCGCCGCGTGCGAGCCGGAGACGCCGCGGATTTCGAACTCCGCGAAAGTGGTCGAGCAGGCGCAGTATCCCGTCGTGGCGGCGGCCTTCATGCGGCAGCACTGCTTGCGCTCGCCAAGCTGCGATCCCACCAGTGACTATGGGCAGGGCGCTGGCCAGGCGTCAGGCGTTGCGGGCTCGGTGTCATGGTTTGCTGAAACCGCCCAGGTCGTGAAGGAGGGCGGGCAGGATTACGGTGCGGCTCTCACGTTGAGCGCGTATGCGACCCGCGGGCAGGGCGGCCCTGCGGGGCGGCCGTTGACCGTCGATGAACTGCCGGATTCGTTCACCGCTGCGAAGGCCAAGCGCTCAACCCTGTCGGTCGAATATCGAACGCCGGGCGGCGGCGCGCCCGAAGCATACGGTCTGCAATTCAATTCCGCCTACCTGACGCTCGCTGCGCCGCTGGACGAGGCGAAGCTTGAGATCAAGGGCAAGGCCGGCGTGGTGATGTCGGCTGAAGTTGGCGCGATGCCCGCGAAGAAAGAGCCGGTGAACGGCAGGGCCAAGCCGCCTGAGGCGGTGACGTTCTTCCTCGCGCGCAATCTGAGGGACGAGCCCTTGCCCGAATTGATGGCGGCGCTTATGGCCGGTGAATCGCTATCGCTGAAACTTCTGACAGCTAATGGCGACGTCATCCTGACCGACGCGCTCTATGCTAACGGGTTTGAAAGTGCGTTGAAGCAGGCAACCGATGCGCTGGCCGATCCTGAGATCGTCCGGCCGATCATCACGCGGTGCGAGCGTTTCGCCGACAGGCCGGACGATTTCTGGAAACTTGCTGACGTGACGCCCGCGCTGCTTGCATGCGATCCGCGGCCGCCGGAACTTCGGCGCTAGTAGAGCGTGCCCGGCGGAAGTTCGGACGCGCGCTCCATGCATGTCGCGACAGGAATGCGCAATGCGTTCGCCTTGTAGTCGGCTTCGGCTTTGTCACCATAGGGAAGCGTGAAGTTCGCCCAGTTGCCGCCGTCGGTGAGCCCCTCCGCTTTCAGCTTGGCGATGCCGGCCGTGTCGAGCTTCTTCTGCATGTCCATGAGCGGCGTGATGTTGTCTGGGTCCGTTTCAGGATTCCTCGGATCGAACTTCACGGCAATCTTGGCGTCGAACTCCGCGCCAAGCGCGCCCGAGCAGTAGAGATCGTCCTTCGCGGCCTGCGATCCGACGGCAAGATAGTCGGGCTCGGCCGCCGGGGAGGTAGACGGTAGGGGCCCGGCGCCCAGCGCCAGATCCGGCGGCGTCACCGTTGGGTTGGTGGAGGACAGATCCGGCATCGGGAATTCCATCGTGGGCGCGGAGATTGTCGGCAGGCTGGCAAGCCGCCGCTCCATGATCTCGCGCTCGCTTGGCTGCGTCATGCGGAAGATCATGCCGCCGCCGAAAATGATGATCGCGGCAAGTCCAACCATCTGAGTAGGCTTCAGTTTCATGTCCGTCCCCGTCCCGTGACGGCTATTCCGGCATCGGCAACGCCGCCGCGCGCGCATTGCAGTCGTCCAGCGATATACGTGTTTTCTTAGATTTCATGTCGTTCTTGACCTGCGCGGCATAGGCGTCCGAAATGACGCGCGCGTGCGTCGCGTGGGCCGCTTTCTCGCTCACCAGCTTGTTGATGCCTGCTTCACCGATCTGGAAGCCCAGCATCTGCGCCTTGCGCAGCAGCGCTTCTTCCACCGGCGCCAGCGCGTCCGACACGTCCGGGTTCTCGATATAGATCAGCGCGGAACAGTAGAGGTCGTCTCTGGCTTCCTGCGATCCGACGGCCAGCGGGTCGGCGGGCGGCGGGGGAATGGCTGACGGTTGCGGCGCTTCAGGCGCTGGGCCGGTGAGTGAGGCGTCATGGGTTTCGACAGCGGGGCCGCTGCAGGCGCAGGCCGCGCCGATGGCGCCAATCGCGGCAAGAATGATGCGAGCAAACATGGCGATTCTCCACCCAGCGGCGCAGTGATAGCGCACGGCGCGGCGCCAGCAACTGGCTCAGATCAGTCTGCACTTCAAGCTTGCCCCCGAAGTCCTGTATGCCGCGTCCATGGAGTTCTGGATCTGGGTCAATTTCACCCTGCTGTTTCTCGCCGGCGGGCTGACGCCCGGTCCGGCGGTGATGCTCGTGACGACGGCGTCGATCCGCTACGGATTCTGGGCGTCGATGGCGCCGGCGGTCGGCGTCTGCGTGGCCAATCTTGCCTGGATTGCGCTGGCTGCGTCGGGTGTGGCCGTGCTGGCAAAGGCTTTCCCGCAAGCCTTCATGGCGTTCAAGGCGGCGGGCATCGCTTTCATCGTCTGGCTGGCGTGGAAGACGGCGTTTGGCGCGCCGGTCGACCTGCTACGGCGCGAGCCGCCGCCGAGGCGCAAGCTGTTCGTCCACGGCATTGGCCTGCAGCTGGCGAACCCGAATGCGCTTGTCTATTTCGGGGGCCTTCTGCCGACCTATTTCAATCCCGAGCACGACCTGATCCCGCAGGCGCTCATCAGCATGCTCACCGTAACGGCGTGCGAGATGTTCGGGCTGGTGATCTATGCGGCAGGCTCGGATGCGCTGGCGCGACGTTTCCAGTCGCAGGCATTTGCGCACTGGTTCTTCCGCATCGCCGCGCTGGCGATGGTCGTCTCGGCAAGCTTCGCAGTCTATCTGACGTGGGCGGCGACGGGACGTTAGTCGCCGATCTGGCCGGTGCGGATCGGAAGATCGTGCGGCGAGACATCCGGCGGGGTGTCGCCGCGCACGCTCGCATCCTGACGGCAACGGTCGCGCTCGACCGGGTCGTTCTCGAAGTGAGCCAGACAGACCTGTTCCTGCGTGAGTTCCGCTGGCCGGCGGCCTGAAGCGCAGGCCGACATGGCCAGTCCCATTGCCAGGCACGGCATAGCAAGGATGAAGCGCTTCATATCGTTACTCCGCTTACTCACTCTAACGCACAGACAAGCCTAGTGGGCGCCGCCGACCAGCGGGCGATCGATCAAAACGGCGAGAAGCAGGGCGGGGCCGCCATGCGCTTCCCACCCATGGCTAGTGCCGCGCTGGATGACAATCTGCCCCGGCTTGATCCGCGTGCGCGATGTGTCGAGCACGAGGTCGATCTCGCCTTTCAGCAGGCAGATGACATCGATCGACGACGTCTTGTGCATGGCCGGGTGCTTGGACTGATCGGTCAGGTGATCTTCCGCATCGAAAGAACGGAAGCGTTCGCGTGCCGCCGCATTGATAGCTTCGCGTGGAGCGCCCGGCGGCAGAGGGTTGATCACAAACCAGCGGACTTTGACATTGCCGGGCGCCGGCGACAGTACGCAGCGTTCCGGCCCAAGGTCCTTATGGTTCTGCGGGTCGAGCGGGCCGCTCGCAACATCATGCCAGATGTCAAACAGGCCGCCGAGATTGGGCTCGCCATTCGTCGCCGATGGCGGGCCATCGATGATGACAACGCTGTCGCCCGCAGCATCGTCGCCCGTGATGATGCGGCGCATGGTGGAAGCAAAGTCGTCCATGTTCCGTCCCTGGAATGATCCCTCCGCCCAGACTAGCACCGCAGGGTAGGCGACCGAAGCGATAGTTTGTAACCGCGCAGCGCGCCTAGCCGGCCCTGCGAGCAGCCTTCTCAGCGCGCTGGATTTCCTTGTGGCGCGGGCATCGCACCTCGTGGTCATTGACCATGCCCATGGCCTGCATCACGGCGTAGACAATCACCGGCCCGCAGAACTTGAAGCCGCGCCTCTTCATGTCCTTCGCGATCTGCTCGGACAGCGGCGTCTTCGCTTGCACCTTCTCCCAGTGCTCGAGCCGGTTCACCACCGGCTTGTCGCCCACGAAACCCCAGACATAATCCGAGAAGTCCTCGCCCTTCTCCGCCATGTCGAGATAGATCTGCGCGTTCTTGATCGTTGCCGCGATCTTGACGGGTGAGCGGATGACGCCCGGATTCTTCATCGCCTTGTCGATGCGCTTGCTTGTCCAGCGTGCGATCTTCTCGGGCTCGAAACCGTCGAACTCCTCGCGCATGGTCTCGCGCTTGCGCAGGATGGTGATCCACGAAAGGCCGGCCTGGTGCCCGTCGAGCTGGAACTTTTCCCACAAGGCGCGGCTGTCGCGCTCGGGCACGCCCCATTCCGTGTCGTGATAGCGGCGATAGAGCGCATCGTTCAGGGGCGCCCAGCCGCAGGGGATGTCGTCCAACTTCGTCATGGGAATCTGCGCTAACGCCTGCCTTTGAGTCGATCGTCGATGCGCGCATAGATCACAAGGAAGGTCGCAAGCAACAACACGCCGAGGAAAAGCCAAGTTGTGCTGAACGGAAGCGTCGCCTCCAGCCAGCTCCAAGCGCCAGTGGCGATTTCGTGCAGCGCCAGGCCGACGCCGGCCAGCGCAGCCAGAACGGCGCCCCAGATCGACCGGCTCGCTTCGAGCGGCTTGTTCTTTACGGCGGGCGGCGCAGTGCGAGGCGGAGCGGGCGCAGGCGCTGAGGCGGGCGGCGGCGCGGCGATGATGATTGCCTCCGTCACCGGCGACGTCGCCGCAGGCAACGACTCGAAGCTTCCGCCCGGCGCCGTCGCCTCCAGCGTCTGTTCGAAATACTCGCCCGGAAAGCGCCGCTGAAGCTCGGCGGTCAGGTGCAAACGGATTTGGACCATGTCCCCTGTTGCGCCCAGCGCCTCGATTGCCGCGCGCGATCGCGGCCCAATCGCGCCATCGATATTGCCGATGTCGTACCCCAACCTGATCAGCGCCGCCTGCACGGCCGCGGCGTCGCAATCGTTGAAGGCGTCCACCTTCAGTCCCACCGCGAGGATCGCGCTCGCGGCCATCGCCGTTGCGGGTTTCATGTTGCGGCCCTTGCCGCTTGCGTAATGATCGTAGACGCGTTGGTGGCTGCCGCGGCATTCGAAATGCCAGCATTCCTTGATCGTCGTTTTCGGCTCGGCGATGATCGGCACGACGCCATGCCTCTTCGCAATTTCCCAGAAATCTGCGAGCGACATTTTCAAGTCGTCGATCACGACATCGAAAGCACGCCCACCCTCATGCATGCTGCCTCCGGGCAAGGGGCTGAACGCCGGCTTCTTCCCGTTGACATGATCGAGATGCGCCTGAAGCTGCATGTCGTGGGAGCGGAATAGATCAGACAGCACAAAGGCGCCGCCTCTCGCCTTGACGTCGTCTGCAATGGCAAAAATAGCGGCCTTCATATCGGGCGTCGCGAAGGCCATGCGGCGCGGCATCATTACCTGCGCGCCCCCGACTTTATAGCACGACAGAATCTGGACCGCGCACAGTGAAGAAGTCGTCATGCATTCCCCCGCGTCCCCACGACTGGCCCATTTAGCGGAGCGGGCCCATTCCCTGTCAATCTTGATGCAGATCAGCCTTCGAGCGCGGCAAGCTCCGCCGCCAGCCAGGACGGCCTGTCGAATGTGACTGTCGTACGACCTGCGGTGAGCGGCTCGCCTTTCGCCAGCGCTTGCGAAAGCCGGTCAATACGCACGCGCGCCAGCCCTGCGCCGCCGGAAATCGACGTCAGCATTCCGATCTCGAAGCCGTTCGCGAGGATCGGCGTAGGCGCCGTAACGCCCGCGGCCAGCGTAACTTTCAGGGTCCGTCGCCGCGCAGTGCCGCGGCGCTTCATGCGCGAGACGACTTCCTGGCCGACGAAACAGCCCTTCCTGAAATCGATACCGCCGACGAGGTCCATGTTGATGTCTGCGGGGAAGACGTCCTCAGCGCCAAAGTCGAAATTCTGTTCCGCTAGGCCCGCTGCAATGCGCGCTGCGTCATAAACCGATACATCGCCCGGCTGGCCGCGCGGGCCGATCTTCCGGCGCGGCGCCTGCCCGCTGCGCGGGTCCGCCTCGCCCTCGAATACGCTGACGCCGAGGTCGGGTCGTTCCCCGACCGTAACGGCGGCGCGCAGCTTCATCAGAGTAAGACGTTTCACCAACGCAGGCGCAGCAGAGGCTGCGACATCCAGCAGGATCGCATCGCTCGCGCGCGCCAACAGCATGTCGGCAATCACTTTTCCCTGCGGCGTCAGCAGCGCGCCATAGCGCAGTTCATGGGGCGCCATGCTTGTCGTGGACACTGTCACGATCCCGTTCAGGAACGCTTCCGCATCGGTGCCGGTAACCGAAACAATCGAGCGGTAATCAAGAAATTCTGGGGTTTGCATCGGGCTTAGTTAAGCAGACTTGTGCGGCGCGGTAAGAGCATGTGTCCCGAATGGCGACGCCTCATCCGTCTAAACTCTATGTCACGCTCCCAGGGCCCCGCTTTTCAAGATGTGGCTTGTATGCAATACGTGCGCGGTCGAATTTTGAACAGGTTCGGTTGCTCTCCTTGCTCGCCTACTGGGTTATCCCAAATGGATCGAGCTCCGGATCTGGCCTACCGAACATTCTGGTTTGACGGCTCCCGGGCGCGGCTGCATGCGCCTTACATTGTTCTACGGGTCCCCCCGGTCTCGTGGACGCCTATCGAAAGACTAGATCTACATGGCTACCGGCACCGTAAAGTGGTTCAACGAGCAAAAAGGCTTCGGCTTCATCCAGCCTGAGTCCGGCGGCGCAGATGTGTTCGTTCACATCTCGGCCGTCCAGCGCGCAGGTCTCGCCGGCCTCAACGAAGGCCAGCGTGTGAGCTTCGAGCTCGAGAAGGACAAGCGTTCGGGCAAAATGGCTGCGACGCAGATCCAGGCTCTCTAAGCGCTGCGGGCGGCGCTCGCCTGAGCGTCGTCTCACGCACCAAACTTCGGAACGGGTCGGCCTTATGGCCGGCCCGTTTTCATGTCCGGGACAAGTTAGCTGCGATCCTCGTCCACCAGCCCGCGCGCCTTCAGCTGCGCGGCAAGGGGAGTGCCAGCTCTTACGAACAGTCGCGTCAGACCCTTCGCGCCCAGACGATCAAGCGCGGCCTCGTACGTCTCTTCGCGCGCAAGATCGAACTCGGCGTCATAGCTCGCCTGATCCCCATCGATCGCCAGCCAAGGCCGGCCCGTCGCGATCAGCTTGAAGAAGCCGGCATTGAGCGTCTCCGCCTCCGCGCGCCCCACGCCCAGCATCACCTCGACGCCCGCCGCGCCCAACCGAGAAACGCCATGCGCGCCCAGCGGATGCGGGTCCTCGCACGCCACCACCACGCGGCTTATGCCGGACTGCACCAGCAATTGCGAACACGACATCGCACCTGCCGAACGCGCACTGCACGGCTCCAGCGTCACATAGGCGGTTGCCCCATTTGCCTTGTCGCCGGCGGCCTTCAGCGCGATCTCTTCGGCATGCGGTCGCCCGCCAATGCCGGTCATGCCTTCGCCGGCAATGCGCCCGCCCGCTACGATCACGCAGCCCACGGCAGGATTGGGCGCCGTCTGTCCCAGGCGCGTGCGCGCCAGCTCGAGCGCGCGCGCCATGTAGCGCTCATCAAGAGCGCTGGCGGTCATACGACAGGAAGCGGCTTCGCCCGCGCCGGATCGAGATACCGCGCCGTCTTCACCTTCAGCGAACTGTCCAGATCAATCAGCAGCGGATTCCCGGTCGGAATCTCCACTTCGGTGATCTCGCTGTCCGGCACGTTGAACAGATGCTTCACGATCGCGCGCAGGCTGTTGCCGTGCGCGGCGACGACAATGTTCTCGCCTGCCTTCAGCTTCGGCGCTATCTCACTGTCCCAATAGGGCAGCACCCGGTCGAGTGTTGTCTTGAGGCTCTCGGTGGCTGGAATGGCCACACCGCGATAGCGCGCATCCTTTGACAGGTCGAACTCGCCGCCCGCGACCATGTCCGGCGGCGGAATGTCGAACGAGCGGCGCCAGATCTTCACTTGGTCCTCGCCATGTTTGGCTGCGGTCTCTTTCTTATTGAGCCCGGTGAGCCCGCCATAGTGGCGTTCGTTGAGGCGATAATCCTTGGTCACCGGCAGCCACAGCCGATCCATCTCGCCCAGCGCCAGATAGAGCGTGCGGATCGCCCGCGTCTGCACGGACGTGTAGGCGCGGGAAAAATCGACGCCCGTCTGTTTCAGCAACTGGCCAGAGGCGCGGGCTTCATTCTCGCCTACCGGGGTCAGGTCGACATCCCACCAGCCCGTGAATCTGTCTTCCAGGTTCCACTGGCTCTGTCCGTGTCGCACCAGCGCCAGCTGCGCCATTGATCGCCTCCGCTTGAAATCAGAGGGTTCTTAAGCAGGTTCGGGCCCGCGGGGGAAGACGATGTCGGTAAATGCGGGCGCTACTGCGGAGACGGTCCGGCCGGCGTCGGGCATTTCTGCGCGGAGAAGCGATTGCCGATCGCCATCATGCGCTGCACGTCAATGCCCTGCATCGAAGTGGCGAGTTGTCCGCCCAGCTGATCCACCCGTCCGCGATTGTTGGCCGCCGCCTCCGCGCTGGCGCCGCCGGGCGGCGGGGCCTTGCCCATGGCCTGATCGTGAAGCGACTTCGCGTTGGTTGCAAAGCTGGGGTCGAGCTGGCTGTTCATCCGCTGCCCGGCCGCCGTCATCTCCACCAGCATCTGGTCGCACGTCAGTGTCTCGACCGGCTGCAGATTGGGGTTCGGCGCTGCGTTCAAGCGCGCCTGCATGTCCAGCATCGCTTGGCGGTCTGCGCTGGGTTGGGTTCCTTGCGCCAAGGCGGGCGCCGTGAGCAGCAGTGCGCCCGTGAGCATGGCAAACGACAAACGGATCATATCGGCGGCCTCCAACCTTGGAGACGTGTGACAAAACCGGGCGCGGTCAGGCAACTGTCCTAGACATCTCCGTCTGCGTAGACCTCGCCTTCAAGGTCATCGAGCTTCACTTGCAAGTGCGCCCGCGCATCCTGCACACCCTGATTGTAAATCGCAGGCCCCAGCGTTCGCAGCATCATGTCCACCACTTCCGCCGCGCGGAAATCGCTCAGCTTCTCGTCGAACTCGTTCGAGAAAAATTTCTGAAGGTGCGCCGCGACACGCTGCTTGCGCGCGGGATCAAGCTTGATGTCCATCGCAACGTCTCCCGCAGATCAGCGCGGCGTAGACGCCACCAGGAAATCGTCGGCCACGCGCTCGCCCGGATTATTCTCGCGCCGTTTATAGGCTTCCAGCAGCGAGGAATAGGGCGGGGCGTACTGCCAGCCATTCTCGGACGTGTTTAGCCGGATCTCGAAGTGCAGATGCAGCGTCGTCGGCGTGCCGCCGAAATCGTTCGAGACATAACCCACCACGTCGCCCTTCTTGACCGTCTGGTTGGTCGCGACCTTCAGCTTCGCCATGTTGAGGTGGAGATAGCGGTAGATACGGCCGCCCGAATCCGCACGCAGCGAGATCGAATAGCTGCCGACGTTCGAGATGATCCCATCCTCGACCGCTACGACTTCATAGCGCGAGCGGTCCGCAGCCTTGGTCGTGCGCTCTGCCTTGCACCCTTCCGGCGTGCCGACGCGGATGTCCTGGCCAAGGTGAACGCCGGACTTCGAGCACCATGGCGTCGAACCGCTTGAACGCGTCTCGCAGTAATTGTCGCGCCATGGCGCCACGAAGTTGCGCGTGTCGCACTGGTCGCCGCCCTTCACGCCGCCGCCCCAGCGATAGACCTGCGTCTGCGCGACGGCTGGCGCGCTCTTGATCGGGAACAGCATGTCGGGGACCAGCACGGCCGGCTCCAGTGCGCCCGCGCCGCTGCTCGGGGCGAGATTGCCTGGCCGGAAATAATAGAACGACGCTGGGATCGGCGCAGGTGCTGGCGTGGGAGCGGGTGTGGTGGTTGGGGTTTCGGGAGCTGGTGTCGGCGTCGGCGCGGGCGGCGTCACCGGCGGAGTTTCGGGCGTCGTCGGCGTTTCCGCGGTCTCGGTCGGCACGGGCAGGGGCGGCAGCGTCTCGCCCGTCTCCGCGCTCACCGGCGGCTTGCTGTCGCCCGTATCGATCGCGGGGTTCTCCGGCTTGCCATCCTCGAACGGGGTGCCGTTCTCAGGCGCGCCCGTATTCGCGTTGGGATTGGGTACGCCGCCCGAACCGCCCTCGGCTGTCGGATCCAGCGGGTTGACCGCATCGAGCGGGGGCGGAGGCGGCGGCGCGTTCGGGTCTTCGGGGATCGTCTCTTCTTTGGCCGCGATATCAACCCAGGGCCACAGCAGCACATTGCCCGCGTCGCACGCCGACAGCGTCATCGCTCCGAACGCTGACATCGCAACAAGACGCAATGAAGACATTTTCATCCCGCCAACTCCCCACACAACCGATCGTCCGTGCTAGCGCACCTGGGCTACAAACAGGCTTTCCGCGAATTCCTTGGCTTCCGCCTCGGTGATGCAGCCCTCCGGGCCGTCGATTTCGCGGCACTCGAAGTCAATCAAATAGTCTGCGCCGTAACGCGAGAAAGCCAGCGAGGCGACAGCTTCGCCTCTCGTGAATTTCATCGCTTCCTTGTCGCCCGTGGCCGTCTGGCCCGTGCCCGTATAGGCCTTCATCGAACCATTCACGATCGCGTCGTAGCGGGCGAGGTGGTAGGTCGCGAAATAGCCGTCCTTGGTGACGACCGGTGGCGTCGGCCGGTCGCTGGCCGTCTGCACAATGCCCGAGGGCAGCAGCATCGGCACGGGCGAAGGCCCTTCCTGCCCGGATGTCTGGACTGTGGCCGGCGCGTCGGCAGGGCGCTTGGATGTGAAGTCTGCGCGCGCCTTCTCCCAATCTACTGTCTGCTCCATCGACGGCGCTGAAGCGACCTGCGCAGGCGCTTGCGCGCCAGTGGCTGGACCATTGGCCGCCGCCGGAGCGGCGGGCGTTTCCTGCGTGCAGGCGGCGGCGAGAGCCGCCAGGCTGGCGAGGATCAGAAATCTCATCATTGGCCTCCGGGGTGAGCCGTCATGTTCGGCTCGGCATAGGAAATGTCGGCGGCGGCCGCCAGCTTCTTCGCGATCTCGCGCATCGCAGGCAGCCGCGTGTCAGCCGCCGTGGCGCCGGTGTGCACCAACACCAGCTCGTTGGAATAGGTCACGCGGTCCAGCTTCAGGCTGGCGAATTCGGGCCGACCGGCTTTCCACGCTTCGAACTTGGTGCGCGCCGAACCCTGGTCTTTCCAGAACGCGTCGATGATGTCTTTCACCTTCGAGTCGTCCTTGAACTTGACGACGATCTCCATGCCCATATTCACCGCGCCGCCGGGAGGCTGGTCGAACTGCACGCCGGGCAGAGCGCCGCCGGGCTGGGGCGCGGCTGGCGGATTGGCGGCCAGAGGCGCTTCCAGCGGGGCTTCGATTGGCGCCGGGATCGGTGCGGGCGCTTCTGGCCCGGTGAGCGAAACCACCCCGATAATTGCCGCGACGATTCCCAAGGCCCCAGCCGCCACGGGCGCTGCTCCCTTGAAGCGGCCTTCCCCTGGTGGGGCGCCCTGAATGTCGACCACAGCCATTCTCCCTCTCCTCCGGACAGACCGGGAGAGCAGAAAATGCGCTTCTTTCAAAGCTATCTGCATCACGCGGCAGTCCCCCGTCCGACTTAACGCTTACTGCGCCGGTGCGTTCGCAAGATTCAGCATCCTGCCCCCGCACGGCCGAAAACACATGTCCGGCGAACCTGCGATCGGCGTCCCCCCCGGATAGGCCGAGCACTTGCCCGAACACTGCGTTTGCGTGCGAGGCATGGTGGACGACAACAGCTTCGTACGCAAATCTGATGGCACCGCGGCGGGGTATTTCGCCTTCAGCAGCGCCAGCGCCGCTGAAACGTGCGGCGCCGCCATCGATGTCCCGTTTTCGTAGGAATAGTAACACTGCGGCACCGCCGTACCGGGTTTTACCGGGTCCATGCAGTTCTTCGAGAACTTGGTCGACAAGACGCCATCGGGCCGTCCGTCCTTGTCGTCGTCGCGGCTCATGTCGCCGCCCGGCGCCATGATCGCGACTTTCGCGCCATAGTTGGAATACGGCGTAAGCACGCCGCGCGCATCGTTCGCCGCTACCGAGATGACGTTGTCGCATCCGCCTGGCGCGAAGTACTTCACGTCGACACGCGCATTGCCCGCCGCCGCCACTACGATCGCGCCCGCCGCTGTCGCATCATTGATCGCAGCCTGCATCGAAGCCGGGCAGGGTTCGAACAGGCCGATCGACAGGTTGATGATGTCTGCGGGGTGCGAGTTCCACACCTCCCGGCCCTGCGTGTCGCGCGCAGGCACCGTGCCCGCCGCCCAGCGGATCGCATCGTTGATGTCCGATAGCTTGCCGCCGCAACGCCCCAGCGCGCGCACGGGAACGATGGTGACGTCCCAGTTGCCGCCCGCGACGCCCGCGGCGTTGTTGGTGGACGCCACGCCGATCGTGCCGGCGACATGCGTGCCGTGGAAAGTGTCAGACGTGGTCGTGCTCGTCGGCTCGCACTTGTCGCCCGGATCGTTCGCGTCGTTGTCGCGACCGTCGCCGTCATTCCCCATCATCGGGTCGGAGACCATGTCGTATCCGGGCGCGAGGTTGGGCGAGCCTTTGATGTCCGGATGGTTCATCTGCAAGCCGGTGTCGACCACGGCCACCACGACATCGCGCGAGCCCTTGTCCTTGGCCTTCGTCCAGAAGCCGTTGAAGCCAGCACCGCCCCCGGATTGTCCGGCAGCCGCGCCGTTGTCGCGGAAATGCCATTGCAAGCCGAACAGCGGGTCGTTGGGACCGTTGCTGATCGCCGTCGCCGGCTTCGACTGGGTCGGCTTCTTCAGCATCTGGTTGGTGAAGATGTAGTCCTTCTCAACATACTGGTAGTCACCGCTCTCGCGCAGCACTTTCACGACGCATTCAGTCGCCAGCACCGGATCTTCCTTCATCTTCTCGATGTCCGGCGTCCCGGCGCATTCGGCCGACGACGCTTTCTTTTCGGCGAACAGAGCGCGCATCGAATTGACCTTCGTCAAGTCGAGCTGGCCTTCGCGGAACTGCGTCGGGTTGACGCCGATGGTGATGCGCATCTGGCCGCCCTCGCTGGGCGTCACGATGCCCGACAGGCCCAGCGCCTCGAGTTGCTTTCCGGCCCTGTCGCGAACCTGCACCGCCTTGTCGACGTCGAGGCGCGAGCGAACCTGCAGCGGTTTCGGGATCGGCGCCGCCTTGTCCTGCGTCTTGCGCGAAACCTGGTCGCCGATCGACTGCGCGGTCTGGCTCGTCGCCGTCAGTGTCTGTTCAGCCGACGCGCGTGCAGAGCGCAGGGTTTCGCGTTTTAGTTCGACGCCGCTTTCACGCACGGCCTGCTGCAACGCCTTCGGCGCTGCGATCTGCGCCTGCTCGCGCAGCACGGCGGCGGGCGGCAGTTTCACTTGCGGCATGGGTGCGCCGGCCTTGATGCCCTGGCGCGGCTTGACGATGCGTGGCGCGCCATCGGCGGTTGCGCGACTGGCCTCGGGCGCAGCGGCTGCCGCCGCAGGCGGCGCGGCTTCCACGATCGGCGCGCCAGCCGGCGCCTCCGCTGACTGCGGCAGCGGCGCGCTTTCGGTGTTGAGCGTGGCGTTGTCGGGCGTCGCGGCCGCATCGGGCTGAGCCGCGGCCATGTCGAACGTCTCCGGCTCCAGCACCGGCTCGACGATCTCTTCCTTCGGCATCGCGATCACCGATCCGACGGCGAAGAAGCTCTGCGTCTGCAGCATCTCTTCCAGGCTCACCGGAGGCAGTTCGACCGGCGCCTGCATCACGCCGAACACGGCGCGCGCTTCCAGCGGCGCCGAGGCGAGGGGATCGACCGGCGCGGCCGCTTCCTCGGCCTGTTCGCCGCCAGTGATCTGGTTAAGAGCGTCGCCCGCCAGCTGTCCCAGCTGGTCCAGCCTGTCACATCCGACCAGCGCCGCCAGCGCCGCTCCGAGGACAAGACCCCGCATCATCGGTTTCGCAGTCATTACCCCACCTCACGCGTCCTGGACCTTTATGAGCCGTGTTTACCATGATGAGGCGCCATGGCGAATGCTTTGAGCGCACGCCGCTGGGAAACGCAGCGGTTAGCGGGAACTCCATGGTTCCCTGCAAAGATGCACTGCGCGTCAGAGAATAAGGCTAACCGCCGTATTTGGTCCCTAAAGCGCCCTGCCATCGTCAAACGACCGCGCAACCACGGGCGCTCCCATTCGTTGGGGCCTCGGGTGGAGGTGATCCGCCTGAAGGCTGGAGACTTAGCCCGGCACAGGGAATGCAGGACGCTCAATATGACCAACACCAATAGCAAGTTTGTCACGCGCTTCTTGGCGGTGCTTTTCGTCGGCCTCACCTTCGCCGGCTGCGCCATGATGTTCGTCCAAGGCGAAAAGTCCCTCTTCGCTGAGTCACAAACGACCATTCCGTAGCTAGCGGCGTCCAACCATCTGGAATCAGCCCGCCTCACTCGCATTAATGCGTGTAAAGTTGCTGTCTTCCCCGGCTGTCTGTATTCCCCGCCGCGGGAGGGCTTCATGACCTTCAGACGAATCATCGTCCTGACCGGCGCGGGCGTGTCCGCTGAAAGCGGCATGGGAACGTTTCGCGACAAAGACGGGATCTGGACGCAGCACAATCTTGAAGACGTTGCGACGCCGGAAGGCTTCCTACGCAATCCGCGCCTGGTGCACGATTTCTACAACGCCCGCCGCCGCGCCCTGCGCGATGCAAAGCCTAACGCGGCCCATCTAGCGCTGGCGCGGCTCGAACAGGTTGTGAAACGGTCCGGCGGCGATCTCATGCTCGTCACCCAGAATGTCGACAATCTGCACGAGAAGGCGGGGTCGCATTCGCTACTCCACATGCATGGCGAATTGGCGCGCGTGATCTGCGCCTCGTGCGGCGCCAGGGGCGCGTGGGACGACGATCTCTTCGCCGACACCGAATGCTGGCGATGCGGCGCAACCGGCGTTCGCGGCCTGAGGCCAGATGTCGTGTGGTTCGGCGAAATGCCCTATGGCATCGACGACATCTATGGTCGCCTGTCGTCGTGCGACCTCTTCGCCTCCATCGGGACGTCCGGCGAAGTCTACCCCGCCGCCGGCTTCGTCCACGAGGCGCGGCGATCCGGCGCCCACACGGTCGAGCTCAACCTCGAACCCTCCGCCAATCACCACGACTTCGGCGAAGGCCATTACGGTCCCGCCACACAGGTAGTTGATGAATGGGTCTCTGGCCTGATCAGGAAGATCGAGGTCTAGGCTGGCCGATACCGGTCAGTCCTCCTGCATCACGTCCATCTCTTCGTCCGACCAGCCGAAATGATGCCCCAGCTCGTGCACCACGACATGGGCCACCAGCTCTTCCAGCGTGATATCGCCTGTCGCCGCCCATTCATCGAGGATCGGCATGCGATAGAGCCAGACCATCGGTGGGATGGTCGATGGCGTCGAATGCATCTCGAGCGTCAGCGCAACGCCTGAATACAGCCCCGTGAGCTCATAGGGGTTATCGATTTTCATGGTGTCGAGCGTTTCGTCGTCCGCGAAATCCTCGACCTTGACGGCCACGGCCCTGGCATGCGTGCGAAATGGTTCCTCAAGCGAATCAAGCGCTTCGCGCGCCATTGCCGCAATATCGTCGAGCGAGGGGGCATTGCCCCATGATGTCCGCCGGGAATCCGTCATGGCGCCTTTGTAATCCGCTGCCCCCTGCGACTGAAAGACGTGTCTGTGCGGGATTGCAGGTTGGGGGTTCACATTTGCCGCACGACAGGCTTTCTAGCCAACCTGATGTTTCTGGAGTTCCGCCTTGTCCATGTCCTTTGAAGGCCTGCGCAATCTGGCCACGAGCGTGCGCATCTTTCAAAGAAATGTGCAGGACCGCAAATGGGAACCCGAAGCCCCCTACATGAAGGAAGTCGTGAAGCCGGGCGATATCTGCCTGCATTTCGGCGGCTCTGACGGACGGCATTCCTATCTCCTGTCGAAACAGATCGGCCCGCAGGGCAGGGTCCACGTCTACGAACCGTCGAACTATTCCTACGCAATCATGTCGCGCCTCATCCGCTGGCACGGCCTGAAGAACGTCACGCCGCACAACGCCGCCATTGGCGCTGCGGAAGGCGAGATGATCCTCTCCGTCCCGAAGAAGATGACGGGTCATCTCGGCCGCGCCTATGGCGTCGTCACCAGCCGCGGCGGCACCGCGTCCGACGAAAAGCTCGCAACGGGCAACAAGACCGAATTCATCGACCAGCCGACCGCCGTCATTTCGCTCGACAGCCTGATGCAGCGTGAGAAGCTCCCGCGCGTCGATTTCATCCGCTGCGATGTCGAGGGCGCCGAAATCCGCTTCATCGAAGGCGGGCGCAACACGCTCGAGCGTGACCTGCCGAGCCTGCTGATCGAAATCCACCCCTTCTCGCTGGAGCGTAACTTCTCTTCGTCGGGTGAAGCCGTACGCGATTATTTCCTCAATCTCGGCTATCGCATGTGGCAGCTTAACGACGACAACTCCCACATGTTCGAATCGACACAGATCGATCCCAAGCGCCGGTGGAAGGACTATTTCCTCATCCATCCCAAACGCGGCCCCGGCCTGCCCGAAGGCATGTTCCGCAAGGCCTTTGCGAACTGAAGCCAACCCAAGGGAAGCGCCATGTTCTCGCTTGATCCCAAGGCCGAGGCGCGCTGTCGGAATTCCTTCGCACGCCAGCCGATGATGACAACCATCGGCGCGTCGGTGCTGTGAGTGAAATCTGGCGAAGTCGAAATCGAAATGCCGTTTGCCGCTCATCTCACGCAGCAGCACGGCTTTCTGCATGCAGGCGTTCTCGCCACCCTGACGGATACCGCCTGCGGCTTCGCCGCGCTAACCCTGATGCCGGACGCCGCCGCGGTACTCGCCACCGAGTTCAAGATCAACCTGCTGTCGCCGGGCAAGGGCGACCGTTTCATCGCGCGGGGCCGCGTCGCCCGCGCCGGCAGGAAGCTGATGGTGTGTCTGGGCGAGGCCTTCGCGCAGAGCGAAGGCAAGCGCAAACAGATCGCGCTGATGAGCGCCTCCGTCATGGTTGTGGATACCTCGACCGGGCTGAAGGACTAGCCGCAGCTTTCCGGGTGTTTGTGAGCGTTCGCGGGTAAGGGCGGTTGCCCTCGGCCTGGTCTGGCGCGATAAGGAGAACCTAACAGGAACTCCCTCGCTCGCGATGTTTAACGTGTCTCCCGTCCCGCAGCCATTTGGCGATCCGGTCCCGGCCGGCCGCGCCGCCGAGATCGTGCGCGGCGCACAGCGCATGCTGGCCGACCTCGGCTTGGCCTCTCTCACCGAAGTCACGCTCGCCAATGGCCGTCGCGCCGATGTCATGGCGGTCGGGCCAAAGGGCGAGATCGTCATTCTGGAAGTGAAATCCTGCCTGCAGGATTTCGCTACCGACCAGAAATGGCCCGAATACGCGCCCTATTGCGATCGCTTCTACTTCGCCATCGACTGCGATTTCCCCAAGCAGCACATCCCCACGGATTGCGGCCTCATGGTCTGCGACGGTTTCGGCGGCGCCATCCTGCGCGAGGTCGAGCCGGCCCCGCTCAACGCCGCCCGCCGCAAAGCCGTTACGCTTTCCTTCGCCCGTCTCGCCGCGGCCCGATTAATGCGGGCAGGCGAGCCGGTTCACACCTCCGCCGAACCCGCGATCGACTAGGACCCATCCGCCTCATGCCGCTGCAATACCCTCTCGCCGCCAATGCCCGCGCCGCGCTCGACAGCGAGATCGGCGCCCGCACGATCGCGGAAGCGCGCGAACTGGCCGGCGGCCCGGTCGAGCTAGTCTCCGATTTCGTGCGCCCCGCGCCCGCCGAGCGCGAAGCGGTCCAGGCCAGGGCGGAATCCGGCATCGCCCGGGGCTTCGTGCAGCTGTACGAAGATGCAAAGGGCAATCCCGTCATCGCTGTCTCCTACTGGAAGCTGGTTTCCGCAAGGAAAGCCAAAGTCGAGCTTCCGCCGCCGGAAAAGGCGCCCGCCCCGGCGGATGACCACACGGACGACCTCTATTTCAACAAGCCAGGCGCCAAGGCTGCGGCCGCCGCCAGGCGCCGCAAAAAGCTTCCCGATCCTAACCAGTTCGACCTGTTCGACGACGGACCCGAGGAAACCTGACGCCATTCCCATGGCGCCAGGATGGTCATTCGCCTCCGGGGTTAACCGCACAAGGCTTCACCAACGCCTCGCCCCATGCGTACAAGTCCTGATGCGATCCGACGGGAAGGGCTCAGGCGGACCACCCAGACCGCCCGGCGAAACGCTGGGCGATCTCGAACGCACACGCTTTGCCGACCTCCTCGTCCTCATCGCCACGCGGCAGGACCGGCCCGCCTTCGCCGAGCT
>Ga0138256_10002021_pt1 | contig 21808 bp, 26 predicted proteins | sample KNB2016incub_MG_FD_105486 | JGI IMG/M metagenome (GOLD analysis project Ga0138256, IMG submission 105486) | Active sludge microbial communities from wastewater in Klosterneuburg, Austria - KNB2014incub_MG | ecosystem: Engineered > WWTP > Activated sludge > Unclassified | place: Austria... | reverse complement strand
GTTCCGATAAACCGCCCGCCGTCCAGTTCCAAGCCCCAGAGCCCGCCTTTATCCAGCGCAAGATAGAAGCAGGCCCGAAACCCTCGCTCCGCCCGGCAACGGATCCAGCGCGAGGCGAGGCGCAAACCTCGCCTGTTCCGCGTCGCGGACGCGGCTATTCCTCTTCTTCGTCTTCGTCCTCGTCCTCGTCCTCGTCCTCGTCTTCTCCGTCTTCGTCTTCGTCGTCTTCTTCATCCTCGTCGGCTTCTTCCTCGTCTTCCTCCTCGGGCGTGGCGAGAAGCGTGCTGGCGCGGAGACCTGCCAGCAGCAAGGTCATGTGCTGGTCGGCTAGCAGGATTTCAGGATCGAGGGACAGAGAAGCCTCCTTCAGATGATGTCGCGAATCACCGCGAACATTACATGTCTAGTTAGCTCGCGTATGACAGGAAGGAAGATCGCGTCCGCTTCTGCCTGCAGCTAAGCTGATCGCCGGTGATAGCAGGATCGCCACCATGCGCTATTTGGACTTCAGTTCCTGGCAGGGCGTCCTGGCCACGATCATCGGCCTTTCCCTGTTCACGCTGATTGGCGTGGGCATCCGGGTACTGATGATGCTCACCATCCAGCAGCGCCAGCAGCGGCTGAACCGCCAGATCAACGAGCGCATCCGCACGCTGATCGCCGCCTACAAGACGCTTGGCGGCTCGTTCACGGGCGAACTCACTGTCGATCCCACGCACCTGCGCGAGCTTCAGCAGCGCGCCAAGGAACAGGGCGATGTCGCACACGAGCCTTCCGAACGCCCCCGCCGCATCCGCGACACTGTCGGGGCCGCCCTCTCCGACATTATCCTGCTCGGCACAGAAGAACACGTCCGCCTGGCCGGACAGGCCGCGACCGATATGGCCGCAAGCCGCCCGATCCAAACGGCGGAACTCGTGACATCGCTCCGCAACTTCATCCGTCAGGCGCTCGATCTCGCGCCCATCCCCGCCGACGTCCAGATCCCGCGGCAAGGTCCGACCCGTCAGCCGTCAGGCGGCGGCAAGGGAAAAGGCGACGACAAGGGAAAAGGCGGCATGGGTGGGGGAAGGGGTGGCGGCGGCATGGGTCTGGGCGCGGGCGGCGGATCCAGCCGGGGTGCAGACGACGTTTAGTCACGACGCGGGACGTCGTTATTCAGCCGCCTTGGCCGCCTTGATGAAAGCCCGCACCTTCACGGGGTCCTTCACGCCGGGAGTTTTCTCCACGCCGGAGGAGACATCCACGGCGTGCGCGCCCGAGGCCCGGATCGCCTCGGCGACATTCTCCAGCGTCAGCCCGCCCGACAGCGTCCAGTCCTCATGGTCCTGCACGCGGAAGCCTTTGAGGATCGACCAGTCGAAGCTGCGGCCATGCCCGCCCTCGCGGCTCGCGCCCTTGGGCGGCTTGGCGTCGAACAGGAAGGCGTCAGCCGCTTCGAATTCCCCAACCTCTTCAAGATCGCGTTTCGAGGCGACGCCCAGCGCCTTGATCACGGGAACCAGCGGATGCCGCTTTGCGAACGAGGCCAGCGCTGAAGGGCTTTCCTTGCCGTGCAGCTGAACCGCGCCAATCTCGGGCGTTTCCTCGACCAGCCTGTCGAGCCAGGGCACGTCAAGCGTCGCCACCACCCAGGGCTCCGCGCCCAAGTCAGCCGCGCGCTGGATCAGCGTCTGCGCCTTTTCAAACGGCACGAAACGCGGGCTCGATTCAACGACCACGAAGCCGACCAAGTCGGCGCCGGCCTCAATGGCCATCTCGACGTCTGATTCGCTGGTGAGACCGCAGATCTTTACGCTGATCATCTTCGCCATCCGGCGGCTTCGAGCTTGAAAACGCAGCGCTTTTTCAGGCCCCAGAAACGCAGAAAGGGCGGCGCTTGGGCCGCCCCTTCCTTACGCTACGAACTCTACTCAGATGGCCCGGATACCTTAGGCCCGCTTGGCAAGCAAGTCCCGGATCTCGGACAGAAGTTTCTCCTGCGCGGGCGTTTCCGGCGGCGGAACGGGCGCAGCTTCCTGCTTCCGTTTCAGCGAGTTCATGCCCTTCACGACCATGAACATCGCAAAGGCCACGATCAGGAAGGTGATAATGAAATTGATGAAACGGCCATAGTTGATCGTGACGGCGGCGATCTCCTTGCCATCCGGCCCGATCGAGGCGGGCTTCAGTTCATAGGCCAGTTTGGAGAAATCCATCCCGCCGGTGATCAGGCCGATTACCGGCATGATGATGTCGGTCACCAGCGAGGTGACGATAGCCCCGAACGCCGCGCCGATGATGACGCCGACCGCTAGGTCAACGACGTTTCCGCGCATCGCGAATTCGCGAAATTCCTTGAACACCCCGATATCCCCTCTGTGGTCCGGCGCCTAACTGCGCGCCGATTCCACTGTCTCACACGCGACGGTTGCGTCCAGCCCGAATCCGGCAGGACGGCTATTCCCCTTTCACGCGAGGGACTTAGTCGCGGTCTTCTGGATCGTGCCCGTTATTGAGTCGCGAGCGCAGCTCCTTGCCGGCCTTGAAGAACGGCACGTGCTTGGCGTCGACCGATACGGAATTGCCCGTACGGGGATTGCGGCCCGTCCTGGCCTCGCGCTTTCGCACGGAGAAAGCGCCAAACCCGCGCAATTCCACGCGATCCCCGCGCTCCAGCGCCGCGGCGATCTCGTCGAAGATGACGTCGACAATCCTCTCGACCTCACGCGCTTTGAGCGTGGGGTTCTCTTCGGCCAGTCGGGCGATGAGTTCTGAACGTAGCATGGGAGGAAATTCGCGCTAACCCGAACCAAAGACAAGAGATTTTCGCAAACAACCTGAAGCGGGACAGATCGTTCTTGTGCCGTATCGAAACGACGGGCGATGAAACCCGCATTTGCCCTGGTCAAGGGCGGCCCGCAAGCCGCAGCCCAAAAGCAAAACGCCCTTCCGGAAACCGGAAGGGCGTTTCACAAGGTTTATCACGCAAAAGACGGCTACTCGTCCTTCTTCGCCGCGCCCTTGAGGGCGGCGCCGAGGATGTCGCCAAGCGACGCGCCCGAGTCAGCCGAACCATATTGTTCGACAGCCTCTTTCTCGTCCCTGATTTCCATCGCCTTGATCGAGAGCGAAACCTTGCGGCCCGCCTTGTCGAACGCCGTCACCAGCGCGTCGACTTTCTCGCCCACGGCATAACGCTCCGGACGTTGTTCGGCGCGATCGCGCGAGAGGTCAGCCTTACGAATGAAGGACTTCATCGCGCCATCGGCGATCGAGACTTCGATGCCGCCGGTGGTGACTTCCACAACCGTGCCGGTGACGATCGAGTTCTTGCGCAGGTCGATCGACTCCGTCGGGTCGGTCGACAGCTGCTTGATGCCGAGCGAGATGCGTTCCTTCTCGACGTCGACGTCGAGAACACGCGCCTGCACGGTGTCGCCCTTGGCGTACTTCTTGATGGCTTCTTCGCCGGCGACATTCCAGTCGATATCGTTGATGTGGACCATGCCGTCGAGATCCGGGCCCAGGCCGACGAACAGGCCGAACTCGGTAATGCCGCGCACTTCGCCTTCGATGTTGGAGCCAACCGGGTGTTCAGCGATGAACGCTTCCCACGGATTGTTCATCACCTGCTTGAGGCCCAGCGAGATGCGGCGCTTCTCGGCGTCGACATCCAGAACCATGACGTCGACTTCCTGGCTGGACGAGATGATCTTGCCCGGATGCACGTTCTTCTTGGTCCAGCTCATCTCCGAGACGTGGATCAGGCCTTCAACGCCGTCTTCCAGTTCAACGAAGGCGCCGTAGTCGGTGATGTTCGTGACGCGGCCGGTCAGCTTGGCGCCAACCGGGTATTTGGCGGCGACGCCATCCCACGGATCGGTGGCCAGCTGCTTCATGCCGAGCGAGATACGCTGGGTTTCGGGGTTGATCTTGATGATCTGGACTTCGACTTCCTGGCCGACTTCCACAACCTGAGACGGGTGCGAAACGCGCTTCCAGCTCATGTCGGTGACGTGCAGCAGGCCATCGATGCCGCCCAGGTCCACGAACGCGCCGTAGTCCGTGATGTTCTTGACGACGCCGCGGCGCTTTTCGCCCTCGGCCATGTTGCCGACGATTTCGGCGCGCTGTTCCGCACGGCTCTCTTCGAGCACCGCGCGACGCGAAACAACGATGTTGCCGCGCGGACGGTCCATCTTGAGGATGGCGAAAGGCTGGGCGTGGCCCATGAGCGGACCGACATCGCGGATCGGACGGATATCGACTTGGCTTCCCGGCAGGAAGGCGTTGACGCCGCCCAGATCAACGGTGAAGCCGCCTTTGACACGGCCGACGATCGAACCTTTGACGGTCTCTTTCTTCTCGTGCAGGCGCTCGAGGCGCGTCCAGGCCTCTTCACGTTTCGCCTTGTCGCGCGAAAGAACTGCGTCTCCGAGCGCGTTCTCGATGCGCTCAAGGTAGACTTCGACGACCTCGCCGACCTTCGGCTGATTGTCGTCGCCGGCAAATTCACGGGCGGGGATGCGCCCTTCGGTCTTCAGACCGACGTCGACAGTGATGAAGTCGCTTCCAACCGATGTGACCGTGGCGACGACGACGCGGCCCTCGATCATGTTGGAGCCAGCAAAGCTCTCTTCAAAAAGAGCGGCAAAATCATCGGTGGTGGGGTTCATCGTAGCTGCGGCAGGCATCAAGGCTCCAAAAGGGTTCGTCGTTACGGGCCAACCGGCTCATCCGGCGGACTGGCCGCACAATGCGGCGTTGTCGAGAAGACATTTAGGTCAAGTCTGAAGGCAGGCTTCTTATGGGAAAGCCCCCATGCCGCCGGACCATTCCTGATCGGAAATGCCGCGAAAGCCGGGTTGTCCACAGACGGGCGGCTTAATGGGCGTCTGGCCCCCGAAAGTCAAGCTTTGGAAGGAGCTGGCGACTTGCCCCGCTCTAGGGCGTCAGCTCCAGTTCCAGCCGCTCGATCACCACGGCTTTGAACGCCGCAAAGGCCGCACCGTCCAGCCTGAGGTCGGAATCGAAGCGGACATAGGCGATCGGCTCGAAATTCGGCGTTCGCAGGGTGGAATCCCGAGCCGGCTCGTCCGACATCTTCCAGGCCAGCGCCGCCGCCGATAAGGATACGCCTGTCTCCCGCGACCGGCGACGTTCCGCGCGCGACCGTTACGCCGCGACATGAAGGATGAGCCGATGAAATCGATCGTGGTAACGGGCGCCTCCACCGGCATTGGCTGGGGCTGCGTCAAGGTCCTCGCGGGCAAGGGTTTCCACGTTTTCGGCAGCGTGCGCAAACAGCCCGACGCCGAGCGTCTTTCGAAAGAGTTCGGCGCCAGCTTCACGCCCCTCATCTTCGACGTGACCGACGAAGCCGCTGTCGCAGCAGCCGCCAGGGCGACGGACGCCAAGCTCAACGGCCAGCCGCTCTTTGGCCTGGTCAACAATGCCGGCATCGCCAATCCCGGTCCGCTGCTCCACATCGACATCGCCAGCTTCCGTCAGCAGCTGGAGGTTAACGTCACCGGCCAGCTCATCGTCACACAGGCCTTCGCCCCCCTGCTCGGCGCAGCCCCTGATCGCAAGACAGCCACGCCCGGCCGCATTTGCATGATGAGCTCCGTCGGCGGCAAGCAGGCCGCACCGTTCGTCGGCGCCTATAGCGGTTCGAAATTCGCGCTTGAAGGCGTCTCCGAAGCGCTCCGCCGCGAACTGATGATCTACGGCGTCGACGTGATCATCATCGCTCCCGGCGCCATCGCCACGCCGATCTGGGACAAGGCCGACACGGTCGATGTCGCCCGCTACGCCAACACGCCCTACGCAAAGCCGCTCAGCAGGGTGAAGACCTACATGCTCGACATGGGTCGCAAGGGCCTCGCCCCCGAACGCATTGGCGAGACCGTCCACACCGCGCTGACAACGTCGAACCCGAAGACCCGGTACGTCATCACGCCAGAACCCCTCACCAACTGGCTGGGCAACAATCTCCCCAAACGCCTGGTCGACAGCACAATCGCCAAACGCCTGGGCCTGACGCGGCAATCGTAAGGCGTCTGGCTTGAACAGAAGCTAAGTCCGCCCCTATCGTCCCGCCATGACAAACATCTCTCAACGTGTCGACGCCGCCGCTCAATCCGCGATCGCTGACAAGCGCATCGTCGGCGCCGTCATCGCCGTCATGCAGGATGGCGACCTCGCCCATCTTAAAGCCTATGGCTTCGCGGATCGTGAAGCCGGCGCCGCGATGACGCCAGATTCGCTCTTCCGCCTCGCCTCGATCTCCAAGCCGATCGTCACCGCCGCAGCGATGCGCATGATCGAGCTTGGCAAGCTCTCGCTCGAGGCAGCCGTCACCGAATGGCTGCCTGACTTCACGCCCAGCGCCCCGGACGGTTCAACGCCGACAATCACCATCCGCCACCTGCTGACCCACACCGCCGGCCTCGCCTATGATTTCATGCAACCTGAATCCGGCCCCTATAACCGCCTGAAAGTCTCCGCCGGCGCCGATGGCAACATCTCCATGGAAGAGAACCTCGCCCGCATCGTCAAAGCCGGCCTGGTCTTCCCGCCCGGCGCGGCCTGGCTCTATTCCGTCGCCATCGACGTCCTGGGCGCCGTGATGATGAAAGCCGAAGGCGCCCATCTCGAAGAGGTCGTGAAGACATACGTCACCGGCCCGCTGGCGATGAAGGACACATCCTTCTTCGTCACCGACGCCGCGCGTCTCGTTCAGCCCTATTCCAACGCCGCGCCCGAACCCATCCGCATCGAAGACGGCCACCGGCAGCCTTTCGTCCCGATGCTGGCGCCCATCAATATGAGCGTCTCGCGCGCCTTCAACCGCACCGCTTTTCCCGCCGGCGGCGCCGGCATGAATGGCGCGGCGATCGACATTGTCCGCTTCCTCGACACGATCCGCGCAGGCGGCGAGCCAATCCTGTCGCCTCAATCAACCGCCGCAATGATGTCGAACCAGATCGGCCCGCTGCGCATCATCTTCGACCCCACCGGCAACACCGCCTTCGGCTTTGGCGGCTCGATCCTGCTGGATCCCGCGAAATCCGGCCTGCACCTGTCGCCGGGCTCCTGGCAGTGGGGCGGCGTGTGGGGCCATTCCTGGCACGTCGATCCGGCCCGCAGGACCACGATCGTCAATCTGACCAACACCACGCTCGAGGGCATGGTCGGCCAGCTCGTACGCGATGTGCAGAAAGCAGTGCTGGCACATTAGCCCTCGCGAAAGATTAGCCCTTCGGCTTCTTCGCGACGGCCTTCTTCACCGCTTTCTTGGCGGCCGGCTGCGGCTTGCCGCGATGCTCTTCGATGATTGCGATCGCCCTGGCGAGCGTCTCGTCCGGATTGGTCAGCGTCGTGTCCATCCAGATCGCGTCGTCCGCAGGCTTCATCGGCGCGTCCTTGCGAGAGGCGTCGCGCGCATCGCGTTCCTTGAGCTGTTCCAGCACGCCGCGCTCGGTCACCGCTTCGCCCATGCCCGACAGCTCCGCGAACCTGCGCCGCGCCCGCTCTTCCACCGAGGCGTCGACCCACAGTTTCACATCCGCATCCGGCGCAATCACCGTGCCGATGTCACGCCCGTCGAGAACCGCGCCGCCCTCTTGGCGCGCAAACTTCCTCTGCAGCTCAAACAGCGCCCGCCGCACCGCGCCAAGCGACGCCACAATCGAGGCCGCCGCGCCGACGCCTGCGCCACGCAGTTCCCGCTCGTCGAATTCCGACAGCTCGACATGCGCCGCCAGCAGCGCGCATTCGCGCTCGTCCTTGAAGTCGATGCCTTTATTGATCGCCGACGCCGCGACCGCCCGATAGAGCAGCCCGGTATCGAGATGCGGCAGCTTGTAATGCGCCGCCAGACGCTTCGCGAGCGTGCCTTTTCCCGAAGACGTCGTGCCGTCGATCGCGATGATCATGGCCGGCCCCGGACCACATCCGCGCCAAGCCTTGCCATGTGGTCGAAGAATTCCGGATACGACGTCGCGATCATTGCAATATCGTCGACGCTCACCATGTCCTTCGCGGCCGATCCCATCACCAGAGCCGACATGGCGATGCGGTGGTCGTGCCGCGTTTCGACAGTTCCGCCGCCGGCAACCCCGCGAGATCCACGCCCCGTCACGATGAAGCCATCGGGCAGTTCTTCCACTTCGACGCCATTGACGGCGAGCATCGCGCAGATCGCCTTGATGCGGTCGCTCTCCTTGACGCGCAGCTCGGCGGCGCCGGTGACTTTCGTCTTGCCCTCGGCGAAGGCGGCCAGCACGGCGAAGATCGGCAGCTCGTCAATCATCGAGGGCACCAGCGCGGGATCGAGCGACACGCCGCGCAGGTTCGAGGGCGATGCGATCACCCGCACCGTATCCTCGCCTGTCGCCTGCCCGTCTTCTTCCGTGCGAAGATCGGCGCCCATCGCCTTGGCCGCATCGATGAAGCCGGTGCGCGTGCGGTTGTCGAGCATCCCGGTGACGCTCGCCCCGCCCTCGCCCGCGATCAACGCCATCGCGAGCGCGAACGCCGCTGAGGATGGGTCGCCCGCCACTTCGGCCTTGAGCGCCTTCAGCATCTGTCCGCCACGCACCGACACGATCGGTCCGCCATGCGCACGTTCTTCAACACCGACCTCGACGCCAAAAGCACGCAGCATGCGCTCGGTGTGGTCGCGGGTCGCTTCCCTTTCTTCGACGATGGTGACGCCCTCGGCGCGCAGACCGGCGAGCATGATGGCGGACTTCACCTGCGCCGAAGCTTCGGGCGGGGCATATCGGATGGCTTTCAGATTCCCGCCGCGGATCATCGCGGGCAGCTTCCCGCCCGGCGCGGTTTCAGCCAGCACGCCCATTTCGCGCAGCGGTTTCAACACCCGCTCCATTGGACGCGCGGACAGCGAGGCGTCGCCCACGAAGCGGGCGCTAACCTCATGGCCGCCAACCAGGCCCATCATTAGCCGCGCGCCGGTTCCCGAATTGCCGAAATCGAGATCGCCTTGCGGGCTGGCGAATCCGCGTGCGCCAACGCCCGTGATCGTCCAGGCGCCCGGCCCGGTCCGCTCGACGCCGGCCCCCAGCGCTTTCACGGCCTTGGCCGTATTGAGGACATCCTCGCCTTCCAGAAGGCCCGTAACGGTCGATTCGCCCGTTGCAACCGCCGCCATCATGATCGCGCGGTGCGAGCAGGATTTGTCGCCCGGCGCACGAACCGAGCCGGCGATCCGGCTGACAGGTCTTGAGATAGCGCGCATGGATCTTCTAAGCGCCTTTAGCGGGCCTGTGGAAAGCCTCAGCAGAGCCGCTGGACTTCAAGAAACATGGGCGCTTTACAGGTTCGCGCAGACATGGCAAGCGCCCGACCCAAGCATGGGGAAATGACCTTGGCTAACACCGACCTCGGCGACAAGCATATCTGCCCGGAATGCGGGTCCAGATTCTACGACCTCGGGAAACACCCGCCGGTCTGTCCAAAGTGCAAAACCGTCCTCACCGTGACTGCCGAACCGGCCAAGCCGAAGAAGGCGGCCGCCGCCAAACCCAAGCCCGCACCGGTCAAGAAAGCCGCCGTGGTCGAGGAAGACGACGAGGACGATGACGACGACGAGGATGAAGACGACGATGACGACGATGACGACGATGACGATGAGGACGAAGACGACGATATCGACCTCGAAGACGACGAAGAGGTCCTTGAGACCGAGGAAGAGGAAGAGGAAGGCGTCGTCGCTCCCGTCAAAGTGAAGGGCAAGGCCCCCTTCTCCGGCGCCGAGGATGACGACGATGTCGACGACGACCTCGAAGACGATGACGATGAAGATGACGACCTGACCGTCATCGATGAGGATGACGAGTTCGAGGACGAGGATCTCGAAGACGGCGCTGCGGAGGAGGAAGAGACCTGATCGCGCGCCCCTCGGGCAGAAAACCGAAACGGCCCGCGAGACGATCGCGGGCCGTTTTCGTTTCAGACGGCGTTTCCTGTGAGGTCAGGACGGATGGTGGAGCCAGACGGAATCGAACCGACGACCTCTTGCATGCCATGCAAGCGCTCTCCCAACTGAGCTATGGCCCCACTTCCGTGGACCGGGCTCTGACCCTCGAAGGCCAGCCCCGATTTGGGAGCGCGTTGCTTATACTGCGGCTCCCCGGTGATCAAGCGGGGAAAACAAGATCGCGAATGTCTGAAATCCTGACCTTTTTGCCCGGAACGATATGCAATCAGCGGGGCTGGAGCCCGATCCGGGCCAAGCTGGCGGCGCGGTTTTCCACCGATTACGTCGCGATCGAATCCGAAACCGCGCGCGCCGGCATGCTTGGCCTTATTCATTTGGCGGCTTCTGCAGGCGATCGGCTTCACCTCATCGCGTTCGCGATGGGCGGCTAGCTGGCGCTGCAATACGCTCGATGCCCCGGCCGGGTCGCTTCGCTGGCGATACTCGCATCTTCCGCTTTCGGGCTGAGCGATGCGGGAAGCCGCCGAACGGGTGCGGGCGCTGGATCTCATGGCGGAGCACGCTTATCGCGGCATTCCCGGGGCAAAGGCGATTGGGGCCGACAACGCCGGGCACATGATACCGCTCGAACAGCCAGACCGGCTGGCCGCTCGCATTGCGGAATTTCACAGGGTAAGGATCAGGCCGCGTGGATCGTCCGGTCCGGCGACAGGATCGCCAGCACGGCTTCCTCGGTTTGCGCCTGACGCAGGGCGGCGCGGATGCGCTCCTGCCGGAAAACGCGGGCCGCACGGGCCAGCGCCCGCAGGTGATCCGCCCCGGCGTCGGTCGGCGCCAGAAGCATGAAGACCAGATCGGCAGGCCGTTCATCAATCGCTTCGAAATCCGCCGGCTCGCTCAGATGGGCGAAGCCGCCGGCGGGCCGAGACAATGCTTCGATCCGCGCATGGGGGATGGCGACGCCCTCGCCGACACCCGTGGATCCCAGACGTTCGCGTTCCAGCACCGCTTCATGAACCTCACGGGCGTCCAGATTGAGCGCCCTGGCCATGACGGCCGACATTTCGGCCAGCACCTGCTTTCGACCCTTCCAGCGGGCGCGCGGCACAATTGCGTTGGGAAGCAGAAGATCGCCAAGGCTGGTTGTGACCTGTCCGTTCATGAACGAACCCCGGCGAGCGAAACAGATTGGATACTCATACTCTACAGTCCCCTCCCGAAGGGACGCCCCGATGCCCGATTGATAAGCCCATAGCGCAGTAAATCGCGAGAGCGCCAAGGGTGTGGCCGCCAGTGCAAAAACATCTGCAAATTTTCAGCCGCGAATAGTCAGCCGTCCTTACCGGGGTCAACCCAGCCAACATTACCGTCGGGGCGGCGATAGACCATGTTGAGGCGGCCATGCGCGGCGTTACGGAACAGGATCGCCGGAGAATCGGCCAGTTCGAGCTGCATCACCGCCATGGAAACAGTCATTGTGCGGATTTTCGTGTCCGATTCCGCGACAATGGCAGGGGCATCCCCAGCCGCGCCGTCTAGGCCGGATTCGGCGATATCCGGCTCGTCGGTTTCATCACGCGGCAAGATGACCCGTTCGGCCGCAATCTCGGGCGCGGCGCCGTTGCCATTGGGCGCTGCACGGTGATCACGCAGGCGGTTCTTGTAGCGGCGTACACGCTTCTCGATCTTATCGAGCGCCATCTCGAACGCCTGATACCCATCATCACCCTCGCCATGCGCCTGCAGCGTCACGCCTGAGGGAAGATGAATCGAACAATCGCAATAGAAGGCCCAGCCGGGCTTCGAAACAGTGACGAAGGCTTCGCCAGTGCGGTTGAAGTACTTCGATACGCGGCTCTCAAGACCGAACGATATTCGTTCCTGCAGCGCCGCGCCGACTTCGATCTTCTTGCCTGCGATCTGGACTTGCAACAGGAGGCTCCTTTTCTGAACCCGCACTCACCCGCGGATTTCGCCCGACCTCTGTTATGTAAGTCTGTGTTCGCCGAACACGAAGGTCAACGGCAAGAACGTGATCAGTTCAGCCGCCGGACGCGAATATGCGGCGGCGTTCCACGGATGAGGGAATTCGCAGCGACTCCCGGTATTTTGCGACCGTCCTGCGGGCGATATCGATCCCGAAGGCGCGCAGGCGTTCGACGATCTGGTCGTCGGACAGCACGCCATCCTTGCTTTCCGCGTCAATCATATCCTTGATGCGGTGCCGCACAGCTTCCGCCGAGTGCGATTCACCGCCCTGAACGGAAGGGATCGAGGCGGAGAAGAAGTATTTCAGCTCGAACACGCCGCGCGGGGTCGAAACATACTTGTTCGATGTAACCCGGCTTACGGTGGATTCGTGCATCTCGACGGCGTCAGCCACCGTCTTGAGATTGAGAGGACGAAGCGCGCGCACGCCCGACACGAAGAAGCCATCCTGCTGGCGCACGATTTCGGACGCGACTTTCAGGATGGTGCGGGCGCGCTGATCGAGCGACTTGATCAGCCAGTTGGCGTTGGCCTGACATTCCGAAATGAATGTCTTTTCTTCCTCGGTCTTCGAGAGGCTTGAGACTTCGTTGTAGTAAGTGCGATCGAGCAGAACGCGCGGCAGCGTGTCGGCGTTGAGTTCGACCGAGAATGTGCCGTTAGGCATTTCGCGCACAAACACGTCGGGCGTGATGGCGGGGGCTGCATCGCCTGCGAAGGCTGCGCCGGGGCGCGGCGTCAGCGTGCGCAGTTCGGCCAGCATGTCGACGACGTCTTCCTGGTCGACGCCGCAGATTTCCGCGAGCCGTTTGAAATCGCGGCGCGCCGCGATCTCGAGATTTTCCATCAGCTTCTGCATCACCGGATCGAAGCGATCACGCTCGATCAGCTGAAGAGACAGACATTCCTGAAGGTTGCGCGCCATGACGCCCGTGGGCTCGAAACCCTGGCAGGTCTGCAGAACAGCTTCAACGTCTTCGAATTCGACGCCGAGCGCATTGGCGATCTCATGCAGATCCCCGCGCATGAAGCCGGCTTCGTCGGTCTCCTCGATCAGACGCGCGGCGATCAGGCGATCGGATGCAATCAGGCCAGCGATCTGGAGCTGATCATCGAGATGATCGCGGAGCGACTTTTCCTCAGCCGTGATCGATTCGAGATCGAAGTCTTCCGAACGCTGCTTGCCTGAGCCGGCCTTGGACCAGTCGAGCTGCGCCGAGGGACCGCCCTGCGAGCCGGCCTCGCCGCCTTCAGAGGGGCTGTCGTTTTCATAAACATCGTCGGAGCGCGCATCGAGATCGCTGCTGGCCTTGGCGGCGCCGTCAGCCTCGTCGAGGCGCATCTCTTCGCGTTTTTCGGAAACCTTCTCAGGCGCATCGCCATCCGCCCCGCCCTCGTTCTCGGCGCGGGCGAGCAGCGGGTTCCGCTCAATTTCGGTCTCGACATATTCCTGGAGTTCGACATTGGAGAGCTGGAGCAGCTTGATCGCCTGCTGGAGCTGCGGCGTCATGACGAGGGATTGCCCCTGTCTCAGCTGCAGACGGTGCGCAAGCGCCACAACTAACCTCCCAGAGTCCGGTCCGGGCTGAACACCCCGGCCGGCTGACCCATCCGACGAGGGTCACATTAACCGGCCGGTATTAAAATTGCATAATCGGCGAGGTCAGAACCGTCGATAAACCCCGTCACTGGGTGTTGAACCTTGCTCCGAGGTAAACGCGACGGACATCCTCATTCGTAAGCACCTGCGAGGGAGTGCCCTCAAACAGCACTTTTCCGTCGTAGATGATCGACGCCCGGTCCACGATTTCGAGGGTTTCGCGGACCTGGTGGTCCGTAATCAGCACCCCAAGACCCCTGCCCTTGAGGTAACGGACAAGGTCGGAAATGTCGGACACAGCCAGCGGGTCGATGCCGGTGAACGGCTCGTCGAGCAGCATGAAGTTGGGCCGCGAGGCCAGCGCGCGGGCGATCTCGACCCGGCGGCGCTCCCCGCCCGACAGCGAGTTTGCGTTCTGCTTAGCCAGGCGCGCGATCTGGAGTTCCTCCAGCAGCGATTCTGTCAGCTCCTTGCGCTTGGCGCGGGACTTCTCCGTCAGCTCGGCCACGGCCATGACATTGTCCCAGACGCTCATGCCTCGAAAGATCGAGTTCTCCTGCGGCAGATAGCCAACGCCGAGGCGTGCGCGCTGGTACATGGGCAGCGCCGTCACATCGGCCCCGTCAATCGTGACGCGACCAGCATCGGCGTGGATGAGGCCCATCATCATGTAGAAGCAGGTGGTCTTGCCCGCGCCGTTGGGACCGAGCAAGCCTACGATCTCGCCGCGGCGCAGGTGAAGGCTGACATCTTTGACGACCTTGCGGCCCTTGAACGCCTTGGCGAGATTGTGGGCGCGCAGCCCATCGCGATCGTCGGCGCCGCTCTGTGCGTCGCCCAGACCTTCTCGAGCCATCTTTCCGGCGGGCGCGTCCATCAGGTTCTCAGTTCGGGCGGGGCGCTGTCGCGGGCGCGGCGGGCGTAGGCGTGGAATTGCGCTTCGAGGCTGGCGTGAAGATCGAGGTGACGCGCTTGGTTCCGGCGGTGATGACGGTGCGGCCTTCGCCGACCTTGTAGACGACCTGCGTGCCGCGCACGACACCCTCATTGCCGCGCGAGAGGATGACGTCGCCGGTGATTGTAATCGTGTCGGAGGGATAGTCGTACTGCGCGCGGTCGCCCCGGATCTTCACGTCGGGGGCCGTGTAGTAGACGCTGCCTTCGGCGATCAGTTCTTCCATGGCTTCGCAGACTGGCTCTTCGCCTGCTGCGGGCGTGGACTTCGAGCAGATCACGGTGAGCTTGTCGGTCGAGATGCGGCTTTCACCCTGCGTCGCCACCACGTCGCCGGTGTAGACGCCGCGGCCCTGGTTCTGCAGGTATTCGCCCTGCTTCGATGTGATCTCGACCGGGGCATTGCCACGGCCGATCTGCGCGGCGGCGGGGCCAGCCAGAAGCAAAACGCCTAGAACGCCCGAAATAAGCAGCCGAATGCGCGATCTGATCATGGCGTCACCTGTCTATTCCCGGCCGCGGCGGGCTGGCCGCGCTTCCTTTTGGGCGTGAACTTTGTCCAAACATTGCCCTTGAGGATGATGCGGTTGCCATCTTCGAGCACCTCATACTCGTCAGCCCGAATCTCGCCAATGGGCCCGACGCCATTGAGCGGCGTCTGGCCTTCGACCCGGTTGTCCTTCACATACATGCGCGTTCGCTGCGAGGTGAAGGTGTAGCCTGCAGCGTCGGTCATCACGACATCGCCCACCAGATCGAGGATTTCGGTGTCGGCGTTCCAGACGCCCTCGCGCGCCTGCACGACCGAGGACGCTGCGTCCTCGAGCCGCGGGCTCACCAGGTCGATCAGCGAGACGTCCTCGCGCCGACGGCGAGCCGTTTCGGCGGTCAGGCTGTAGGGCCGGTCGCTGGAATCGAACCCTTCGAAACGCGGCGCCAGCACCGTGACGCTGAGGCCGGACGTCGGACCCGTCACCGGCGCCGGCATGAGGCTGGAATTGATCACCGTGCCGACGAGAATGCCGGCGGATAGCACCGCGCCGATCGTGAAGATCAACCGCAGGATGTGCACAAGCGCCGTGCGCCGCCGGGCCTCCTTCAGCGAGGTGGCGCGCCGCGGACCCCAGAGGTCCATCGAATGGTGAGAATGGGCGGCGGTGTTCATGACTCAGCCTAAGACGGGAACCGGTTCAGGGAAACCTGCTGACGTCAGCCGGAAGACCCAAAAGGCGCGGAATTCCCTAGCTGTGTGCAAAAATGTCCTGATCGGCCCAGCCGGACAGGTCGAGCGCGGCCCGCACGGGCAGGAAATCGAAGCAGGCCTGCGCCAGCTCGGTCCGGCCCTCGCGCGCCAGCATGGCGTCGAGCCTCGCCTTCAGTTCATGCAAATGCGTCACGTCTGACGCCGCATAGGCGAGCTGCGCGTCGGAAAGCTTGTCAGCGCCCCAGTCAGAACTCTGCTGCGCCTTCGACATGTCGAGGTTGAGCAGCTCGCGCGAGAGGTCTTTGAGGCCATGACGGTCCGTATACGTCCGCGCCAGGCGCGAAGCGATCTTTGTGCAGTAGACCGGAAAACACGGCGCGCCGAGCCATTGCTGAATCATGCCAAGATCAAAGCGCGCAAAATGGAAGATCTTCAGGATGCGCGGATTGGACACCAGCGCCTTGAGGTTGGGGCAATCATAATCCGGCCGCTTCAGGCGAACGACATGCGCATCGCCCTTCCCGTCCGACAGCTGCACCACGCAGAGCGCATCACGGAAGGGGTTGAGACCCATGGTCTCCGTGTCGATGGCGACAGAGCCCGTGAAGGCCACGTCAGCTGGTAGATCCCCCTCGTGGTGGTGAATAGTCATAGACCCTCGCTTTCGGGAGGAGGAATGGCGGGAAACGCCGGGAAACACAACCCGGCCAATTCCGCAGGTCAATTGGCCTAGACCCGCTCGAGATAAGCCGCCGTCGCCATGCCGCCAGCCGTGCAGACACCGACCACAGCCCTGCGCTTCCCACGCCGTGCAAGCTCCATCAGCGTCGAGCCAAGATAGCGGATGCCCGACATGCCATAAGGATGGCCAAGCGCGATCGCGCCGCCATTGACATTGGTTGTCTCCCACGGCGTCTCAAGCTGCGCCTGATTGTAGAGCGTCGTGACGGCATAGGCCTCGTGCAGCTCCCAGAGATCGACATCGCCCGTGGCGAGAGCGTGGCGTTTCATCAGCTTGCGGATCGCGGGCGTGATGGCGATGCTCATTTCTTCGGGCGCAACTGAGGCCAGCTGCATGCCGCGAAATAGCCCCAGAATTGGCAGGCCCCGCTTCGCCGCCAGGTCGGCATCCATCAAGACAGCGGCGCCTGCGCCATCCGACAGCTGGGACGCATTGCCCGCCGTTGTCGTGCCGCCCTCAAACACCGGCTTCAGCCTTGCCAGGCCCTCGATCGTCGTGTCGGCCCGCGGACCTTCATCATGATCAAGCGTCACGTCCTGTTCGCGGGTCTGACCCGTCGCCTTGTCGGTCACCTTCATCACCGCCTTGAATGGCGTGATCTCCTCGGCAAACTTGCCTGCCGCCCTCGCCGCCTCGACGCGTTGCTGGCTCGCGACAACATAGGCGTCCAGCGCCTCCCTGCTGACGCCATATTTCTTGGCGACGAAATCCGCCGTCTCGTTCATCGTCCACCATACGGCGGGCATGCGCGCCTGCAGGGGCGCATAGAAGAACCCGTCGACCGCAATGCCCATCTGCACAAGGCTGATGCTTTCAACGCCGCCCGCGATCCCGCAGCTGATCTCCCCGGTTGCGATCCGGCTCGCGATCATCGAGGCGGCTGTAAGACCAGACCCGCAATAGCGGTTCACGGTCACGCCCGGCGCATCGAACCCTGCCTCGAGCGCCGCCGTCCGTCCAATATTATGGCCCGTCGCGCCCTGCGGCAGGCCGCATCCAAGCACAATGTCCTCAACTTCGCCGCTCTCAACGCCAGCCCGCGCGACGGCTTCCTTCAACACGTGCCCCGCCAGTGGAATGCCGTGTGTCTGGTTCAACGCCCCACGAAACGCCCTCGCGATCCCGGTGCGGCAATAACCGACGACAGCGACATCCTTCATGGCGAACATCCTTCCGTTCAAGTCGCGAAGCTTTCACGCATCTTTTGCCCGCGCCAGACGCGTTTTGAGCGCAAAAAACATCATGCGCGCCGCACCGCCTACATCGGCGGCAGCGGCATGTCGCTATGCAGCGAACGTGTCGGCGCTTGCAGGCTTTTCAGGCCCGACACGTATTTCCCCGCCAGCGGTTCAAGCGATGGACGCCAACGCACGAGATGTCCCTCTTGCTCGCCAACGATCAGCGCCACTCTGGCCTGCGCAAGATCGACCCGCCGCGCATAGACGCCCTCAACGCGTGCAACGCTCTCCACCGCCACAGGTTTGCCGATCTCAGCCGGCAATTCAGCCGCTAGCGCATGGGCCTCCCGTGCAGCCAAGCGAGAGCGTCTTCCGCTTGCCATCGAACGCACAATCCATCCGCCACAGGCGGGAGCCGTTGGCCGCGACATAGAGGTACAGGCCCTGGCCATCGGCCAGCTTGTAGGGAATGTCTCTCGAACGGGCGTTCCTGCAACGTACGTCCGTGAGCTTCATTTTTACGGTATCACCCGTGCCGAAGCCCGCCCCAGATACCGGAACGGTGCCGTAAACTGTGATCGGTGGGCAAGGTTTCGAGGACAGGGCGGTCGTCGAACTAGCAGCACAAAATGCGCACTAAGTGCTTGGCGAACAAAAGATACCCCGAAATCCCGGGGCATCTTCTGACAACTGTGTTTTGGTGGAAAAGAACGAATGGTGCCCAGAAGAGGACTCGAACCTCCACGCCTCGCGGCGCTGCTACCTGAAAGCAGTGCGTCTACCAATTCCGCCATCTGGGCAGATAGCAAGGCGGGCGTGATACAGGGCGCTGGGCCGGTATTCAAGAGGCGTCATAACATACGCCGCCATCGGCGTTTTGCCGCCAAAGCGCCGAGCTTTCAGGACCTTATTGCGAGCCTAATGATGATGCACATGGCCGCTTTCGCTCGAAAGCGCCTTCAGGTGCGCCCGGCCGTCGACGGTCTTGGCCCGCCAGACGAGCTGACCGGTCGGTCCAAGGACGTCCCAGCCTCCCCGGCCGCGACAGATACCGGCATCTTGATCACTGCATCGACTGCGCGCGCGCCGTCCAGCAAGAGCCGCGTTGCGCATCAAGCGCCCACGTCCCCGCCGCCCACATGCCAGCCCCGTTCACCTGTTCAAAATCCTGGCCTTCCTTGAGCAGAATGGTCGTGACCTTGCTGTCCTGCGGGGTGAACGAAAGCGTAGCCTCGCGCACCACGTCGATCGTGTCGGCCGCCGCCGGCACAGCAAGACCCAAGGCCAACACTAGCAAAACGAGCAGCCGTTTCACGCGCATCAGTTGAACCGCCACAGCACGCGAACGCCGATCTCGTCGAGACCCTGGTTGCGGCCCGTGCCGAGGATCTGGCCGTGGCTCAGGTGCTCATAGATCCCCTGCACGGCCCAGGCCGGCGCGATGTCATAGGTCAGCGCAAGCGAGGTACGGAAAAGGTCCTTCGATCCAAGCAACACATGGTCCTCGGCAAAATCGGCGGCCTGCTGGTTACCGGAGCCATAGGGATTGTTTATCGCTCCATCATGGATCACGTAGCCAAAGCCGGGCTCCAGGCGCCAGCCCGGCGCGAACTGCCAGTCCCATTCAAGGCCCACGCCGCCATAGGAGGTGTTGCCGTCCGTGTTCAACGACGCCATCACATAGGGATGGGGCGACCAGGCCCAGCCGAGCCAGTCGGGCGAAGCAAACCGCAACTCGCCATTGATGTTGACGCCCGATTCCTTGTCCGCGTTCTTGCAGTCTGAAACGCAGATGTTGTGCTTCATCACGCCAAGCCGGACGCTGTCGATCTGCGCGTTCGCAGCAGGCGCAACAAGCGCTGCCGCAGCTGCGGCCAGAAACACGGTCTTCATGTAAAAAGCCTCCCAGGTACGTCATCGAGGCTAGAGCATATTCCCATGCAACAGGAAACGGGACTTCGCAGGTTGATCCCATTCGCAGCTTGATCCCAAGCCTACGGCGATGTGTTGGACATCGGAGGCGCTGAAGACCTGCGGTCAGACGACTGGGTAGTTTCTATGCGATGCGCGATAGCGCATCCGACAGAGCAGGCCTTCGGGTTGAAAGTCTATCGTCACCTGCCCGCCCAGATCATGTGCAATGCCGGTCTCCAGCACATGCGATCCAAACCCGCGCCGGCTCGGCGGCTGGACGGGCGGACCACCTCGCTCGGTCCATACGATTTCAATCGCTGCTGGGTCGAGCAAAGCATCGACGGTCCACACCACCGTCACGGCGCCGCCGCCTACCGACAATGCGCCGTACTTCGCGGCGTTCGTAACCAGCTCGTGGAAAGCAATATTGAGTACGACGGCCGTCTGGGCGTTCAACCTACCTCGCCGCTCACGGCATCGATGCCTATTCGGTGGAGGGTGGACTGGAAGCGTGGAAAGCGAATGCAGCGGTTCCGGCCACCTCATCGGCCCAGATCTCGGACGCTAACAAATGAGCCAGTAACTGCCAGCGGGCTTTACCGATCTTCAAACCCCACCGATCCGTCCCGCTGACCATAGATCAGGCGAGCGCTGGTTTGGCCCACAGCTTCACCTAATGAGGGGCGAAATGTGGGGTAAGCAATCGAGGCCGAGCATATCGCTTTGTTTCGACAACCGAAAAAACGGTTGCTGGCGGTGAAGGTGGGATTCGAACCCACGATACGGTTACCCGTATACACGCTTTCCAAGCGTGCGCCTTCGACCACTCGGCCACCTCACCAGCGCAGGGGGCGTTTTACATGGGCGCACCTGAAGCGCAAGTTACTGTGAATTCTCGGGGTTTTGACGCCGCGCCCCCGCCACCCCACATTGGCGGCACATGAATTCAAAGGAGGACGCTATGCTGTCCCTTGGCAAGAAACCCAATCTCCCAAAGCCTGGCGAAGCCCTTCCCGGTCGCGCCACATCCATGCCCGTTCCCAAAGCGCACTTCGTCAACGGCCATCCGATCAAGGCGCCCTTCCCCGAAGGTCTCGAGGTTGCGGCGTTCGGTCTCGGCTGCTTCTGGGGCGCGGAGCGCAAGTTCTGGCAGCAGGACGGGGTCTGGACCACTGCGGTCGGCTATGCCGGCGGCGAGACGCCCAACCCGACCTATCAGGAGGTCTGCTCGGGCGGCACAGGCCATACCGAGATGGTGCTGGTCGTGTTCGACCCGAAAAAGATCTCCTACGCCGATCTGCTGAAAGTCTTCTGGGAAAACCACGACCCGACCCAGGGCATGCGCCAGGGCAATGACGTCGGCACGCAGTATCGTTCAGCGGTCTACACCTACTCGCCCGAACAGAAGCAGCAGGCTGAAGCCTCGCGTGAGGCCTATCAGGCGGCATTGAAACAGGCCGGCAAAGGCGCGATCACCACTGAGATCCTAGCCGCGCCTGAATTCTATTATGCGGAAGACTATCACCAGCAGTATCTCGCCAAGAATCCGGGCGGCTATTGCGGCATCGGCGGCACAGGCGTCTCCTGCCCGGTCGGCGCCGGCGTCAAGGCGTAGTCAGGTCAAGGCCGAGCCCCCTGGCGGGACCCTTGATGGTGTTCTCGGCCCTGGCGAGACGGCGCATCGGGTCCGTCATCCGCGACGCGGTTGTTCGCCATGCGACTGTCGCCACGACACCGCAGAAGGTCGGCATCACCTTGTGCGAGATTTTGAGGCCCGTCGGCGGGCTGTCGCGGCAAGCATCGCCAGGCCGCCGGGGTCCAAACAGGAGACAATTTTCTCCAAATCGGTTGATTTTTCTCGCAGATCGCTAAACCTAAGTTAAAGCAGAGAACATCGAAAAATCTCTCCATTCCAGTGTGGGGCTGGAGATTGATCTTGTCTTTGAGCAAACGAATTTTGCTGGCCCCGGGCGCGCTCGCAGTGCGATCTCGTTCTGTTGGCGCGCGGAGCGGGTGGGACTTGGCGGCACGCAAGGCATCATTGTGGAGCGTCGCCGCGCGCGGTCTCGTCTATGCGGCGCTTTTCTTCATCGCCATGGAGCTCGTGATCCAACTTGGCCGCGTCGGCCAGAACGTCACGCCAATCTGGATCGCCAGCGCCATCTGCGCCTGGGCGCTGATCTCACGCCCGACGCGCGACTGGCCGATCCTGATCGCATTCTTTGCCACCGCTCACATCGCGCGCGCCATCTATACGAACGAAGCGCCGCTGAACGAG
>Ga0138256_10002020_pt1 | contig 21823 bp, 19 predicted proteins | sample KNB2016incub_MG_FD_105486 | JGI IMG/M metagenome (GOLD analysis project Ga0138256, IMG submission 105486) | Active sludge microbial communities from wastewater in Klosterneuburg, Austria - KNB2014incub_MG | ecosystem: Engineered > WWTP > Activated sludge > Unclassified | place: Austria... | reverse complement strand
GCCAGGCTCCAGAAATGCGGCGGCGTCCACAAGAACAGCACGATCGAAAGGATGACCGGTTCCGCCTGCCAGCCGGGATGGACAGCGGCGGCGCCGGCAAGGACCGCAAAGCTGCCTGCCAGCCCGCCAACAATGATGTTGGTCCAGCTTCGGCGCTTCAGCCACACAGTGTAAATTATGCCGTAAACGAAAGCACCCATGAAAGTGTGGAATGCGGCCCACCAGTTGGCGGCCCAGGCGGCCATAATCACTGCTATGGCGAGAAGCCCGAGAATCGCCGTTAGCCATGTACCATCAGCCCGGAAACGTCCGGCAGCAAAGGGCCGCGATGCCGTGCGCTTCATCTGGCGGTCAAGATCGGCTTCAGCCCACTGATTAAAGGCACCTGCGCTGGCCGAGGCAAGGAATACCGCTAACGCAAGAATGGTCACGCGCCATAGGTCAGGCATGATGCCGGGCGTGACTGCAACCCCGCCGACTGCACTCATCATGATGGCCACCCCGATCCGCAATTTGAAGATCGACAGCACATCCCTGACGAGTGGAACGGCGGCGGCTGTGGTCATCGCCTCAACTCCTCACTGCATCGGCCAGAGTTCGGACAGATATTTCCAATTCACGAAGTAGTAGAGAATGAAGGTCGTGAAGAAAATGCCAACCAGGACATAGGTCCCGGGAAGATGCCAGGTGCCTGCATTACCATACTTGGTGACGGCTTCCCGCACTACCTTCTTGGGCATGGGTCCCAGTGAGGCAACAGCATTGGTTTCGTCCACTTTCTTTCCAAACAGAATGCTTCCGACCGTAATCAAGACATAGAGCGCACCTCCGGTTGCCGCGAGAATGGCGGACAGGCCGTTCAGGCCCATCATCAGGGACGCCATGGGCGGATAGCCATAGGGAAGCAGTGCGTCTGCGAAGGAGATATCCCAGTGCCGCCGGGCAACACCCAACGTACCCGCTCCCATCATGAAAAGCGAAATGCCGGCGGCCCCAAAACCGAACAGATAGGGTTGCAATCTTGCCAGTTTCGGCCAGATGATTTGGCGCTGGAAGATAAGCGGCACGACAAGATACGTAACCGCCATGAACGCAAGAGTGGTTCCGGTCACCACCGTGGCGTGGAAATGCCCCGGCACATAGAGGGTATTGTGCATAATGATGTTAAGTTGCTCCGTACCGAGTATGACCCCCGTGATGCCTCCGAGGAAGCCAAACATCACCAGCGAAAGGAACATGCCGGCAAAGGCCGGGTTGCCCCAAGGCGCCTTGCGCAGCCATTCGAATACACCGCGGGTATAACCGCTCTTGCGCTGGGCTGCCTCTATTGAGCCCGGCACGGTCATTCCGTGGATCATGCTGCCCAGGACAGCGAGATACATCATGTAGGAGGTGTTGACTATTTTCCACTCAGAACTGAGGCCTGGTTCAACAAGAAGATGGTGGGCAGAGGCAAGCTGAAGGAAGAAGATGTAGAGGAGGAACGCGGTGCGGCTGACTTTTTCAGACAGCGGCTTTGCGCCGACGGTCACAGCCGCAATCAGGTACCAGACGGCCACATGAGCCGAAACGTTGATCTGCTGCGATGAATGGCCCATCGCCCACCACACGAGTTTATAAGTGAGGGTATCGATGTTGGCGATGTAACCGACTGACCACAGGAAAGTTGGAACAAGGATGATTGCGCCAGACGCGATAGTGAAGACAGCGATGATGCAGGCCGTGAGAGCACCGAAAGTGACAAGCGGGATGGAACCTTCGTAGGTTTTCTCCTCTTTCGCAATCACCAGAGTTCCGAGGAAGATGAAACAGCCGATGAGTGCTCCAACGGCAAACAGTATGAGTCCCAGATAGAAATGCGGCTGGGCCTTCAACGGCACATAGGAGGTGAACATTACGCTTGAATCGCCCTGGAGCACGGCGACATTGGTCATCAGGCCGCCGACGACCATCAGTGCAAAACCTACCCAACCCCATCGCGGCGCAGCAATGCGACTGCTGAGTATGACGGCGGATGCGAAATAGAGAATTGCCATTTCGAAAAAGATGATCCAGAGCAGCAATACATCAAGGCCGTGGGCCGTCAGCACGAGGTAGAACATATCGGAAGACAGCAGGTGTACCGCGGGCCAGCGCGTCAAAGCGACCAGGAGCCCGAAAGTTCCTCCGATCGCCAGGAATACAACCGCTGCTACGGCATTGGCCTTGATCAAGCGCTCCGCGGCGAGGTCAACCTTGAGGCCAGTTGCGGGGCAGGTGCGGAATTTCGCTGCCAATTTGCCAATGTAATCAGATTCGGTTGCAACTGTGGACATATCAGCCTCCCTGGCCCGGCTCGACGACATAAATACGGCCGGTCATCTGGTGGTGCCCCAGTCCGCAATATTCGTTGCAGACGACTCCATAGGTGCCTGCCTCGGTCGGCGTAATAGTGATAATGTGCTCAAGGCCAGGATGAACCTGGATATTCATGTTGATGGGCAGCAGTGAAAATCCATGCTGCAAATCAACAGATGAGATATGCAGTTTGTATGGTTTCCCTTTTTCAAGTTCAAGCACCGGCCACCAGTCGAAAGTGCGTGCCAGCATGTAGGCATCACCACCCGGCGGCGGCCTTACAACAGGCACGCCGGTGTCACCTTCGTCCCGGATTCTGAATTTTTCGGCAAACTCGTTCGTTCGCTGCTCAAACACTGCGGGATCAATTCGGCCAACTTGCGTGGACAGGTTCTGCTGGCCATAAATGTGCCAGTAGATCATCATGAAAAACATGATAAGCCCCCACAGAAATGCGACAGAAATCCAGACCAATTCAGCTTTGGCGACTGGCTCATTCCACCAGATTCGAGTCTGCGGAGGAAAAATTGCCATGGTGGACCTCTATTTTGCCAAAGGAATCTGGGTAATTTCCATTACCCCCCAGAGAATGTAGATGACGGTGGGAACCACAACGCCGATGAACAACAGCAGGAATGGGTTGTCGAGCAGCCGCTGCATGAATGGAATTCGCTCAAGAGGAGCGGCAGCGCTTTCTGGCTTGGGCTTTTCAGCCATTGAAACCTCCTGCAAGATAAAACCTGGTGCTAGGCTACGAGGAGTCGGCAGGGAAATTCCTTGACCAAGATCAAGCCGGGATCCGGGAAGGTGTGGAATACTTGAGTATTGATAAGCTTATGCTGGAAGCCCTCCCTGATCTGGGCAAAGTATTGCTGGGTGCTACTTTGTGGCTTCCTCAAGATATTCAAGAATATTCTCAATCTCTTCGTGTTTTTTCAGTCCGGTGAATGACATTTTGGTGCCTGGTACAACGGTCTTTGGGTCTGCCAGATAGGCCTTCAGGGTGTCTTCGGACCAGACGATGCCTGAGTTTTTCATGGCTTCGGAATAGGCAAAACCTTCTACGCTTCCAGCGCTACGGCCAAATAGACCCTTGAGCGAGGGCCCCACCCTATTCTTGGGCTCTGCTACCTCATGGCAAGCCTTGCATTTATTGAAAACCTTTTGGCCGAGCGCCGCGTCGCCAGCAGCGGCGGGCGAAACAAAAACGGCAATCGCTGCGCAGGCAAAGAGGCAAACTTTGATGTTCATTCCGGTCTCCATATTCTGAGTCGAAATAAAGCAGGTCAGGCCGTGAGCTGCCTTGACAATGATCAAGTGCCACTCAGCAGGAAACTTCATGATATCAGTGGATTACCCCGCGACGGATCTTCATCCCGTGGCTGATCGTCATTCGGTCTATGGGCGTCAGCCGAATACGGGCAATTGCCAGAAGGACACCATTTTCAACCGTCAGGTGCTGGTTCTCACTGACAACATAGCCCTGGATCAGGCTGCAGATGCTGGTGTTAAGATGAACGGTCTTTTCGGCCGGATGCTGTATCAATGCACTGGTGATATCCTCAACCATTGCCTTGCTGCGGTGATGATCTTCGCCGAGATGCGCGAGCAGAGCGCCAAGCTCATCTTCTGGCAACGCACGCAGGCGTACAAGCGGAAAGAGATCCTCTTCTTCATCGGCATAATGAAGAACCAGGTCGTGGGTCAGAAACGCTGCTATCGAATCAGCATCGGCCCGACTCGCCGAAGCTTCCTCTGCAAAATGCTGCAGCATTGTAAGTGCAACTCTTTGGCGAAAATGATCCGCGAACATATACTCAAGAGGTTCATCCAACAAATTGTCTGGAATCTGCTCAATGAAAGGCATGAGCCATTTGCCCCTGTCGCTCGGCAAGGTCTTCTGGTTGCTCGGTAGGGAGCTACGGCTTGTCATGGCTGGCGGTTCCGCCGGCTCCGCAGGAACAGCCAGCTCCTGCATCGGCGGGAGCTGCCTCCCGTGCATCACGTAGCAGGGACCACCTGACCATCGTGGCCAGACACGTTGCGGCGGGGGATTTCGAATTTTCCAATGCTGTCATCAGTTTAAGCCAGTCTTCATCTGATGCCAGGTGCGCAAAGCGCTGGGCCGCACCTGCCGCATATTCGCCAAGGCTCTCGTCATGGGCGAGCCGCGCGGCCTCAACTTCGTTAACAAGCATGATGTCGCCAAGTGACAGGAGAGTTGCTTTCGCTGCGGCTTCGTCCTTCAGTTCTGTCATCAGTGCACCGAGCAGCATGGCTTCAACTCACTGCAGGAGGGCGGAATTGGAAGCGGCAAGATCAATGCCGCTCACGGTTGCACGGCCGGCAAGCAAGCTGATGTATTGGCGGATTGCCGTTCGCCTCACATGTTCTTCAAGATAGGCCGCAATGCGCGGACGCACCATTTCAAAAGGCAGTTGCTTGCCATCCACACGGCGGTCCAGCCGAACGATGTGAAATCCATACCGGCTTTCGATCGGATCCCCGTGAATAACCCCGACCGCAAGAGTTCCCAGTGCCTGTTCGAATTCCGGCACAGTCTGGCCAGGGCCAATTTGTCCAAGATTGCCGCCGACTTCGCGGGATGGGCAAGCAGAATGCTGTCTCGCCAAATCTGCGAAGGCAGCAGGGTGGGCTTGCAGCTCTGCGATGACCAGCGTAGCCTGGCCACGCGCGGTCGCACGCGCCTTCGCATCACCCGGCGCAGCGATGAGCAGGATGTGAGAGGCTTCGAAAATTGCTGGCGAGCGGAATCGCCGGAGGTTCTGGGCGTAGTAGCGCTGGCAGTCTTCAATACTGGCTTTTGGTGTAGTGATTTCGCTTTCTATCATCAGTCGAACCAAAGACTCGTCTTCCGTCTCGCGGCGCCCTTCATCGTCCCCCATTGGTTGGGCCACGATATTGAGCCGCTTTGCCTCCTGGAGCAGCAATTCGCGGATGGCAAGTGCCTGAGCTGCAGCCTTCCAGGCCTCGATTGGTGATTTGGCGGGATGATTTTGAGTTTCCCGCGCGATCTCCGCCCGCGGAATCTCAATGCCATTGACGGTTACTGCTTTCGGTTTGGGAGCGATAGTCGACTTCACCGTGCAACCCGCTGACATATTCATGACCATCACTCCGCTGGCTGATGTGTTGATTTTGGACCGCTTCGGCCCGTCAAAGCCCGGCGGGTGCGCACCACCTGATAGCCGCGGCGGCCAAGATACCAAACCGGTGCTGACCAGATATGAACAAGACGCGAGAATGGGAACACCAGGAACAGCGTCATGCCAAGCACGAGGTGCGTCAGATAGGGCCAGTCCAGCCCCTGCAATGTACTTGCTTCAACTGGATGCAGCGTCAGGATGCCCTGAGCCCAATGTGCTAATATCAGCATGGCCGAGCCGTCCGAATGGGCGAGTGAATAGGGCAGGGTAACCAGACCGAGTGTGAGTTGTACCCACAGGATGATCAGCACAACAATATCCATGCGCGTGCTGGTGGCTCGAATGCGAGCGTCAAACAAGCGGCGATGAAGGAGGAGCGAGAGGCCAATGAAGCAAACCACGCCAGCCACGCCACCTGCAATGACGGCAACCAGTTGTTTCAGTTCAACGGTCATGAACAGGGTGTAAATCGATGTGGGCGTGAGAAGCCCCACCGTATGCCCGAAGAGCAGAAAAAGTATGCCAAAATGAAAAAGATTTGATCCCCATGTCAACTGCTTCCGGCGCAAGATCTGGCTTGAACTCGCTTTCCATGAATATTGTTCGCGGTCGTAGCGGATAAGGCTGCCCACCAGGAAAACGGTGAGACAGACATAGGGATACCAGACGAAGAGAATGGTAAAGATACTGTCACGCATGGTTCAGTCTCCCGGCCGGTTGGCGTTGCTGGAATAGGCGAATGTCGTACGCGGTCCACTTCCGGGCTCAATTTCAAGTCCGGGAGCGGGCCTTCTAGCCTGGCGCAGCTTGGCGGAAAGGCCATCCTTGCCGCAGGAATCCGCCGCCGCACCGGGCCCGAAAAGAACTTCCTCCTCGGCCCAGGCGGCATCGAGCGCCTCAAGATCGTCTGGTTCGGGATCAGGTTCCGCCAGAAGCCGCGCGATCATGTCTTCGTCGAGCTCGGCCTGGCTCAACTGGATCAATGCAGCGAAAACCGCCTCGTAGACGGAACCGCGTTTCTTAAGCCGCTCGCGCAACGCGCCGAAAACATGTGACGGCTGGCCAATGAGCTCGATGGCCTGGGTTGGTGACAGGGTTGAGGCATACTCCAGAAACAGCGGCAGGAAGTCGGGAAGCTCAGCCGTTGTTGGGCTATAGCCGCCGTCCTCATAGACCTTGATCAGATCGACCATTGCCTGGCCGCGGTCTCGGCTCTCGCCGTGCACATGTTCGAACAGGTGAAGCGACAAAGAACGTGTGCGGTCAAAGAGCAGGATATAGCGTTCCTGGGCATCCATCAGATCGCCGCTGGCAAGGTCATCCAGCAGATTCTGCAAAGCCTTGCGCTGCGGCTTTGGCAGAACCGCCTCCTGCTCAAGGACCATGCACAGCTCATCATGGGCAGCCATCAGATCGGCTGTCGGATAGGAGAGGAGGGCGGAAAGAACCTTGAGGGTTTTCATCCCAACGCTCCTGTATTGGCCTTGTCATTCTTGAGTTTGACGCCGCCAAACAGATTCACCTTGCTGTCGCTAGGCATGCAGCCGTCGCCAAACGTGAAGCCGCATTGGCCGCGTAGCTCATAGGCGTCTTCGGTCGCTTCACGGTGCGTTGTCGGGATGACGAAACGGTCCTCATAATTGGCAATTGCCATGATGTGGTACATTTCCTCAATCTGCTTGGACGTAAGTCCTACCTTTTTGGCGATGGCCCCGTCGATCACCCCATCGATGGTTTTCGCCCGCATATAGCTGCGCATGGCGAGCATGCGCTCAAGGCCCTTCGCTACTGGCTCCTCGTCGCCCGCAGTCAGCAGGTTCGCAAGATATCTCAATGGAATGCGGAGCGAGCGAACGTCCGGCATGGCGCCATCCGTTCCCATTTTTCCAGCTTCCGCCGCTGCTGTGATCGGCGAAAGCGGGGGGACATACCAGACCATGGGTAACGTGCGGTACTCAGGATGCAGCGGAAAAGCCACCTTCCACTCCATAGCCATCTTGTAAACCGGCGAATGCCGCGCTGCCTCCAGCCACGCGTCCGGCACACCGTCGGCACGCGCCTGGGCGATCACGGACGGGTCTTCAGGATTGAGAAAAATACCCATCTGCGCGCCATAGAGGTCCTTCTCGTCAGCAACGCTTGCGGCTTCTTCAATGCGGTCAGCATCATACAACATGACACCGAGATAGCGGATGCGGCCGACGCAAGTCTCCGAGCATACGGTGGGTTGCCCGGCCTCGATGCGGGGATAGCAGAAGATGCACTTTTCGGACTTGCCGCTTGACCAGTTGAAATAGATCTTCTTGTAGGGGCAGCCTGAAACACACATGCGCCAGCCCCTGCACTTGTCCTGGTCAATCAAAACAATGCCATCTTCCTCGCGCTTGTAAATCGCGCCAGATGGGCAGGCGGCGGCACAGGTTGGGTTGAGGCAGTGCTCGCACAACCGCGGCAAATACATCATGAAGGTGTTTTCAAACTGGCCGTAAATATCCTTCTGGACGCCCTCGAAATTGGCATCCATGGAGCGTTTGGCAAATTCGCCGCCAAGTATTTCCTCCCAGTTCGGGCCCCATTCAATCTTTTCCATGCGCTCGCCCGTGATGAGCGAACGTGGGCGCGCGGTCGGGAACGCTTCCATCTCTGGTGCTGATTTCAGGTGATCGTAGTCAAAAGTGAACGGCTCGTAGTAATCATCAATCTCCGGCATGTTCGGATTGGCGAAGATGTTTGCCAGAATGCGCCATTTGCCGCCAATCTTCGGTTCAATCTTGCCGTTGCGCTTTCTGCGCCAGCCGCCATTCCAGCGGTCCTGATTTTCCCAATCCTTCGGATAGCCAATGCCGGGCTTTGTTTCGACATTGTTGAACCAGGCATATTCCATGCCTTCCCGGCTGGTCCACACATTCTTGCAGGTTACCGAACAGGTATGGCACCCGATGCATTTGTCGAGATTGAGAACCATGGCGATTTGCGCGCGAATTTTCATCGATGAGGTCCTTCTTACTCGGCAGCTTGCGGGATGAGGGAAACATTCTTGGCGGCGTCGGGATGGGGCCGTTCCAGCCAATCGACGGTTTTCAGTTTGCGGATCACCACAAACTCGTCGCGGTTGGTGCCGATCGTTCCGTAATAGTTGAAGTCATAGGCCAACTGGACATAGCCGCCGATCATGTGGGTCGGATTGATCACGATGCGCGTTACGGAATTGTGGATGCCGCCGCGGTTTCCGGTCATCTCGGAACCCGGCACATTCACGATCTTTTCCTGGGCGTGATACATGAAGAGAGTTCCCTCCTTCATGCGTTGTGAAACGACGGCGCGGGCAACGAGCGCGCCATTGGCGTTAAACGCTTCGACCCAGTCATTGTCGACAATGCCCGCCTTGGCGGCATCCGTTTCACTCAGCCAGACGATCGGCCCGCCGCGAGACAGGGTCAACATCAGCAGGTTGTCCGTGTAAGTGGAATGGATTCCCCATTTCTGGTGCGGCGTGATGAAATTGAGGACAATCTCCTTTTCGCCATTTGGCTTTAGCCCGCGAACCGGGGCGATCGCCTTGAGGTCCAGGGGCGGCCGGTAGACGCAAAGCGACGCGCCGAATGCCCTCATCCACAAATGGTCCTGATAAAGCTGCTGGCGGCCGGTTAGTGTGCGCCATGGGATCAGTTCATGGACGTTGGTATAGCCGGCATTATAGCAGACCTTCTCGCTTTCAAGGCCCGACCAGGTGGGCGCCGAGATGATCTTGCGCGGCTGGGCGACAACATCGCGAAAGCGGATCTTTTCATCCTCCTTTGGAAGGGCAAGATGGGCGTGTTCGCGGCCTGTTGCCTTCGACAACGCCTCCCAGGCTTTCACCGCAACCTCACCATTGGTTTCCGGCGCCAGCATCAGGATGGTTTCTGCAGCGTCGATGTCAGTGACAATGCGGGCCAGTCCCTTGTTGGCGCCATCAAGATGCACCCCGTTCAATGCCTTGAGGTGCTCGACCTCATGGCCGGTTTTCCAGGCCATGCCCTTGATGCCATTGCCGACGGAATCCATCAGCGGCCCGAGCGCGGTAAAGCGCTCATAGATGTGCGGATAGTCCCGTTCGACGCTGATCACCATCGGCATGGTTTTCCCCGGGATCGGGTCGCATTCGCCTTTCTTCCAGTCTTTCGGTTCGAATGGCTGGGCGATCTCGTTGGCTGTGTCGTGCTTGATCGGATTGAGAACGACATCTTTTTCAACGCCAAGCACTTCCGGCGCAACCCGGGAAAACGCCTTGGCAATGCCCTTGTAGATCTCCCAATCCGAACGCGCTTCCCAGACTGGGTCAACTGCGCCGGTCAGGGGATGAATGAAAGGGTGCATGTCGGAAGTATTGAGATCGTTCTTTTCGTACCACGTCGCGGTCGGCAGAACGACGTCGGAATAGACACAGGTTGTCGACATGCGAAAATCAAGTGTTACCAGCAAGTCGAGTTTTCCTTCGGGCGCCTTGTCATGCCACACAGCTTCCTTGGCCCGCGCCCGGCCTTCTTCGCCCAGATCCTTGCCCATGACGCCATGGGTGGTTCCAAGAAGATGTTTCAGGAAATATTCGTGGCCTTTGCCCGATGACCCGAGCAGGTTCGAGCGCCAGACAAACAGGTTGCGCGGCCAGTTCTTGGGGTTGTCGGGATCCTCGCAGGAGAGCTTCAGCGTGCCATCTTTGAGCGATTTGGCGACATAATCCTTTGCATCCATTCCCGCGGCAGCGGCGTCCTTGCCCACTTGCAGCGGGTTGGTTTGCAGCTGTGGCGCCGATGGCAGCCAGCCCATACGCTCGGCGCGGATATTATAATCGATTGTCGCCGCGTCCCAGTCACCGGCAGGGGCGGTTGGCGAAAGCAGTTCGTTGATCTTGACCGTCTCATAACGCCACTGGTCGGTGTGGGCGTAGAAGGCCGAGGTTGAATTCTGCTGGCGCGGCGGACGGCCCCAGTCGAGCGCGAAGGCCAGCGGCGCCCATCCTGCTTGTGGCCGCAACTTCTCCTGGCCGACATAATGCGCCCAGCCACCGCCGGACTGCCCCACGCAACCGCACATGATGAGCATGTTCATCACGCCGCGGTAATTCATATCGGCGTGATACCAGTGGTTCATCGCGGCCCCAATGATGATCATTGAGCGGCCGTTGGTCTTCTCGGCGTTCGCTGCAAACTCACGCGCGACCTGAATGATCTTGTCGCGCGAGACGCCAGTAATTTTCTCGGCCCAGGCCGGCGTGTAGGGCGAATCATCGTCAAGGCTCTTTGCGACATTGTCGCCGCCAAAGCCGCGATCAACGCCGTAGTTGGCGAGGAAGAGGTCATGCACCGAGGCAACCAGTGTCTGGCCATCGGCAAGCTTAAGCTTCTTCACCGGTACCCGGCGCTTCAGGATGCTGGCATGTGAAGTCGACTGAAAATGCTCGTGTTCGATGTTGCCAAAATAGGGGAAGGCAACCTCGGCCATGTCATCCTTGATGTCGGCCAGCGACAGGCGGAGCTTGGTTGGCTGTCCGGTTGAGTCCTTCTCCTCCAGGTTCCACTTGCCGGCCTCGCCCCAGCGGAATCCAATAGTGCCGCCAGGCACAACGATCTTGCCGCTGGTTTCGTCATAGGCGACCGTCTTCCATTCAGGATTGTTGCTTTCCCCAAGCGATTTGCTGAAATCCGAGGCGCGGATGAAGCGGTCCGGCACGAGCGCATCGCCCTGCTTGACCAGTTTCACCAGCATTGGCATGTCAGTGTACTGGCGAACATAGTCCTGGAAATAGGAAACTTGCCGTTTGACGTGAAATTCTTTCAGGATCACATGTCCCATTGCCATGGCAAGCGCCGCGTCCGTGCCTTGCTTTACGGAGAGCCAGATGTCGCCAAATTTTGAGGCTTCCGAATAGTCGGGGCAGATCACGGCACTCTTCATTCCGCGATAGCGCGCCTCAGTGTAGAAATGCGCGTCGGGTGTACGTGTCTGGGGCACGTTTGAACCCCAGAGGATGATGAAGCCGGCATTGTACCAGTCAGCACTCTCAGGAACATCGGTCTGCTCGCCCCAGGTTTGCGGCGAGGCTGGCGGCAGATCGCAATACCAGTCATAAAATGACATGCAGACGCCACCGATCAGTGAAAGGTAGCGGGAACCTGCGGCATAGGAGATCATCGACATGGCGGGGATCGGCGAGAAACCGAAGACCCGGTCGGGTCCATAGGTCTTGGCCGTATAGGCATTTGCCGACGCAATTAGCTCGGTCGCTTCATCCCAGTTCGCCCGCACGAAACCACCATGGCCGCGTTTTTTGGTGTAGCTCGCGCGTTTGTCCGGACTCTCGACGATGGAAGCCCAGGCGGCAACCGGCGACATTGTGGCACGCGCCTCACGCCACAACTTCAGGAGCCGCGCCCGGATCAAGGGATACTTCACGCGGTTGCCGGAATAGAGATACCAGCTGTAGGACGCGCCGCGCGCACAACCACGCGGCTCGTGATTGGGCAGGTCGGGCCGCGTGCGCGGGTAATCCGTCTGCTGTGTCTCCCAGGTGACGATCCCGCCCTTGACGTAAATCTTCCACGAGCATGAACCCGTGCAGTTGGCGCCGTGGGTTGAACGCACGATCTTGTCGTGCTGCCAGCGCTTGCGGTAGCCATCTTCCCAGCGGCGGTCTTCGGAAGTTGTGATGCCGTGGCCGTTGGAAAATGGCTCTGACACCTTGTTGAAGAAGGTCAGGCGGTTGAGAAAATGGCTCATAATGAGTCTCCGGAGAGGGTTGATCGGCGCCACAGGCAATTCAGTTTCAGACAGGCCAAAATGGCGATTGTGACCCAGAGAACAGAGCGCAGCAGCATGGCCATTGCTGTACGCATCTCATAGGCGCCCCCCGACATCACGTGATTGGCAAAAAGTGCGGAAGTGACGAGAATTGAAATGGCAAGCAGCAGTGAGAGCTGTCCACCCCAGCGCCGCCATTGCATCAAGCCGATGCCCGCCGCGATGTAGACGAAACCAGTCAGAAAATTGAACCATAGCACAAACAGCACGACGTCGCCGGCGGCGGCTCGCGTTTCGGGATCTCCAAACAATACGCGCCCGCCAGACACGATGCTGGCGAGCCCGAACACAATGGCGATGGTTGCAAGAATTAACAGCCATCGAGGGCGCTTGGCCGAACTTGCGTAAACGGGGTTCTGGTCGCCGCCGCTCATCATGCCGTCTTCCTCTTTGATACTGCCATGGAAGCCGGGCTTCTTTCCACATCAAACAGCAGCCCGCCGCGCCGCGTGTAGAACCACCAGGTGATGGCGATACAGCTCACATAGAAGGCGAGGAAGGAGTAGAGCGCAGCCTCCGCTCCTCCCGTCAGGGCAAGCGAGGTGCCAAAGCTCTTCGGAATGAAGAAGGCGCCATAGGCCGCAATTGCAGAAGTGAAACCGATGATGGCTGCCGCTTCCTTGTCGGATTGCTTGGTCCGATGACCCGCATCGAGCTTGGGCGAAAGACGTGCCACCTCTTTGCGCATGATGGCGGGGATCATCTGAAAGGTGGAAGCATTGCCAATGCCTGACGCAGCAAAAAGGAAGAGGAAGCTGGCAAAGAACACGGGAAAGGCTGTCGGGCTGCCCTTCATGCCTATCGCGTAAAGGACGCCGATTACTCCGGCACTCATCGCGATAAAGACCCAGAACGTAATCCGCCCGCCGCCAATCCGGTCGCAGGCCTTGCCCGAGAAGGCGCGCGACAACGCGCCGACTAGTGGCCCAAGGAAAGCATACTGAAGCACATTGATTTCTGGAAACAGAACTTTTGAGAGCAGCGGGAATGCCGCCGAGAAGCCGATGAAGGAGCCGAAGGTGCCGGTATAAAGCCAGCACATGATCCAATTGTGGGTGCGCCGGAATATTACCGCCTGGTCGGCGAAAGAGGCCTTCATTGTCGCTATGTCATTCATCCCGAACCATGCCGCGAAGGCCGAAGCCACAATGAATGGAACGAAAATATAGCCGGCGTTTTGCAGCCACAGGGTAGTCGTCACACCATTGGCCGTTGCTGTCTGTGGATCGCCGCCAAACCAGCCGAAAACACCGGCGGTTATCACAATTGGCACCACGAACTGGACCACGCTTACACCAAGATTGCCGAGGCCGGCATTAATAGCGAGTGCATGTCCCTTTTCCGCCTTGGGAAAGAAGAAGGAGATATTGGCCATAGAAGAAGCGAAGTTGCCGCCACCGAACCCACAGAGCAGCGCCAGGGCGAGGAATACCCAGTACGGCGCATCCGGATTCTGCACCGCATAGCCCATGCCGACAGCTGGAATAAGTAGGGACCAGGTAGCCAGGGTCGTCCACAGCCGGCCGCCAAAAATGCCCGGCATGAAACTGTAGAAGATGCGCAGCGTGGCCCCCGAGAGCCCTGGCAGCGCAGCCAGCCAGAAGAGCTGCTCCGTCGTGAATGCAAAGCCAACACCGGGCAGCTTTGCTACGACGACCGACCAGACCATCCAGACCGCGAATGAAAGGAGGAGGCAGGGTACGGAGATCCACAGGTTGCGGCGGGCGATGGCGCGTCCGCCATGCTCCCAAAAAGTCTTGTCCTCCGGTCGCCAGTCTTCGATTGCGCCATGGGCCGCCAAAGCGCCCCTTTGCGCCGCGCCATGAATCGGTTGCATTTCTGGCAATTCCGGCAGGCTCCTTACGGGCACTCCAGACTCAACAGCTGAACGCTCCATTTGACGAATTGCGACGTGCATCCACGCCATCGCCACGGAGACGACAATGAACAATAGCCAGAAACAACTCTGCCATATGCCAGTCAGGTCATTGAGCGCGCCAAAGGCGATGGGCAGGACGAAGCCGCCCAATCCACCGACAAGACCAACAACACCGCCAACAGCACCAACACGTGTCGGATAATAGACCGGGATGTGCTTGTAGACCGCCGCCTTGCCAAGGCTCATGAAGAAACCCAGGATAAAGGTCACGACGACGAAACCCGTGATGCTCATTTCGGTGTTGAACGTCACTGGCCCGCGGATGCCTTGCATCACATACTGCGTTGGCGGATAAGAGAGTACGAACGTGCACACGACCGAGACCGCGAATGTCCAGTACATAATGCGTCGGGCGCCGAACTTGTCTGAGAGATGCCCGCCATAAGCCCGGAAAATGGAAGCGGGAATCGAGTACGCCGCCCCGATCATGCCCGCAGTGGTGATGTCAAGACCATAAACCCCAATGAGATAACGGGGCAGCCACAGCGCCAGTGCCACGAATGCCCCGAACACGAAGAAATAATAGAGCGAAAACCGCCAAACCTGGATGTTCTTGAGCGGCTCCAGCATGGCGGCAAGGGACTCAGGTTTCTCACCGATTGCCCGCCGCTTTGCGAGGTCAGGGTCGTCCTTGGCAAAGAGAAAAAAGATGACCCCCATGGCCGCGAGGACCGCCGCCCAGATGAGGGCAACGGTTTCCCAACCATAGGCTACCATAATGACTGGCGCTGCGAATTTGGTAACCGCGGCGCCTACGTTGCCTGCGCCGAAGATCCCAAGGGCGGTGCCCTGTTTTTCGGTGGGGTACCATTTTGCGACATAGGCAATGCCGACGGAGAATGAGCCGCCGGCAATGCCGACGCCAAGTGCGGCGAGAAGGAAGGTGGGATAGTCGTAGGCATAAGTGAGCAGCGCCGTCATTACGGCCGCGCTCAGCATGGTGAGCGAGTAAACTGTGCGCCCGCCATATTGGTCCGTCCAGATGCCGAGGAGGAGACGAATAAGAGATCCAGTCAGGATGGGTGTGCCGACCAGGAGGCCAAACTCTGTGTCCGTAAGACCGAGATCCGTCTTTATCTGGATGCCGATAATGGCAAAAATCGTCCAGACCGCGAAACAAACGGTGAAGGCGATTGTGGATAGCCAGAGGGCGCGCCCTTGGTCTGACGGACTAATCACGGTCTTGGACATACCCACTCCCCTGGCATCAAAAGCGCCGTTCCCGAACAATGGGATGAGTCTTAAGAGGACGGTATATTTCCTCCTTTGATTCAGATCAATCGTTTGTGGTCAACGAAGTGGTTCAAGACAGATAAGGACATCTGTCATTTTGCTTCAGGAAAAGCTAAGGTCATTTGGCAGCATTTGCCAGTCAATGGCTTGATAAAAGTCAAGAATATCATTGCGCTGTACGATCTTGTAATTTAGGTTCCTTCGCCATGCGTCAAGAAGATCTTCAGCAAATGCGCACGCTGCGCCTGTTCGATGGGATGGCTGAAAGCTATGTCGAAAGCATGTTACGGGCGTCATTTCTTCAGCGCTTTCCTGCCCGTGTCGAATTGGCTCGCGAAGGTGAACCGGCTGACTTCCTCCACCTTATCATTGACGGGCAAGTGGAAGTGTACGCGAGTCATCACCGGCGCGAAACTACCGTCAGTATTTTGGGGCCAGGCCAGAGCTTCATCTTGGCGGCAGTGCTTCTGGATCGAGTTTACCTCAAGTCAGCGCGCGCACTTTCGCCTTCCCGCATCCTGATGATCCCTGCCGAAGCTGTAAGGCAATATTTCGAAAGAGATGTCCATTTCGCCCGCTCCCTGGGCATCGAACTTGCAATCGCCTATCGTGACATTGTCAAGGAACTCAAGAACCAGAAGCTCCGGTCAAGTCTCGAACGGCTGGCAAACTGGTTGCTGGCCAGAAATACTGAAACTGGCGCGTCGGGCCGGTTTGCCTTGCCCTTTGACAAGAAGGTTCTCGCTGCACGCCTTGGGATGGCGCCGGAAGTCCTGTCACGCTCATTTGCGGCACTTGCGGCCTATGCTGTCTCAGTCGATGGCTCCTCGGTGCATCTCCAGGATATTGATGCCTTGCGCAAGGTTGCCCATCCATCCGCGTTTATAGATGACCCTGCAACGTGAAGGAAATTTGCGGTAACTTCACATCCTTCATGTTGATCAGCCGTCTGATTTTTGGCGGAGTTGGCCAGCGAGCCAAGACAGCCGTAGGTGGTCAAATTACTGCTTAGCTATGCAGAAAACCAAGGAGTTGATTTCTCGCTGCCCGATTACCCACGCGAAAAAAATTAAGCATGAGATCTTCCTGGTTATTGGAGTACCGTCTACTTCGTCATCTCGTTTACCAGCGCCAACAAACCTTTGAGAATTTCAAGCGGCGGGGGCGGGCATCCCCCGATGTGCAGATCCACAGGGATGATATCCTTGACGGCTCCGGCGCAGGCATAGCTGCCGGTGAAAACGCCGCAATTGGCAGCGCAATCGCCTAGCGCCACCACCCATTTCGGCGATGGCATGGCGGCATAGGTGCGTTCCAGCGCTTGACGCATGTTCCAAGTCACGGGGCCAGTGACCAGCAGCACATCGGCATGGCGGGGCGAAGCTACGAACTTCAGACCGAACCGCTCCGCATCATAGACCGGGTTGTTGATGGCGTGAATTTCCAGTTCGCAGCCATTGCAAGATCCGGCATCCACCTCGCGGATCGCCAAGGACCGGCCGAGGCGGGCGTGTGCCTGCTGGCCCAGCGTTTCAGCAAGTTCAGTCACAGCTGCACTGCCGGGTTGCGGCGGCGCGATTACGGCGGAGCCCTCAAGTAGCGATTTGAAGAGAAGTGAGCGCATGGTGTCCTACATGTCGTGTCCGGAATAGGAACAGTTGAATGATTTGTTGCAGAGCGGGAAGTCGGCAACGATGTTGCCTTCAATTGCGGCTTCAAGCAGGGGCCACTGGAAGCAGGATGGGTCGCGGGCATAGAAATTCACCAGCCTTGCCCTGTCGTCCAGCCGAACAGTGACAAATATATCACCGCGGAAACCCTCAACCATTGCAGCGCCTTCGCTGGCGCGCGCTCGGGGCATGACAGACATAAGAGGGCCGGGAACCAGCAGCTTCAGCATTTGCCGGATAAGCGCCATGCTTGAGCGGACTTCTTCGATGCGGACCCATACCCGGGCGTCGACATCGCCTCCCGCGTGAAGTGCCATGGCGAAGTCCAGTGCTTCGTAAGGTCCATAGGGAAAATTCAGGCGCGTGTCGAAAGCCCGGCCCGAGGCACGACCGACATGGCCGCCGGCTCCAAAGCGCCGGGCAAGTTCTGCGCTGACGTTGCCTGTCGAAACCGTGCGGTCCTGCAATGATGGCGCTTCGTCATAGACTCTCACGACCGCTTCGAAATTCGTGGCGCAGCGCGCAAGCAGCGCCTGTATCGCCTCAGCCCCTGCAGCCGAAAGATCAGCGGCCACACCACCCGGCACTATGCGATCCATCATCATGCGGTGGCCAAAACACTGGTTGGCAGTCCGCAAGATATCCTCGCGCAGCAATGTGCAGTGGGCATGGAGCACCACGACGCTGGCATCGTTGCAGATAGCGCCCACATCATTGACATGGTGCGACAGGCGTTCAATCTCCGCCATGATGCCGCGCAGCAAGATGGCACGCGGCGGAGGCCGCCACTTGAGGGCGGCTTCGATGGCAAGCGCATAGGCATAGGAATAGGCTACAGTGCTATCGCCCGAAATTCGCGCCGCGATGCGTGCTGCCGTGGCGATATCGGCGCCCTTGCACAACGCTGCAATTCCCTTGTGGGTGTAACCGAGCCGCTCTTCGAGCCGAACGACCGCTTCACCGTTAACAGAGAAGCGGAAATGTCCGGGTTCGATGATCCCGGCGTGCACCGGCCCAACAGCAATCTGATGCAGCCCTTCGCCTTCCGTAGCCAGGAAAGCATAAGCTGCGTCTCGACGGGCTGCGTCCTTTTTCAGGCTTGGCGGTGGGGATGGCCATTTGCCGTGATCCATCCAGTTGCGTTGATCGGGCAGGCCTTTGGGTTCAACGCCATGGAGATCGCGAATGCTGCGTTCGAGGCGGCAGGCGGCTGGGTGATTTTTCGCTACCGATGGGAAACTGCCGCGTTTCAGCGGCACGGACACAATGATTCGCAACTTGAGTGCAGGAACGCCGAGCCCCATGTGGGCGGCATCATCGTCTACCCAGAGTGCCAGGAGATCCTGCAAGCCCTGGGCACAGCCCATGGCAAGGCCGATCCAGTCCCGCTCATCAATCTGCAAACGGATAAAGCCGTCTGGCCCCGCCCTAAGTTTGGTGGCCAGCGCGGCAGCAGCGGTTGGTACGGGCCGCTTCACTTGAGCAGCTCCGCAGCGCGTTCGAACCAGCCTACCAGCGTCGGCGGCAAGTAGATGCCAGCGATAAGAACCAACCCAAGATGAATGATAAGCGGAACAGAAGAGGCGCTGACTTTGTGTGAGGGCTCCGTCGGTTCGCCAAACAGCAACTCCTGCAAGCGCCACAATAACGCACCGAAGGCTACGAGGAGCCCAAATGCGGGGAATATAACGAGCCAAGGCGCACGCGCGAAGGTAGTAGTGATAATCAGAAACTCACTCATGAACACGCCAAAGGGCGGAAGACCCGAGATCGCGAAGACCCCCACCGCCAGGCCGATTGCTAGGCTGGGATGGGTCACGCTCAGTCCCCGTATGCCTGCAATGCGCTGCGTTCCCTTTGCTTGCGCCACATGACCGACCGCAAAGAAAATGGCTGACTTGGTCAGGCTGTGCATGGCCATGTGCAGGAGCCCAGCGAAATTGGCCAAGGGCCCGCCCATGCCAAACGCGAAGGTGATGAGGCCCATGTGCTCGATGGATGAATAAGCAAACAACCGTTTGATATCGCGTCGCTGGTACAGCATGAACGCCGCAAAAATCAGCGAGATCAGCCCCATGACAATCATGATGGGCCCTGGCTGAATGGCGTCCGGGTGGGCTGAGACGATCATCTTAAAGCGCAGCAGAGCGTAAAGTGCCACATTGAGAAGCAGACCCGAGAGAACCGCCGAAATCGGAGTCGGGCCTTCGGAATGGGCATCAGGCAGCCAGGCGTGAAGCGGCGCCAGACCAACCTTGGTGCCATAGCCAATCAGCAGGAAAACAAAAGCGAGGTTGAGAAGAGAGACGTCGAGTTGTGGAGCGGCGGCCTGCAGCAAGTTCCAGGTCATGGCGGGCGCCCCTTCGCCAAGAGCTTTCTGGCCAGCAAGATAGATCAGGATGGTGCCGAAGAATGCAAGCGAGATGCCGACGCTTGCGAGGATGAAATACTTCCATGACGCTTCGATGGCCGAGGGCGTGCGGTAAATCCCGACCATGACGACAGTTATCAGTGTCGACAGTTCCAGTCCGACCCACATAAGGCCGATATTGTTTGCAGTGAGCGCCACATTCATCGCTCCCATCATTCCGAGGAACATGGCATGATAGAATCTGACGAATTGAGGCGTCAGTTTCCCAGTTTCGATCTCGTGGCTGATGTAGCTGGCACTGAACACCGAGGTGGTAAACCCAACCAGCGTATTCAGAATGATAAACAGGATATTCATGTCGTCTATGATAAAGTAGCTGCTCGCTCCGGCGTCGACGAAAAGCAGCGACACCCCGGCGAGGAAGGTGGCAAACATGGCCAGGACATTGCCTGCCGCCGAGATCCGGTAGCCCGGAACCAGCACCAGGACTGCCGCCGAGACGAAGGGAATGCCTATGACCAATGCAACCGATGTCATCATTTAGTGTCGCCCCTGACGTCTTCGAGGGCTTCAATGTCGACGCTGTCGAAACGTTCGCGGATACGGAACACAAAGACGGCAAACACAAAAAGCGCAATAAGCACCGAGAAGGCCACACTGACCTCGACCACCAGTGGCATGCCGCGTGCCCCCGTTGCGGCGAGGATAAGGCCGTTCTCCAGAGACATAAAGCCAACGATCTGGGTGATGGCGTTGCGCCGCGTGATCATCATCAGGAACCCGAGAAGAATAATGGCCAGCGCTAGCGCCAGCCCCTCGCGCGTAAATGACTCCGCCGTCGCGGTTACTTTTAGGACCAGCATGAGCGACAGAGAAGTGAGTGCCAGACCGATCAGCAGTGTCTTGCCGACGCCCACGACCTGATCGATATCCCTGTGCACGCCAAGGCGCACAATCATCTTGTGAAGTGCAACTGGGATGATGATGCCCTTCAAACCCAGCGCCAGGGCCGCGGTGATAAAGAGATGTGGGCGCTGCTGCGTCCAGGCTTCCCAGCCTACCGCCATCGACAGCAGGATGGCCTGCGCGGCAAAGATGTTGAGCACGGCGAAAATGCGGTCCTGATAGAGAAGTGCGAAACTCGCGACAATCATAAGCCCGGCGAGAAGATGCGAGACATCATAGGCGTGGTTCAATTGAGCACCTCCCGGGTTACGAAGGCGAGGAGTATGGCAAGGAACGCAAAGACGAAGGCACCCCCGAGAAACTCCCCGACGCGGAACACCCGCATCTTGGCGATGCTCACCTCCCAGGCTCCCAGTAGGGCCGCGCCCAGAACGAGCTTAACAAGATAGACCGCCATGCCCAAGGGCCATGCAGCCGGCCCTGCGGCGGCTGGCGCCATGCCAAAAGGCAGGAACAGGCAGACGATGAGCGAGATGTAAAGAACCAGCTTTAGCTGTGCCGCCATCTCAATCATGGCGAGATGGCGTCCGGAATATTCCAGAACCATGGCTTCGTGCACCATGGTGAGTTCGAGGTGTGTCGCCGGATTGTCCACCGGAATGCGCGCGTTCTCGGCCAGCGCCACAATGATCAGCGCCACGAGGGCGAGCGCGAGGGACACGCGCACCGTGATGGGCGCCGATATCAGGAATTCCGCGACCTCCGGCAGGCGCGTTGTTCCTGCTGTCAGGGCCATGGTCAGAAGAACAAGCAGCATTGCGGGCTCAGCCAACGTGGCGATCATCATCTCGCGCGACGACCCGATGCCGCCGAAGCTCGTGCCCACATCCATGCCGGCGAGCGCCAACAGGGCGCGTGCCGCGCCGAGAAGTGCGACAAGTGCCAAGGCATCGGCCGCCCAGTTGAACATGAGTCCCGAAGCGAAGGTCGGAACCAGAGCCGCCGCCACCCAGGTAAAAGCCAGAATGGCATAGGGGGCGGAGCGGAATAGCCAGGAAGCATTTTGGGCGACGACTGATTCCTTGCGTACAAGCTTGATCAGGTCACGGTACGGCTGAATGATGGGGGCCCCCTGCCTGCGCATGAAGCGAGCCTTCACGCGCCGCGTGATGCCCGCGATACCGGGAGCAATCAAAAGCACCAGGAACATCTGGATCGTCTGGCCAAACAGCAGGATGACTGTATCGCGCATCAGAACCACACCGCCGCAATGAGAAGTAGCACGATGAGCGCGCTGAACATGAGCATGAGGTAAGTGCGGATTGTCAGGAACTGAAGGGCATTAAGCCGTTCCGACATT
>Ga0138256_10002019_pt1 | contig 21828 bp, 18 predicted proteins | sample KNB2016incub_MG_FD_105486 | JGI IMG/M metagenome (GOLD analysis project Ga0138256, IMG submission 105486) | Active sludge microbial communities from wastewater in Klosterneuburg, Austria - KNB2014incub_MG | ecosystem: Engineered > WWTP > Activated sludge > Unclassified | place: Austria... | reverse complement strand
TCAGTCCGAACTATAAACTTTTGCGCGACGACGACGGTTTCCGCTGGCAGATTGAAACAAATTATACGAACAAAGACTGGTCGTGGCGGCCGTACTTTCTCGAATTTATGGCGCGCCGCGAGTCAGACGGAATGCACCGCAATTATTCCGAAGTGTACCGCGACATTAAATCGAGCGAACCGATCGTGACACTGGTGCATTCTTACGCTGACGATTGCCTGCTGTGCCTCGATTTTTCTGTGGCGCACATCCACAATCCGCTCTGGCACAGAAAGATATAGCGCTTAGTGAGCGCTACGCGCTCACAAAGCGCATTAGAAATCAAACGATTCGCCGACCGCCGAGATGATAATGTCTTTCGGGTTAAGTGCATGCCGCCCCAGCGCTGCCAATGTCTCGCGACGCGGCTGATCCCAATCTTCATCGGCAAGGTCGTATGTGCCCCAGTGGATGCCGAGCATCTTCTTCGCTTTCAGGTCGACAAATGCCTGCACCGCTTCGTCGGGTGAGACATGCACTTCGCGCATGAACCAGCGCGGCAGGTAGGCGCCGATCGGCATCAGTGTCGCCGCGATGTCCGGAAATTCTTCGGCAATGTCGGCAAAGTGGGGCGAGTAGGCAGTGTCGCCGGCAAAGTAGACGTGCTTGCCACTCGCTTCAAATGAGATCATAAAAGATGCCCACAACGTCTCATTGCGATCAGTCGCTGTCCGCCCGGAAAAATGTTTGGCGGGCAGGCAGGTGACGGTCAGGCCATCGAGCTCGGTCTTTTGCCACCAGTCCATTTCAAACACCCGGGAAAAACCGAAGGATTTCATGAGCGCGGCAACACGCAACGAAACAAAGACCGGCGGATTGTCACGCTTTGCCAGCATCTTCAGCGTATCGCTTTCGGCGTGATCGTAATGGTTATGCGACAGCACGATTGCATCGAGTCGCGGCAGTTTTTCCGGTTCGATCGCCAGACCGCACAGCCGGCGCGGGCCTGCGAAGCGCACCGGTGAAACACGCTCGCCAAAAACAGGATCGGTGAGCACGGTCAGGCCATCGGCCTGCACGAGGCATGCAGCGTGGCCGAGCCAGGTGATTTTCGTCTCGGTGGCGAGCAGTTCGAAATCTTCAGTTCTGAGGTTCAGCACCTGGGCGGGAATGCCGCGCTCCCGGCCTGCGAGGCCTTTGCGCAGAAGCCAGCCCGCGACGTCGAGCGCCTTGTGCCGCAGGTCGCCGCTCGCGGGATCGTACTTTTCGGCGTCGGAATCGGGATGCGCGCCCCAGATATTGCGGAAGCGCCGGCCATTGTGGTGGCGCCTTTCAAAGCGGGGTAACTTGCGGATTTCCGGGGACAGGACTTTCACTCGCGTTAGTGCCGGGGTCGGATACCGAGCGTAAATTAAAACGCGTCCTGGCCCGCATTGAGATAACGCAGCAGCACAATTTTTGCGGCCTCAGAATCCTGCGCACGGGTCTTCTTTTTTCGGCCGAGGCCGGCTTCGCTCACGAGCGCATCCGCCTCCTGGCTGCTATACGATTCGTCGACGTATTCAATGGGCAGGTTGGGGAAAGCCTGTTCGAGCTCTTGGCGAAACGCGTGGATCTGCCGGTGTATTTCACCTTCGGAGTCTGAGAAGGGAAAACCGAGCAGGATTTTCTGCACTTTTTCCGCTTCTATGGTTTTCGCCAGAGCCTGAATTACCGGCGTGCGGTCGGTGCGGATTGTTTCGAGTGCCCTTGCTGTGATGCCCGGAAAATCAGCGACAGCGAGACCCGTAAATTTCGACCCGAAATCAATGCACAACACGCGCACAGAATCTGAGGCCAATTTATTCCCCGTCAAAAAGTTTGAGCTGCTGGCTGTCGGTGACCTGTGCAATGTAAGGCAGATTGCGCATGTAACCTTTGTAATCCATGCCGGCGCCGACGACAAATTCATCGGTGACTTCAAATGCGCGGTATTTGACCGGGTACTTGAGTTTCCCTTGTGCTGCCACATTCTTGGGTTTGATGAGCAGCGTCGCGATTTCAATGGAAGCCACGCCGCGGCCTTTCAGCAGATCGACCATACATTGCAGGGTAAGACCGGTATCGATGATGTCTTCGGCAATCAGCACATGTTCGTCATGAGGATCGTCGGAGAGGTCTTTGAGAATTTTGATATTTCCCGATGAGACCGTGGCTTTTCCATAACTCGAAATCTCCATGAAGTCGACTTTGACCGGCATCTCGATCGCGCGAATCAGATCGGCCATAAACACAAAACAACCCCGCAAAGCGCCGATGACCCTGACGTGATTTTTGCCTGCATAGTCTGCCGTGATCTGCCTGCCCAACTCCGTAATGCGCTTCTGCAGCTCTTCGCGCGAAATGAGCGGCGGAATCGGTTCGTATGCGGCCATCGGCTCAGATTCCGGTTTCGCCGACGAGACGGCCATAAGAGCGAATGAGGTCGGTGATTGCGATGACACCGACGAGGTTGCCGCCTTCGATGACTGGTATTGTGCGCTGGCCGTAAGTCGTGAACAGGCGCGCGGCCGAGTCGAGCGAATCAGAGGGTTTGAGCGAGTGCAGTAAAGGTTGTTCAATCAGGCTTTCGAGTGTTGAACGCAGATAGTCCATCTTGTCAGAAAAACTTTCGACATAACTTTTGTGCAACAGATCAAATGCGCTGAGCACAGACCACGGTTTGTTGTTTTTCATGACGATCAAACCATGGATCTTGTTTTCAATCAGCGTGCGTGCCGCGGTCGCCAACAGGTCGGTCGCATCTAAGGTGATAACATCTTTCACCATCACGTCGCCGACGCGCGTATTGCGGATGCGCGATAGCCGGTTGTGCAGTGAGTTCAGTGTTTTTCCTTCGGGAGAATTATTGCCATTTTCGGTCATGGATTTTCCTCTAATTTTCAGCGGAACGCGATGCTGCGCTTTTCCACTTCTTTGTTCAATTCATGCTGTATACGATAGCGGATGTTCTGGTTGATCTCTTTCACAAAACGCGCATCTTTGATATCTTTTTTGCTGTATTTGCTGAAATCGATCGAAGGCAGAAATTTGATTTTCCATTTCGCGGGAAAAGGAATCAGATTGAGTGGTACGGGAATACTGGCACCGAGCAGGTCATAGAACCAGTCGAGTTTCGCGAGATTGATATTACTTTCTTCGGCGCCGATGATGGCGGCGGGTACAACGGGAGCCTGCTGCATGATCGCAAGTGGAACAAAACCGGGATTAAAATCCACCATTTTATACATGCTCGAAGACACCTTAAAATTGCCCTCAGCGCCTTCAGGAAAGATGACAACAATCTTGCCGTTTCGCAGATTGTTCAAACCTTCTTTAAGGTCAGCGGGAAACACGCCCCAACGCCGGCTGAATGCCGATGAAAAACCGGTGCTGAACCAGAAATTGTGCCCCATCACGCGGGGTACCCGGCGCGTGAATTTTTTGAGGGCCATCACCATCATGAATGCGTCAAAGCCCAGTGCATTCGAATGGTTCGGCACAATCAGCATGCGGCCGCGCCCTTTGTCGGGCAGATTCTCAATGCCTTCGACTTCCAGACGAAAATAAGACGCCAAAAGATCAAACAGCGAATCGGGCACAAATTTCAGCGCGCGCGCCAGCCATTCGGCACTCGCGCGCGTCGCTTCATCGGGTTTGGCAATTTTTCCCACTCCATGCAAGCTCCATCTCGTCAGACTCACGTCAAGCAGAATGAGAAGACGCGCTGCCGCAATCGGATATTTTTCTGGTTGGCATGGGCGCGTGGTTCTGGATTTCAGCGGTGTGGAAGGGATGAGAATCGGAGTGTTCTTTGCAACGATGCTGATGCTCGTGCTGCCATTCTGGCCGCTGCAGACTCTGCGGGGCAGGGGATTCCGTGAACCTTTTCTGGTCTATATCTCGCTGCTGTGGTTTTTGAGCTTTTTTACCGGTGGATTGAATTTTGCCACGCAGTTGACCATCGACGACACTATTTATCGCTTCCGTTTTTCATCGGGCATCTATACACTCATTTTTGCCGGCCTGTTGTTTGTCTATATTTCCGAAGGGATCAACGAAGCGCGTAAAATCATTATTATCTCCATCGCCTGCCAACTGTTCCTGATTCTCGTTCAGGTTTTTCTCTACAACACCAAAACGGCATTCCTCAAAGAAAGCGAATGGGCTGTCACCAATCAGGTATTGGAACCGCGTGTATTCAATATAACCGTCTCGATTTTTACTACGATCTTTGACCTTTTTCTCGCCGTGATTCTGTTCCAGTTTCTGGTCAACCATCTGAAAAAAGTACCTTTGGGAATTATCATGTTCGCTGCTCTTTGGGTGACGATGATGCTCGATTCGGTCATCTTTGTCGGCCTGACGCGGCCCGAAGCGTTTAAGAACCATATCGCATCGCATGCCATTTTTAAAACCACGCTGCTGATGCTCATCGTATTCCCGTTTGCATTTTTTGTGCAACGCTTCCAGAAACAGAAGGATCTGAATCTCAATCGCGGCAGCCTCGATATTTTCAAGAAGCTGGAGAATCTCGAAAAGGATCTTGAGAAGGCGCACGCCGAGCTCAAAGCGTATGCGCACAATCTTGAGAAAATGGTCGAAGACAGAACGAAAGAAATTCGCGCCAAATCAGAAGTGATGAAACGCGAGCTCGAACTGGCCATCGAAGTGCAGCAGGCGATGTTACCGGCAACGGACACGGTAGAAAATCTGGCGATCGCTTCGCTTTACCGACCCTGCCATGAAGTTTCCGGAGATCTCTATGACTATGCCGAACTGCCGGACGGGCGTATTTTTATCTTTATTGCCGACATTTCAGGCCATGGGGTACCGAGCGCGCTGGTGGGCGCCATGTGCAAGATGTCGCTGGGCAGTCAGGATTTTTCACGCACGAATGCGGGTGACATCCTGAAAAAACTTTCCGAGGCTATGAAAAAAGTGACCACGAGTCACTATCTGACGGGTATCTTTCTGCTCATCGATCCAAAGTTGCGCACGATTGAGTATGCTAACGGCGGTCACGTGCCCTGCCTGCTGCAAAGTGCGAAATCCTCTTTTTTGCCTATGGAAGCCACGGGCACGATTATCGGATCATTCATTACGGCACCCTATGAATTCAAAAAAATTGCCTATCCGGCAAACACGCGTTTAATTCTGTTCACAGATGGTCTGGTGGAGCAAAAAAATGCAGCGCGCGAAGAATTCGGCAACGACCGCTTCCAGAGTGCACTGACTGAAATGCGCGAACAAAAGCCCGCAGTTGTGCTCGGCGAACTCTACCGTCTCGCGACCGAATTTTCAGGCACCGAAAAATTTTCCGATGATGTCACTTTATTGATCGCAGACTTGCCCTGATGCTGAAAAATCTCAAGACGGCATTTTCGGCCCTGTCCGAAAACAGTGCGGTGAATGCGTTTACCGTGGTTTTTTTTATTTCGGCGGTATTGTACCGTATCGCCCTCGCCATTGCCATAGCGCTGGCCGAAGCGCCGCCTTTTGGTGTCAGCAAAGGGGCGCAGGTTTTTGCCCGCACGCTGATGGGGGTCGGCCATGATTTTCTGGTGTTGATATTTTATCTTGCACTGGTACTGCTGACCTACACCGGTATTGCCGCAGTGCGCAGGCAGGCTCCCGGCAAATGGTCGCTCTTTGCTGGCACAGTGGCACTGTTCGGTCTGATTTTCTGGAATACGATGATCAACGGTTCCCATTTCAACCTGCTGTTCACAATGAATATGGGGTTCACCTGGGGCATTTTCATGGAGTTTTTCACGATTTTGAATCTGAAAGATTTTATGGTACTGATGACTTGGCGCGACTATTTCGCAGTGGCGTTTTGTGTCGGATTGTTTCTTCTGCTGCTGTGGAAACGCATCCGGCTGGTGACTCCGAAGCGGGTTATGGTGATTTTAACCGTTGGTGTTTTATTCATCGTTGCCGGCAGAATTTCTCCCACAAAAATGATGCCCGACGAAATCGTGCTCAATCCGCATGAGTTTTTTGTGCGCGATGCGATGCGCTCGATTGCCGCTGCGCGGCGCGATACCAGAGTGAAATCCACCGCAGGAAACAAAGTTTATCTTGCAGATGCACCGTTTGTCACGGGAGCAGCTCCCCGTGCAGGCAGCCCAGGGCATGCACGCGTAGAAGCCAATATTGTGGTGGTGATTCTCGAGAGCACCGCCACGGAGTACATTTTCGACACCGGTAAGTATGCGGCCGGTAAGATGCCCATGCCTTATCTCTATGCTCTGGCGGGTAAATCGCTGCACTTCACGCAGCATTTTGCGTCCAACAACAGTTCACCGCGTTCGATTTTTTCCATTTTTTCCGGCCTGTACGAAAGCCCTGAGACACGCTTCTTCTCTATGGAGCGGCAGCTGAAAATTCCGCACATGGTTGATTTTGCGGGAAAAAACTATGAACACTTTCTCGTCACACCTGCCGATCTCAACTGGTATTTTCCCAAGTCATGGTTCCAGAACCGCGGCTTCAAACGGCTCTATGATTACAACGCACTGAAACAGATTCCGGAGTACAAAGCCGGGCCCACTGCGGTGCGCGACGAATTCAAGACCGTCGACCATTTTCTTGAACTCGTGCGGCAGACAACAAAACCCTTTGTCGGCATCTATTACACCTTTGTTGGCCACTGGCCTTATCCTGATCTCGCTGCGGAGCACAAGATTATCAAGGCCGATTCATCGCGCAGCCGGTATATCAACAACCTCTACGCGCAGGACCAGGTGATACAGCAAATCGTGTCGGGTTTTGAAAAAGACGGCCGCGCGGAAAATACGATTTTTGTGTTTGTCGGCGACCATGGCGAAGCATTCTACCAGCACCCCGGAAACAGGGTGCATTCGGGGGAGAGTTACAATGAGAATATTGCCTCGCCGCTGATCATTTATTCTCCGCGGCTGATTAAACCCGGGCGCATCGAATATCCGACGGTGCATGCCGATATTCTGCCGACGCTGCTCGATGCGATGGGTGCCCCGTTTGATCCGCATCAGTTTCAGGGCGAATCTGCGCTGCGCGGCATTCCCGCGCGTAATTTTATTTTCACTTATGGAAATGAGAACACGTTGACCGCAGTGTCGAAAAAATTGCAAAAAGTGTCTTTGTTACGCACGCAGAAAAGCTGTCGCAGTTTCGATCTGTCGCGCGACCCGGCTGAGACGCTCAACCACGCCTGTGCCACCGGCAGCGATCAGTATCGCTCTTTAGAAACTTTTTACCGCGTGCAGCCGGGATTGCTCAAAGGCTACAACGAACTGTGCAATAAATCCGGCTGTTAGCCTGGAGCGCGTCGCTACCCCAGCTTGCTCAAATCTCTCACAGCACCTTTGTCGGCGCTGGTAGCGAGCAGGGCATAAGCCCTGAGCGATGCGGAAACCTCGCGTGGCCGAACCTCGCTGGGTTTCCAGGCGGCAGCACCTTTTGCATCCTCAGCGGTACGCCGGGCCGCCAGTTCGGCGTCGCTCAGCTTCACGTTAATCGTGCGGTTCGGAATATCAATGTGTATAATGTCGCCGTTACGCACGAGGCCGATGGCCCCGCCGGCCGCGGCTTCGGGCGAAACATGCCCGATCGATAAACCCGAAGTACCGCCCGAGAAACGGCCGTCGGTGAGTAATGCGCAGGCTTTGCCGAGACCCCGGGACTTGAGGTAACTCGTCGGATAAAGCATCTCTTGCATGCCTGGGCCGCCTTTGGGGCCTTCGTAGCGAATCACAACGACCTCGCCTTCTTTCACCTTGCCTTCGAGAATATGGCTCACTGCCTGATCCTGACTTTCGACGACGTGTGCCGGGCCTTCGAAGACCCAGCAGCTTTCGTCGACGCCCGAGGTTTTGACGACACAGCCGTCGAGCGCGATGTTGCCTTTGAGTACCGCAAGGCCACCCTCTTTACTGTACGCATGTTCGACAGAGCGAATACATCCTTCTTTGCGATCAGTGTCGAGCGTCGGCCAGCGGGTCGCCTGGCTGAAGGCCACCTGTGTTGCAATTCCCGCCGGGCCTGCTTTATAAAACGTCTGCACGGCATCGGATACATTGCGGGAGATATCCCACTTATCGAGTGCTTCCTGAAAAGTTTTGCTGTGCACTGTGGGTAGCCCATTATGAAACAGGCCGCCGCGATTCAGTTCTGCGAGAATGCTCATCACGCCACCCGCGCGGTGAACGTCTTCCATATGGTACTTCTGCGTGTTCGGTGCGACTTTACAGAGTTGTGGTATCTTGCGGCTCAGGCGGTCGATGTCATCCATTGTAAAGGGCACTTCGCCTTCTTGCGCGGCGGCGAGCAAATGCAGAATGGTATTCGTCGACCCGCCCATGGCTATATCCAGCGCCATTGCATTTTCAAATGCTTTGAACGAAGCGACAGAACGAGGCAGCACGCTCGCGTCATCTTGTTCGTAATAGCGCTTGGTGATATCGACAATCAGGCGGCCGGCTTCTAAGAAGAGTTGTTCGCGGTCGGCGTGCGTCGCGAGAACCGAACCGTTGCCTGGCAGGCTCAGGCCCAGAGCTTCGGTCAGGCAATTCATCGAGTTCGCAGTGAACATGCCTGAGCATGAACCGCAGGTGGGGCAGGCCGAACGCTCGTACGCCTCGACCTTTTCGTCGCTCGCACTCTCATCGGTGCCGATCACGATCGCATCGACCAGATCAAGTTTATGGTCGGCGAGTTTGGTTTTACCCGCTTCCATCGGCCCACCCGAAACAAACACCACAGGAATATTGAGGCGCATCGCAGCCATCAGCATGCCCGGAGTGATTTTATCGCAGTTTGAGATACAGACGATGGCATCGGCGCAGTGCGCGTTCACCATGTATTCGACAGAGTCGGCGATGATATCGCGGCTGGGCAGGCTGTAGAGCATGCCGTCGTGGCCCATCGCAATACCGTCGTCGACTGCAATGGTATTAAATTCTTTGGCGACGCCACCGGCTTTTTCAATCTCGCGTGCGACCAACTGTCCGAGGTCTTTCAGGTGAACATGGCCCGGCACGAACTGTGTAAACGAGTTCGCGACCGCAATAATGGGCTTATTGAAGTCAGCGTCTTTCATGCCGGTGGCACGCCACAGTGCGCGCGCGCCAGCCATGTTGCGGCCGGCTGTGGTGGTTTTTGAACGATATACTGGCATAGTTTTTGGAGTATAAGAAAAAAGGAGACGACCGGCAAAGCAGAATGGTTGTGCTTGATACAAAGGCAGATGCAGCTTGACAATACATCGATACATCTAAATGTATCGATGTATATGAAAACAGCAGAAAACTCCGGAGCGACTACCGGAAACACAGATTACAAAGTCGCTGATATCAACCTGGCCGATTGGGGCCGCAAAGAACTCGACATCGCCGAGCATGAAATGCCAGGCCTCATGTCGCTGCGCAAGAAATACGGTCCTGAAAAACCGCTGAAAGGTGCCAAGATCATGGGCTCATTGCACATGACAATCCAGACAGCAGTGCTCATTGAAACACTCAAGGAACTCGGTGCGGATGTCCGCTGGTGCTCGTGCAATATTTTTTCAACACAAGACCATGCCGCCGCAGCAATTGCCAAAGCAGGCATTCCCGTCTATGCATGGAAAGGTGAAACCCTCGAAGAATACTGGTGGTGTACTGAAATGGCACTCACGTGGCCTGATGGTTCAGGTCCCGATCTCATTGTCGACGACGGTGGCGATGCAACGATGCTGATCCATGACGGTACAAAGGCTGAGAAAGACCCAAAATTCGTCGATCAGGCAACCGATAACAAAGAATACAAAATTGTCCTGAACCTCATTCGCGAGAGCCTGAAAAAATCCAAAGACAAATGGACCAAAATCGGCAAAGCGGTGCGTGGTGTGTCAGAAGAGACGACTACGGGCGTGAAGCGCCTCTATTCAATGATGGAGAAGGGCGAACTGCTCTTTCCGGCAATCAACGTCAATGACTCGGTCACCAAATCGAAATTCGACAACCTGTACGGTTGCCGCGAATCGCTCGCTGACGGTATCAAGCGCGCGACAGACACAATGATCGCGGGTAAAGTTGCCTTCATCGCAGGTTATGGCGACGTGGGTAAAGGTTCTGCACAGTCGATGCGCAACTTCGGCGCCCGCGTGATCGTGTCCGAAATCGATCCGATCTGCGCACTGCAGGCGGCGATGGAAGGTTATCAGGTTGCACCGATCGAAGACGCCCTGGAAACAGCGGACATCTATGTGACCACAACGGGTAACAAAGATATCATCACGATCGACCACATCAACAAGATGAAAGACCAGGCAATCATCTGCAATATCGGTCACTTCGACAACGAAATACAGATCGAAGCACTCGAGAACATGAAAGGTGTTCAGCGCATCAACATCAAACCACAGTATGATAAGTATGTATTGCCCAATGGCAAAACCATTTATCTGCTCGCCGAAGGCCGTTTGGTCAACCTCGGTTGCGCCACGGGTCACCCGTCATTCGTGATGAGTAACTCATTCACCAACCAGACGCTGGCACAGATCGACCTGTGGAAAAACAAAGACACGAACAAGATCGGCGTTACACGTCTGTCAAAGGTTCTCGACGAAGAAGTGGCCCGTCTGCACCTCGAGCGCATCGGTGTAAAACTGACTAAGCTCACAAAAGAGCAGGCAGACTACATCGGTGTCGACGTCAACGGCCCTTATAAGCCGGAACATTATCGTTATTAATTTTCCTTCGGAAAATTAATAACGATAGCAAGATAAGCGAAGTGCCCTCTTTGTGAACCGAAGCAGGCCGAAGGCCGCTTTAGTAGCAACTTCGCTTGCGAAGTTGCGAGGCTGAGGTTCACGGGCACGAAGCATCTTGCTCGGCTAGAAACGAAGAATCCCCACCCGGGGATTTTTTATGCCCTAAAAGCTAAAAACCACAGCCAACCCCGGCCGCACGAAATACTGCGACCAGTTGATTGAATCATTCACCAGCAGATTCGGATTCCGTATCTTGGCATAAATCCATGCACCTTCGATAAAAACCTGCACGCTGAGCCCGGGAGAAAGTTTAAAATTCGTGCCCAGCATCAGGCTCGTCATCCATCCCCACTCGTTATATTTGTGGTAGCGTGTTTCACCGAGTGTTGAGCTGCCGGCAGTTGCCGAGACGGTGTATTCGAGAGCACCAAAGCCATACGCAGGCCCGGTGCCGGCCTCCGCAAAAAGGAAATCCCCGAACCACGCGCGGCGGTATCGGGCCATCAATGGCACCCAGCCTAATCCCAGGCGATAGTTACCGTGAGAAAACTGGTAGCTGGTGGTGTTCTGCCTTTGGTTAAACTCGCTGCTGACCTGCGAAGCGGGTGCGATGAGCGCGCGTGCGTTGAATGCCGAATAGAGGCCCAGCGACAGGCCGACACCGAAGTCATCTTTCAGCCAATAAAATCGGCCGCCGTAATCGGTGAAGTTATACTCTGGGGCATCGGCAGAATAAACGGCCGAAAGCGTTCCCGGCAGGCTTTTGGAAGCGATGGAGTAGGCACCGTCAATAGCGGTAAGGTAATGCGCTTCTGCCCACAGCGGTGCCGAAACAATACCGAACACAAATGAAATTCGATTTATGCCGCGTCTGAGTTTTGGTATCAAGGCCACGAAATGAAATCCTTACGGGTCACTTGTATTTTGAGCGCCGCGCTGGCAATTTTTATGGCGATGCCACTGTCTGCGCAGAGTGCGCACAGCCGGCTGACCGACCCGGCGCTCTTAAAGCGTTTCGACAACCTGTCGCACAAACTCATGTGCACCTGCGGCTGTAATATGCCGCTTAGAAACTGCAACCACACAGGGCACTGCAATGCCTGGCCGGCCCGCGACGCACTCGACAAGTTGCTTCTTTCGGGTATGAGCGACGAGCAGATTCTCGAAGGTTTTCGCAAAGGTTTCGGATCGATCACGGATAAGAACGAGGCGTTTGCGATGGCAAAATCTCCCGAATACTCGTACATGTTCGCGCAGTTTAAAGACGGTTTCGGTACGCAGATCATGAGCATTCCGCAGAGCAATTATCTGGGGGTATTCAGCGCGCTGGGAATCATTCTGTGTGCGGGGTTTGTTGGGTTGTTCATTCGCTCGCGCCGCAAAAGCAAGAATAAGCCCGACACTCTGGCGCTTTTAGATGAAAAGCATCGCGAAGAATTGCTAAGAAAGATCTCTAAAGAAGAAAACTGAGCGATTCTATTTCGGAGGCTCCGCCTCCGAAAAAATCAACGCTCCTTACACGATTCTTTATAAATAATCACCCAGGGTCTTTCTTGTATGCACTTGATGAACGAGCGGCTGTACTCAATCGTCATGCGTATGTTGTCGCGCAGCGCCTTGCTGTCTTTGTTGAATCGTCCTAAGCTGCCGCGGTTATTCTTCATCGCTTTTTCTAGCAGTTCGAGATTCTGCGCCATGCTGGCAGTGTTTGTGACCAGCTGTGCCAGACTTTGCTGCTGCGCCGTCAGAATTTCTTCACTGTTTTGTGCGATGAGAGAGATATTGGCTTTGAGGCCGTCAAATTGGCCTGAAATGGTCGAGAAATAACTTTTGGCACCTGACATGGTCGCCGCGAGATCGTCGCGGTTTTCGGCGATGACAGCGTCGATATTTGATCTCAAAAGCGCTCCTTTCGCGAAAATTTGCTCGGCCACTTCACCCGCACTTTTGCCTTCAAACCAGCTCGAGAACGACAGCATCATCTGTTCGAACGACGGCGGCGATATGCCGCGCACAACCTGACCGGGCTCAATGACCGGCTCGTTTCCCTGGCGTTCTTTAAACTGGATATTGATATATTTCTGCCCCATCAGGTTATTGCTGAAGATGGAGATCTGCGTCTCAGAATTATTCGGCATCACGTTCTTGAGACTGTTTTCGAGGTAGAGCCGTACGTAAGTCTGCCGGTCACGCTGGAAAATATCCTGTACATAGCCGATCTGTTTGCCGCCTGACAAGAGTACACGAGCGTTGCGCGTGAGGTTACTCAGAAACGAAAAAGCGACATCGATCGTGAATCCCGAGCGTGCCGTATGGATGCGCGCGCCGATGACCGACCCGACGGCAAGAAGCAAAAAGCCGACAAGCACATAGACGCCTGCGCGAATCGAAGCGCGCCGCGTGGCATCCATTTCAGACAATCGCATGGTGGGGCAGGGGTACCACGGTTAATTGCTTTTGTTTAAAAAAAGCGAGGGATTTTCTTCGAGCTTACGGAAGAGTTCACGTGCATGGTAGGCGGCTTCGTTGGCGTTCTTGTAGAGTTCTTCGTCCTGGATGAGTTTACCCACCGAACCGCGGCCCGAATTCACACGCTGTGTGATGAGATTGAGGTCGCGCGATATTTTCGACATGTTCTCGAGCATGATCTGGATATCCTGCTTGTTCTGGTTCGAGATGTCGGTGAAGTTCTTTGAAAGAATGTTCAGTTTCTGCATCAAAGTGTCGAGCTGCGCCGAGAGTGATGTAAACGATTCGCGCGCCTGCCTGATCGTCGTTCTGATATCCCCGCGGTTTTCATTCACAATACCGTTGAGGTTTGCCAGAAACGTCTCGGTCTCTTTCATGATTTCGGCAAGCACCTGACCGCCATTTTTGCCATCGAACCAGCTCGAAAAGGCCATCATCATCTGGTCGATCGACGGCGGGTCGATGCCGATCCACTCATCGCCGTCCTGAAAAAAGACTTCGCCCTGTTTCGGTTCGGGTATCGTGATGTTGATGTATTTCTGCCCCATGAGGCCGGTGGTATAGATCGCAAATACGGTTTCGGTGCGCTTGGGAATCTTCTCACGCAAATCTTTGTTCAGGTAGATTTGCACATAAGTGCGCAGATCCTTCTGATAAATCTTTTCGACATAACCGACGGGCAGACCACCCGAGATACGTACCGGCGCTCCCTGCGACAGGTTGTTCAGAAACCGAAAGCGCAGGTTGAGCCTGACGCCTTCGCCCGACATCTGCCAGCGCCCCAGCGTCGCCAAAAGCGCCACGAACGTGCCGATCGAGATGACGGTCATTAGGCCGACTGCTACGCGAGTTTTCCGATCTTTATTCATGCCGCTATAAAATGGGTATCGGCCCTTCGGCCGAACCTTCTACGAATTGCCGAATCACCGGGTCATCTGATTTTTTGAAGTCTTCGGGCGTGCCGATCAGGCGAAACACCCCATCATAGAGCATCGCCACCCGGTCAGCCGTGCGAAACACCGAATGGATATCGTGCGAAATCACGATCGAAGTCACGCCGGTTTTGGTGTTGAGCGTGCGAATCAGGTCGTCGACCGCAGCGCCGAGAATCGGATCGACCCCTGTTGTCGGTTCATCATAGAGCACAATTTCGGGGTCGAGTGCAATGGCACGGGCAAGTCCGACCCGCTTTTGCATGCCGCCAGATAAGGCAGAAGGATTGATATGTTCCACGCCTTTTAGCCCCACCATCGCCAGTTTCTCCGTGACAAGTTCGGAAATTTCTTTTTCACTCATTGAGGTAAAACGCCGCGGTGCAAACGCCACATTTTCGTAAACAGACATCGAATCAAACAGCGCCGCCATTTGAAAAAGGACACCCATCTTGCGGCGCAGCACGTTCAGATCTTTGTCGCCCAGCGAATGCACATCCAGGCCATCAATATAGACAGACCCTGAATCCGGTTTCAAAAGGCCGGTGATGTTCTTGAGGGTGACCGATTTGCCCGAACCGCTTTTGCCGATGATGTAGATAATTTCGCCGCGTTTGATGTCGAGATCGACGCCGCGCAAAACATGTTTGTCGCCGAAGCTTTTGACGACCTTGTCGAGTCGTACATGAACCTCCGACGCGGTGGCACTTGAGCTCATAATCCGAATAATTGAAAGATATATGTGATGAAATAATCCGAGACAATAATCATCATGAAAGAAAACACCACCGCCTGAATCGTCGCCTGGCCCACACCTTCGGCACCGCCGCGCGCCCGAAAGCCCGAGAAGCACGAAATCAGCGCAATCTCCGCGCCGAAGAAAAAAGTCTTGCCGACACCCGAAATCAGGTCTTTGCTGCGCACCAGCGTGCGCACCGAATCGAAGTACAGGTTATACGGAATGTCGAGGCTCAGGTTTGAGATCAGCGCGCCCCCAAACACTCCCACCACAATCGCCATCACCGTGATCATCGGAATGCACATGAGCGACGCGAGAAAACGCGGCACCGACAAATAGTGTATCGGATTGGTTGCGAGGGTAGAGAGCGCATCGATCTGTTCGGTGACTTTCATCGTGCCGACCTCGGCCGCAATCGACGAACCGACGCGACCCGCGAGCAGAACCGCAGTCAAAACCGGTGCCAGCTCTCGCACCATTGCGAGCGAAATACCACCGCCCATGAAAGTTGAGATGCCCTGAATCTGCTGCTCCATTGGACCACCGAGCTGCAGCGCCATGACCATACCGACAAAGAACGAACTCACCACACCAACAGGAATCGACTTCACGCCGATCTCACCCATCTGGTAGAGCAGGTTACGAAAATCAAATGGCGGCACAAAAACGAATTTAAAGGTTTGGCCCGCAAAAATTGCGAAGCCACCCACTGACTCGAGCAGGTCGAGCACACCGCCGCCGATGCGGTCAAAGAGGTTGATAAATCGTTTTTGTCCTGTACTCATTCGACAGTGGTGTGAATCGCTTCGAGTAGCCAGTCTTTGTTACGGCGAGCGATCGTCGACTGACAATAGCTGCAGGTTTCGCTGTCGGTTTCGGGTAACGGTGCGCCGCATGAAGGGCAACTGTGTTCGGCAAACCCTGAAACTTCGTCGGTTTCAGGCCCAGCAACGATGCGGAAGATCGAATCGCTATTGTCTTTGGCATTGGGCTCGCGGTGTTCTTCATATTTCGGCTCGGCGACCAGCGCGAGTACTGACTGCCGGTGGCGTATCTCGCGGTCTTTACCCGCACGCGCCGACCACTTAATGCGCACACGCGCCATAATGGGCGATTTACTGTCATCGTAGCCCTCAAGTTCAGCTGCTCCCACGGCTATTTCCTGCAGATTTTCTCTCTGCTGATTATTCTTCAGATAACGATCACTCGCATCGCGCTGTATGTACGCGCGGTTGCCGGTCAGTTTGGCCATCAGATCCCGCCAGAAAACGAACGAAGCCCGGTCTTCGATACGGTCAGCGCTCACCGAGTTACCGGTTTTTGCCCGCGGTGCATTGCGCGCATATTCAGATTCCTGCGTGATCTCGGCTAAAACCCAGTCGAAACTGCCGGAGCCCGCAATGGTTCCGCAGCTACTGCATTTATTGGTTTCGCCTTCCGGCGCAAACGGCGTGCCGCAGCGTGCACAGGCATCGACCGATTCTTTCTGCGTCGTGATGGCCTTGCGTCGGCGCATGAAGGTGTAATATTCGGTGAAACGCTGGAACGGAGCTTTTAGGGCCTGCGCCCAGGCTTCGGTTTCGCTCAGGTCTGCTGCAACGGTGACATCGCGCGCGCCGGCATCGAGTCTGACGATCAGGGCTTCAAATTCACCGGAACGCCGGCGTTCGCTCACGAAAAAACGTTCGATTTTGAAGTCAGCCATCGCATTTTGCCGTTTTTCGAGCTCGCGCATGATTTTGAGCTGCAGGCGAAAACGGTTATATACACCCTGCGAAAGAAAACGCCGGCAACTGCGCATATCCCCGGCACACCATGCCTGCTGAATTAGCGTGGCAATTGTCCGCCCGCGTTCTTTGAATGCAGCAAGATCGAACTTCGGGTCGTGTTGCAGCAGCGCCGCGATGGCCTGCTTTTCCTGTTCGTCCAGGCGGCGCTGTTCTGCGCGCAGATGTTTGGTGCGTGCCCGCCAGCGAATGAAGACGATTATCAATGTGAGAAGAGTGAAGATTGAAATCAGGTATACCCAGAAAACCCAGCGTGGATTATCGCCGAACTTATGATAGTGAGCGAAACCAAAGCTGATCTTGTCGGTGAGGGCCGGCTCCTTAAATTCGACATTTCGGATATCCAGATTGACCAGCCATATGCCGCTCACCTGCGCCTCGTGGGGGGTAATGACCAGCGTTGAGCCTACTTGCTTCACGCTGGCCATGATAGGGCGCGTGGCCTGACAGTTTTCGCCGTAGAGACTCATACAATCTTCGACGCTTGCCGTCGCCGTTGCTCCTGCCGGGAGTTCAATGCGAATGGGCTTATACGTGTTTATGAACTTTCTTTCGGTTTGTGGTGCGGTAGAATCCGTATTGCGAAATTGGATGGCCGGGGCCGACAGGGTTAATTTGTAAGAATCATTTTTTCGGTACATTGCGCCGAGCAGGGAATATCTGACGTCTTTAGCCCAATTTTTGGCCAGAACATGCGGTTCGCCATAGAGCCATCCCCGTTCGATATTTTTCGTGCGACCGATAAGGGGCTCCCTCGTAATTGAATAATCGTAGGCAATCGGCATTGTTGGACGAAAAAAACGGTTCTTGCCCTCGGTTGTCAGATGTGCATGGACGAGACCGTCCGGTGTGATCTGAAACCGGTAATCTGCAGTGGTGACGATATCCGAGACTTTCCAGGCATCGAGGGCGCTCTGGTGGGCAGCCTCGCCGGCAAGAATGACGCGCAGCATGTCGGCGCCGTGCAATTCTTCTCCGGTGAACTCTGCTTCGGGGGCACCGCGAGTGATGAGCAGTTTTGGCAGGTTGCGGGCAGAGTTCTTATGCCAGATATGGCTCCAGGCTTCGACGCGACTGCCGGCCGGCAGGGCGGAGAAGCGCATCTTGCACTGGTGGGCGAAACACCGTGAAGGAATATCGATATAACTGCCATACTCTGTTGGTATAGGAGATGCGGCAATGCCTGCACTGTATTGTAACGTAAAATCAGCCGGTTGCTTAATTAAGGGCAAAAAACTCAAGCGAAGAGCTGATAACTCCAAATTTTTTACATTGGGGCTGAGATATCTGACGGTTTCAATTTCCCAGGGACCTTCAGGTGTGGGTGGCGTGTAAAGGTAACCTGCGTCTTTTGCGGTCTTGGCAGGGATTACAATCTTCTCTGACAGTGTGATGCGGCCATTCGAGCCAAATTGATAAACCCGCTCGACCGAATTGGCAGAGATCAGCTCTGTATAGATTGGGTCCGCGGCATAGCCGGAAGCCGCGGCGCGGCGATGGGAAGAGGCACCTGCCGTGCCGGCGCTCCCCGATGGGCGGTAGGTCGATGAGCTCGACGAAGACGAAGGCCGATACGATGAACTGGAAGAAGAGGATGAGGGTCGATAAGAAGACGAGCTGGATGAAGGCCTGCTGGAGGATGAACTCGACGACCGGCTTGATGACGAACTGGATGATCGCGACGAACTGCCGCTCGACGACCGGTAGCTACCGCCGCCGCCGGCGCGGGCGAAGAGATCGCCGATCAGGGCAAAACACAGGATAAGCGTAATGTAGGTCTTCACACGCGAATCTGAATTTTTGGCGCTATGTGTAAAGGGATTCGCAGTTAATGGTGCTGGTCACGGTCTTCTGTGGCACAGCAAAATTCTATCGTGCTGTGGTAAATCCCTTGTTCTCTGGCCAGCGCCCGTATCTTCTGCTTGATCTTGCGCAGCGCCGAAAAACCCAGCTTGTCAGAGACAATCACCTGCATTGTCAGCACGTGGTTTTGCCCATCGAGCGTCCAGAGGTGCAGGTCGTCGAGGTCTTTGACCTGTTTCAGCGCACGGACAGCCGACTCAAATTCGGGCAGCTTTACGTGCCCGGGAACCTCCATCAGCAGAATACGCACCACGCCGCGCAGGTTCTTGTAGACGTTAAACAGAATAAAGAGAGAAATACCGAGCGAAACCAGCGGGTCGAGAAACGGCACATTGAAGAAGATCATCACGATACTGCTGAAAAGCACGGCAATCCAGCCGAGCACGTCTTCGAGCAGATGCAGATAGACCGCGCGCTCGTTATGCGAATCGCCTTTTTTGACCCGCAGCGCTGCAAAGCCGTTGATCGCAACACCCAGAATCGCCAGCACGAGCATACCCTTTGCATCTGCCTGTTCGGGTTTCATCAGCCGCTCGACCGATTCGCGTATCACGAGTGCCACGCCGATCAGCAGCACCGACGAGACCACGAGAGCTCCTAACAAAGAAAAGCGCCGGTAGCCGTAGGAGTAATATTCGTCACGCGGCTTGCCCGATATTTTTTGCAGGTACCAGGCGACACCGAGTGAAAAAGCATCGCCGAAATCATGCAGCGCGTCAGACAAGATCGCGACGCTGTTCGTGTAGATGCCGCCGACGAGTTCAATGACCGCAAAGCCGAGGTTGAGCGCGAGCGCCAAAAGCAGATTGTTCGAGGCATGGTCGTGCTCATGGCCGTGGTGTGAATGGTCGTGCTGGTGTGCCATTATTTGCCGCAGACGCGCGCGCAGACTTCAAGTCGGCCCGGGCTACCCTTTGGCCACCTGCTCGAAATTTCGCGCTGGAAGAAATCTGCCATGACGATGGTTTCCAGAGAATTTTTCAGGCCGTCAATATTTCCCGAGGTTTCAAGATTGCCAAACTCGGCAGCGAACTGCCGCGTCTCTGCATTCTCGGGGTTGTGCAGCATGCCGCCCAGCCAACAGCAGGGCAAAACATATCCCCGCGCCGAGATGTAGAGACTCTTGCTTTTGGCAACCTGGCATTGAATTGTGCGTGCGGAAAGAAAGTCAGCATAACTCTGCTGTCGCTCTGCAGCACTTTTGAGTTCGCCTGCCACGGGATGGCGATGCTCGCTAGCGACGGGTGGGGCGAACTCTGCCTCAGCCGCTCCGCTGCGGTGGCGCACGAGGGCAGGTGCATCGGCGCTGACGGCTTCGCGCTTGAGAAACCGGGCGGTGCGTTTCACATTGAAGGCGGCAAAACCCATCTCAGCAGCGAGTTGGCGTGCCGCCTCGACCTGGTGTTCGTTGTGCGCGAACACAATGAAATCCCATTCGGCACGTCCGCCCGCAGCGATGAACGCCGTGGCATTCTCCATAATCTTCGACCATTCGGTATTGCGGCGGTAAATCGCGTTCGTGTCTTCGAGGCCGTCGATGGCAAAGCGCACATAACCCTTTGTGCCCATTGCCTGCGCGAGCCCGGCCCACCATGTGGTTGTGCGCAGGCTGCCGTTCGAGTGCACACCAATCTGCAGATCAGCGGAGCTCTCCCTCAAGTAGTTGACTATCCCGAAAGTTTCGGCGGCCGCCGCGGCGTCACCGTAGTTGCCACAGAGATAGACCTTCTTCAACTGCTGCAGGAAAACTGCAGGCAAGAGCTGCCTGACCTGGTTCAGCGAAAGCTCCGCCATGGTGAGCCTGGGGTTCAGCACACCACCTTCGATGCGGCGCGGGCACTGCGGGCAGGCGGCGTTGCAGCGTTCGGTGACCTCGAGGTGGACTTGTTTGATGTCGGAAAAAGAATACATGAAAACGTAGAGACAGCCTTCAAGGCTGTCTCCATTTTACAATGATATAGTTGAGAGACGCCCGTAAAGGGCGTCTCTACAGATCAAAACGCAATAGCCTAATACATTTCTATTTGTCCCCGAATGAATTCGGGGGCAAATGAAAGAAAAATTGATTCTGCTTTACACCGGCATTTTTACCGCAGAACAAGGGGGATGTCCCTCACCGCAGAACAATACTACCAGAACTTTCTGAAATCCCCCCTGAGTGCTGCCGAAAAAACACAGCTAGAACAGGACAAGGCAAAGCTGATCGCCGAGCGGGCGTTTGACGGCGAACCTTCGTTCGGCACCGGCGGCATGCGGGCGATTACGGGCTTGGGTACCAATCGCTTGAATATCCAGAACATTGGCCGGCTCAACCTCGCGGTCGCCGAGTACTTCAAGAAAACCAAGAGCTCGCCACTGCTCGCGATGGGCTATGATTCGCGGCTGACGTCGCCCGAGTTCAGCCGCCTGAGTTACCATATCCTGACCAGTGCGGGCCTGCGCGTGAAGATCTTTCGTCGCCCGACCCCGACGCCTTTGCTCTCATTTGCAGTGCGCGAACTCGCCGCCGACTGCGGTGTCGTGCTCACCGCGTCACACAACCCGCCGCAATACAACGGCTACAAAGCATACGGCGCCGACGGCGGGCAGATCATCTCGCCGGTCGACAAGGACATCCAGAACCTGTTTCTCGCGACTGGCTTTGAGAAGCTGCCGGCTAATCTGCACGAACTTGCTGCGAAACCGATTCCTGAAGCAGATCTTATAGAAGAGGAAATTTATCAGGCTTACATGGCCCGGCTCAAAAAAGAAGTATTCTACCAGAACAAGCCGAAGCATGCGCGCATTTTGTATTCACCGCTGCACGGCACCGGTGGCTGGCTGTTCGAGCGCGCGTTCATAGAGTTGGGATATGCCACGTTTTCGGTTTTGCCCGAACAGGCGCAGCCCGACGGCAATTTCCCCACGGTGAAATCACCCAACCCTGAAGAGCCGGCGGCGTTCGAGCGCCTGCTGGCTGCAGCCCATGCGGCGGTAGAGAAACCCGATTTGCTCGTTGCCACAGACCCTGATGCTGATCGGGTGGGGTGTATGCTGCGTATGAAAAATCCCGTAGAGACGCAGCATGCTGCGTCTCTACCTGTGAACGGTTATCATTTCCTGACCGGCAACCAGATCGGCTCGCTGCTGCTCGAAAGCATTGCCCGTAAGAAAACCAAATCGTTGGCAAAACCGTATATCTGTAAAACCATCGTCACCACCGAACTGCAGCGGCTGATTGCTGATGGCTATGGCATCAAGACCGTTGAGACTCTCACCGGCTTCAAATACATCGCCGAGCAGGTGGCGAAAGACCCTGAAAAC
>Ga0138256_10002018_pt1 | contig 21833 bp, 20 predicted proteins | sample KNB2016incub_MG_FD_105486 | JGI IMG/M metagenome (GOLD analysis project Ga0138256, IMG submission 105486) | Active sludge microbial communities from wastewater in Klosterneuburg, Austria - KNB2014incub_MG | ecosystem: Engineered > WWTP > Activated sludge > Unclassified | place: Austria... | reverse complement strand
TCAGGTAACCCCCGCCGGGAGCAAGGCCAAGCAGGGACGAAGCCATCTGCGGATGGCGGGAGACGGCTCGTCTTCATACGTATCCAATCACGCGGTGGTTGGGTCAGTCCCGGGTAGGCTGCACCGAGCGGCGCGGCGACGCGCCGCCCAGAGAGATGATCGCACAAGCGGGGCAACCCGCTGGACAGAATGCGGCTTATAGACCGACCTGAGGTGGTGTTAGTTTTCTTTGCTTTCGGCGGCGTCCTCGCCGCCGAGGCTTGTACTGAGCCTGTCGAAGTGACGGCGGCTTGAGCGACATTGTGAATCATCGAAAAGAATTTGAACTCGCGCAGTCCCTTCTCGCAAAGACTCTTCAACATGCGCGGGAATCCGACACAGCGCAAATCACAAAACTTCACATCGCCATCGGCGAAATCACCGAACTTGATCTTGACCTGATTCAATCTCACTGGCGCGAGATCAGCAAAGGCGCACCTGCGGAACAGGCGCAGTTGCATTTCCGTTTAATCACAGCCGAGGCGCAGTGCATGGCGTGCTTCCAAAAATATCATCCCGAAGGCGGAGAAATCCACTGCCCCTATTGCGGAAGTTTCGGCGCGAAAATTCTATCGGGCGAGGAGTTCATTCTTGAATCGATTGAATAGGAAACCACATGTCGTTGCGAGGAGTGGCGCGAAGCGCCGCGACGAAGCAATCTCCTGGCAGTGGTGGAGATTGCTTCGGGCTGTCGCCCTCGCAACGACATTCCTTGCTTTATCTGGATGCAACCTCCCCGCCGCTTCCACCCCGACGGCAGACCTGTTCGCCACGCTTCAAGCGTCTACGCCTTCCAACTTTACCCCTCTACCCGCAACTGAATCCATCGCAACGCCCGCTTTTAATTTCACGACTCCCACATTTACCGCGCTGCCTCAAAATTCAATCCCATCCCCTTCGCCTTCCGATCAATTGACCGGGAAGATCGTATTCACGTGTCAAGTCAATAAAGTGCAAGCCTCCGATCAAATCTGCATCATCAACGCGGATGGGTCGGGATTCCGTCAACTCACCAGCGACAACGCCCGCCATTTTTACCCGTCCCTTTCACCGGATGGGCAGAGCGCGTTGTACTCGGCATTCCGTGAGAAGAATATCTATGAAATTTACGAATTGAGTCTCACCACAGGGAATGCGAATCAGTTGACAGACCGTCTCGGCGTGTCTAACGCGCCGGAGGTTTCGCCGAATGGCGAGAGTATTGCGTTCATGCGCGGCAACCCGAACACGCAACAGAATCAAATCTGGGTTATGGATCGTAATGGGGAAAATCCATCGAACGTCCCGCAAGCCTTGGGCTGGGACCCCACATGGTCGCCGGATGGAAAATTTATTCTGTTTGCCTCCGACCGCGATGGAGGCGTTCAACTGTTCACGGTCAGCCTGAAGGGGAGCGCGGTCAAACGAATCACGAATCTGCCGTCCATTCGGGGAAGAAGCGATTGGTCGCCCGATGGCGCATTCATCGTCACATATTCCGGTGAGCCGTGGAAGCGTGAAGTCTACATCATGAGCGCGGACGGATCGAACGTTCGTCAACTCACGCCAAGCGGAGGCAACAGTCAGGGACCGTCCATTTCACCGGATGGGGGATGGGTTGTCTTCACCGCGTACTTCGATCATTTCGGCGACGATCACGGATGCGAGATTTATGTCATCCGTGTGAACGGTACGGATTTGCGACGATTAACGAATAACAGTTATTGCGATTACCAGCCGCGCTGGGGACCGTGATACGAATTGGCCGCCTCGTCAATCGGGAAGTATGAGGGCGCTTATTTGAAGGTTCTTATTTTTCTTCTTCCCCCAAAATCTCCTCGATTCTGGCTTTGTTTTCCTCGACAATGTTGGATATCTTATCGCACAGTTTGAGATATTCAACATACTCGGGTACCTCGCGCATGTTTTGTATTTTTTCCAGTTTGGCTCGTCCATACTCGTTTAATTTGAACCTCCGGTCGAAACGAAACACCTGACGGTTGTCTTTTTGTTCATCGGGCAGGTTTTCGTCTTCGAGAGGTTTGATGTTTCGGGAATAGGAGACAAGTCCCATCTGTTCGTATTTTCGTATTTCTCGATAAAAAGAGGGAGTAATCGCATCATGTTTCATGCTGACGCTTCCATGCAGGTCGATACCATCCGCGGACAAACTGTCGTAGATCAACTTGGCAACCTTGTAAATGATCTGCCTTGTGGGCCCAAAATATTCGCTCTCGGTGGTCCCGTTTTGTATTTGCTGAATTGCATCCATAATGAAGAACAAAAAATCAGGAGCAAGGATTTTCTGTTTTTGCGCGGTCTCCTGGCAAATTTTTCGATACCGCTGAACCGAAAGGAATGCCAGGAGTTTCTTGATAGAATGCCGGCCCAGATTCTTGACATATTCATCAATTTGTTCGTTCTGCTCGGGCATGCGCTCAATTTCGCGATCTAATTTTTCATAATTAATATCGCTTGCTTTTTCCGGTCCATATACGACGATGTGCAAGTTCTTGATAGACTCCTCGGAAATGCCCCGTAGAATTTCATTACGCAACAGATTGCCGCCGCGCACCTTCATCTCAAAATCGGGGGATTTTATGCGGTGGATATGAACGAAAATATCGTCCCTGCCGATCATCTTGCGGAGTTCACTCTGAAGTTCGGGAATGTGATGAAAATTTTCAGAGAGTACCTGGATCGTCTCCCGAATATATGGGTGAGTTTCCACGCACTCGAGCCTGCAAATCTCCTGAAGTGGGTACTGAGTAGTGAGGATCTCCTGAATGGCTGTGTCCTTGCTTTCATCAAAGATATACTGCAGGAGCCTGGCATCTTGCCACTCTGTAAAGATTTGCATGATTCTTTTTGTTCTGTCTTTTTCATTTTTTAAGAGTGTGTAAAGCAGTTCAATCGCTTTGTCGGTAGTGAATGTATCCCAGCTTTCCTGATGAACTTGGGTAATGAGAAAATACCGAGCTAGCACCACTGTATTCACAAATTTTATGCCATCGGGGAGGAGTACCAGTTTTCCCTTGTCGATGATTAGTCTTCCACGAAGGGAGTTTAAGTCAAGCTGGTAGGGTAGTCCGCAATAGTAATTGTCCCGCGCCAAATAGTCAATTTTGTCCGCATCAATATCCCCGCTCATGATATTCTTGAATATTTTGCAGACATCCTTGTATGACTCGTCCACATTCTCAGAAACCACCTCCTTGCCAATTGCCAGTTTTGCGATCACATCTCTGATGAACCCATCCTCCTGTTCAGGAACGGTCTTCATGCCAGTCTTATGAATGGACTGGTACCACTCAATCAGCACTTTTCTTATATTCAAATCGGTACAGATGATGTACTCTGAAAAATCCTCGTGACCTTTGGGAGCATTTTTATCTCCATCTCCTGAGGCGATAATTTCTTTAAAATCGTCGGGGAAGTTTTCTTGGATTTCCTCCCAGAGCTTGGGATAATAATTAAAGAGATTCTCTATGGCATGCGAGAAGGGCGCGTGTCCGATATCATGTAACAATGCTGCCAGTCGCAAGAGTTGACGGTGTTCCGATTCAATCGCTATTCCGTCATCCTCGCGAATCAGGATTTTAAGAATCTGGTCGGCGACGTGCATAACACCGATACTATGTTCAAATCGGCTGTGCACGGCGCCCGGAAATGAAAGATATGCGAAACTGAGTTGTTTGATTCCCCTTAACCTGCTGAAAGCCGGTGTCTGAATGATCTTTTTTTCTACTTCCGTAATTCCGATATCCCCCCAAATAGGGTCTCGTATAGTCTTATTCTCCCACCTCAGTTTTGGAAAATTTGCAGATGAGTCATCGTGGTCCATACGGTCTCCTGAACTTATTACTTACGACACATTGACGTTTTCTTGAGACAATTATAGGATTCTTCATGTGAATTTGCAAGACAATCATCCATTCACGCATCAAACCTGCAGTTTTAGTGTTTCACCTCTCAGACTCGTCTTTCCATTTCTTTTACTTGCAATTGTTCCAACCAGTGGATGAGAAGACAAAAACGTGGCATGAAATAGGCGCAATACAATTTCAGAAAAAGAGAGGCGCCATGGATCCAAAAGGCAAAGTTGTGATCGTAACGGGGGCATCGTCGGGGATTGGCGAAGCAACCGCGCGTCAGTTTGGACGCGAGGGGGCGAAAGTTGTTCTCGCCGCGCGGCGCGTGGAGAAACTCGAAGCGCTAGCGAATGAGATTGGAGAAATGGGCGCTGGCGCGGAAGTGTTAGTCGTGCAGGCTGATCTTTCCAAACTCGAAGATATTCAATCGCTGATCCAAAAGACGCTGGATAAATTCAGCCGCATTGATGTGCTGGTCAATAACGCTGGTTTTGGACGATTGGATTGGCTTGAAAAACTCGACCCCGTGAAAGATATTCAAGGGCAATTCGATGTCAATGTGATGGGAGTAGTCCAAACCACGCGGCAGGCGTTGCCGGTGATGATAAAGCAACGGTCGGGTCACATCATTCAAATGTGTTCGATGGCGGGGCTGGTCGGCACGCCCACGTACACGATCTATTCCGCATGCAAACACGCCGTGCATGGATTCTCCGAAGCGTTGCGGCGCGAAGTGAAGCCGTGGGGCATTGACGTTTCGATGGTCTACCCCGGCGGCGTTTCAACGGAATTCGGCGCCCATGCGGGAATCAAACGTAAAACGAAAGCAACCACGCCGAAATTCATGTTACTTACTGCCGAACAGGTTGCGGAAGCAGTTGTCTCCCTCGTGCGCCGCCCGCGCGCCATGTGGATCATCCCCTGGCTGTGGACATTCACGATGTGGATGAACCGCAACCTCAACTGGTTCGTGGATTACACGACGATCAATCGCTTTACGATTCCGGAGAGGGAAGAGGAATTGAAGGCGGGGTAAAACCGTAAACACGGAAACAAGTAGACAAGTAAACAGGGAGCATTCCCCAACGTGTGTACGTGTTTACCTGTGTACTTGTTTACTTGCATCCCTAATCCACCACTCCCGCTTCTTTCACATCCTTCAAATTTAATTGCAACGACGTCCGCCCGTTGTATTCGTTTGCTTCGAGCGTGTACATTACATCCACACGCGGCGGCAGGGACTTTGCCATGTCTCCCATGCGGAAACCGATGGCATCGTATTTCAACGCGGGACCGTCTTCGAGAGTGAGTTTCAAGTGCCTGCCCTCCGAGCCAACCGCGCGGAATGCTTTGACTTTCACGTTGCGCGAGACAAAGATAGCGTCTGGGTTTCCGTAGCCAGTGGGTTCAAGAAACGCGATGTTTTTCAGAATGCCGAAGTTCATATCTGCCAGCGGAACTTCCATGTCGGCGGATAATATCTGCCGCAAATCTTTCCCCTCCAGTTTTTCTTTTGCAATTGATTTGAGCCGCGCCACCAACTCGTGCAGGTTTTGATTCTTCACCGTAAATCCCGCCGCCGCGGCGTGACCTCCATGCCGCACAAGCAAATCCTTGCATTGATCCAACGCGTCGGTGATGTGGAATTCAGGAATCGAACGGCACGAGCCGCGCGTTTCTAACTCTCCCTTTGCCGCGACAACAGAGGGGCGGTAATATTTTTCCGTCAGCCGTGACGCCGCCAAACCGACCACGCCCGAATTAAACTCTTCGTGCGCGGCAAATAACAAAAATGCGTTGGGATCATCCTGCATGGCGATCTCTTCCGCTTGCTGCTGCATCGTTTTTGTGATCGTCTGCCGTTGACGATTTTGAACGTCAAGTTGTTGCGCGAGTTGACCCGCGCGCATAAAGTCGGTGGTGGTGAGCAATTCAAACGATGCCAGCGCGGATTCAAGCCTGCCCGACGCGTTCAAGCGCGGACCCAGCATGAAGCCAATGTTGCCCGCATTGATCTTCTTGATGTCAACGCTCGCGACGCCCGCCAGTGAAAACAATCCCTGCCGTTTCGTTTCGCGCAGTTGTTTGAGTCCATTTCTTACCAGCGAGCGATTCTCGCCAACGAGAGGCGCGAGGTCGGCGACAGTGCCGAGCGCGACGAGATCAAGTAACCCAGTTAATTGATCGCCTGCTGTTTGACCTTCGACCTTCGACATTAAACCTTCAACAATTTTATACGCAATCCCCACCCCCGCCAAATCTTTATCGGGATACGGATCGCCATGTTGTTTTGGATTAATCACCGCGAACGCGGGTGGGAGGTTGTCGCCGTCGGGGTGGTGATGGTCGCTGATGATTAGGTCCAGCCCGATGGCGCGCGCGTGAAGCGTTTCGTCGGGCGAACGGATTCCGCAATCCACAGTGATGACCAATTTCACGCCGTCCGCTTTCAATGAATCCAGCGCGTCTTTATTGAGTCCGTAGCCCTCATCGAATCGATTCGGAATGTAGCCGCGCACAGAGCCGCCAAGTTTTTGCAACGCCTCCACGAGCAACGCGGTGGCGGTGACGCCGTCCACATCGTAATCGCCATAGATCGCGATGGGTTCGTTGTGATTGAGCGCGAATCGAATCCGATCCACGGCTGCCTGCATTCCGATCATTTGAAACGGATTTGTGTCAGCCAAAGTTTTCGCCGCAACGAACGCGCGCGCTTGCTCCTCCGTGCCGATGCCGCGATTGAACAACACCTGTCGCAGAATCGGCGGCACAACCGCCAGCGCTTCGGAGGCTTGTTGTGTGATGGTCTTTGCGATGACCCAGCGTTTGTTATGTGTCATTTTCTGTTGATTCTAAAAAGCGTGTCGTTGATTTTTGTCACCCGATACAATTCGGAAAGTTTGGGAACATCAATAGCAAAATAAATCGGGCGCGTGTCAATGTGCTCATCAATGTATGCGATCATCGTCGTCGGAAGAATTTGGTTGCCCTCATCCAACACTTCATGAAAAGCAATGCCCATCTTTCCTTCCTCGATCTGCGCGGTGTAAATGTATGAATACAGTTTATCCCAATTCGTAAAAACAATTGCATTATCTTCGACGCGATTGACGATCCGCTTCGCCTCGCGGATGGCTTTATCAGGCGCGAACACGGGATAGACGTGATTATCGCGGATGAACGATGTGAATCCTTTTTGGATTGCGAGACTCAAATCCTGCCGTGAATTCCAGATGGGCAAAGCAATTAAGATGATTGTGATGAGAACCCGCGTCATTCGCAGGGACGGCTGATTCAGTTTCGTCAACCTCCCCCACGCTGACAACACCGCGCCCGCCCCCGCGCCGAACCACACGGACGTGATGACCGCGGCTGGCACATAAAACTCGCGATAGATGGAAAATGAAACCGTGATGGCGAGTCCCCAGATAAGTAAAAACGCAATCAGCGGATACAATCCCTCGCGCCACCTGCCGCCGAAAAATAACCAGACGATCCCGATGAGTGTGAGCGCCAACTGCCACCATGGAAAATACGATACATACTCAATCAGTCTGTCCCTCATTTCATTTTGCGTGGCAGTGAAATAATAAGATGACGCGCGGTTGGCGGGAAAGATGAACTTGAAACGATCCCACGCGGAATCATATTCATCTTCGGTGAGTCCCACCGCGCTGAGGTTAGGACGGAACACCGCGTTATGCACGCTCGAAGGTGGATTGTTGTAATCGAGGAAGAAAAAGAATCCGAGGAAGAGCGCCACGCCGAGCAATGCGCCCGCCGCCGCGCTGAACCACTCGACGCGTTTGCGCGCGCTGAACGCCATCACCGCCAGCACGGACGCGCCAGTCATCACTACGGTGCTGTGAATGCCGAGACTTAATCCGCCTGCGAGACCCGCTAGGAAAAGGTAGTCCGGCTTGCCTGTGTTTCTCCACAAGAGAAATAATAACCACACCGTTGCCAACATCCCCGCGGCGGGAGCATACGATTCAGCGACGAGCGCGCGCCACCAAAATCCGTCGGTGAGGGCGAGGACAAGCGATGCGGAAATCGCGGCGGCGCGTGAACCCGTTAACAAGCGGACGATGAGGAACGTCTCTGCCACCGCCAACGCGCCGAAAAATGCGGACATCAAATTGACGCGCCACGCGATGCTGTTGATCGGAATCAACGTAAACAATTTACCAAAAATAATTTGAGTCGCGTAGCCCGTGTGGTGAGTCATGCCGAGGGTGTAGGAGAGAGTCTGGAATTCGGCAGAGTCACCCCATAGCAGAGACGGCGCGAGCGTGCGGACGTACAACGCGAAGGCGGCGAGTCCGATGAGGAGGGCGAACCAGATATCAATGGGAGAAAGAGGCGAGAGTCGTCCGTTGCGATCATCCATAAGGGTCAGTCTGAGTATACGCCGGGAGTGGAAGGGCGGGCAAGTGTATAATTCAGTCAACTCGGAGGCGCCATGTATATTTTACGACCCGATGAAAAATCGACTCCCGTGATGTTGTATTCGAACATGTCTTTCATTCGCGGAGAGGCGGTGACGAAGCAAAGCGCGCGCGTTAATATCTGGCTGAGGACGGATGGCGCGCCGAAGCACATCCATGTGTTGAAGCCGCAGACCCTGGTATTCGGCGGAAGCCCAGCCAGGACGATGTCGTTCGAGGAGATTTATTTCCCCGTGTCGGAATTGGCGGCGTTCCATCCGCTTCCGCCATCCGATGATCCGCTGGATTATGAGGAATCGGAAATCAACCGCCAGATGCAGGATATTGTGGTGATGGCGGGCACGTTTTTGATGAAGGGGAAGATCCGCATTTCGACGCAAACCGAAATGGCGCAAAGCCTGGAGGTGGCGCGCGTGTCGTGGATGTCGTTGTATGAGGCGGAAATTTCCAACCCGTTCCTGCCGCAGATGCCTCCCTTGTTTGTGCCGTTGGTGTTGGTGAACCCTTCACACGTGGCGTTCGCCTCGCAGTGATCGGTGTACGGCAAGGTTTTGCAAATTAACAATTAAACCGAACAATAAATATTGAAGTCCTTTGAAACTGTTTCTTAACTTCTTCTTTTCGACACGGATGCCACGGATTCCACTGATTTTCACGGAAAAGAGCTTTAAAGAGTTGTCTTTTTCCGTATGCTCCGTGAGATTCGCGTACAAAAGAACCAGGCTTCAGACTTAAGAAACGCTCTCTTAGCCGCAGAGTCGCAGAGACTCTGAGAAAACCAATTAAGGGTCTTTAGGAGTTGCCGTGATGAACCGCCAGTTCCGGCGGCAGTTGCACTGCCGCCCGCCAGCAGCGCAACTGCTGTCGTAACAATCACGGCAATTCCCAGTGAGCCCCAATTAAAAAACTCTGCGACTCTGTGTCTCTGTGGCAGGCAATTTATTGCCCGATTATTTTGGAAAAGTACAATACCTTGCCCTACGCAATAACGGGCGCGTAAGAGAACGCGCACTACATAGATTATGAAAGCAACGCGAACGTTGCCGTACTTAATACTTAAATGCCCACATGAACCCTATTGACACAATCCTACGCCATCATCCCGCCCTCGTCATCGACGGCGCGCTTGCCACCGAGTTGGAACGGCGCGGGCACGATCTCAAAAACGATCTATGGTCGGCAAAGATCTTGCTCGAACAACCCGAAGCGATTCAACAAATTCACTACGATTATTTCAACGCGGGCGCAGATTGCGCCATCACCGCCAGTTATCAGGCAACGGTGGAGGGATTCAAGCGGCGCGGCTTGAACGAAAAAGAAGCGATCGAGTTGATTCAAAAATCGGTGCGGATCGCAACAGCCGCGCGGGACGAATTCTGGGCAGACGCTTCGAATCACGCGGACCGGTCGAAGCCTTTTGTTGCCGCGTCGGTGGGGCCGTATGGCGCGTTTCTTGCCAATGGCGAGGAATACGTTGGCAACTACGGTTTGAGCGAAACCGAGTTGATGGACTTTCATCGCGGGCGTATGAAAGCGTTGGTTGAAGCGGGCGCCGAAATGCTGGCTTGCGAAACCATCCCAGCGCTGATCGAAGCGCAGGCGATCGTAAAACTTCTCGATGAATTCCCGAACGTTGCCGCATGGCTCAGTTTTTCAGCGCGGGATGAGAAGCACATCTCTGAAGGTCAATCCTTTGCCGATTGTGTGAGACTGCTCGAAGAACATCCGCAAGTTGCGGCATTGGGAATCAACTGCGCGTCGCCGAAGTACCTCCCGTCGCTGATCCGCGAAGCTAAACAACATACAAACAAACCAATTCTGGTCTACCCAAATCTTGGCGAAGGGTACGATGCGACAAAGAACGATTGGGATGGGCAAGCGGCGGTCGAATCGTTTGGCGAAGAGGCGCGGGTCTGGCGCGCGGCAGGCGCGCGCCTGATCGGCGGTTGTTGCCGCACCACGCCGGAGGATATCCGCGTGATTGCGGGGTGGGCGAGGGGGGTAAGTGATACATTGGGAAATTAGTAATTGGGAATTTGATGGTTGGAGGTTGGAGAATATAGTGGAAATAGAGGAGTAGAGGAGTAGAGGAGTAGAGACTGGAGATTGGCGGTGGTCGAGTAGCAGCGAATGATCTTATTCAAATTAACATAAATTGGTTTACCCTAGTAACGACTTCAGTCGTTTGTGTGGCGACTGAAGTCGCCACTACAACATTGGGCAATCATGGTTACTCGGAATCGAGAGGCGTATCGAGACCATAGAATCAGAGATTGAGCGGAGGTTGCGATGATGAAAGCAGTGCGGATGGTGGAAATTGGCAAGCCGTTGGAGTTGCAAGAGATTCCGATTCCAGGATTCGGCGAAAAAGATATCCTCGCGCGAGTCCGCGCGGCGGGGATTTGTCACTCCGACGCGCACTATCGCGCTGGGCGTTCTGCGATGGGATTTATGCCGATCACATTGGGGCATGAAGTGGCGGGCATTGTTGAAAAGATCGGCTCGCGGGTAACGAATGTCAAGATCGGCGACCGCGTCTGTTTGCATTACAACATCACCTGCGGCGATTGTTATTATTGCAGTACGGGCAACGAGCAATTTTGCGACAAGGGGAAGATGCTCGGTCATCACGTGGACGGCGGCTACGCGGAGTTCATCGCCGTCCCCGCGCGGAATGCGATTCGCTTGCCCGATGAGATTCCGTTCGAGGCAGGCGCGACCTTGATGTGCGCCTCAGCCACCGCCCTGCACGCGTTAACCAAAAGCAGGATAAAGGCTGGGGAAACTGTGGCAGTTTTCGGCGTGGGAGGACTCGGTCTGTCCGCCATCCAATTGGCAAAGGCGATGGGCGCGGTCGAAGTCTACGCGGTAGACATCCAGCAGGATAAACTCGAACTCGCATCCGAATATGACGCCATCCCGATTGACGCGAGCCGCGCCGACGCGGTGGGGGAAATCCGCAAGTTGACGAAGGGCAGGGGCGTGAATGTTTCTGTGGAAATGATCGGTTTGCGGAAAACGATGGAGCAGGCGATTGATAGCCTCGGCAATTTGGGGCGGGCTGTGATGGTGGGGTTGAATCAACAACCGATCTCGATCAACACGTATGCGCAGGTGCTCGGCAAGGAAGCGGAGATCATCGGCTCCAACGATCATCTGTTGAGCGAACTGCCTCTGCTCGTGGAGTGGGCGCGGCGCGGAATTTTGGATACCTCGCGCGTTGTGTCGCAAGTCATTTCGTTGGATGCGGGAAAGATCAATCAGCGACTCGACGACTTGGAAAAGTTCACCAGCGACGTGCGCGTGGTGATCACCCCGTGAGTCTCCGAACGCTTTCCAATTCACGCGCTGCCCCCATCGTTTCAAAGAGTTGACGCGCCCGCGCCAGATGTTTGGCTTGCGCGGCTGGGTCTTTTTCCAACCCTTGCGCCAACTTCACCCGCAAGATTCCCTCTTCATATTTTAAATGGAACTTCCCTGCCGCCTCCAGCGCTTTAGACCATGAGTTCATCGCGGCAGTCGGTTTGGCGGTCAATGATTCGCGCCAGCCTTTGAAATATCCAAAATATGCCTGACCGATCGGGAAAACATTTTTGTAGGAATGCAACAGCGCGAGTGCCTCTTCGGCAGAGGTCCTCAGGTCAGCCGCGTCAAACATCCCGTCGCGCGAACGAAGCGTTTCATCCCACAGGGTGAAATAGACTTCTGCCGCGGCAGAAAACCCAATGAGCATGGCGTAATTGGTCGGCGAACTTCCCCTTGCCAGACGGAGCGCTTCAGCCGCGTGCAATTTCGCCTTGCGCGTGTCGCCGGTCTTCAACAGCGCCAGAGCCAGTTGGGCGTTCGTATTGATGGAGGAAGCGCGATTCGGAATCTTTTCGAGGATCTGCAACGCCTCCTCCAGCATTAGGATGGCGTCCGCTTCCCTTCCCAGCCTCACGCTGTTTGCCGCGCCCCCAGCCAGCCCCCACCCGATGTGAAGCGGGCTGTTGCGTTTCCGCGCATCGTCGAGCAACACCTTTTGCAGGCTCAATCCAACGTCGATTTCGCCAGCCAGGTACGCGCTTTCCGCCAGTAGTACCGTGCTATCGCCCCACTGACGCGAATCGCCAAGTTCCTCGCAGAGCATTTTCGATTCTGTCACATGCTTGCGAATCTCATCCCACTGCCCCACACTCACGCGGTACACGCTGGTCACCACGCCAACCGTAATGAGGTTCGACGGCTGGTTGACCTCTTTTGCCACCGCGAGCGCGCGCTCCACATATCGCTCCGCCAGTGGATGCAAGCGGGCAAACCCGGAAAGCACCGCCATGCCCGAATAGGCGTTTGCCAGTTCGGGCGATGTGCCGGCTTTCTCCGCCGAGTTGAGGAACTGCAAGATCGAATACATGATCGGCAACGTCTCGTTCGCATAAAAATACATTCTGCCGATCAATTCATACAACCTTGCCAATTCCAAAGAGGCATCGCGTTCGCGTTCGCGCGCCGAGCCGATCCGCGAGGGAACATACCAGTGATATGCCTGGCGGATGACCGGCACGATCAACCCCAGGGCAAACTGCCCCGGCGACTTGGGCAGCGGTTTGCCCAGTGTGCGGAACGCCTCGCGGATGTTCTTCTCGCAATCCGGCAACAGGCCCAAGCCATAATACGCCAACCCGATCTGGCCATGCCAGCGCGCCCGCTTTACTTTGCGGTCGCGGGCTTCGTTCGCGCCGGCGGGCTTGGGAAGGCGCGAGTCCCATTGAAGCGCATCCTTGAAAAATTGGATCGCCTCTCGGTTGGCGTTGTTTTCGACCGCCTGCGCGCCGGCTTTACTCAAATACTCCACCGCTTTCTCGATGATCTGATTATTGCGGAAGGTTTCCGGCGTCTCGGCGGCTTGCGACCAGTGATAGGCAAGCAGGGGGTAATACGACTCAAGGTTGCCCTCGTTGCTCGTCTCGATCCACTCCGCCACCGATTGGTGTAATTGCCGGCGTTGTGAGAAGAGCATCAGGTTATATGCCACTTCCTGCGTGACGGCATGTTTGAAGATATACGCCAGGTCGGGGGTTTCCGATTCCACCAGTGTGAGACTCAAGCGCGTCAATGATTCCATGTATTCGCGCAACGCGGGCTTGTCTGAATCGATCGGGTACACGGCTTGAAGGGCGCGGAAGGCGAAGATGCGCCCGATCACACTCGCCACCTTGAGGGCGAGTTGTTGCGAGGGGTCGAGGCTGTCGATACGGTTGGTAATGGCGGCTTGGAGCGTATCGGGCAGGGTCAATTCGGCGAAGCCGGTGAACGATTCGTTGATCGTTGCCTCATGCTCACGGATGATCAATAAGCCGGTCTCGCGCAAGGCGTACGCCAGTTCTTCGGCAAAGAAGGGGTGCCCTTCCGATTTTTCGCGGATCAAACTCCCAATGGCAGGCGGGATGGAGCGCACGCCCAGGCGCTGGCAGACCAGCGCCTCCACGTCGTCGAGCGGCATGGCTTCGAGTCGGATCAACCGCGCGCCCGGCGCCGCCACGATCTGCTTGAAAATTTCAGGCAGAGGTTCCGATAGCGGGCGGGTGTTCAACGTCAGCAACATGGGTCGCACTTTTTGTTGCGCGTCGATAAGCAACGCCCACGATGCCGAATCGAACCAGTGCAGGTCCTCCATCACGATCAGGAGCGGGGAATCACTTGCCTCCTGATTCAGCAGACGTGTTAGCAACTCGCGCGTGTTGCTCGCGCGGATTTCGCCCGCCATCGCGGAGGTGAGCTCATTTTCAGGGATTGGGACAGGCAACAATACGTCGAGAAGCGGGGCGTAACGCGCAAGATCGGGGTCGATGCGGGTAAGCGTCTCGATTACTTTTGTTTGAATCAACGACCGGTCATCATCACTGAATTCCTGTTGCATGGTGATCTCGTCCACGCCGAGGATGCGGTGAAAGATGGGACGCCACGCGTGATAGGGGCTGTTCTTCTCGATGGCATCGCCCTCGCCGCGAAATATGCGCGCGCGCAAGGTTTCAGCCTGGCGAATTAGGTCTTCGAACAAGCGCGATTTTCCGATCCCCGCCTCGCCTTGAAAGACGATCGTCTGGTGCGGCGTTCCGCGCGATAATTCCTGCAGGGCGTTGCCGAGCAGTATTTTTTCATCCTGCCGCCCGATCAGTTCGGTCTTCGAGCGGATGATACTGCGCTTTACATCCAACGGGTGGAAAACTTCCACCGGCTCCGCGCGACCTTTGATCTGCTGGGGCTTGATCGCCTGGAATTCAATCGCGTCTTTTGCGCTATCGTAGGTGGCGCGATCGCACAGGATGGGGATCTTGTGCTCGCCGACGATCTCATCTTGAAGCCCCGCCACTCCCATCAGCCGCGCGGACATATTCACCGCATTGCCGATGGTTGTATATTCGCGGCGTTCCTCATTGCCCACCGAGCCGCAAAAGATGCGCCCTGTAGCGACGCCAATGGAACTGCGCACGCCCAGCGCGTTGAGTTCCTTGCGAATCATGAGGGCGGCTTGCACTCCGCGCGCGGGATCGTCTTCGTGTGAGAATGGCGGCAACCCCAATGCGGCAACCAGTGTGATGCCTTTATCGTCCACGTTGATCTTGTTGATGCTTCCCTCGTAACGATACACCGAACGCTGGAGCAGGCGGGCTATCTCCTGGGCGAATTCCAATTTGACGCTTTGATCGAGACCGGGCAGGTTGATGAAGAGCACGGTCACGCGCCGCAGTTCGGCGATCCATGCGGTTTGACCGGCGGCGAGGCGGTTGATGATCGCGCCGGGGATGTAGGGGCGCAGGGAATTTTCCACGCCGCCGGGGATGGTTGGCGATTCGGGCGTCTTGAAAATGGATGAAGGCTTGTTCAATCCGTTCAACCGCCCAGCCTGGGCAATGGTTTCTTTTAATTCAAATTCGATGGGTTCGCCAATGCTGTCGTTACGAATCAACTTCCATGCGGAGGGGGTGATGAGGATCTCACCGGCTTGGGCGAGGTTGTTGGCGATGCCCACTTCCACGAGCGGGTTGCCGGTGAGAAGGAATTCCCAGCGGTTGAACACGCCGCCCACGTGAGAGGAGGTGATGTTCCCCATGCTGACGGCGAGCTTGAGGTAGAGGTTTTGGTCTTCGGCTTTGTAATTGGTGAGCTTCTCGCGGACTTTGAGGGCGCATTCCGCGGCGCGCATCGTCCACTGCCACTGGTCGGCGCGGGTGGGTAGACCAGCCTGCCCGTCGTCTGAGGCGATGTTCCAGACGGCGATAACCGCGTCGCCGGCAAATTTGACCACATCCCCGCCATATTCGTGGATGATGTCGATCAGTTGACCGAAATATTCGTTGAGGATGCGCGCCAAACTCTCGACGCCGGTCGGTCCTTTTTCTGCCAGCCGTTCGGTCAGCAGGGTGAAGCCCGAAATATCGGCGAAGAGCACCGCGGCTTGAAAATCGTCGGAGGCCGGCGTTTCGATGGGCGAGGGGTTGGCAATGACACGATGTTGGATAAGACGTGGCACGTAACTGGCAAGCACATCTGCCAGCGCGGGGTTCGGCATGGAGTCTCCTGAGGACACGCTCAAGATGATACCCCTTCAATCTGGGTTTGCACAGGGATATACACTACAACCAGCTAACATTTTCTCTCTTTGGCGTACAATACGAGAAAACCAAGGAGAGCGCAATGCAACCCACCGAGGAAATCCGAAAACAGATACTCGCCTTCCAGCAGACTGAGATCACCGAGTATCACATTTACAGCAGGCTTGCGAAACGAATCAACTCACCCGAAAACGAAAAATTGCTTGAAAAAATCTCGCAGGATGAATTGCGTCACTATAACGAATGGAAGGGACATAGCGGGAAGGATGTTCAGCCGCAATGGTTGAAAGTCTGGTGGTATTACTTTGTCAGCCGCGTGTTTGGGTACACCTTCGGCGTCAAACTCATGGAACGCGGCGAGGAGAAAGCCCAAAAGAATTACGCATCCATCGCGGCGATCATTCCAGACGCGGCGCGGATTCAACACGAGGAGGATGAACACGAGGAACAATTGATCGCGATGTTGAGCGAGGAACGACTCGAATACGCGGGGTCGGTCGTGCTGGGACTCAACGACGCGCTCGTGGAACTCACCGGCGCTCTCGCGGGACTGACGCTTGCTCTGCAAAACGTGAAGTTAATCGCCCTTTCAGGTTTGATCACAGGTATCGCCGCGGCGATGTCTATGGCGGCGTCGGAGTATTTATCCACGCGTTCAGAAAAGACGAACAAGAATCCCGCCCGCGCCGCGCTCTACACAGGCATCGCGTACATCTGCACGGTCTTCCTGCTCATTCTGCCGTATCTTTTATTCGAGAATTATTTTTTCGATCTGGCATGGGCGCTGACCACCGCCGTAATCATCATCGCCGCGTTCAATTACTACATCTCGGTGGCGAAAGACGAAACATTCCGCGACCGATTTTTGGAGATGGCGGGGTTAAGTCTCGGCGTGGCGTTGTTTTCGTTCATCATCGGTTATTTCATTCGGATGTGGCTGGGGATTGAAGTGTAGATGATGCGGCAGTTGAACTGCCGCATGAATGGGAGTTTCTCCCTCACCCCCAGCCCCTCTCCCACTGGGAGAGGGGAGTCAAGTATGAAAATTCTCACAGTAGACATCGGCACAGGCACACAGGATATTTTTCTGTACGATTCGAATCTCGACATTGAGAACGGATTCAAACTCGTCCTGCCTTCGCCAACCATGATGGTGCATCGCCGCCTCAAGCAATCGCTTCCTTCGCGGACCCCGATCCTGCTCAGCGGACATCAAATGGGCGGCGGACCTTCGGCGTGGGGGATCGAAGAATACGCGCGCGCAGGGATTCCTGTGTACATGACCTCCTCTGCCGCGACGACGATCAATGATGAGTTGGAGAAGGTGGAGGCGATGGGGATTCGCATCGTCGCAGACGATGAAGTCGAGGGTCTAAGGTCAAAGGTCAAAAGTTTGGAGTTGAAGGATTTTGATTTTGAGTTGATCTCCAGAACGTTCAACGATTATGGCGTTTCTCTGGATGATTTATCTGCAATCGCGGTGGCAGTGTTCGATCATGGCAATGCGCCAGCGGGGGTTTCGGACAGGCAATTTCGGTTTGATTATTTGGATGAAAGAATCAAATCCAAAAATTCTCTTTCTGCGTTCGCTTATCTTTCAAATGACGTTCCAAACATAATGACGCGCTTGCAATCTGTTGTGGATTCGGCGGGAGAGTTACCTTGTCCGCTGGTGGTGATGGATACGGCTCCCGCGGCGGTGCTGGGCGCGGGGTTTGATCCTTTCGTTGCACAACGCAAGCAAAAGATTGTTTGCAATGTGGGAAATTTCCATACACTGGCGTTTCGGTTGGGCGAAAAGGGAATTGAGGGAGTCTTTGAACATCACACTGGCGAGATTGATCTGGCGAAACTTGAATCATTGTTGCGAAGGTTGGCGGACGGTTCACTGAAACATGAAGATGTATTCAACGATATGGGTCACGGCGCGTTGATGTACACCGATGATATGTTTGAGTTTGGCAAAGATGATTTTGATATTGTTGTCACAGGTCCGCGCCGCTCGATGTTTCGAAATGCAGACGATGGACGACAGACCATGGACAATGGTCAATCGTCTATCGTCAATGGTCGGTTACGACCCTATTTCGCCGTCCCCTTCGGTGACATGATGATCGCAGGCTGTTTCGGTCTGCTGGCGGCGACAGGGGAGATTCTGCCTGAGTTGGGCGAATCAATTCAAAGGTCGTTGAGAGGCGAGGGCGGGCGCGGCGTCGCGCCGTGGGATGCGGGATAAATTAAAGTATAATGATTCTTGCTTCGATGAAAGAAGGTTCCCATGGCTGAAAATATTTCATTTCGAGTATCCCTGCCCAAAAGGGCTTATCAGGCGCTCAAAAGAGTCGCCAAGAAAAAGCAAAAATCGGAATCCGATATTCTGCTCGACGCGTTGCGCGCGTATCTCGACCAATTGGCAAAAGTTGACCCTTATCTCGGCATGTTTGCCGATGACACAGAACTAATGGATGAAGTGTTGACCTACGCGATGCAAACGCGCGAATCAACGCCGCTTCGTATCCATGAGGGGAAATGAACAAGGCGTTGCTTGATACAGACATTCTCTCGGAAATCTTGAAAGCCAAAAACGCAAGCGTTGTATCTACAGCGGTTAAGTACAAAGAGAGTTTCGGACAATTCACAATCTCGGTGATTACCGTGATGGAAATTGTCAAAGGCTTGCACAAAGTCGGGCGCGCGGATGCTTTGAAAAAATTTCTAGGCGGCTTACGGGGAATTGAAATTGTCTCTTTCGACGAACCTTGCTCGATCATCGCAGGACGAATGTTTGCCGATCTCGAAAAGACGGGACAGCCCATCGGCAAGGCAGACCCGATGATCGCGGCGATTGCAATACAACACGATTTGACGCTGATTACAGGAAATACGGCGCATTATGAACGATTGCAGAAACTTGGTTATTCGCTGAAACTCGATAATTGGCGATAGTAATTCACGTCGGGGATAATCCAGCATAGAGGAGTCGATTAATGAATCAACGTTTGCATCTGGTCACATTGGGCGTGAGGGATTTCGAGAAGTCGAAAAAATTCTATGAAGAAACTCTCGGTTGGAAGCCAGCCATCGCGAGCAGTGACGATGTCGCTTTCTTTCAGGCGGGAGGAGTTGTATTTGCAATTTATCCGCGTGAGAAGTTGGCAGAGGACGCGCTGACCTCCGCAATGGGAAGCGGCTTTGCAGGGTTCACGCTGGCACATAACGCAAAAAGCGAATCCGAAGTGGACGAGATCATCGCGGACTTGAATTCAAAAGGCGTGAAGATCGTGAAAGAGCCGCAAAAAGTATTTTGGGGAGGGTACAGTTCGTATTTTGCCGACCCCGATGGGTATTTGTGGGAGGTTGCTTACAATCCATTCTTTCCATTTGATGAGAATGGAAATTTGAAATTGGAATAGCATTGCTGGGGCATTGCCCCGTTGATCAGGAAGGGAACAAAGAGTCAGCAAAAATCCTCATCTTTCGGTTGAAAAAAAGATTCATTTGGTGTATTCTTGAGGCGTCATCGCGCGGGAGTCTCCCAAACTGTTCCGCCCGCGATTGCGCCAACCAAGGAGAAGATACAATGACAAAGAGAATCGTTCAAGCCGCGCTGGTTTTCATGCTCCTGATCGCGTCCTTCGCTTCGGCGGGCGGCGCGCGGGCATGGGCGCAATGTCCCGCCTACGTCACCGTCCAATGGGGCGACACGCTCGGCGGCATCGCCCTTACATGCGACACCACCGTAGACGCCATCCGCGCCGCCAACCCCGGGCTGGGATGGTGGCTCTACGCCGGGCAAACGCTCTACATCCCAACTGGATACTCCCAGCCGCCCGTTTCACAACCGACGTACGGCGGGACCTACACTGTGCAATCTGGCGACACCCTCGGCATTATCTCCCAAAAAACTGGGGCAAGCGTGTCCGCTTTGTTGGCGGTGAATCCGCAGATCACGAACCCGAGTCTCATTTACGCGGGTCAGGTTATCTACCTGCCTGTCGGCGTTGGCACGCCCCCACCGAATTATCCTCCACAGCCTCCGCCGTCCTACCCAACCCAGCCTCCAAGCGCTGACTTCTTCAAACTCGTGAAGATCACGTACAAAGGCGGGTTATACATTCGCAACACGCCCGGCGGGACGGAAATTCTTTCCTCCGCCATGCAGAACACATACTGGTATGTGAACACCGGCAAGATCCAACGATATGCAGACGGCTCGGTGTGGGTCGAGGTCAAACTCGGCGAGCAAATTAATGGATGCTGGACCGGTTGGATGCTGGTGAAAGATTATCTCGGCAAATATTTCACATCGCCGAAAATTGAGTGACGGTTTGTAACTGCTCAGGCATGTCGTTGCGAGGAGGGCTCTTGCTCTTCCCGACGAAGCAATCTCCCGGCATGGGGAGACTGCTTCGGCAAAACTAAGAGCGCCTCGCAGCGACATGTTCCGAGGCTGAGTAGTTACGACGGTTTCGAGATTTATTTTCGCCTGTTCAGCTAATCTCAAGCAAGAGCGACATAAATGTCGCGTTACAGAATCCGACATTGTTTTTTGCATAAGGTGAATTTATAATTCAACCCGAGCGAAAGAGAGACCTCATGGCAAAGCTAATCACCGAAAAAGTCGGAAACGAGCCGTATCAATACTATCCGCTTGGGAAGTATGTTGTCCGCGCGCTTGGGGTGTGCAGCGGTCGTCCCACCTTCAAGTACACGCGGATCGAGATCACGGGAACGCTGGACCGTTTAGCGGCAGGCGAAAACATGGACCAAATCGTTGCGGGATATCGCAATAAAATTTCACGCGAGGCGGTCATTGAAGCCATTCAACTGATTGCCAGCCAGTTCGTCAAATCACTGCCTCAATTAGAAACTGCCTGATGATCGTCCTGGACGAACAATTGCTTGGTCGAAATATCGAAGAACAAATCGCTCGCTGGTATCAGGGAGCGATTTGTTTCATTACAGACTTGCGTCCCAACACGGTCATCAAAGACGATGCGATTCCAAAACTCCTCCAACAGGAAAATCAACCCACCTGCGTCAAGTTCGGGCAACATGGTTTGCTGTGTTATACTTTTTCTCAAGGAACGAGTTATGAACAAATCCCTTAAACCTCAACCTGTGGATTTCAACGATCTGACGCGCATGTTGAAAAAATATGAACGCAAGTTCGGCTATTCCACCATCGAATTCTTTCGCCGCTATTCGGATGGCAAGCTCGGCGACAACGACGAGTTCATGATGTGGGCTGGGATCTATCACTTGTATCTCACATCTCTGCCCGTTCGCAAGTTCATGCGCGAGGACGCGGCTCTAGCGGGATGAAAATTGGGGATTATTTTTCGGGCATAGAGCGCAGTCTGCGCCGTATGAAAGGCGCGGAAATTCAGGGTGAAGTCACTTGCCTGGCATCGGATGAGTACAACGGACTCGTTCGATGCCGGGTTTTGTTTTGGGAGGAAAGTTATCTCGATATTTACGAAGTTGTCAGTACCGAGCTGGGATATCCCGTGAAAGTTCATTACGCATATACGTTTATGCAAAACGGCAAGCGCGTTTTTCGTTACGACAATGCGCCTCATCACCCAGAGATCAGAACTCATCCTCATCACAAACACAGCGGTCCACGCGATGTGTTTGTGATGAGGATGAACCGACACTATCTCATATCTTGAATGAGATAGAAAAACTATTGCCTGAATAATTCATCTTACGCATTCATGCCGCAGAGTCACAGAGACACTGAGAAAACCCCTTAGTTTTTCTCTGCGACTCAGCATCTCCGTGGCTAGGCTGCGTACCATCAACTAAACAATTCAAAGGAGACATTCTCATGCCCACTCCCCTGCCTCGCGCGAAAGTGAAGAAGAATCAAACATGGAATGCCGAAAGCGTATTCG
>Ga0138256_10002016_pt1 | contig 21848 bp, 18 predicted proteins | sample KNB2016incub_MG_FD_105486 | JGI IMG/M metagenome (GOLD analysis project Ga0138256, IMG submission 105486) | Active sludge microbial communities from wastewater in Klosterneuburg, Austria - KNB2014incub_MG | ecosystem: Engineered > WWTP > Activated sludge > Unclassified | place: Austria... | reverse complement strand
TTATGACGTGTATTGCGGTGCGTTTGGCGTAAAAATCCGTAGCGTTTTGTTCATACTACGATGTTTCACCTACACAATCATATCACTGATTTTCATCTCGGTCATCAAATTGCCAACATCGCCACTGGCGATCAACTCTCCGTTCAGCGCCTTGACGCTCGCCTTTACCGCCATCTTGGCCATGTCCCCGGCCAAAGTCGCGTTGACGCTCGCTTTTTCAATGTTGGCCGGGATCGATGCCGGATCTAAACCCGCCATTTTCGCCACGCCTTTAACGTCGGATGACTCGCCCGCGAATTTAACGTCGATACCCTTCAGCTCTTTCAGATTGCCGATGCCGCCCTCAAGTTTGAACGAAGATCCCGCAAAATTTTGTGCGGAAAGGTTCGTGAACTTGAGCGCGTTCTGCCGCGCCGTTCCCTGCGCACGCAGGCCCTTTACAGCCTGTCCCTGCACAACGGCATCCTGCACGCCGACATCGAAATCGATGTCATAGGGCAGCGCCAAACCACGCAGGGTATCCTCGAAATTGCCTGCTGGCTTCTCGCCGCCACCGAATTTCTTGCCGATCTCGTCGAAATTCAGCTTGTCTGCGCTGAGGTCCAGCGCCAGCGCCGGGCGTGCACCGCGCGGCGAATAGGCCGCCGATATTTGCGCACTCATATCACCGAGACGCACCGTACTGGATATCAACTCAACCACATCAGGCGCAACGGAAAAACCGCCATTGATCGCGCCGGTCTTGAAGGCCTGCAGCGCCGGGTTTTTGACACCGCTTAGCGCCTCGGCGGTCATCGCAATATTCTGCGTCTCGCCCTTGATCGTGCCGGTCATCTTCGGATCGGAATAAATCTCGGAACCTGTCTTCGAAATCGACTTCGAGGAGAATTTCAGATCCGCCGCTGCATCGATATTGCCCTTACCCGGGATGTCGCCCGCAGCAAACCCGGCGGTAAACACACTTTCTTTCTTCGCAAACTTTACCACGACATTCTTGTACGTCTCACCCCGCAGCACGAGTCCGGGAACGGCCAGTTGCAGATCGGCCTCGAACGATGCCGGAAGCTCAATCGTTGCAGGCAGGAATCCGCCCTTCGCCGCAGCAGAATCTTTTTTGCCAACGTCCGCGCGCAGCATGGAATCCAGGTTGATCGTTCCATTACCCGTCAGTTTCCCCGTCAGTTTCGCAGGCGAGGAAACCGCCGCGATATCGCCCGTGAATTTATTGCCCGCGATTTCAAGAACCGCGTCTTTGACCGCGACGCCGTTCTTCGAGCCCGTGACCATGCCCTTCAGTTTCGCGTCATCGCCGAGTTTCACCGGTGTGTTTTTGATTTTTTCGTCGAGTCCGGAAATATTGACCTCGACCTCGCCCTGCACATCATACGGTTCCGACAATCCGACAACGCCCGCATATTTTCCGGCAAGTCCTAATGGTTTTACCTCGCCATCCATGTTGACCTGAATGGAATTCGCGTCGGTTAAAATCGCGCCCGTCTTGCCGTCAAGCTTGATCGTCTGGCCCACGCTCGTGAACTCGCCTTCGATTGTGAACGGTCCCTGCAATGTATCCGCGCTTAAATCCACGTTGACGTCGCTCACCTCAACAGGCTGCGTATCCTTGCCGCCGCGATAAACGAAGCGTCCTTTTTCAATCGAAACGTCCCGCAGCGCAATTGCGGGGGCTTTCTTCTGGACACCCGGCTCCGCTGGTTTCTGCATCGCCTCAAGCTCAGGCGTCATCCAGTTTCCCTTGCCGTCGGCCAGTACTTCGAGCGCAATGTCCGGCTCAACCAGGCTCACGGAGCTGAAATCCACCTTACCGCCGAGCAGCGGCCCGATCGCCAGGTTCACATCCAGCCTCTTGACCCGGACAAGGTGCTCCTCGACCGAACCTGCGGGCGCAGCAACATCGACATTCTCGATGAAGATGCGCGGGCTCGGCAAAATCGAAAGGCCGAGATCGCCGTTCAGCGCAACATTATATCCGGTGGCTAACTTGATCTGTTGGATGGCCTGCGGCTTGTATTTATCCCAATCGACAAAGCTCGGGGCGACAAGTGCGCCGCCCACAAGAACGACCAATACGGCAGGGGCGATGATGAATGCGCGTTTCACGGCAGATCTCCTGAAATGATGAATAATGGCTATTTTATATAGGGGAATACGGTCCTATGACAAGCAAACATTCGGCGTATGCAGGCGGTTCCGTAATAAGAAATTTAAGTGCTTAATCCATATACTGGCCGCCATTGGCGGCAATCGTCGCGCCCGTGATGAACGCAGCCTTCTCGGAAGCCAGGAACGCCACCAGCGCAGCAATTTCGTCGGGCTGTCCCAAACGCGCGACAGGAATCTGGCGCGTAATGCTCTCCAGCACTTCCTTCGGCACCGCGCTTGTCATGTCCGTCTCGATATAACCCGGGCAGACGGCGTTAACCGTAATTCCCTTCGCTGCAGATTCCAAAGCCAACGCTTTTGTAAATCCGAGGATGCCGGCTTTCGCGGCGGAATAATTCACCTGGCCGAATTGACCCTTCTGACCGTTAATTGAACTGATATTCACGATGCGCCCGAAATTGCGCTCGCGCATGCCGTTAATAACGATACGGCACATATTGAAACAGGAAGAAAGATTGGTTTCTATTACATCATGCCAGTTATCGCTGCTCATCTTATGCAGCACGCCGTCGCGCGTAATGCCCGCATTGTTCACGAGGACAGCAACGGGGCCTAAGTCAGATTCAATCTGCTGAACCCCTTTTTCGCACGCGGCGAAATCAGCGACGTCAAATTTATATGCTTTGCACTTGGTTTCTTTTTCGAACGCGCGCGCCGCCTCGTCATTGCCGTGATAAACCGCCGCGACCTTGTACCCGGCCTGCAGCAACGCAAGCGAAATCGCGTGGCCGATGCCGCGCGTGCCGCCGGTGACGATGGCTGCCCCCTTGCTCATTATGCGACCTTCTTCATCGAGTCATCGCGCTCGATGCACATGGCAATACCCATGCCGCCGCCAATACATAAAGTGGCCAATCCACGCTTGCCGCCACGTCGCGACAATTCATGAAGTAACGTCACAAGCACGCGTGTGCCGCTGGCACCAATCGGGTGGCCGAGTGCAATCGCTCCGCCGTTTACATTCGTTTTCGCAGGATCGAACCCGACTTCCTTCAGCACGCAGCAGGCCTGCGCCGCAAAGGCTTCATTGGATTCCACCAGATCTAAGTCCGAAACTTTCCAGCCCGCTTTCTCAAGCGCTTTACGTGACGCGGGAATTGGTCCCGTCCCCATCACCGCCGGGTCAACGCCCGACGTCGCCCATGATTTGATAGAGGCTAAAGGCGTAAGCCCCCGCTTCTTCGCTTCGCTGGCCCGCATCAACACAACCGCCGCCGCGCCGTCATTAATGCCGGATGCGTTTGCTGCGGTCACCGTGCCGTCTTTTTTGAAGGCGGGCTTGAGCTTGGCTAAGCTTTCAGCCGTCACGCCCGCACGGGGAAATTCATCCTGTTCGACGACAACCGTTTCTTTGCGGCCCGCTACAGACACCGGCACGATCTCGGCCTTGAACTTCCCGGCCTTGATTGCGGCTTCTGCCTTTTGCTGCGATCCTGCAGCAAAATTATCCTGGTCCCCACGTGTAACTTGATACTTCTCGGCGATATTCTCGGCCGTGATGCCCATGTGGTAATCGTTGAAAACGTCCCACAGCCCGTCCTTGATCATCGTATCCGTCAACTCGGCATTCCCGAATTTAACCCCGTTCCGCATATTCACGGCATGCGGCGATTGCGACATGCTTTCCTGACCGCCCGCAACGACGATTGTTGCATCGCCCTGCAGGATCGACTGCATCCCGAGCGCCACGGTGCGAAGGCCCGAGCCGCACACCTGGTTGATGGTCATGGCCGTCTTTTCATGGGGGATACCCGCGGCAATTGCGGCCTGCCGCGCCGGGTTCTGCCCCTGTGCTGCGGTTAAAACCTGCCCCATCAGAACCTCGTCGACCTCGCCCGCCTTGACGCCGGATTCCTGCAGCACGGCCTGGATGACCGTCTTGCCAAGCTCATGGGCGGACAAGCTGCTGAGCGCCCCGCCGAGGTTACCGATGGCGGTGCGTTTTGCTGCGACGATGACGATGGGGTCGTTACTCATAAAAGGCCTCCTGATTCACGTGAGGAACAATAGGCGCGGCAGGCCCCCATTGCAAGGTTAGGCAGCGTTCTTTTTTACCCACTCGGCAATCGGTGCCCACACTTTTTCCACCGCGCTAGACCCCGCGATCATGCCGATATGGCCCGTTCCCGTATCAATGACTTTCTTGCGCTTCATCCCCGCGCTTACGGATACAGCCGTATCGTAATCGACAAGCCTGTCCCGCTTCGAGGTAATAACAAGCGTCGGAACCGCGATCTTAGACGGATCAACCACCTCGCCGCCGATCTCCCATTTCCCCGCTGCCGTCGCGTTCTCGAAGAACCACTCCTTGATGCATTGCTGTGCCACCGGCCCGGGCAAATCGCCCCCGTCATTCAGCCAGTCCTCCACCGCGACGAACAGGCGCGCCTCGTTGCTGTCCTGATCCATATCCGCGAAAGAGGCAAACTTCTTGGCCGCCGATCCGGGCGCCAGCGAGGCGAACAAAACCTGCATCCAGTCCATCGGCAGATGGCCCTTTTCGGCGATCGCCGGAAACGCCGACGGCGCCCAGAATTGCACCTGGCTCAGCATGGTTCTTGTGCCCGCGTGAAAGTCCCATGGTGCAGCAAGAAAGATCAGCGAGCTGATAAATTGCGCAGCATTTTGTGCAGCACCGGCCAGCAGCGTCCCGCCCATGCAATAGCCGAGAACACACGTTTTTCCGCCACGTTTCCGCGCAACAAATTCAATCGCGGGGACTAACCTCTGCAGCACAATATCCTCGATTGATTGCTGCCCGTCATCCTCTACGCCCTCACCCCAATCCAGAATATAAGGCGTGACATTTTGCTCACCTAACCAGCGGAGCATCGAACGTTCCGGCACTAGATCCAGGATATAAGCGCGGTTGACCATCGAGGGCACAAGAAGAATGGCAGGTGAATCTTTTTGTGCTGCATGCCCCGGTATGGCGCTGACGCTCGCCGTCCCGGCCTCCCAGATCGTCTCTAACTTCCCCCGTTTCGGCTGGTAAGGATGGGTCTGGTATTTCTGGATCCCGAGCAGCATGTTTTTGATTTCTTCAGCCGTTTCCAGCGGCGGGCGCGCTGTAAAATCGGCCTTTCCCATCTCCGGCGCCGACGCCGCGAGGCTGATCTGTACTGAAAGAGGATGCGGCCCTTTGCGCATGGGAGACCCGGAAAATTTGCTGCAACAATGCTGCGTAATCTATTCTAATTATGCAAAGAAATCCAGAAACAACTTTTCATTAACTTGTTTTTGTGCATAATGGCCATATATTCAATGCAGCAAAATTATGTGAAGGTGCGAGATGGCCAAGATAAAACATGGCAAAGATGAACCAACCGTCATCAAGAAATACGCGAACCGCCGTTTATACGACACGGGCCGCAGCAGCTACGTCACCCTCGACGATTTGTGCGAGATGGTTAAAGACGGCTACGACTTCGTGGTCTATGACGCCAAGTCTGGCGATGACATCACCCGCTCGGTCCTGACCCAGATCATCGCTGAGAAAGAAACCAGCGGCGGCCAGACCATGCTGCCCACCGGCTTCCTGCGCAAACTCATCGGCTTTTACGGCGACGGCGTCCAGCCCTTCGTCCCGAATTACCTCGAAACCACCATCGACCTCTTTGTGAAAAACCAGGAACGCCTGCGCGAACAAATGAGCAAATCGATGCAGGGCCTCCAGACCATGAACCCCATGAGTATGGCAAGCAACCTTGCCGGCAACATGAACCCGATGGCTAACATGGCGAATATGAAGGGCATCTTCCCTGCCGTTCCTCCTGCCCTTGAGGAAATGAACCGCCAGAACATGGCCATGTTCGAGCGCACCATGAAGATGTTCACCCCTTTCAGCATGGGCAGCGCCGCATCCAACGCCGATGGCTCGAAAGAGGAAAAGATCAAGGACCTCAAAAAGACCATCCGCGAAATGGAACAGGAACTGAACCGCCTCGCGGCTGAATAGGAATTCACGCCAAAGATTCAAACGGGCCGGTCCATGGATCGGCCCGTTTTTTATGGCAGCAACGCAACGTTGACATAACCTTAAAACGGGCTAGGATTGAATTCCAACGCAATGAACGGGAGTAACCTGAATGGCTTTAACAATATCGCATGGTTCAATCACCGGAGAAGGAAAGCCTCTTGAGCTGAGTGATCTATGGGAACTGGTTACGCAGGAAAACTTGCCTGACGGAATGCTTAACCTTGTCGAAAAAGAGATTATCGGTCGCCTGCAACAGGTAAACTATTACGGCGGACGCCCTCTCGACCGCATCCCCGGTTAACTTAAATTCTCAATCAGCTTAACCGGGCGGCAATCGCTGGCCGCTCATTTACCTGTTCATATCTCCCGAATTCGCATTGCCATAAGGACCTATATAAGAATACCCTAAAATAAAAGGGTTGAACGGGAGATATAAAAATGGGCAATTCTGAAACAGACGTAAAAACAAACGAACGCAGTGAGCTGGCATCGAGTTTGGTTGTCATTTTTGATGAAAGCAGTGACGTTGGAGGTTGGGCGCAAATGACCTATCTTCGCGATATCAATAGGCGCAATTCCCAAAGCCTTACCCCTCCGGGCCAGGGCTAAAATCCTTCGAACATTGTAAAACTGCAATCCCGCCGGGTCAAAGCCCGACGGCGTCTTATAACGATTCCACCCCTGTTTCGCGCAATATAATTACCATAAAATATTTGTAGACATAATAATTTATTTGTCGTAATATCGCCCCCATTCAATGGTCAGAGACAGGAGAATCTCAATGGGCGATGCAAAACACACAAACAGATTTTATAAGCCGGTTGTCGCAGTTATAGCGGCGGCGGGTCTGGTTATGGCGTTCAGGACCGGTCAGGACGGCGATATCGGCTTCGGTTTTGATTCAGGCGCTTTCGCGGCCGTGCCCATAAGCAACATCCTGAAAGCAGCCAATCAGGACATCAAACCCAAGATCGTCCCTCCCGCGGCCCCCCCTTTAACGGTTGTCGCCACGACGCCAAAACCTGAGAGCGTTCCTGTAAAACAGGGCCAGAAAATTGTGACCACCGCTCCGACAGATGGTCCCGCAATCGTAAAATCTGAACAACAGGACGCGCCTGTATTGGCAGTAAAACCTGTAAAGCCCGTACAAGCTGAAACAGCGGGGCTTATGGCGAAAGCGGGTAGCGAGGATCAAACTCTGAAAAACCAGCCGCGCACAACAGCTCCTGCTGGAAAACCCGTAACCGTTCTGGCCTCGCAGTTTAGCGGCCTTGCCGGAACCGAAACAGTTTATGAGCATGTAAGCGACAAACCGGCCTACTGCATCCTTGGACTAAAACCTGGAGAGATATGCCCGGATGAAGGCATGGTTGCGGCGCAGATTCACAAGACTTATTTCTTGCTGGATAAAACAACCAAAATTAATGCGGCTCAGGCTAAAGCGATATTGGACGTTGCGGTATCCAACAGTGAATTGACAAAAGCAGGCATCGTTATTGTTCAACACGATAAGCTCGATGAAATGGGCAGGCTGATGTTATCTGTAGTTGAATCCGCTAAGGGCACCACGTCAACATGGTACGACCCCGAAACCGGTATCGAAACGCAAAGACAGATAGCCAATAAAGGCGGAGCGTATACATATGAGCAGTATAGCGCGGCGACCGGGAAGTGGTCTCCTGTAAAGGATAAGTCGGGCGATGATCTGAGGATCGGACCTTCGGCCCCCACGCTTACTGCTGGAATGTAAGGATTACGATCCGCCGAGCGTCTCAACCAGGCGGTCGCGGATATCCATGGCGCTCTCAAGTTCTTCGGCGGGCGCTTCGTGCGCGAGCACGGTGAACGTGCCTTCCTTGTTGACGAAGATCAAGGAAGCCGACGAACTCACGCCCTTGCCCACGCAGGCAATCTCGTAAGTATCGATCCGTGTGCCGTTCTGGTTGCTGCTGCCATCCGCGACAGCGGCAAAATCCTCACCGCAACGTTTCTTCGTCTGGGCCAGGTATTCCTGCACTTTACTATCGAAACGCGACGGATCGGTTAAAGGCTGCTGAACCGCAGAACCGTAAACCTTGTTCGCCTTCCACTGATACGCGACCTTGTCGCCGCCCGAAGCCGACGGAACAACCTTCACGGCCTGTGTCGGGACGATATCGGCGCGCTCAAGAATTTGCAGGACGCCTGTGGCTGGCTGGTAAACCCCGCCATGCGACGCCGTATTGGCATTCGCGCTCGTCGCCTGACCCCATTCCGCCCCGGATTCTACTGATGACGGCGCCGGGGCTTGTTGCAGGGCGACTTGTCCTTCCGGACGCATATTCTGCGCAGCCGCCTGTTGTTCAGCCGATTGCTCTTTAACCTGCCCGCCGCGCACGGATTCATAACCCTGGAAATCATCCTGGACCTTCATATCGGCGAACGGGTCTTCCGAAGCACTGACCTTGAGCTCCTGCTCCTGCATCTGGGCTTCGTTCATCGGCTGGGCCACATTGGCAACTTGCGCTTGTCCACTACCATCAAAAGCCAGCAGATCCTGTGCCTGGTCGCCGTTCGGCGCGGCTGCGGCTGATGAATGCGCCAGCTCCTGCGATGCCGACAGCCTGCTCTTGAGGTTCATATAATTACGTGCGGCCTGCTGGATTTCCATCTGGTCGCCACCAGCCTTGGCTTCGCTGAGCTTGTTCTCGAGGCGGATCATCTCCTGCTCGATCTCTTCAGCCGAACCGAATGGCTGCGGCTTGATCTCGACGCCCTTGGGCGGCTCAGGCGGCGGCGATACGGCGGCTGCGCCATCAGGTGCTGCCAATAAATCATCGGCAGGCAACGTAGCGGAAATGATTTTTTTACCCGGCGCGGGAGCGTCAGGAACCGCGACGGCGGTTTTGGCTTCGGCTTCTTTTTTAGCCTGCGCGGCCTTTTGCTCTTCCGCTTTTTTCTTTGCGACCTTCGCTTCATCTTTCGCGGCTTTAGCGCTCTCTTCGGCTTTCTTCACCGCTTCGTCGGCGCTGGCGGCTTTCGCTTCCTGCTCTTGTAATTTAGCTTTCAGGTCGGCGATTTCCGTGTCCTTAGCTGCCACATTTGTATTCGCGATTTGCTGGCGAAGCGTTTCATTCTCGCGTGTCAGCAAATCAACTTCAGGGTTCGGCGCACCGCCCGGGATGGGGCTGTTCACTGTTTCGACCTGCGGATTGGCTCTCAGCTTGTCATTCTCGGCGCGCAATTGCGTGACTTCTTCTTTCAGCGAAGTCAGCTCACGCATCTCGTTTTCTTTTTGCTGAAGCTGCGTGCGCAGCGTTTCATTGTCGTCTTTAGCCTTCTGCAGTTCAGCGGCCAGATCGCCCCCACCACCCGGCGCGGCAGCGGCTTTTGTTTTTAATTCTTCATTTTCCTTGCGGAGATTTTCCAAATCGCTCTGCAGTCTTTTATTTTCTTCGACGAGAGTCTGCCCTTCGGCAATGGTCTGCTTCAGCTTCTCATTCTCGGCTTTCAGCGATTCAATCGACTCCGCATCGGCAGCAACAGTCTCTTCCGACTCCGACTGGATTTTCTGAAGCAATGAATCGTTCTGCGTCTCGAGCGCTGCGATTTTGTGCGTTACGCCGCGCGCATGGACAGGCGCGCGCAGAGCACTTTCAATCAATTGCTTTTCCAGCTCTTCATTGGTGGCTTTCAGAAGCTCGACCTCGGTCGTCAGCTTCGACATCTCGACGATCTTGCGCTCTTTTTCTTCTACATTTTCGGAAAGCGCATCAACTTTACCTTTAAGCTCCTTGACGACGAAACCGGCATCACCCGTAATCTGCGTCGTCTCGACAGCAGATTGCAGGCGCTTGTTTTCTTTCTGCAGCTCTTCAATCTGCTTGGTGTTCTCGGCGCGCAATTTTTCGCTTTCAGCCGTCGCCCCTGTTTTCAGGGCCTCATTCTCTTTCTCAAGATTATCGATGATCGAGCGCAACGTATCGCCGCGGTCCGCATCGGCATTCTTGAGCGTCAGCTGTTCTTTAAGACGTTCGTTTTCCTGGATCAGGGACAAAATATCATTGGGATCGACGCCGGAAGAATCGACAGCAACCTCGCCATTGCGGAGCTGCTCATTCTGCACCTGTAATTCAGCAACCTGGTCGTTCAGGACCTCGCCCTGAATGTCGCCCGCCTGCGCCGTCTCCAGCGCCGCGGTCAACTGCAGGTTTTCCGTCTCCAGCCTTGAAATCGTCTCGATATCTTTCTTCGAGCGAAGCGATTCCTTGTCGCCTCTTCTGACATTCCGGAGCTTCGATTTAAGCTCGTCATTTTCCTGCTCCAGCATGCTCAGACGACCGGATAATTGGTCAGAATTTATTTCAGGACTGCCCGTTTCGGAACCAGCCTTGGCTTCAATGATTCCGCTGGTCATACGCCTGTTGTCGTCCTGCAACTTTGCAAGCTGGCGACGCACGCGCTCGAACTCTTTATCCTCGACTGAATCCGCGGATAAATCTTCAGATGAATCCTCTACCGACGCCTGATCCACCTCCGGGTAATACTCATCTTCGGCCACGGCCGGTCCCTCGGTGCTGGCAACGCAGGTCGCCAGCTTCGCCTGGCCGGTGTCGATATCAGAAAGGTCGAAATGATACGCCTTGTCGCCGAACGCCACGCGCAGGAATCCTGTCTGGCCCAGCGCCTCAAAGAACTCCTCGTCCTGACCCAGACGAATAACAAAAGCCTGGTTCGATACCGGGAACACTTCAAACGCGCGCTGCTGGCCCGCACCGGGATCCAGCATCACTTCCATACCCTGCGCCTGACGGAAACGCGGCTGCTGGAAATCAAGGGCGAAGGACGCTTCGTTGCTCGCGTTGCGTGCAAACGTTAAAATCGTGTTCGGGCGGAAACGGCGCGCCACCGCGCAATAGCCGTTGCCATCGCTGCTGGTTTCAACTTTGTTGATCGCCCATTGTGTCGAGGGCTGGAGCGCAACCCCCTTCTGTGCCAGCGCTGGCTGTATCGCGACGCCGCTGGCGCCCACTAGGCCGATGATGGCTGCGGAATACAAAAAGGATCTTTTGCTCATGGCAATGCTCCGAATCGTGACAGGCGAGATGAACGGTTTGGGAATTAGATAGAGACTCTTATCCACAGAATCACACATTTTATCCACGGAGACAATAGATTCCGTAAAAGATTCATTAAGAATAATGATATGAAAAATAACTGACGGGGTTTACTTGTTTCCAAGCCTTTGCGCCAGGGACGCTTCCAGGAACTCGTCGATATCCCCGTCCAGAACAGCCTGCGCGTCGGTGTTTTCCACACCTGTGCGTAAATCCTTGATCATCTGATAGGGCTGCAGAACATACGACCTGATCTGGTGCCCCCAGCCGATATCCGTCTTCTCGCCCTGCAGTTTAGCTTTCTCGTCTTCACGCTTCTGAATTTCCAGCGCATAGAGCTTGGCCCTCAGCATCTCGTAGGCCTCGGCCCGGTTCTGGTGCTGCGAGCGGCCGCTCTGGCTGGCGGCAACTGTGTTGGTCGGGATGTGCGTGATCCGGACGGCGGACTCCGTCTTGTTGACGTGCTGACCGCCCGCTCCCTGCGCGCGGTACGTATCAATCCGCAGATCTTTTTCCTCGATCTCGATTTTGACTTCATCATCGATAACCGGGCTGATTGATATCGAGGCAAAACTCGTGTGACGCCGCGCGTTTGAATCGAACGGCGAAATCCGTACCAAACGGTGCACGCCGTTTTCCGTCTTCAGCCAGCCATAGGCCTGATCGCCCTCGATCTTGATCGTCGCCGATTTCAATCCCGCTTCTTCGCCCTGGCTTTCATCCAGCAGCGAAACGCCGAAACCGCGCTGCCCCGCCCAACGTGTATACATCCTGAGCAAAATCTGCGCCCAGTCCTGCGCCTCGGTACCGCCCGCGCCCGCATTCACCTGCAGGTATGCATCATTCCCGTCTGCTTCACCGGAAAGTAAACTTTCAATCTGGCGCTGGCGCGCGTCCTCGCGGATTTTCTCAAGCGCCGTGTGCGCCTCGTTGATAAGGGATTCATCGCCCTCTTCTTCGGCCATTTCGATCAGGCCGGCATTGTCGCTGACGCCCTGCTCGATGGCGCGGACGCTGTCGATCTGCGCTGCAAGACGGTTTTTCTCGCGCATGATTTTCTGCGCTTTTTCAGGGCTATTCCAGAGATCGGGAGATTCAGAAAGGGATATCAGCTCTTCGAGCCGCTTGAGCGCAACATCCCAGTCAAAGATGCCTCCTCAGCAGCGCCAGGGAGCTTTCGATGTCCGTAACAACTGCCTGCGTTTCGGCACGCATGGTGAGTGAAATCCTTTTTAAAAGCCTTAAGCGGCTTTTTCTACAATAGCGGATTCCGTCAGGAATTCCAGCGCCGCAGCAACGAATTCCGCGCGTGGGCCCGTGGCTTCGCCGCCGGTCATCAGGTTGCCGTCGATGACGAAAGCTTCTTCCGCCCACGTGCCGCCTGCATTCGTAACTTCGTCTTTCACATTGTCCGGACCCGTAACCGTGCGGCCCGAGATGCGCTGCGCGAACGCAAGGAGATCAACCGCCTGGTCGAACACGACAACAGGCTTGCGCGCATCAATGAAGCTGCCGATGAAACGGCGCGTATGCGCGGTGAGTTTCAGTTTATCAACGCTGCGCTGTCCGCCGGGAATAACCAGCATCGAGAAATTCGCGCCGAGCGCCTCGCTCAGCATCTGGTCCGCCGCGAAATTCAGGCCCCAGCCATTTTCGTTCCAGCTGTTCACAAGCCCCTGGTCCATACCGATGATGCGGACATTCGCTCCGGTCTTCAGCAGCGCACGCTGCATTTCGGTGAGGTCTTTTTCACAAAATCCGTTTGCGACAAGAACAGCCAGTTTTTGGCCGAGAAGTGCCTTGGTCATCGAGTAGAACTCCTGAGTTGTAATACCGCCTTCGTACGAACGGGCGCCCGCAGGAAGAGAGAAGTATTTTTTTGTTTTTTTAAAGCGGAGGAAGACTTGGCTTTTTCCCCCATGAAAGTCAAGAATTAATCTATATTAACGCCGCATTATCCGGACCCCGGCCTTTCACGGGAAGGCCAGAAACTCCCAAATCCTTAAAAATCCACACCTTTTTCAAAAAAATGGGTGCAAAATGAATAACTTGTCTTTACATTCCGTATTCTGGTCATTAAAAGTCTTATCTATACGGATTTTACCAGTAACTCAGGCACCCATTAGGAGCGAAATTCAATGAATATTCTTCGTAACGTCATTCTGGTTACAGCAACGGTCGCATTGTCCGGCTGTACTGCTTTCACAAGCTTTAGCGAAGTTGAGGCGCTGAATGACGCCCAGCCCGTCGGCAGCCCGTTCACACAGGCGCTCACCGGTGAGTACCGCGAATTCTCGAACGCCGAGAAAGACAACTTTGATTACCCCGATGCGCTGCACTTTGCGCGCAAGGGCCTTGCCACAGCTTCTGGCGAAACCGTTCTGCCTGAACCGGTTGCCGACTGGAACCTCAGCGAGAAACACATCCAGGAACTCGGCGCAGCCCGTGGCCGCCTGATCGTTGCTTACGATCTCGGCGCGCGTGAAACCGCTCCCGCTCTCTCCGCCCGCGCTCAAGCCAAGTTTGACTGCTGGATTGAATCGCAGGAAGAGCACTGGAACGACACAGACGTTCCTTGCAAAAAGGACTTCATGGATGCGTTAGCGCAGCTTGAAGGCCAGCTCCAGCCGCAGGCTCCCGCTCAGGAAGTCGTCGAGCCGATGAACAACTACGGCGTTGACCCGAATGCACCGATGGCCGCTGAGAACGCGATGTACCTCGTGTTCTTTGACTGGGACCGTTCGAACATCGGTTCCGGCGCGCAAAGCGTTCTTGACGCAGTCGCCGCCGAAGTCGCGAAAAACCCGCCCGCTTCCATCAGCGTCGTCGGCCACGCCGACACCTCGGGTCCGACCGACTACAACGAGCGCTTGGCTCTGAAACGCGCCAACAACGTCAAGGACGCCCTCGTCCAGCGCGGTGTTGATGCCTCGATCATCATGGTCGATGCAAAAGGCGAGACCGAGCCTCTGGTTGCTACGCCGGACAATGTCCGCGAGCCGGCCAACCGCCGCGTGAACATCTCGTTCCAGTAAGCGGAACTTAGAATTTAAAAAGGCCGGGAGAAATTCCGGCCTTTTTTATTGTCCGCGTTTTTCTTATTGGGTTTGAAGACGCATATCCGTCAGCACCACCCGCACCACCTGGCGATCTAGATCGGCATACAACTGCTCAATCCCTTCAAGCTGGTGCTGCTCGCGCTCGGCAACCGACGCATGCTCGGTAATGTTCATCGTGCGCTGCGCCTTCAGCGTATTGCCGTACAAAACCACACCGCTCTCGCTGATATGTTCTAAGCGCAGGATCAGCTTCACGTCATAAACATCATGCCCGGCCACGTTCAGGTAACCGGTCATCCTGCCCTTCGAGGGCGAATAGACATGGCGCACGGTTGCCTCTTCCATCACCGCCCGTAATGTCCCGTTACCGCCCACGGCATTAAACCGCGAGGAGAGATAACGCTCCGCCGCTTCCGAGGGCGAAACCGCGAAACCATCGGCCTCGCTGCCGCCGAGAACTTCGGTCTCTATCTGCGCGACACTCACCGGCATCGGCTGCAGATGATCGAACGTGATATCAGGATGCGGCAACCCCGCCCCCGATGCGCATGCCGCGAGAACGCCAATCGATGCAAAACTCAAAAATCTGTACCTGGCCATAGACATCTCCTTACTTCTTTTTGGGTTTCTTTTTCTTGGTACGATTTTTAACCGTATCAGGATCAAGCGTAAAATCGCGGCTGCAGAATTCGCAATGCATCTGGATGGTTCCGCTTTCCGAGAGATATTCGATATCGTCATCCGCGAGGGTCGCCAGCACCTTCCCGATTTTCTCTGAATCGCAACGGCATCCCTTTGTAAGATGCAGGGGTTTATAAACCCGCACGCCCTCTTCGTGGAACAGCCGCAGCAGCAATTCCCGCGAATGCAGGGCAGGGTCAAGAACTTCGCTGTCTTTCATGGTCCCGAGCAGGGTCATCGAACGGCTCCAGTCCTCTTTACGTACCGACAGACTGTCTTCCTTCGCCTCTTCCGGCATAAGCTGGAGCATCACGCCCCCGGCCCGCCATTTTCCGTCCTTGCGTCCCACGGCGATCTTGATCCCGGTATCGATCTGCTCCGACTGGGTGAAATAATGCTGGACGCATTCGACCAGCGACTTGCCCTTGAGTTCGACAATACCCTGGTAACGGTCGGTCTTGGCCATCTGGTCGACGGTAAAGGCGATATAGCCCTTCCCCAGGAAAAGCGGCAGCAGGTCAGTATCATTCCCGAACTTGGCAACGCGCTCCTTGTCAAAAGACGCGCAGCCGCGAACCTCACCCTTCGACGTCATATCGGCCACCAGCATCCCGACCGGCCCATCGCCCTTGGTCTGCAGGGTGAAAATCCCCTCATATTTGAGCATCGAGGATAAAAGCGCGGCCAACGTTATCGTCTCGGCCACCAGGTGCGCCACGGGAAGCGGATAATCATGCGGGCCCAATATCTCGTCCAGCACAGCGCCCAGCCGCACGGCCCGCCCGCGCAGCTGCGTCTTTTCAAGCTGAAAAGGCTGGACGATATTATCGTCCGCCTTGTCGAAACCGTCTGCGTTATCGTTTATCGCCCCGTCCGGGGCACTCCGCCGTGCCATGTGTCCATTATACCGAAAGTTTGCTAGCCTTCCAGAATGGATTCTGCCCAAAATAAAAAATCCCAGAAAAAAACCGGACGCAAGAAGCCGAAAAAAATCACCGCCCAGTATCTCCACAATGCCGGGCTTTATTATTTGCAGCGTTTCGCTGCCAGCCGGGGCCAGTTCCGCTCCGTCATGCTCCGTAAAATAAAGCGCTCCTGCATGGAGCACCGGGACCAGGATTACGAAGCCTGCGCGCGGCTGGTCGAGGAGACCGTCGAAAAATTCGAGCGCGCGGGCCTGCTGAATGACGAGTTATATACGCGCGGCGCTGTCATCTCACTGCGCCGGCAGGGTAAATCCAAAAACGCCATAGTCTCAAAACTGAAAACACGCGGTGTTGCCGCCACGCTTGTTACTGAAACACTGGGCGCGCAGGATACGGAAGATTCTGAACTCCGTGCTGCGCTGACAGTTCTTCGTCGTAAAAAAGCCGGTCCGTTCGGAGATCGTGACACTGAAAAAACACTGGCCGCCCTCGCCCGCGCCGGTTTTTCATACGACACCGCTGGCCGCGCCATGAAAATGGACCGCGTCGAGGCCGAAGAAATTCTGGAATCTTAGGAGACTTTTTCGCCGTCTTTGGCGGCGTTCGTAGATGCAGCGGGCGCTGCAGGTGTATTCGACCATGGCCTTTTCTGCTGCTGCGGCACGCGCTCCGGCGGGAAAATAATCGTCGCCGTCGTACCGATACCCTTTTTCGAGAACAATTCGAGCTTACCGTCATGCAGCTTGATCAGCGCATCGACGAGAGTAAGTCCAAGACCCGTACCCGCCGTGTTCCGGCTGAGCGCATTGTCCACTTGCCCAAAGGGCGAAAGCGCCTTCTCGATTTCATGCTCGTCAAGACCAACGCCCGTATCGGTAAAGGACAGGCGCAGCGAACCCTGGCGATCCACCTCGCCGCTGATCGTAACGCGCCCGCCGGGCGGCGTGAATTTGATGGCATTCGACAGCAGGTTTAGCACGATCTGCTTGATCGCAAGCTCCTCACCCACCACCTGCGGCAAATTGCCCAGCGTATTCGTAATTGTCAGCTTGTTGGCTTCCGACTTGCTTTCCAGCAATCTCAGGGCGGCCTTCACGACATCCGGCACCGTTACCAAACTTTCATTGAGGCGGCGCTCGTTCGCCTCGATACGCGAAATATCCAGAATTTCGTTGATAACTTTCAAAAGCCTCTTACCGCTGTCGTAAATCTCGCGGGAATATTCTTTATACGGATCCTGGGCAATCGGCCCGAACGTCTCTTTGTGAATGATCTCTGAGAAGCCGATAATCGAGTTCAAAGGCGTGCGGAGTTCGTGGCTCATATTCGCAAGGAATTCCGACTTCGCGCGGTTGGCAAGGTCGGACCTGATCTTCGCTTCGCGCAGGGCAATCTCGCCTTCCTTACGCTGCGTAATATCTTCCATACTGCCTTCGTAATAGAGCGTGTTGCTCGATTCATCACGCACGACGCGGAGATTTTCATTGACCCAGATTGACTCCCCGCTCAGCTTCTTGACCTGTGTTTCGTGGTTGTACACCGCGCCTTTCGCTTCAAGCTCTTTCAGGAAGGCCTGTCTCTCGCGGATGCCGCCGTAAACCGTTTCGTTGGCATTCTTGATCTGGCGCAGCAACTGCTCCGGCCCATCATACCCAAGAATACGCGCCAGCGCAGGGTTGGCACTTAAATACATGCCTTCAGGCGTAAGCTGGAAAATTCCTCCGGCGGCGTTTTCAACGATAGCGCGGAATTTCTTTTCCGCTTCGCCAAGCGCGCGTTCGGCGCGGCGGCGCTCTTCAACGTCTGTAAAAGTACCCACGACGCGCTGCGCGCGCGATTCATCCTGCCGCAACATCGATATCGCCAACTCGACAGCGCGGAACGTGCCATCGACGGTGCGGAGACGTGTAAACGAACGGTAAGGTTGCTTCTGGCTGCGGACCATCAGCTGGAAATCCTTGGCCTGCTTTTCCTGGTCCTGCGGGTGCAGCATCTTGAAAATCTCCTGCCCCTTCGATTGCTCGATCTCGAAACCGGTGATCTTCTGCCATGTCTTGTTCAGGAACAGTATTTTTCCGTTGATATCGGTTTCAAAAATAACGTCGCTGACGGAGTCGATAACCGCGCGGTTTTCGCTTTCCGATTTGATAAGCGTCGAGGTCAGATTTTCGCGCTTGACCATTTCTTCGTGCAACTCGATGTTTTTACCCTCGAGTACACGGTTCAAACCCATCATCCTCTGGTTCTGCAGTTTATGGGTGCGTAAATATCCCGCGCCAATCAGGGTTAGCACGAAACCGAACAGAACCGTCATGCCGGGAATAGCCTCGAGGAACGCCGTACCGTCCTTCTTCATGTATTCCGTGCGCACTTCCCACAGCCGGTCGCCGAATGAAAATTCATAAACCCGGTCATAAGTCCACGGCTTCCCGCCTTCTTCGTAACGGCTCAGGAGATAAATATCGTGGTTCTTTTCCGGATCGCGGATACTGATATGCGCCAGTGTCGGGTTATCCTGCCAGCTCTGATCCAGCACGCCGTCCGCCTGCGCAATACCCACCAGCAATCCCGCACTCTGGTCATATTGCTTGATCGGGCGGATCAACAGGAAAGGAATTGAACCCGTCGTAGCCTGCCCGTCTTTCGGCAGCGTAAATAATTCCGTGTCGCTGAGAATCTGCGGGCTTAAAATTTCAAAATGCGCCGGCTTCAGAATGCGCGACAACATGATCTTGTCGGGATTAAGACTGTAAACCGGCCTGGGATTGTCCTGGGCATCGGTTTTATACAATGTCTTGAACGACCATGCACCGCTGGTTTTTTTATAAGCCAGGAAAATCTGGTCAAACTTCTCGACCGGAATTTTTGACTCGCGGATTCTGCTCGCCACTTCTTCCTTATCCATCTCGCCGGAAATTGAGAAAATCGTCCCGAGCGTATTCATGGTGTTTTCGAACTGGCTGAATTTTTCAGCAATCGTCTTCGCACCGGAATCCGAAATACCTTCGTATTCTGTCCCGGTAATATTCTTGACGAAGAAATTCATGGTCAGAAATGCCGCGAGCGTCAGCGCAACACCGGTCAGGACCGATGCGAATTCGGCAAAGCTCGCCTTCGTCAGCGTTTTTCGCGACGTTGGTTGTTCTGCTGCCGGCCTCCGGCTTTTCATTTTATTTTTTGTTGTCATGCGTGCATAAAAAACGATAAAGCGGTGCAGAATCAAAAAGATACTGCCCCACACTAAAATGCCCTAAAGCCATTAAAAACTTGCTAATTTTGCCCAAAAACGGCCATTTTTCGGCCTTTTTAATGCAATGCGGAATATTAACGATGACAGGCAAAACAGTTTGCGCAGGGCCGGAAAATGCTGTATTTATTACACTTTCCTGCGTTACTGAGGCGTATTAACCGGATTTATTAACACGAGGACGCTACCCATGGCCCAGAAGAACCCATTCGCTGATTTTTTCGCTCAAAACGACTTCGCAAAGCTGTTTGAAAACTATCAAACCAGCGCATTCGACCTGAAAGCACTTCTCGAAACCCAGCGCAAAAATGTGCAGGCCATCACCGAAGCCAACCAGGTTTCCATGGGCAACCTGCAAACCATCGCGCAGCGCCAGACAGAAATTCTTTCCCAGATCGTCGAGGACAATTCATCGCTTGCGAAAGAGCTGATGACCGAAGGCACGCCTGAGGAAAAAATCGCCAAGAACGCAAAATTGTTCAAGAACATCTACGAGCGCACGGTCGGCAACATGAAAGACCTGTCCGAGATGATCAACAAATCGAACCAGGAAGCGTCCGCGATCATCAACAAGCGCGTTGCCGCGACGATGAACGAAATCCAGTCTTCCATCGAGAAAACCAAGAAAAAAGAAGCGGCCTAGAGAATTAGACCGGCAGACGGATCATCACTTTCAATCCGCCGTGATTGCTTTCCTCAAGCCATATCTTGCCGCCATGACCGTGCACGATTTCCATCGCAATCGGCAATCCTAATCCCACGCCGCCCGTCGCCGCGTTGCGCGATGAATCCACGCGGTAGAACGGCCTGAAAACATCATCATACTGATCCGCCGGAATGCCCGGCCCGTCATCCTCGATGATGATGTTCAGATATTTCCCATCCAGCTGCGTCGACAGCCAGATATGTTTCCCGTACTGCCCCGCATTCGTGATGATATTCATCAGGCAACGCTCGAACGCTACCGGGCGCAGCATCAGTTGCGTGTCACGCCCTACGCTGGATTCAATATTCAGCCCATGACGCCGCGCCGCGTCTGTCGCCTTATCAATCGTCGCACTCAGACTCACCGGCTGCGCTTCCTCGTCGCCCTCGCCGCGCACGAAATCGAGATACCCCTCGATCATTTTTTCCATTTGCTGGATGTCGCCCTTCATCTCTTTGACGTCTTTATTATCCGGCAACATCGCGAGCTGCAATTTCAGCCGCGTTAACGGCGTACGCAGATCATGCGAAACACCTGCCAGCATCGTGGTGCGCTGCTCGATCTGGCGCTTGATGCGCTTGTGCATATCCAGGAAAGATTCTCCCGCCTGCCGCACTTCCTTTGCACCTTCCGGCTTGAAATAGGCAACATCCCGCCCTTTGCCGAAACGCTCCGCCGCCGCCGCGAGTTTTCGGATCGGCCTGATCTGGTTGCGCATGAACAGGATGGCAATCGCCAGCAGCACAATCGACGACCCGATCATCCACAACAGGAAAATATAACCCGATGATGAAAACAGCCGCCGCTGCGGCAGCATAACACTGAGTACGCCCTCGCTGAGCTGCACATCGATGATAATCCATTTTTCATCGTCATCGATGGCAAGAAAAAACGGCCGCTGCAGGCTCGTCTCCAGCTGCCCTCTCAGCGTTTCCGCCATGTGCGATTTCCATGCATCCGGCTGGAAGTTGCTGGATTTCTGCTCGATCGCCGCGCCCGGCTTGAAACCGACAAGCAGATCAAGATGCTGGCTCGCATAGCCGATAATATCCTGCATCTGCTGCGGCGAAGGATCATTCTCGAATTCACTGGCGATCAACGCCGTCTCGCCCGCGACCGAATAGGCAAGCCGCATCGTCATCTTGCCCCAGTGCCGGTCAAAGAAAACGAACGTCGCGATCACCTGGATCAGCAGGATCGGCGTAATCAGGATCATCAGCGAACGACCAAGCAGCGTGCGCGGCAGGAATGATTTAACTGAAAACATCACCCCTCCTCGATCCGCAGCAGATAGCCCTTGCCTCGCACAGTCTGCAGATAACGCGGCACTTTCGTGTCTTTCTCGATCTTGCGGCGCAAACGCGTCACCTGCACGTCAATCGTGCGCTCGCCCGCATCAAGCCCGCATTTCTGCGCCAGCTCTTCACGTGAAACCGGCTCGCCGGGCCTTCCCGCCAACGCGCGGATCAAAAGCGCTTCCGCCGCGGTCAGCGGTAAAATCTCCGCGCCATCCTGCAACTCGTTGCGATCCGGATCAAAACGCCACGCACCAATCCTGAAAGGTTTCAGCATTTCGCTCTTCTGAACAGTGCGGCGCAAAATCGCATTCAATCTCAAAACCAGCTCGCGCGGCTCGAACGGCTTGGGTAAATAATCATCCGCGCCCGCTTCGAAACCCGTAATCCTGTCCTGCGCCTCGCCAAGCGCCGTCAGGAGCAGCACAGGGATTTTATGGCTCTTCTGCAAATCGCGCGTCAGCTCGATCCCGCTCTCCCCCGGCATCATCACATCGACAACCATCGCATCGAACGCGAAATTCTTCAGCATCGCGCGCGCCTCTTTGGCATCGCCCGCCGACATAACCACAAAGCCATGCTCGTGCAGGTAACGCGAAACCAGGTCGGAAATGCGCTCGTCATCGTCCACCACCAGCACATGCGGCCGGGCAGCGAGATCAAGCGTTGTATTGGCTG
>Ga0138256_10002013_pt1 | contig 21859 bp, 19 predicted proteins | sample KNB2016incub_MG_FD_105486 | JGI IMG/M metagenome (GOLD analysis project Ga0138256, IMG submission 105486) | Active sludge microbial communities from wastewater in Klosterneuburg, Austria - KNB2014incub_MG | ecosystem: Engineered > WWTP > Activated sludge > Unclassified | place: Austria... | reverse complement strand
CTCATTTGCTAACATTTGATCAGTATAATCATAATTTCTAATAAAATACAAAATACGTTGCTCAATTCTTCCTTGATTTTCATATTTGGATATTCTTTTATAACATAAATAAGTTCCATACTTTCCTTTTTCATCAGATTTTTTAAGTTTAGATTGTCTTTTACGTGGTTCAACAACCAATGCAACATATGGATAAAAATATCTAGCAAATTCTGACAAATCATTATGATTGATTGTATGTTTACCCGGCAATTCAAATTTTTGAATTGTATTAATAAAGGCGTATTTAAATTCAAAATCTTGCGGTAGTTCAAATTTGATTATTTTACTTTCTGAATTAATTTTCTCAATTAAGTTTCTAATATAAATGTAAGTTCCTTTTATATCTTCAATTGTAGCCATATTTTCTTCTTTCCATTGCGTTTTATATTCTATTCTACCTGTTTCGGATAAATCAATTGCCATGAATTTTTCGACATCTTTTTCTTTAATTCTGACTTTGACACTAATACCATAAGGAGCTCTTTCAAACCATTTAGTTAATAAATCTGTATTTTTTTTGTTGTTTGTAAACCGTTCTATTTCTGTCATATTCCACTTATATATCTTATTACCATCAATTGTTTGATATTGTATAAATGGATAATCATTAGTTGTAATAAATTCATTAAAAATTCTAAACAAATCAATTTTTGTATCATTAGCAACACGTAAATTGACATGAATTGTTGATTGTGTAACATAATTATCTTTAAATAATTCTTTATATTTACCAATTTTTTTATCTTTTTCAACCTCATGCATAATTTCTTTTTCTATAATGAGATCGCCTATTAAAGTATCATAAATATTCTTGCTCTTATCAACTTCAACTTTGGTATCTCCATTGACATAATCAACAATATGTTTGATATCATCATGTTTAATACGAGGGAAATATATTTTAATATACACATCTTCAATATTTCTTAGAGATTCTGCATCTGTATTAAAGCCTTTACCCAATTCATTATATACATCGATCATGAAAATTTCATTATTCATATAATATCCTTCGTAATCATATAAGATATTAAAGTCATCGTCTTCTCTTTTAATCTTACTACCATATCTACGAATATTATCTCTTAAAATTTTCAGATTACCTCTCAATTCTTGATAAAAACGCATATTGACATTTGGTTCTACGTCTATGTTTAATAGATCTGATCGACGAATCCATTTTTGTCCAATCATAATACGTTCTAATTTTTCTTCAAAAATATATTCACTCCATAAATATTGTCTTGAAGGTGGAATAATTCCATCGGAATCGAATTTTGGATTGTTTCTAATAGATGTGCAAATCTTGCTTTTCAATGTTTTAATTGTATCATCTTTGAAAATATATTGACCTGTAACATAATGTTTTTTATAAACATTTTTAAGATTTTCATCAAAATTCACATTATCCTTGTCTGTGTCAAATTCTGCCATATGTTTATCAGACTTCTTAAAAATTTTATCATCATTTAAAGCTTGTTTAATTAAATTGGATGTCTCTGTCAATTTAGGATCCGTCATAACATCATTATCTTGATAGATTTTTTCTAAATCATCTAATTCCATTTCTTCATCTTCCAATATAACCTCTTGATCAAGACCTTCGTCGAATTCAACTACCCCGTCGCCATCTTCATCTGCTTCTTTATTTAATGTTTCATCTGTATCTCCTAGATTTATTTCATCATCAGGTTGCTCGATAATATCATCTATCATAACATTTTCATCTTCATCAGTGTCAATTACTAGATCTTTATTAACCCTTGATATTTTTTTGTCAATTCTATTGCTATATTTAACGTCAACTTCATCATCATCATCATCATCATTATCATCATCAAAACCACCAAATAAATTATAATCACATGTTGCCATTTCATCTAGAATTTCTACAGTTTCCGCATATTCGCCAGTATATGCACTTTCTTCTCTATATGATCCACCTAATTGTGCTTTTAATGTTTTTAATGTTATTGGTTTTGTTGTTGTATAATCCATTTCTTCTTCTTCCTCTTCAGTAATAATTTTTTTTCTTTTTAATTCTCTTTTAATAATTTCATCTTTGATAAGTGCTGTATATGTGTATAATATTTTTCGATCAATTAGTTCAAATTGTTTAATATGATTATTATACCATTCTTCGCCAAATTTATTAATTAGATCTGTTTGGTTTTTTTTATTTTTCTTAATTTCGTCAATAGAATAATTGATATGATAAGTATTATAAAAACTATTATACCATTTTTCGCCATATTGTTTAATTAATATTTTTTGTTCAGAATCCGTAATTTCTGTTAGAGCGTCATATAACGACATATCCTGAATTTTTTTTAAGATAGTCATAACATTATTCGGTACATCTCCTGTAAATATGTATACATGATATTGTATACGACTATTGTTATTTTTATACTTGTAGATAATTTTAATCGGTTCCATTTGTTATATAATATAATTACTATTGAGATAATTATATTATTAAATTTAATCAATAAAAACATACTAGATAATTGACTCGCTGATTATTAATCCACAATATTCAGTTGGAATTGACTTAAACTCAATTTTATTATATATTTTCATTTCAACCGCTTTAGTTGTTAGAAAAGCGAATACTTTTTTAAATTGATCATCGTGGCCATATGTTGGCGATGCGACATGGGACATTTCATGTAACGCAACGTACATAAGCAAATTCAAATCATGAATTCGATTGTTAGTTTTAGATCTTACGCAAAAGACCATTTGTTCTCCTTTATTAATACTATAACTTGTATAAGAACTATTAGGACTGCTTTCGTTTATTACAACCTTTTTAATTTTGTTATTTAATGTGTCAATATATTGCGCATAATCTTTGTATTTTTCTTTGTTGTTATACAAATTTTCTGTTAGCGTAATCATATTTTTTCTCAATAAAGCAAGTATATCTGCCGCTTCGTAATCGTCTGGTAATTCGCGAACTAGATATTCATTGCCGTCTACTGATGACTTTTTGTATATAACTTCTGTTTTTTCAAGACGGAAGATTATTATTATGGACAATATAAAAATAACAATTATTATAAATATGAGTCCGGTCATACTTATAATATGGTGATATTTTTTGATAAAGAATAATTAAATAAATATAGAATTATTTTCTATATAATCTATATATTATAATAATGGGATTAACAACGAGCACCGTTACATATCAAAAACCAGCTATAAAATATACTGATGCCGATATTAGAAAAAATATTGATGAATTGTTTAATAATGCTAAAACAAATAATTTTTCTGAAGCAAGTTACTCAATCAATGATTTAGACAATATTATTATTTCAGATGTTCCACAAAATGGTGGAATAAAATTTAATTCTTCGCAAAAAAGATACCTAAGACACAAGATTGATGGAAACAATTTTCAATTGGGTGGTAATGAATCGTTAGAAGAAATTTCAGATATGTCAGAATTCAAAAGGATTAAAGAGTATTTAATTAACGATATGAAGAATAATCAAACTGGTGGTGATTATGATGTAGATGATATTGTTTCAAGCGCTACAAATGCTTCAAATTCAAACCAAAATATTATTAAATTTTTAAGCGCTCTTAAAGGCGGTAATGATGATGATTTAGACGAAGAAACATTAGAAGACGACGAAGATGCAGATGATGAGGCATTGGAAGAGGCGTTTGAAGAAGACGACGAAGATGATGATGATGACGAAGAGGCATTGGAAGATGTCGAATCTCCTAAAAAAATAAAAAAAGTTAAGAAGGAAAGAAAAGAAGAAAATTTTAGTGAAGATAAGGAAGAACCAGCAGAAGTAGAAATCAGCGAAACAAGTGAAAATGGAATAATTAGAAATCCTGAGGAATATAGTGCTACATCATTTGTTGAAAAATCATCAGAATTAAATATTTTACCATTTTATAGTTCTGATTCAAGCATAAATAAACATCCATATATCAAAAATAGAATTCATTAAAGGGTAACAACAAATCCACCTTTATTTTCGTCGTAAACGGGTTTATGATTCAAGACTCGTTTTTTAGTTTGATTTTTAGCAGGTACATTTGCTTGATTTTTAGTAGACTTATTCTTAACTATCTTTTTCTTACCAAGTTTTGGTGTATCACTGTCCTCTTCCTGGTCAGAAATCTCATCATCCAAATCAAAGTTAAATGTGAATTTTGATTCATATTTATTTTCATCATTATCATTATCGGTATCATTATCGTTATCGTTATCGTCGTCATCTTCATTATCTTCTCCAAATACATCATCTTTGTTTTGCTTCATTTCTTGTAGTAAATTGAAATAATAAGTAAGTGGTCTTTTACCTTCTCTTCTGTTTAATTCTTTCATAATACAAGTTTCAAAAATCTTATCTGGATTTTCCGTTATATGTTCCAAAAATTGTAACGAAGGTTTCATAATCTGATTTGTAATGTAGAACAAATAGTCCAACGGTAATTTATTTTCAATAATATAGTCTGGATGTTCAACCCGATCGCCTTGTAATTCAACATTACCTTTTGTAATAATATATGCGTATGGAATCCTATCATTACTTAATGGTTTATTACCAGGATCTCTATCGGCCATTCTGTCAGCCAATACTGCATGAACAATTCTTGTTCTATCAGAATAAGTTCTTTCTTCTTTTGGTTTCATTTCTTCTAAAACCCTTTCACTTTCGATCAAAGCATTACCTTTCAATGTTTTCGTAATAATGAATTTATCCATTGGATATTTATTGCATAAGATTTTCTTGAGTGTTTCTTTAGCAAACGCAACAGCCTTTTCTGGACTCTTATCATTTAAAATACTCCTAACAATACCACCAACAACAATTTTAACAATTGGGGCGTTATCGCGACGCTTCAAAGTTATACCCATTGCGTCCTGATAATACTTGTTAGGGTCTGAACCATATTTATTACCAACGTATCTCTTCTTTGAAAGAATGACATAGGGGTGGAAAGTTTTCTCATAGAGCATGTTTTGCGGTAAAGGTAATATTGTAAATAATAATTTACTGGTTAATTGACCAAGTTTAATACTTGTTTCCAACGCCACTTTGTCTTTAAGTGTTTCTTCTTCGCCATTTAATTTAATATTATATTTAATAAATACTGAATCGGTGTTCTTAACTATAATCTCACCTATTCCAGCATGGAAATGTCCAACTTCTGTTTCCAGATCATAGACATAGTCATCTACAACATCATTTAATTGTTGTATATTGATAATCTTATTTGGATTCTCTATTACATCATTAGTTCTATGTAATACAAATTTATCATTATTAACATCAATTAATATGTTATAACCTAGTTTCTTATTGTAACAATAATATCTCATGCATTCAACTTTATCATCACTTGAAAATGCTAATATATCATATTTATTTGATTTAATATCAACAAATTCGATTGTATCGAAATTATTTATTCCGTACATTAATTCTGTTCCAATTGTACATGTTTTAGGTGTTATGTAATTACCATTTTTGTCAATCAAACTGTGGTCTTCTGTAACATCAATGATAGATGTTTTTGTAACAATCCTAAATATACGCTTATATGTCTTATGTCTTATAACACGATTGATATTTGACCAACCTTTATCAGTCCACACTTTATAATTAGCAGATGATTGTTCTTTATCATATCTATCTTTCTGATCATTAATTAATAATTGTTTTAATTTATCTATTAGTTTCTTTCTCTCGTCATTAAAATATGTTTCCATTATTTGTTCTTGGGTTTTTCGTTCATTTATCGCATCTTGTTTATTTTTAAAATATTTTGATTCCCTTTTACCATCAAGATTTAACCAGTTTGCAATCCATGCTTTACGATTTGTTCGATAATAAACTCCTCTTGTACCAGAAGTATTTGTTTTAAATATATCTTGATTCCATTGTTGTTCTTTGGAATTAACTAATCTCAAATTTTGTTTTCTATTATCAAGAGTATTTCTGTTCATATGATCTACCGTTAAATCTTTAATTTGATTCCGAATATTATTTGGCAATTTATTTAATATTTTATTCAATACAAGTTTATGATATTGCCATGATTCACTATTAACATTATTTGAAACAACATAATTCTTTTCATTAATACACCATGTATATTTTTCAATTATATCAATATCATCAATATCACATAACATTATTTTATTGTTATTTACTTGAACTTCAATATATCTATTACTATCCAAATCAATCATATAACGATATTTATTTTTAATTAAATCTAATTCTTCATTTAACTTTAATCTATATTTTAATGCTTCGTGTAACGCTTTTGTATCATTACCATACATCGAAAAATAAAATTGTTTTTTTGTTCGTTTACCATCAATTTTACCTAATGCACCAATAGATACTTCATGATTTTTTCGTATATTATTTGTATATATTGAACCCATGATTTTACCATTAATATAGTCAGTTTCATTCATTAATATACTGTTATTGGAATCAGTTTTATCTTTGAATAATTTGTTTAATATATTAGTAAAGTATTCATTATACTCATCAGTTTTAAAATTATCATACGATTCCCATTTATCGCAAAGTTTATCGATTCTGTGAAATTCTATATCATTTTTGTCATTTAATAGCGTTAGTACCTCATTCCCTAAAATGCTATCACCATAAATGATAGACGGAGTGATATTTTTACCTTCCATAACTTTTCTGATGTCGCTATGAATCCATTTAGTAAATTCAGTTTTATTCTTATATTTTGGGTTTTTCTTGTCATCATCAATAAACTTGAAATAATTTTCGTTAATGACTGCCCGATTATTCTTAAACACATTCAAATAATCATATCTAGGGAACAATTCGCCTTCAATATGTTCTTTAAGTATGTCAATATTTTCTTCACCAATTAACTCATCTAACTGTTTGTTAAACATTAAATTGATTTTCTCTACAAAAGATTCATAGGGTTCATCCATTGCAGTTTTCACTAATACGGAGAAAATCATCTGGGTAAAGATACGGGCAGCATTAAGCATTTCTCTACCAGTGCTTGTTGTCGACGCAGCGACTTCCTTGCAATAGATTGGACTGACAGGACTTCCAGTCTGTCCATAAAGCGAATTTGCAGTTATTTTGTCCCATTACCATATAATTTCTAATATGGGGTAGACTATACCTTAAGCCAATTAAATTGACCCATTAACATCTAGTCGTTGAACATTACATTTTTACATGTTAGCTGCTGATTATCCAAATTATACAATTATTACACATTTCATAGTGTATATATAATTATCAGGATATTCCAGCAATTTGTTAATGTCGCAAATATATTATTTACTAATAGCGGATACTATTTTTAAGCTCAGTTTTAAAGCTAATTGAAGACCATCCAACACTTTTTTCTTGAATGGATCCTTTTCTTCTTCTGCTAAATTTCTCATCTCGCTTCTTTTATTTAACAATTCGGTTAAGATCTCTGGTAAAATTCCTAATTTACCATCTTTAGGCCATGCAAATTTACAAGTATTTATACTACCATCTTTATTTGTATAAGTCGCACTATTGTAATAATAGCCAGGAAGATTGTCGTATTCTGGATTCTTTACTAATAATTCTTGCGATAATCCTTTCATTCTCATACTATTTGGATAAAGACTGTTATAATCAAGAACAGTAATTGGTTCATAATGAACCCCAGTATCCGGATTGAAAACTGTAGCTCCCTCATAACCTTCATCTTCCTCTTCTTCATCTTCTTCCATTTTCTTTTGTGGAAATTTTGGCACTTCACCTTCTTTTGGTTTATAAGGCTTCTTGATGACAGGCATCAAATGATTTCGTTCTCTGCATTTCTTTGCAACAAGACTGAAGATCTTAATACCTTGACCTCTTAAGAAAATATAAGATAGTGGTACATGACAGACATTTGCCATACCAATATTATTGGTCAATACTTGTAATTTGTTCATTAATTTATTACAAAGAATACAGTCAACTAAACAATATTTGGCAACAATTGCACGATCAGCAGATGACCCTTTTTGTAATCTGAAAATGTCATGTGGTCCAACATCATCTTTAGCTTGACACCATGAAACTTTATATTTAGTTAGTTCTAAAGCTTCGCCATCTAAAATTCCTTCAATAGTTAATGTATCTTTTGTAACTTTAATAACCTTAAACTTAAATTCATTTTTATAAGAGTTGTCCGACAACCCATCATTATAATTAATTTTAATATATCGACCTATTTCAAGACCGTATGTGCTTTTGGTGAATATAGTTGTCAGACCATCTTTCATTTCGACTTTGACAACAGCTTCTTTAATGAATTCTGCTGCAACATTATCTAGTTTATATGAACCTAACTTGTAATCTTTCTGGACGACTTTTAAAAGATCTACTTGAATTCTTCCTTGCATAGCATAAAATTTTAACTTATTTTGTCCCATTGCAGCAGAAGATAGATCTTTTTTAATATATGGCGTTTCTTCATTATTTAATCTATTAAATTTAATAAAACTTTTTTCACAACCGAATTTCTTAGCTCTCTTGTGCATATACCAATAATCGAAACCAAAGATATTATAACCAGTAACAACATCAGGATTCATTCTATTCATCATCTTTGTCCATGCCAATAATACAGCTACTTCGTTTTCATAAGACTCGACATCTGCTCCTTCTATTTTATCACAACTACCTAAAGTAATGATATGTTTGTAGAAACATTCATCTTCACCATATCTACTAAAAGTAGTACCGATCTGGATGATTTTGTCACCATCTCGCTGTGGTTGTGGGAATGATCCATCCTCACTCATACATTCAATATCAAAAGCTGCGATAATTAGTGGTACAATCGATGTATCTTTCACCGGATCAAGATTTTTCCAGTTTGTATGAATACATATATCATTGTTTGACGGAGATTTATCTTTTGGGAAACAATTATATTTACCTCCTTTAATTGATACCCATCCAACAGCTTGCAAATCACGAATATGCATAAATCGTAAGTTCGGCTCGATGTTAGATTCATATAATTCATATTTAATTGGTTTCATACCCAATGAATGAATCAAAAGTCTACGGTTAAAAATTCTTTCGTAAGCTCTAAAACCTTCATAACTATGAAAAACAAGTCTGACAAATTGAAATAATTTGTAATTTGTAAATTCTTTGAAAACACATCTATCAATTAAATCCCATTCTTTTAAAGAATTTAAAATATCCGCATTTTTTGGATTTTTCTCTACTTCCTTTTTAACATAATCAAGTAAAACTTGTACTTTTTGTTTCTTCCAATCTTTCGGAATTTTAACATAAAAATAAGGAGTATAGTCTTCAACTTTAACAAAAATTTTCTTATGATCGTTTGTTGTACCATATAATCTTATAACGTATTTTTTCAAAGTTGCTTCATCCAAATCAAATTCTTCATGATAATAATCCCAATCACTTATTTGAAAAAGTAAATCTTTTGAATTATTTAATACATTTTTTTTCATATAATTATAATATTATTGTTTATAGTCTTAATACAATATATAATTTTCTTTATATTATTAGAATATCAATTTTTCCACTATTATTATTATGTTTTTATGCGAATAAACAATGACTTTTTTAAATGGTATAAATATATAAAATGGATAAGTTTGATAAATACCATAGCTTCCAATTGACATATCCAGTCATCGGAAATAAAATATACCGATCAAAGTCGAAAGAAAAAGCTATTAATAAATGTTATCAAGAATATAAATTGTTACAATATAATCTTCAAGAAAACATTTTTGGAGTAACGGATCTAGATAAAAAAATTGAATATCATTTTGAAATTAATCAAAAAATAACTTAAACAATTAATATTAATATAAATATTATTTATAATGGAACAAAATATTAATAATTCTAAGGTAAAAAATATTAAGATGATATTAAGATTATTTCCATATTTAGAAAATAAAGAATTGGGTGAGAAATTATTGATTGATGATGATTCAGTTCATTATATATCTGTTAGAGAATATGCCGAAAAAATATCAAAAATTATTAAAACTCATATGGAAGAATTAGGTATTGACCAAGATGAAATTATTGTAACCGATGTCACTGCTGGAGTTGGCGGGGATACAATATCTTTTGCAAAAAGTTTTAATTACGTTCATGCAATAGAAATAGATAATACACGGGTAGAATATCTCAAAAATAATATTGCTGTCTATAATTGTAATAATGTAACTGTATATAATAATAATTGTTTGAATATTGTGCCTTTAATAGAAAATCATAATGTTATATTCATAGATCCGCCGTGGGGCGGCGTTGACTATAAGAAATATACAGATCTGAGACTATCTATTGACACAGAACCAATTGAAAATATATGTTTAAAATGGATGGATCCTTTATTTTTGAAAACAATTCCAAAAATTATTGTCTTCAAATTGCCAAAAAATTATGATATTGCTCATTTTTATAAGACGATGAAGGATAAAAGACTTTATTATTATGATCTTAAAAAAATGATTATTCTTGTTATTGTAATCTAAAATTTTTGACAGTCTATATATGAGTTGCTATCGAAGACGACCGTTTCATTAATTGTTTTAATGATTTCAAACTTTTCCTTAATCTGTTTTTTTGTTTTATCAATGATTTCTTCTAACCCTACATTTTTTAAATCAACCAAATAATTTCTTAATGTAATAAAAACTTGATTATCTTCATATTTTTTAAGATTAAAACTAAGTGGTACATATAGATTATTAATAGAAATATTATTTTGATTCGCAATTTTATTGAGCTTGTCTAATATATGAATATTTTGTTCGGTGTAATTACTACAATTCACTACTATATGAGTCTCGTGATAACATTCTTCACGATCTTTTAATTTATCCAAATCAATTGTACTTCTTACTGCTTCTATTTTTTCACGAATAACACAATAATCACTTTCTATTAACAATTGTGTAATTCTTTTTAATTCATCAAAAGCATGATGTAAATATCCAACAAAATACTTTGCTGTTTGATATAAAATTACTGGCTCGTAATTTTTAAATATTAGTTTATCTGTATTTCCTCTTACTCTCAAATGTTCAAAATGATCTGTTGATAGATATTCTTCATTGTATAAAATGAGGACTTGTATTGGCTTTAATTTATTAAGTTGGCAAAATTCAATGAAATCGCGCGATTCATCTTGATTTGTCAATGCTATGGTATTATGCAATTCAAATGTTCCTCTTAAATCGTTCAGGGTTGTGTCCATTTAAGACAAATAATTCAATTGAAATTAAATAATGTAAGGTGTTTTATTTTCAATTTTTTGATGTTATGAAAAATTGAAAAATTAGTTAAATTAGATAGTTATATTCTAAAAATAAATTATAATGGAAGAGGAATTAGAAGAATATCTAGAACAATTAAAAAATTTGACACATGCACTTAAAAATATAGACAGTAATGGTTTAAAAAAATACATAGCTGAATTAGATCGTGTTAAAGTTGAATTAGAACAATCTATGAACATCAAAGACACTAAAAAGATTATCGATGAATTAAATTTTAATCAATTTGGTACAACAAATAAGTTTCTCAAAGATTTAGTTGAGCAAGTTCAACACACATTGAAGATAGATGTTAATCATTTGTATACTGAAAAACAATATCCTCCGTGTGCAAGTTTTAGGGTTGAATACACAATTTTAGATGATGTTAAAATTATTTACATTTATGATTTAACAACATGTACAGACCATACAAATGAAATTGAGACTCATTTATATGTCAATCAATTAACAGATTTATGTATTGATGAGCATGAACATAATGACGAGTGTCAAAAAGAGTTTAATGAATTCCGTAACTTGCTAAAGAAGAAGGTTAAAACTAAAAAGAAAATAGATGATACATTCAATCTAGTATTTAAAATTAAAGATTATATGATGGAATTGTATAATGATAATCATTTCAACGATTTAATTAAAAAAGAATACGAATAGTTTATAGATGAGTATTAATAACATCAACTAATTCATTTTCATTGAATGACGTAAATTGTAATAATTTTTTGTTATTGTTATAATATTTTTTTTTACAATCATATAAAACATTATTATTAATATTATTACTAAGTGAACCTGATGCTGTTTGCTTATGCCATTGATGGACACCAAGGATTTGTTCTTGTACATTTATAAATGTAATATTATACGAGTTAATATCAAAAACCAATTGTACATCATCATATTCGATACCAAGTGCATAATCAATATCGAAACCTTTAATTGTGTCAAAAGTTTTTTTGGTACATGCTGTAAGAAAATGGAAATATGAATTTCTATGTATATGATGTTGATACCAAATACCATAATATCGACTTCCACATAATTCACTTATTTCTTGTATTTTATGATAGTTAAATGGTAAAATGTTGTGTAATTTGTAATTGTTTTCCATATTTGCAATTGTTAGGACATTAAATACATAATATTTATTATCTATAATATTATTTGCTACATAATCTATCACATCACCTAAATGACAAACTTCTGCATTTTGTATAATAATCTTATCGCCTTTAATAAATTGGAATCCAATATTATAATTAATACATGGATTGATCCAATATTTGTTTTTGATGTTAATTAATTCAATATGCATATCAAAAGTTTTTAAATTATCTAATAAAACGGGGTCAAATGTCGAGTCATCGACAATAATAATTTGTACATTTTTATGTTTACTTTCTTTAATAGTTTTTAATGTAAAGTAAGTTTGGACCGACCTATTGCATGCAGTCATAACTATTGAGATAGTATTTGTATCTATTATTTTCTTATTTATTATATTTCTAGAATAATAAGTTGTATCATTTTTATTTAAAAGCATATCTTTTATTTTGTATAATGTTTTATAATTTGTCAATAGATGTGATTTCATATAATTATATTATAACTTGAATATTTTTAATTATAATCAACAATCGCGCATAATGCTGCGGATAATTATAATTTATCATTTTATATTAATTTATTATATGATCTATAATAAAAAAATATTAATATTTGGAGGTTCTGGATCTCTTGGAAATGCTTTGATACAAAGATATTTAAATGACAATATTATTGTTAATTACTCCCGCGATGAAGCCAAACATTGGAAAATGGGTTTAGAATATAAATCTGATAAATTAAGATTTATAATTGGGGATGTAAGAGATTATAATCGAGTTGAAAATTCAATTATTAGAGAACAACCTAATATCATTATTATAGCAGCTGCATTAAAACATATTGATAGATGCGAATATGCAGTTAGTGAAACATTTGCTACTAATTTTATGGGACCAATGAATATTTTAAATGCAGTTGAAAAAAATGTGGATCGTTTAATATCATTAGAATGTGTTGTTTTTGTTAATACAGATAAAGCTACTAGTGCAGTTAATACATATGGTATGTGCAAAGCTCTTGCTGAAAAAGCAATGATTGAAAAATCATTATACATCAAAAATATAAAATTTATGAATGTAAGATATGGTAATATTTTAAATAGTAGAGGGTCTCTTATACCAATATTAAATGAACAAGGAAATGATCCAGATGTCAAAAATTTTACATTAACACATGAGAAAATGACCAGGTTTGTCATGACATTAGAACAGTCAGTAGATCTAATTGAACATGCTGTATTGCATGGTGAATCAGGAGATGTTGTTATACCAAAAATTATTTCAATGAAAGTTAAAGATTTAATGGAAATTTTTTCAGAAAAATATAATAAACCAATTGTTTTGGGAAAATTAAGAGCTGGAGAAAAAATGTTAGAATCATTAATTAATGAGACTCAAGCTATGAGTATGGTTAAAGGTGAAGATTATTATTATATTAAACCACCATATAAAAATATTTGTATCATTGAACAAGCACAAGATTATAATAGTGCGATGAATCCATTATCAAAGGAAGGATTAAAAAAATATCTAACAAATTTAAATTTATTATAAATATATAATATGAATGATATATTAACGAATATAAATGCTATTTTAGAAAGAAAAAAACAAATAAATACAACAATTGAAATTGAAAAACAATGGCCAATTAATATTGATTTGTATTATACCTCCCAACAATCAATGTATGGTGGTTTATCAGATGGTATCATACAACAAATCTGTTATAAGAATTTTTTAGATGGGTATTTTTCAGGGCAGCATTCTAAATATGGTATTATAAGATTTATAGTCTCTAAATCTAATAGTACTAAGGTATTAAATAATTGTAATTATTATAATAAAGGTACATATACAGCTGTATACGTCATTAAAAATGCAATAGATACCCCATATATGCCTGAAAAAAATAATTATTTGATTATTAGAATTACAGAAGAAGATAGTTTTAAACCAGTAAAATATGCTAATGATAAAAAAAAATTTAATAAATATATTCCAAAATATTATTTTTATGGAAAATTAAATAGAACAGGACTCGTAAAACAGTATTATTATGCAATTGTACATAAATATAATGATATGGAAACATTGCTATTACAACCAATTGATCACAGGAAATTATTCTTTAAAAATTTATTGATAATGTTATCTTATTTTGAATCTGAAAAATATATTGTAAATGATTTTAAATTTCATAATATAGCATATGATGATAATTTTGTTCCAATAATAATAGATTATGAAGATGTAACAATCAGTCCTTATAGTGAATATAATAAATCACCACAAACATATCAATGTAATAAAAGATACAAAAATTATGAGGGATCGAAAATGATGTCAAGTGGACTTGTTGGAATTATTATTAAATTATTTTTCACATCAATTGATCCATATGCGCCTCCATTATTTACAAAAGATAGATGTCATGATGTTACTAACATGACAGATATTTTTAAAAATATTCACGTGATAATGAAACCGCAACCGGATGTTACAGATAAAGATTTTATAAATTTCCTTAAAAATTCTATAATAAATGTTAATTACGATGGGTTATTAGCCGATGTTAATAAAAAAGTACCAAATATGAATGAATTATTAATGAATTTTAATTTATTATAAAATATTATTTATACCAAACAATTTTATTGATTATAGGTGTATAACTCTGGATTATTTTAATCACTTTTTCGGATACATTGTTATCGTCATAATCCAACGATTGTATTTTACTATTCTTTTTAAAAGTATTAATTGCTATATTTATAGAATTAATAACATATTCTGATCTAATATTCCCGAGAACAATATTACCTTTATCTAGTGCTTCGGGTCTTTCAGTTGATGTTCTAAAACTAACTGCAGGAAAATTTAGTATTGAAGCTTCTTCGCTTAATGACCCGCTATCTGATAAAACACACAATGCATTTAATTGTAATTTACAATAATCAAAAAATCCAAATGGTTCAACGCTTTTAATTAATGGATTTAAATTAATATTATCCTTTAGTAGTTTATTTCGTGTTCTTGGATGTGTTGAGAATATGACTGGTAATTTATATTTATTGCAAACCGCATCTAATGACTTGAGTAATTCCTGAAAATTACATTCAATATCAATATTTTCTTCCCGATGACAACTTAATAAAATATATTCATTTTTATTAATCTGCAGTTTATCCAAAATATCGCTTTTTTGAATATATTCATGATAATAATCTAATACTTCTTTTAAAGGAGTACCTGTGACAAAAATTCTATCCCCAAATAATCCTTCGTTTAATAAATATTTTCGACTATGTTCGGTATAAGGTAAATTAATATCAGCGATATGATCTACTATTTTTCTATTAATTTCCTCTGGTACATTTAAATCGAAACATCGATTTCCAGCTTCCATGTGAAATATTGGTATTTTTAGTCTTTTTGCTGATATTGCAGACAATGAACTATTTGTATCGCCGAGAATCAATAAACAATCGGGTGTTAATTTTAGCATTAAATCATAAGATTTACTAATAATATTTCCCATTGTTTCGCCTAAATTATTTCCAACAACATTCAAATAATAATCAGGCTTTCTAATTTTCATTTCGTCAAAAAATATATCATTTAATTGTTTATCCCAATTTTGTCCAGTATGTACAAGAATATGTTCAAAATATTTATCTGCTTCTCTGATTATACATGATAAACGAATTATTTCTGGACGGGTACCAATAATTGTAACAAGTCTCATATACAATTATATATATTATAAATAAATTAGCTTAATCGCATTAATTATGTTTTCGTGTATAGAATAAGATATATGCATTTTTGGTAATCAATTCCTTTTCAAGATCACTGTTTGGAATGTGCACAACATCGTCATCATCAAATTCATACCATTTGTTATTAATACCATTTTTACAATAAGCTACATAATGACCATAATTTAACATACCGCGTTGTTCACTAATAGCGCAAAGATCATACTTTGTTTGATTAACATTATGAAGATCAGAAAGATATCCATTCAAATCCAAGTTTTGAATAGGAAAAACAACTGTTGAATTATTTTTATGATTAGTTTTCAAACTATTATTATTATATCGTTTTAATTGAACAACAAGAATATTTGGAGGTTCCCAAATATATACTTTTTTAACTGCATCAACTTTTTTCTGACATTCTTCGCAGAAATATTGATTTGACCCATTTAACTCTTCTTCTTTTACAAATGAATTAATAAGATCTTCTAATTTAAGATCATCCTTATCTTCTGTAACTGGAAGTTGTAGAATGGTAAATGCTTCAAAGGACCCGCTGACTTTATTGCAATTCTTACAAGTAATTTTAGATAAGAACATTCCGGTAAAAAGATCTGTAATAATAGAATGTGCATTCTTGATATATTTTTTCCAATAGACATATGCATTACTGATTATCACAGAATCCATATTATTTTTTTCGAATGATTTAAATTCTTCAAGACATTTTTCTTTTTCTTCTACTGGTGTCAATGGATTGTTTAATATAGCGAAACATTCTTGTTTGTAAGTTAAATAATTTGTTACATTATCTGGAACATTACGAAACATAACCTTAACTTCTGCTTTTGTCTCCTCATGTACACGATCTAATATTAGATTTAGTAATTCTTGACTATCTTGTTGTTGATAACCTCTAAATGTTGAACAAATATCACCAATTGTTTGTTTAAAACTTTTTGGTGTAACTTTTGCATTTTGTTTCCACATTGTTTTAAATAATTCATATAATCTATTAATAACACTTTCTTCGCATGTATTATCAACATCTTTTTGTTGAATGACAATATTATCATTTTCTCCTAAATGTTCTTTCTTTCTTTTTTCTATTGCTAATTTATCAGTTACATTAGATTGAAGACGGGTATAATATTTTTCATCAAATATCCATGATCTAAAAATGTCAAGCGATGCAAGACATTGTAAGATTGAATTCATGTAACATGTGTTGCCTTGATTATTTAAACCAGACAATCCACGTACCGTATTTTTTTTACGCTCGTCATTCACTTTTTCATCGTCTGAATCATCACTTTTGGACAAATCGAAATTATACATTGCAATGTAAAGATATAATGCCATTTCTTTAAAGGTGTTTTAATTATACATTATTTTTCAACTTTTTTTCAACAGTTTTATTTTCACTGGTTTTTATATATATAATTATGCCAAAAAATAAACCCAACCCTCAACAGATAGATATAAACGAAACTATTACAGTTAATATTAAAAATGAACCTATTGTTACTGAATTCTTAAAACTAATAGATCAAATTAAAATTCAAATGGATATTGCCCCATCGACAAAAGATTTTGTAACTAATAGTTTTAGGCTTAAACAAATTATAAATGCATTAAAAATTATTAAAACATTCCCAAAGGAAATTAAATCAGGTGAAGATCTTGGAGATTTTGAGGGAATTGGTAAAGGAACAATATCTCGTATTAATGAAATTATTGAAACAGGGAAATTAAGTGAAATAAAAGTTTCCAAGACAAATGAAAAATATTCTAAATATGTCGAAGAACTCCAAAAAATTCATGGTATTGGTCAGGTTACTGCTTATAATTTAGTTGTCAAACAAGGTATCAAAACTATTGAAGATTTAAAGAAAGCTTACAATGACGGTACAATTGAATTAAATGATGTCATTGTTACCGGATTAAAATATCACGGAGTTTATCAAGAAAAAATTCCAAGAGATGAGGTGACTGAAATAAATAAATATTTAGAAAAAATGGCTAAGAAAGTAGATAAACAATTAACTATTACTATATGTGGTTCATATAGAAGACAAAGACCTACATCAAATGATGTGGATGTCTTATTAACTCATCCTAAAATTAAAACAAAATTACAACTTACAACTCAAGATAATAATTATCTCAGAAAATTTGTTGAAGTATTGAAAAAGAATAAATTTATCCTAGATGATTTAACAGATAAAGATTATGAGATGAAATATATGGGATATTGTCAATATAATAAGAATCCAGTGAGAAGAATTGATATCAGATACATACCTTATGATTCATTCGCGGCAGCTATGCTCTATTTCAGTGGTCCCGCTGGATTTAATGTGAAGATGAGATCATTGGCTGAATCATTAAATTACTTACTTAATGAATATGGAATTTACAAACTCATTGGAGATAAAAAAAAACGCATTAAAACGACATCTGAAAAAGATATTTTTGATATATTAGGTATGGAATATCTTACACCTGAAAAGAGAAATTAATTAGTTTGCAATAGATGTCTTTTCGCCATCATATGTAATAGTTTATAGTCATACGTCTAAATAAAAATTGATTTGTGTTTATTATTGCAATATAAATTTATAATACAAGTTTATATTTATGCGTCGACAACATCAAACAAATAGAAAGAATCCTTTCGATGTTGATTATGTTAATATGACACCGATATACATAGATGAAAATGGAATTGAACATTCATTGAACAAAAACAGAAATTGGGAATTACTTGAAGATCCTAATATCCAACAAATTAAATATCATAGAGATGTTCAGACTGATATTCATTCAATTGCTATAACAAATAAGCATAATCATGGTGGAGGTGTACCTAGATATGATTACAAAAGACCAAAAAATTATGTTAGTGTTAATGGTCAAAAACAGAATAATCAATTTAATATTTATGACGAAAAAGAACACATCAGATTACCATTCAATAAAGATGAATATCCTATTAATAGAGAATCACATCAAAATCATGGTTCAGGATGTATGTGTTGTTATAGGAGTGGTGGACGAATTTATGAATTAAAAGGTACTGGTGACAAAGCGAAAAAGAAAAATAAAGGTATGAAAAGAGAAAGAATGAGAGATACAAATTATGGTAGAGATTTCTTATAATATAAAAAGTTGAAAGTTTAACTCTTTACTAATCCTATTTATCAATCCAAAAAATAGCTCTTTTAATAGAAGAAACTTGCTTTAATTTGCAAATGTCGGAAGAAACTTGCTTCAATTTGCAAATGTCGGAAGAAACTAACTTTTACGGTTCTAATTACGTTAATGACAAGGAATTTGTCAGACGTATTGTTTGGTTGTCCAAGAAGTTTTCCAATTACAAGCTTAAGTTCAGCTACTTTTATCACAGTGAGAGTGATGTGAAGACAGAGCTGGACAGACTCAACATTCCATATAAAATCGAACACGGTCGTTATTACGATTCATATGCAGAGGACATATGGGACTACATGCTTTTCCTCAATATGGACGCCAAACCACCGAGTCATGCACTGGCATTGAAAGAGGCACAAACACTCACATTTAAACATTATTTGAGTGAAAAGAAAATTCCTAATGTGAACATTGCAACTGATGCACCTGTTTCCTGTTTCATTCTTTGGACCATCCTGACCCATCATTCCAACATTTGGATGACAACTGAACCTGAAAAGCTCTTGCGTGATATTTATGATAATGTTTTTCAGCACAAGGAACCAACACAAATTACCTTGCATGTTTATGCAACCGATAATTATCGTAGTAATGATCCATATCAAGTTCTTGAAGTTTTGGTTTAAATTTTTTTATTAGTAATTATAACAAAAAACTATTTAATAAATATTAGACGGTTCCAGGAGGACTTGAACCTCCAACCTATCGGTTACAGCCGATTGCTCTGACCAGTTGAGCTATGGAACCATAAGATAAAAAATTATTTTATGGAAAGTAATAAAAGGTTTCGACCGGACTCGAACCAGCAACCTAAGGCTCTGCAGGCCTCCGCTCTACCATTGAGCTACAAAACCATAGAACAATATTTATTATTCTATGAAAATATACATAAATCCATTTGATTGAATAAAAATCTTAAGATCAACTTACAATCATTATAAATTGTCTTGTCTTTAAGTCTGTTTCTTTAAGTGCTAAAAATTGATATTTAAAAAGTAAATCATATAATGATTATTGAATATAGTAATAGATGAGCAATAAAGACGATAAAACAGAAAGAATTAATAATGACAAATTAGATTTATGGTTTGGAGATTTTGGTAAAGATTTGCCTCCTGATGTGCGTATGCAGGCATCATGTTTTAATTTTTTAAGTCTAATGTCGGAATTAGGTTATGGATCAAAAGCAGATTTTATTAAAGATAAAATGGAAGATTGTTTGAAAAATAATATTATTTCTAAGACAGCTAGTGAAGATTCTGTTTGGACAGAACATCAAATATTAATAGAAGATCAAAATCAGGTTACGCCGATTAATCCACATCGCAGATTAAGATATGATGATCCAACTCCTCAAACCCAATATTGGGAATTTGGATTTAAGAAGGTTAAATTACCAGAAGGTTGGAGATTAGAAAAAGGATGTGGTTGTGGTCGAAACATGGATCCATCTAATTTTTCAATTATCAATGCAAATAACAAAACAGTAAAAACTTTATCATACTTTGATATGTCAGAAAGAAAGGACTATTATGGTGGATTAATGAATAGTATGGCTTTATTAGATCCAAAAGATGAAGATAATGAAAAAGTATTATAGCGCTAACATTTTATTAGCATAATCGATATCTTGATTTATTGCAATAATTAATGCATCTAAACTATCAAATTTCATCATTTCTCTTATCTTTCCTATAATGATAATAGTTAAATTTTCACCATAAAAGTCTTCATCATACTTTTTCAATATATGGACCTCATAAGATCTATGATTATTACCATATTGTGGATTTGAACCAATACTCATAACCATTTTCTCTTTTGGTTCATCATTCAAAATAGCATAACCATAATAAACCCCATCATCTAATTCAGGAATTTCAATATCTAAATTAGCTGTAGGAAATCCTAATTCTTTAGATCCTCTTTTATATCCATGAATAACAGTACCATTAGTTAAATAAGGAAATGACATAGTATATTAACTATATAATAATTTTATGTCTTAATATATTATTGGATTCAACTTTCTTAAAAAATTGATTTACATTCTCTAAAGATCTTTTATAATACCTATCAATCATTCTCATGTCATCTGATCTCATTGAATTGTTCTCCAAATTATCAATTCATGATACTCGTCAAAACAAACAGGAAGATGAAATGAATATTTTGACAAAAATGATGACAAATTTACAGATTTCTGAACCAGACCAGATTGACGATTTAATAAATGAAATGGAACAATTAACCATTACAGATAAAGAAGTTATTATTGAATTTAAAAATAATCAAATCGTTACTTTTAGATATACCTATTTTAATTGTGGTGATAAATTATTAGATTCTATGCCAAAATGGTGTGAGGGATATTAATAGAT
>Ga0138256_10002012_pt1 | contig 21860 bp, 21 predicted proteins | sample KNB2016incub_MG_FD_105486 | JGI IMG/M metagenome (GOLD analysis project Ga0138256, IMG submission 105486) | Active sludge microbial communities from wastewater in Klosterneuburg, Austria - KNB2014incub_MG | ecosystem: Engineered > WWTP > Activated sludge > Unclassified | place: Austria... | reverse complement strand
CTGTGTACGATGTGTTGATGCACCTGAGCGTGGGGCTGCCGAGGGTTGTGGTGTAGGGCGGGGGATGAGGGGGCGGCGAGCGGATCGCCGACTACTGCGACTCATGCGCGCCCTCCTGCTCTCGCACCAATCGCACCGCGCGCGCACCGACCGCGGGAGAACATCGGGTGTCCCGTGCCATGACTCCATCTTCCCACGAAGTGGAGCCTCCGGGAATCTCGGGGCGGGTCCGGGCGGTTCATGCTGATTCCCTAGCGCGTCGCAAGACGCCGCGATACGGTCAGTATGTCACCGGCCAACGATCCACCGTGAGCCGTCACCCGAGGTATTCCAAATGCGCGTCGCTCGCGTCCTGCTCCTCCCCACTCTCTGCACCGCCGTCTGGTCATGCTCGGCGTCCTCCTCCTCCTCCACCAGGGCCGAGCCGGCGGCCGGTGTCGCGAGCAGCGTCCCGCGCAGACCGTCCCCCGATGCACCGCCGGCACTGAACGTCATCACCGAGGCCGATCTCAAGCGCGACCTCTATGCGCTGGCTGGCGACGAGTTCCGCGGTCGCGAGGGCGGGACTCTCGACGAGCTGCGGGCGTCGGGGTGGTTGGCCGATCGCATGCGCGAGGCGGGGCTCGAACCAGCAGGCGAAGATGGCACGTTCTTCCAGTGGATTGCGATGCGGCGGCTCCGGCAATCCGATGAGGCCCGCATCACGATCGGGAACACCGCAGTCCGGCTGTTCGAAGATGCGGCGACCATCGCACCGACCGACCTGTCGGTGGACGCGCCGCTGGTCTTCGTCGAGGCCGGCGCGAGCGTCGACCCGTCGGCGGTGCGCGGCAAGGCAGTCGCGACGGCGCTCGTCGCCAGCGCGGCCAACCTTCCGCCCGTGCCAGCCGGCGCCCGCGCTCGGCCATTCAGCGGCGCATTCGCCGTTCGTCAGGCGGCGGCCAAGTTCCTGGAGATGGGGGCCGTCGCGGTCATCGTCGCCTCCGATTCCGCCGCCGACGCCAACTTCGCCCGTGCCTTCGACGGCATGGTGCGCGGGCGCTACGGCGTCGATACGGCCGGCGCGACGGCCTACTGGCCCGATGCCAGGGGAGGGGCGCGCCGACCGCAGTCGCCACCGGTCATTTGGGTGCGCAGCCACCTGGCCTCACTGCTGCGTGCGCCGGGCCAGCAGCTCAAGGCGCAGCTCACGACCGAGAACTTCCTGTATCCGTCGGTCAACGTGGTCGGGCGCGTTCGCGGTACCGACGCGCGGCTGCGCGACGAATACCTGCTGTACAGCACGCACCAGGATCACGACGGCGTGCGCACTGCGATCGACGGCGACTCGATCTGGAACGGCGCCGACGACAACGGCACAGGGAGCGTCGCCAACCTCGCGATTGCCCGCGCGTTCGTGCGCCAACCGGCGCGGCGCTCGGTCCTCTTCGTCTGGCACGGCTCCGAGGAGCGTGGACTGATCGGCTCTCGCTACCACGTCATGCACCCCATGGTGCCCAAGAACCAGATCGTCGCCGTCCTCAACGGCGAGATGATCGGTCGCAACGATCCGGACACCATGACCATCCTGGGCTCCGAACCGCCGCACCGAAACTCCGCCGTCCTGGTGGAGATGGCCAAGCGCGCGAACAATCAGGTGGCGCAGTTCAAGCTCGACACGCTCTGGGACAAGCCGACGCACCCCCAGGGGTGGTACTTCCGCAGCGATCACCTCCCGTATGCGCGGGCGGGGATTCCGGCGATCGCGTTCACGAGCAACCTGCACGCCGACTATCACACGCCGCTCGACGACCCAACGCGCATCGACTACACGAAGCTCACGCGGGTGACGAAGTGGATGTACGCCACCGGTTGGCTCGTGGCGAATGCGGACCAGCGACCACCGGTGGATGCGGGATTCAAGCTCGAGCGGTGAGGCAGGGACGGCGACCATTCCCTCCGCCGGATCTCGAGGCGAAGATCGAGACGGAAGGTCTCGCGCGAACGAGCGTGGGGGGCCGTCAGCTCGGCCGGGGGCAGGGGATGGTCGAGGCGGCGGCGATCGCGTCCCGGAACGCCGACATCGTCGCGTATCGCTCGGTCGGCGTGCGCGACATGGCCTTGAGGATCACCGCATCGAGCGCCGGCGTCACCGCCGCCCGGACGGGATGAATCGGACGCGGATCCGTGTGCTGCGCGCGCACCATGATCGCCATGCGGTTCGGACCGGTGAACGCCGGCGTGCCGGCCAGCATTTCGTACAGTACGGAGCCCAGCGCGTACACGTCCACGCGCTCGTCCAGGTCCTTGATGCCCGCCGCTTGTTCGGGCGCCATGTACGCCGGCGTCCCCACCGACATTCCCGTATTCGTCAATGCGTGCGCATTCGACTGGATCGCGCGCGCGATGCCGAAGTCGGCAACGAACGCGTGCCCGTTGGAAAGCAGGATGTTGTCCGGCTTGATGTCCCGATGCATCACGCCGCGACGGTGCGCGTATCCCAGCGCATCTGCAACCTGGTGCGCGATGGACAATGCTTCATCAAGCGGCCGTGCGCCGTCGCGGACCAGGCGTTGCCGCAATGACTCCCCGTCGATGAACGGCATCACCAGCCAGAAGTGACCCTCAGCTTCGCCCGAATCGAGTGCACCCACGATGTTGGGATGGTCGAGCGTCGCCACCACTTGCACCTCGCGGGCGAAGCGCTCAGCGCCAACGGTTCGACTGAGATCCGGGCGCAACACCTTGATCGCGACCTGTCGATCGACACGCAGGTCGATTGCCAGGTAGACCGTGGCCATTCCACCGGCACCAAGTGGCCGGATCATGGCGTAGCGACCTGCCAAGGCGGATTCCAGGACGCGCACACCGACATCGGCATCGTCACGGAGCAGTGAGGAGAACACCGCACTGGCCGACTGATCGAGCAGTGGGAGGTCTGCCATGCGCGCCGCATACCGCAGCAACGCGTTCAGTTCGAGCCGCAACGCCGGGTTGGTCTCCGTCATGCGAAGCACAAAGGCGTCGCGATCCTCGGGTGCAAGCTCCAGCGCGGCGTCGAGCACGGGCTCGAGCAGCGGGAAGTGCGACGCGGCGAGCCAGTCGGTCATGCGTCCAACGCGCGTCGCAGCAGCAGCCGGGCCTTGTCCCAATCACGACGAACGGTGCGAGACGTGATGCCCAGTACCGACGCGATCTCGTCCTCGGACATCCCGCCGAAGAAGCGGAACTCCACGACGCGCACGAGTCGCGGCGCCACCTCCGCAAGGCGACCGAGTGCGGCATCGAGTTGCAACAGCGAGTCTGCCTGCTCGGCCACGACCACAGTGTCTTCCTCGAGCGTAACGCGGGTCTGCACACCGCCGCGCTTCTCGGCCACCCGGGCACGCGCGCGATCGGTCAGGATCTGTCGCATCACCATCGAGGCCAGCGCAAAGAAGTGGGTCCGGTCCCTGCAGACCGTGCTGGCGTCTCTCCCCAGCTTGAGATACGCCTCATGTACCAACGCTGTGCTGTTGAGCGTGTCCTCGCTGCCGTGGGAAAGCAGGTGACGGTGTGCAATGGTGCGCAACTCGCGATAGACAATCGGGACCAGCTTGTCCAGGGACGCCCGGTCGTGGGGGGCCACGAACGCGAAGGCGTCGTGCAATGCCGGCGAGAACACGCTGCCACCGTCGGTATCGGCCATGAGGTCCTGGTGGGTGGGGCGGCACGGGCACTCCTTCGCCCATAAGTACGCTCTGGGCCAAGCCCGTGTAAACACCGGGGCCGCAGAGTCCCCGTCGCCCGGACGCCCGCGAACGGGGGGCCTCGCCCCCTGCGTGGGCTCGATGCATAATTCCCGCACCCCGATCGAAGTACCCAACCCGTAGACGCCTTGGCACGCGTTCCGGTGACGCAGGTTTCTTGAGGACTGCATGCGAACGGAACGCGGTGTAATCGCTCGGCTGGCCGACGCGCTGTCCGACCGCTACCGCGTCGAGCGCGAGCTCGGCGCGGGCGGCATGGCCACCGTGTATCTCGCGCGCGACCTCAAGCACGACCGCGAGGTGGCCATCAAGGTCTTGCACCCGGAGCTGGGTGCGACGCTTGGCAGCGAGCGATTCCTTTCGGAAATCAAGACCACCGCGCGGCTGCAGCATCCGCATATTCTCCCCCTGCTCGACTCGGGCGAAGTGGGCGGACTGCTTTATTACGTGATGCCCGTGGTGACCGGCGAGACGCTGCGTCGGCGGCTCGAGCACGAGAAGCAACTCGCCATTCCGGAGGCCGTGCGCATCGCGCGGGAGGTCGCGAGTGCGCTCGACTATGCGCACCGGCAGGGGGTCATACACCGGGATATCAAGCCCGAGAACATCCTGCTCCACGACGGTCAGGCGCTCGTGGCGGATTTCGGCATTGCGCTCGCGGTGCAGACGGCCGCCGGTCAACGATTGACGCAACCCGGGCTCTCCCGCGGTACGCCGCAGTACATGAGTCCCGAGCAGGCGATGGGAGAACCCACCATCGACGCGCGCGCCGACGTCTATGCGCTGGGCGCGGTCACCTACGAAATGCTTGCCGGCGAACCGCCGTTCACGGGGTTGAGCCTGCAGGCGATCATGGCGCGCGTCATGGCGGAGCGCCCCACATCGCTCAGTACTCTGCGCGAAACGGTGTCGCCAGCCCTCGATGAAGCGGTGCTGATCGCGCTAGCCAAGTTCCCGGCCGATCGCTTCGCGACGGCCGCATTGTTCTCCGAGGCGCTGGCACGCGCTGCCGATATTCAGACGCCGCGCAACGGCACGGCGGCTGCGCGGACGATTGCGCGGCCGACGGCAACGCAGCGTGCGCGGCGCGGCGCGCCTTGGGTGCTCGCTGCCGTCGGCATCGGAACCAGCGCCTGGCTCGTGGGGCAGCAGCCGCCACTCGTGCCCGCGCCCACCGTTCGCTTCAGCCTGAGCTTCGACGGGAACGCGGCGCTGGTTGAAGGGGTCTTTTCGCCGATCGCCCTCTCGCCCGATGGGTCGTTGATTGCCTTTGAAGGCCGGGACTCGGTTGGCTTGCAGCTCTTCGTACGCCCTCTCGATCGTGAGGCGGCCGAGCGAGTCCCCGGTACGGCGAATGGGAGGGCGCCCTTCTTTTCGCCCGATGGTCGATGGCTCGGATTCATTCAGGACGGCAAGCTGCGCAAGGTCGCGCTCGCGGGTGGAGCCGTGATCACGATTTGTGACGTCAGGGGGGGGCCATACGGAGCCTCGTGGGGGATCGGCGACGTGATCGTGTTCAGTGCGGCCGGGCAGCTGCGGCGCGTCAGCGCCGCCGGCGGCCAGTCCACACTCATCGCGATGTCCGACTCCGTGCGCGGCGAAGCATTCCGATTTCCGGAGCTGCTCCCGGACGCACGCACCGTCGTGTTTTCAGCCGTCAGCGATTCGGGTCCGAGCCTGAAGGCACTCACGCTCGACGACAACATCGTGACGCCGCTCAATCAGCGAGGAATGAGCCCGCACTTCGTGGACGGTGGATTCCTGGTGTACGTCGAACAGGACGGCACGTTGTTCTCGGTTCCCTTCGACGCGAAGCAACGGCGTATCATCGGGGCACCTGAGCCGATCGCCAGTAACGTGAAGCTCCTCCCCGACAACGTGGTGCTTGGTACCGGGCAAGCCGCCAAGCTCGGCGTGTCACGCACGGGAACGCTGGTATACCTGAGTGGATCGACCGGACGCTCGGAGCTCGTCGTGATGGATCGGAGTGGACGAACGACCACGCTGCCGGCGCCGCCGCGCGAGTACCACGCGCCGCGATTCTCGCCGGACGAAAGTCGCATCGCGGTGACGATTGTCGAATTGAGCCCCCGCGCACGGTCAGGCTCCATCGGTGATGCATGGGTGTGGAGCATGCGCGAGCGCAGCCTGCAGCGCATCACCTTTGATACGTCGACGATGTCTGCGCAATGGACTCCGGACGGACGGCGACTGATCTACGCTCGGACGGGGTCCGGCGGCGGTGTCTACACAATCCCGTCCAACGGCAGCGGCAAGCCGGCGCAGTTGTTCGCGCGGCCGGGCACCGTGTTCGAGTTGAGCCTGACGCGCGATGGTCGGCAGGTGGCGTTCCGCGAGAATGCCCCAGCCCCGAACGGTCAGGATATCTGGATCGCCTCGCCCGAAGTCCCATCTGTTGCGCGCGCGCTGGTTGCGACGCCGGACGCTGAACGGAATCCCGCCCTATCACCCGACGGCCGATGGCTTGCCTACGCGTCGAACGAAAGTGGGGAGATGGAAGTGTATGTGCGCGGTCTTGCTGACGGTGGTGAACACACGCGCGTCTCTCGGCGCGGTGGTGCCGAGCCGCGCTGGGTGCGCGACGGGAGCGAGTTGCTCTACCGCACCGCCGATTCTGTATTTGCCGTCGCGGTCACACCCGGCGCCACGTTCCGCGCCGGCGTACCGCGCGCACTCTTCGGTGGGCAGTTCCGCCAGAAGAACACCACCAATTGGGATGCGTCCGCGGATGGCCAGCGTTTCGTCATGGTTCGCCCGCCGGCGCTTCCGGTCGACGGGCCTCCAATGCACGTGATTCTGCACTGGTTCGATCAACGCCGCGCCACCCGCCGTTAGACTGGCGGGTGGCGCGGTGGCGCGGTGGCGCTCACACGGAGCTACCGGCTCAGCGTGAGGAACGTAATGGCGTTGCCGAACAGGTGAGGAATCGCGACCATGCGACGCGCGCTGTCGAACCCGAGGTCGGCCGCTCCCTGCGGCGCATACGTGGCCGACGGATCCGTCAGGGTGCAGAGCTGTTCTTCCTTCCGATCGTACCGCGCGCCGTTCTTCACGAACAAGGCTCTCGCCAGGTAGTCGACGTAGTTCGGTTCCCCGCTCGCGAGTCCGTGCGACGTGAACAGGAACGCGTTGCCGTCCCACTCGATCCCGTCCAGAATGGGAGTGCCCGACGTCGGATCGATGAAGGACGTGGAACCCAGCGCCTCAACGACACGAGTGTCGAGCCCGACACGGGAGAAGAGCCCACTCCCGCTCATGACGATGAGATCCCGCTTGTGGATGAGCACACCGTTCGGCCGAATCCCGACCGAGCCCGGTACAACGAACTGCGTGGCAGTACTGCCGTCTCCATCCAGCGGCACCTTGATGATGGTCTCGCCGAATCCGGGGCGCGTATCGAAGACGGACGCATACAGCGCGTTGGTTGCCTTGTCGATAGCGAGGTCGTTGAGCCCGCGATTGGGGTTGTTCATCAGGCTGAGATCCAGCGTGTACGTTCTCCGGACCGTCCCGGTCGCGATATCGATCATGACGATCGCATAGTTCGGCTGCGTCGCGTGCAGGAGGGGGTCGGCTACGAACAGCTTGCCATCGAGAATGCGCATCCCTGTCGGGTTGCCGAGTCCTGCCACCCAGTTCAGTTGAACCAGCGCACCGTCCTTGCTGATCTTGCTGATGAAGCCATCGGTCGCATTGGCCTGCGCCCCCTGATTGGAGACGTACCAGAATCCACTCTGCTGATCCCAGACGGCGCTCTCGGGACGCAGGAAGCCGACACCCTTGAGGGTAACAGCGCCCGGCCAGGCCGTGCATGAAGCGAGCGCCTCACCGGGGAGGCGAATCGACTTGAGCGCAACCACCTCAGGCACAGTGGGTACGTCGCCACACGCCGCTGCAAGAGCGAGTGACGCGACGACCGCGAGCGGTGCGGACACGCGACGCAAAGGGTGAACGATGGTGCGGGTCATACTATCTCCAGGTCTCAGGGCGGGTGGTCTCGGGCGTTTCGCCGACCGCTTGCGGCTTGGGCGAAGGCACCGGACCTGCTGAGGGTCGTGCTCCGGCGATGAAAGCCGTGCCGGACAGTCCCTATCCTGAAGAACGAGAAAATTGCTGAAACCGGACATGGACGCATTTCCGGTCGATTCGATAGTGACCCAGCCCGCCCGGCGAGCGATCGGACCCGCGTGAACAGCAGCTCTCACCCCGGGGCCGGTGCGCGAGGATACGACTCGTGCGCCTGGACCACCCGCCACGCGCCGTCGATCCGGTGCACCACGATGGTCCACATCTCGTGGCCCGTGGTGGGATTGCCGCCGGCGTCCACGTTGGTGGAGTGGATGACGCCGGTGAGCGCCGCGGCGTCGCGATCGATCACGTAGACCTTCGACTCGCCGAGCCGGAAGCGCACGTTCTTTCCCGCGTCGCTCGGAAAGTACGCCCGCATCGACACGAGGTGGGAGTCGAGCGGCGTCATCGCGCCGTAGGTCGCCCACGCGAAATCAGGGCCATCGAGATGATGGGCGATGAATCCGTCGACGTTGTGGCTGTCGATCGTGGCCACCATGCCGGCCGCGAACGCCCGGACCGAGTCGGCCAGCGCCGCCCGATCGGCCGGCGCGAGCGTGGCCGGCGTGAGCGCGGCCGGCGGGGCGGTACAGGCCAGCATCACGAGGGCCGACGCGATGGTCGTGGCGAGGACGAGCGGCTTCGGGCGGGTGCGACGCCTGAGTATTGATGTCATCTCCCTACGCTACGCCTGGTGCGGGCCGGTGCAAGGGGCCGTTCCGATGGCCGGACAACGGCCGATGCTGGCGTTAGGCCGCGCGGTGCGGCATTGTCGACGGGCGCTACAGTTCGACCAACGACTCCTCGATCAAGGGCTCGAACCATGAAACGCCACCTTGCTGCCGTGATCCTCCCGCTGGCCGTCGTGCTCGCCGCCGCGTCGTTAGGCACGCCTGACGCGTCCTCGACACAATCGGCTGTCGCCCCGCCGCAAGCCGCCGCTTCACCGGCCACGCCCCAACCCACCGCCCCAGCGGCCCCCTCGCTCGAGATCCAAGAGCACGTGCTCGCCAACGGCTTCACGATCCTGATCCGTGAGGATCACCGCGGGCAGCGGGTCGCCGCCAACCTGTGGATCCGGGTCGGGTCGATGCAGGAGACCGTCGGGCGACACGGGATCACGCACTTCCTGGAGCACGTCATTCATCAGGGGACCACCACGGTGGGAACGGGCGACCTCGCCGCCGAGCTGCCCATCCTCCAGCAGATCCACGACACGGAGCAGGAACTGATCGCGCTCCGGAACCGCGAGCGAAACACGCTGCGGGAGCGGGGCGTGTTCATCGACGAGATGGCCTGGCAGGAGACGCCCGGGATGCGCGCGATAAGGGAACGCCTCTACAAGCTGGAGGATGAGGACAGCCAGTATCGCGAGTTCTGGCCGTCGTACAAGGCGTACATGGAGCGCGGTGGCTACTCCCGCCACACGGACCCGGTGCCGGCCAGCACCGAGCAGGACTACATGGAGATCGGCATGGCGCTCCCGCGCCAGAACCTCGAGCTGTTCTTCCGTCTCGAGGCCGATCGAATGGCCAACGCCGTGCTTCGCGGGTGGGAAGCGCAGCGGTTCACGGTGCTCGAGCAGGTGTTGGGCGCGATGGGCCAGCCCCAGACTCGGCTCAACGAAGCGATCGACGCCGTCACCGGCGCGGGCCACCCGGTCTACCAGCCCGACGGCGGGCATCTGCGCGACTTCGGGAACTTCACGCGCGCCGCCCACCTGCGCATCTACGACGACTACTTCGTGCCTAACATCGCCACGCTGGTGCTGGTGGGCGACGTCACCATGGCCGAGGTGGTGCCGCTCGCCGAGCGCTACTTCGGGAAGTTGCCCCGCGGTCCGGAGCCGCCGGCCGACATGGATCTCGAGGCCGAGCCGGTGCCCGGCGGGTCGGTGCGGCTCGACTGGACCGAACCGCTGTCGCCGCAGGTGCACGTCCGTCATCGCATTCCCGGCATCGGCCATCCCGACCGACCGGCCTTCGAACTGATCGCAGCGCTGCTGCGCGGCCCGCACGGCGTGGCGGCGCAGCGGCTGGCGGCGGCCGGCGTGTCGGCCGCGGTCTCGGTCGACTTCCGGGTCATCCACACCAACCGCTTCGGCTCGCCGGCGGCGATCAACCTGGTGGTGCGCGCGGCCACCGACGCGGAGCTTCCGGCCGTCGAGCGCGGGCTCCTGGCCGCCATCGACGACCTGCGCGCGGGCCGAATCGACGCGGGCGCACTGGCGAGTGCTCGCAAGCGTCTGCGCCTCGAGTGGGCCGAGTTTCTGAACAGCCCGCAGGAGCTGGCCTTTCTGATCGGGCACTACCACACCATGGACAACTGGCGCACGTTGCCCGCGCTCGTCGAGGCGCGGAACGCGGCGACCGTGGAAGACATCCAGCGCGTGGCCCGGACCTACTTCGTGCCGTCCAACCGTGTCACCGCGGTCGCGCGTACCCAGCCGCCGGAAGGGAGCGGACCGAGCTGGCTCGACTTCGCTTGGTCGGATCTGCGCGGGAGCGCCCAATGATGGCCGCGTCGCGGATGCCAACAGCGCTGGCCGCGCTCCTCGTCGTTAGTGCGCTGGCGTGCGGCGGCCGCCCAGGAGATGGAGAAAGTCTGCCCGGGCATTCCCGTCCAATCCTGGAGCACGACTGGGCCGACCCGAGCGCGCTGGAGCTGGACACGTCGACCTTCACCCCGCCCGATCCAGCCCAAGCCCGGTTCGTCGCGGCGAGCGGGCTGGAAGCCTACATCGTACCTAACGCGTCGGACCCACTGGTGCGGCTGACGGCCGCGCTTCCGCTCGGCCGGCTCCGCGAGGTCGACGGCGAGGCCGGGGCGTCCGGCCTGCTGGTGCGGCTGATGACGACGCGCGGCGCGGCGGGCGCAAGCCGGCCGCTGTCGCGTCGGCTCGCGGAACTTGGCACGACGCTCGTCAGCGACGAGACCCTCGACGTGACGACGCTCTCGCTCGATGTACTGCCGGAGGATTGGCGGGCCGGGCTCGACCTGCTGGTCGAACTCGTGCGGGATCCCCATCTCGACGCCGCCACGATTCGCCAGTACCGGATCGGCGCCGGGTACTCGATGCCCATGTCGGGCATCGGCGGTGACGGCTTCCGGCCCAAGGTCGAGCTCGAGCGCATGGTGGCGGGCTATCCACTGGCTCCGCCCGATGCCGGGACCACCGTGTCGCTCGCCGCGGTGCGCGCGCTCGCCGCGCGGAGTCTTCGCGCGGATCGCGTGGTGTTGGGCGTTGGCGGCGCCGTGTCGCGGGACGCGGTCGAGGCGGCCATCGAGTCCGCCGCAGGCGGGTGGAGCGCGGTGGGGGGAGGGGAACCGCCTCGTGCTCCGGCCGCGATCGAGCCGCGGGAGAAGCCGAGTCGCTTTCATGCGATCGACGCGCCGAGCCTGGAGGGGTGGATCGCGATCGGGAAGGCGGTCGGTGCGGTGCCGGAGGCGGACCAGCCGGCGCTGGCGGTCCTGCGTTTCATACTCGCCGAGCGGCTCAACATCGCAGCGCGCGAGATCCGCGGGCTCACGAACCGGGACGACTTCGAGATCCCGGTCGCCGGATCGGGTGCCGGTCTCCTAACTGTTCGCACCGGTGGACGTCCTGAAGCCGTGGCGCCGCTCGTTCGATTCAGCCTCGACGAGATCGCGCGGCTGCACGATGCCGGGAAACCGGTAACCGATGGCGAGGTGCGCCGCGCGCAGGGCTGGCTCGTGCGCGCCGTGTGGCAGCGGTCATTGGAGCTGGCGACCAGCGCGAGCACAGCGTTCGCCGTTGAGCGGGTGCGTCGCGGGAGCACTGATCAACTTATGGGATGGCCGGAGGCCGTGCGCGAAGTGACGGCAGCGGATGTCAAGGCGATGGCGCGGCGGTACCTCGATCCTGCCACGCTGGTGACGGTGGTGGTCGGTCCGCTCGACAAGATTCGGGTGGCGCGTCATCCGCGGTGGCCGGTGGGGCTGGAGGAGGTGGAGGCGAGGCTCGGCGGGGGTGGGTGACGGGTAAGCGCTCCGCCGACAGGATCGCCGTTGCATGGCGGCTCGTCCTGCACTGCGACGCTCCTTTGCCGGCGCGTACATGGGCGAGCATCCTCGCACTATCGATGTCCCGGGTGTGCAGGCCGACGCCTTCGGACATGCGGAGCCCACACTAATAGGTGGCGATCAGCGCCGTCCGGGCGCGATCGAGGCGGTGCATGCCGGGCGTGCCGCCCCGCAAACTCCTGACCCGACGCAGCTAACCCTCACACCCTCAACCACATATCGAGTTGACGTAGCATGTCGTGAGACCGGGCGGCCCGAGAAGCAGCACCTTCTCCCCGTCACTGATGAAGCGGCCACTGGTGAGCTCCTTGATGACCTTGGGGTCGTTCGACGGCTGGATCTTCCAGTCGAAGCTCGCCAGGCCTTCTCCATCGTCGCCTGCTCCTCGATAGTCCTCGTCGCGGCGCTGTTCGCCGCAGCGATCGTCTTCCGGCGCGACACCGACACCCAGCGCCGGCTCATGATCGTCGCCAATGCCTCGATCCTGCAGGCCGCCGTGGCGCGCGTCTTTCTCCACTTCCTCGCCCCTCCCGAGGTACGCGCCCTCCCTCTCGGTACGGCCCCGCCCCCGCCGATCCACGTGACCATCAATCCCGCAATCGTCGTCGACCTGCTCATTGTCGTCGGGATGGTCTACGACGGGCGCACGCGTGGGCGCCCGCAAGCGGCGTACGTGACCGGTCTCGCGGTCCTGCTCGCCGTGCAGTTCCTGCGCCTCCCGCCCAACACCGCGGCGGCGTGGCAGTCGGTGCTCGACACGGCGCTGGCGCGGGCTCGTTAGGCGGCGGGGGGCGGCGAACGTACGTGCGATCACGTCCGGCCCCTGCTGCGGCCTTCGTACATCCGCGAGTGTCCTGGCGTCCGACGCGCGCATTGATTGCGTCTTCCCGCCCGCGCCACGACCGACGCACCAGCCTCGACGGTTCGTGTCTGTCGATCGTGACACTCGGCACAGGGAACAGTGTCGTGCGTGCCACACCTCTAGTGCGTGGAGCCGGGGAGGCACATATGCGAGGCTCGCGATGTCACACCCCCGCGCGACGATCGCCATCAGCGGCAGGCGGTATGATGAACCCTTCAGGCACCGCACTGATCGGCGAGGATCCCAAACTGCGCGCAGCGCTTCGACTCGTCGAGCGCGTCGCTCCCACGCCGGCCACGGTCCTCATCGTCGGCGAGACGGGGACGGGAAAGGAGCTCGTCGCGCGACTTCTGCACCAGCGCTCGGCACGCGCGGCGCGGACCTTTCTCTCCCCTCGCGCCGGAAGCGCGCCTGTCCGGTCTCCCCCATCAGGGCGAGGCTCATCAGCTTCACCGCCGCGAAGCCTTCGAAGCGGCCGTCGGTCTTTTGCGCCAGCCACACGGATCCCATCCCGCCGTGTCCAAGCGGGCGCAGGAGGGTGTACTGGCCCAGCGTGCGTCCGGCGAGGCTGGTCGCTGGCGGCCCGGCGAGGAAGCCTCGTTCGTCGGCCCGCGCCTCGGCCGAGAGGAGGTCCGCGAGCGGCCTCACGAGCTCGGGCGACTGCGCCGCAAGCGCGCGAATCCATGCGTCCCTGTCGGCGCCGCTGAGGTCCAGCGCCCGATCGAGCAGCGGCCCGAGGACCGGCCATTGGTCGGGATCTATCTGTGGCATTCCGCTCCGTGCAGCCGCCCGTCAGCCCATCGATTGCGCGACGTTACCTGCATTCGGCGGGGAGGGCCAGAGGGGGAGCGAGGACCACCAGCGGCGGAACCGGTCCGTGCGACGCTGCCGTGTGAGCCACGCGGTGACGCACTCTCCCACGATGCCGATCGCGCCGGGCTCCTCGAAGGCGTGGCCGGCCCCGAGCACCAGCTGCAGCGTGACCGGTTCCGCCAGTCGTTGAGCGCAGGGGCGGCTGAGCAGGCAGGTGTCCACGTCTGCGGCGCCGACCACGAGCTGCGTCGGGGCCCCGACATGCGCCAGAGAGTCGTCGGCCAGGTCGATGCGTCCCCCGCGCGATGTCGAAGCGCAACAGTCCGTCGCCGTCGGCCGCGCGCTCCCGACTATCCAGCAGGTCGACACGCAGCGTCGCCCACACCGCCAGCCGCAATCGGGCGGCGAGGTAGCGGTTGCGATAGCTCCCTCGACTGCTGCCGCCGCCATGCGCCAGAATGACGAGGCCGTGCGCCGTCCGGGCGCCGGCCGGAATGCCGAAGTTACCCGTCATGTGGGTCGTGGCGCTCGCCTCGACGGTCGGGATCCTCACCGCACGCTCGTGACCGGCCGGGAGCGCCGCGGCCTCGCTGGCGTGCGCGGTCGGCAGACGCCCCAGCAGAGTGCACACCCGAGCATCACCCACCGGGTCGTAGTCGTCGTACCAGTCGGAGACCGTCCCGAACTCCGGCGGCGTCGCAGCGCAAGTACCGCATCGAAGTCGGCGGCCACCTCGCGCACCCCATCGTTCGACGCGACCGGAACCGCTGCGATGCGTTGGGCCGGCCGGTGTCGACGAAGCGCGCGCGCGGCGGCCCTGAGCGTCGCGCCGCTGGCGATTCCGTCGTCGACCACGATGACCGTGCACCCCGCCAGCCGGCGCACCGGCCGGCCATCCCGATACCGCTGGATGCGCCGCTCGACCTCGGTGCGTTCGTACGCCAGCCCGGATGCCGTGACGCTCCGCGGAAGCCCGATGTAGTCATGGACATCGTCGAGCACGGGCGCGCCGCCCCCTCGGCGATTGCACCGAACGCCACCTCCTCGAGCCCCGGCACGACAAGTTTGCGAGCGATGAAGGTGTCGAGCGGGCCGTCAAGCGCGTGCGCGACCGGCGCGACCGGCGCGGCCACCGCCACACCGCCCCTCGCCATCCCGAGCACGACGACTTGGGGACCGCGGGCGTATGCCGCCAGCGCCTCCGCCAGCGCCACGCCGCCGGCATGGCGATCGCGAAACAACGGAGCGACCGACATGACGGCCTCCCTGCGTCAGTTGGCCGCGAGCTTCTTGGACGGCGCGGAGACTTTCGACGCGACTTCGAGCTTGTGCTTGGCGAGTGCCGCGCGCGCTGCGGCGTCGGCGTCGCTGGGGCCGGTGAGACTCGAGCATCCGGTGACCGCAAGGGCGGCGACGACCAGCGTGAAGATGCCTTTCATGGTGTACTCCAGTGGGAGTGTCAGTGCAGCCGGCCCGATGAGGACCGGCACTTCGTAAGCGGAACGGTGACGGCGATCCCGACAGCCCGCGTGCGATTCGTGCTGCCGCTACTCTGACGGCCTTGCCGTCGTGTCGCCTTTGAGGTCGAATACGCCGAGGTAGACGCAGACCCGGACGCCGCTCGTGTCGCACGCGCCGTCCGTGAGGAAGCAGATCTGATTGCCGCTCACCTTCGTTGGCGGGCAGGGAAGGCAGGCTGGGCTCTTTGGCGGCCCCTGGAAATGAGCGCGGCGGTGCCAGCGTCCAGCGGCGAGCGGCTCCTGGACATCGAGAGGTCCGTCCGCCCCGCAAGCGCCTGCCAGTCCGTGATCCCCTGTCGGATCTCTTCGAGCTCCCGCAGCTGCTCGACGGTCATGCGTCCCGTCTGCGTGATGTTGACCTTGAGCGCCCGCACGCGCTGACTGAGCACGGCGCGTTTTGCGTCGCCTGCCGAGGGTGATGCCAGTTGTTCCGAACACCCCAGGAGCGAGAGAGCGAATGCTCCCGCGGTGACGACCTTCGAGCTCCAATGCATCGGTCACCTGCTCGGTTTGGGCGGCCGAGGGAGTCCCGACGAAGGTCGATGCCGCGGGGCGTGCGCACCCCGGCATGCTCTGTGAGCGGGAAGCGGCGCGAGCACCCGACACGCAAGGGGACGCATCGCGCGACGACACGATTCGACGCCGCTGCTGCCTCGCCGATGCGCCGTGACGCGTCACCCCGGATCGTAGATCTCCGCACTCGTCGCGGCTCCGACTCCCTGGCCGCCGACCACCAGCACCTTGCCGTTTGGCAACAGCACCGCCGCGTGATTCGCGCGCGGCACGCGCATGTCGCCGGCGGAGACCCAACGCCCGGCCGCGACGTCGAACCGCTCCGCGCTTCCGAGTGGCGTGCTTCCACCGCCGCCGGACACGAGCACGTCGCCGGTTCGCAGGGCGATCGCCGCATGCGAGATACGCCCCTGACCGAGCGCCGCCGCGACCGTCCACGCGCCGGTTGCGGCGTCATAGATGTCCGAGGCCGGAAAGACGGTCGAGACGAAGTCGCTGCCGCCGGTCAGCAGCAAGCGTCCGTTGGGGAGGGCCACCGCGCGGTGAAAGCCCCGCGCGACGCTCACGTTCCCGGTGGTCGTCCACGTATCGGTGCGTGGGTCGAAGCGCTCGGCGCTGGCGTGGAGCGTCGGCGCGCTGTACGTCCCCGATCCTCCCCCTGCCACGAGGACCGTGCCGTTGGACAGGGTCGTCGCGGTGTGTCCGCCGCGAGCGACGGAGAGACTCGTCGTGCGACTCCAACGCCCGATGGCAGGATCATAGATCTCCGCCGTCGCGATCGCGTTGAGGTCGGTCCCCGTGCCGGACCCTCCCATCACGAGCACTCGTCCGTCGGGGAGGAGTGCAGCTGCGGCGAGGTTACGCGGCTCCGTCATGCTCCCAGTGACGGTCCACGAGTCGGTGGTGGGGTCGTACAGCTCCGCGCTCGCCAGGCGCGTCGACGGCTGGATCGAGTAGCCGCCCGCCACGAGCACCTTGCCATCGAGCAGGCGGACCGCCACGTGATTCCCACGTCCCGTGGCGAGCGCGCCGGCCGGGCGCCAGTTGCCGGTCGCGGGATCATACCGTTCACTGCTACCTAGGATTTGGAACGGCAGGCCTACTGCTTGACCGCCGACGGCCAGGACACCGCCGTCCGCGAGCACGGTCAGGGAGTGCAGCGCGCGGCCCGTTGTCAGCGATCCGGTCAGGCTCCACGGCTGTGCAGGTACCGTCACCGGCGGCGGGGTGATCCCCGCATCACCACTTCCACCGCAGGCCGCCAGACATGCGGTGAGCATCCAGAGTCGTTGCATCGTCAGTCTCCTCGAGTTTGGTCCGCCATGTTGACCTAGAGCGGACATTCGGGGCGAGAGGCGACAGGCGGTGCGGCGCCGTGGAGGGGAGCATCGTTCGGCAGGACGTAGCGCACCCGGGATGACGCGTGGTCGAGCACGCATCCGCAGGTCCCGCCGGCGCCGCACGTCGCTACTGCAGCGAAGCGATGGAGACCTTCGACGAGCTGAGTGTGGAGGGCGGACCGCACGTCGTCCGGCACTGTCCCTTCGCTCCAGTTACGCTGACGCAGACCAATGCGGACACCGTTTTCGCGACACTGCCCGTCAGCGAGGTCGTCTTCCGGCGCGATGCGCAAGGCACCGTGACCAGCTTCGAGGCCGACAATGGTGGGGCGGGTGAATCGCGCGTGGGTTCCGCTGATGTCGCGGCGCGCTATCTGCCCCCGCGAGCCGCTTCCGCTAGGTCAGGTCCCGGATGCGCTCATGCAACCGGCTCCATGATCGCGTCTTCCCTCTACGCCATGCCGCCTGCCCGATAGGGGAGCTTGCGCACCGAGCAGCATGGGCGCGACAAGCCCCGTCCACGCGCCCACAAGCCGATCAGTCGCGCATGAAATGGCAGCTGTAGCCGCCGGGATTCTTGCGCAGATAGTCCTGGTGGTAGGCCTCGCCGTCATACCACGTCCCGGCCGGCTCGATGCTCGTCGTCACCGGACGCTTCCACTTCCCCGACGCGTTCACGCGTGCGATGACCTGCTCCGCCGCCACCCGCTGCTCCTCGGACTGCGGAAAGATCGCCGAGCGGTACTGCGTCCCCACGTCGTTCCCCTGACGGTTGAGCGTCGTGGGGTCATGCAGCCGGAAGAACCAGCGCTCGAGCAGCTCCTCGAAGGTCAGGCGGGCCGGGTCGAAGGTCACTCGAATCGCCTCCGCGTGCCCCGACCTGCTGTCGTGCGTGTCGTGATAGGTCGGGTTTTCCATCCAGCCGCCGGTGTAACCGACCTCGGTATCGATCACCCCAGGGACATCGCGCAGGATCTCCTCGACACCCCAGAAGCAGCCGCCAGCCAGCACGGCGGTCTCGGTGCGCGTCACGGTGCCCGTGGCCAAGGGGACGTTCCCGGCGTGGCCGTCGCGCTCGTGGCCGTCGCGCTCGTGGCCGTCGCGCTCGTGGCGGTCGTGCTCGTTGTGGTCAGGCATGGCGAGGGGAGTACGTGAGCGGTGAAGATGGTGCGGGCGCTCGGGGCGAAGACGCAGGCACCACATGTACACGCGGCCCGTGGGGACAAGTTCCCGGCACCGCTCGAGCGTGTCGATCGTTCCGGCGTGCTGATCCTGCACCGGTGGGCGATGTGCGCGGTGACGAACTCGCGGTTGAGCGCGGCGGCTCGGCGGGGTGGGGCCGACCCGCTCTCGCGTCGCGAGGGTGCGCCAGCGACGGCGGAGTGACTGCGCCGAGCCGATCGGCTGCACACTCCCGGCACAACGGCTGTGCGCAACGTGACCTGCTTCCGAGAACGGCTCGTGGTGCACATGGAAACGCAGAGCGCCCAGTTTCCGTGACTTCTCCCAACGGGATAGGCCAGAACCGCCCATCGGATTGATAGATCGTGCTGCAGGATGGGGTCATCTTCGTACGGTAACGGAGACGTTCACCAAACTCGCGGCGAACGCGACCGGGGTGGGGACATTCCTGTCATGGAGACTAGCCGATGAAGACAAAAGCCGAAGCGTTCCATCACACGCTCAAAGATGTGTACTACGCCGAGAAGGCAATTACGAAGGCGCTGCCAAAGATGATCGACGCGGCAAGCGACGCCGATCTCAAGGGTGCGTTTGAAGATCATCTCCAGGAAACCAAGGAACACGTCAAGCTGCTGCAAAAGGTCTTCGCATCCATCGACAAGCCGTCCGAAGGCGAGAAGTGTGACGCCATTGAGGGATTGATCAAGGAGGCTGAAGGCATCATTGAAGAAGCGAGCGGCGTCGCGCTGCGCGAGTGTCTCATCGGGGCCGCGCAGGCTGTGGAGCACTATGAGATCGCGCGATACGGCACGCTGCGTGAGTGGGCCAAGCAGCTCAAGAACGATGAAGCGCACGATTTGCTATCGCAGATTCTCGACATGGAGAAGGCCGCCAACGCGAAGTTGACCGGCATTGCGGTGTCTGGACAGTAGCATTCAGCGTTGTGCGGAATGGCGGGAGGGGCCTGTGTGACCCTCCCGACCACGTTCAATGCATCCTGATCTTCGAGCCCGCGTCAATACACGGGTGGCTCCAGGTACGTCGCGGTCACAACCGCGATTGCGCACGATATCGCGATTGCCAGCGTCTTCTGCCAACGACTCGTAATCCTCCACGGGGGCCGCGTGGTGGAGAGCGGCGCCACGTCCGACGTGCTCGCGGCGCCTCGCGACGACTACACCCGGGCGCTGCTCGGTGCCGCGAGTCAGCCGCTGTCGTTTTCCAAGTACGCTGCGCGTGTCACCCGGGCCGCCGCTTCGCCGAAGCGAAGACCCTACGGCGTCGTTGCTCCAGTTTCATACAGCCGTCGCCAAGTCGTGTGCCGCCTGTGGCGGGCGCGGGCGCTCGACGAAGGCGTCGATCGGAGGCGTTCGAGCGCCAGCCCACCGCCTCACCGGGAACGGAACACCGCGCCGAGAAGGTCGATGATCAATCGAACCGCGGTCTGCGCCGTCACCCCCGTGTCGTCATAGAACGGATTGACCTCGACCACATCGAGCCCGATGACGCGTCCCTTGCGCGGAAGCCCGACGAGCAACTCATGCATCTGCTGAAAGGTCAATCCGCCCAACTCGAGCGTGCCGGTTCCCGGCGCAAGGCTGGGGTCCAGCACATCGATGTCGAGCGACACATAGATCGTTCCCAGCTCAGGTAGTGACGCAAGCACGGCGCGTACACCCTCACGATGTACGCGCTCGGCCGTGACAATCGTGCTGCCGAGGCGCCTGGCGCGCGCGACCCCACCGGCGTCGTTCGCGATGCCGCGCATCCCGATCTGGACGAATCGCACGCCTGGTAGCCGGCTCGTCTGCTGCACCCAGCCACCGTGATTCAGGACATCGGGATCGCCGTCGCCGTAGGCGTCCAGGTGCGCGTCGAAGTGGACGACGGTGATTGGCTCGACACCCAGTCCCCGCACGACGGGAAAGGCGATGGAATGGTCGCCCCCGAGGACCACCGGAAATGCGCCGCGGCGTACGATGGCCGCCACAGCGGTAGTGACGTTGCGCGACGTTTGGGCCATGCTGGATGGGACGACGTCCACGTCACCGAGGTCGGCCCACCGAACTCCCTTGAGGACCGTTTGCTCCGTGTCGATGTAGTAGAAGCCCTCCGCCGGCGCCCACGCGTAGATCAAGGACGCCTCGCGGATGTCGCGCGGACCGTAGCGCTGGCCTGGACGATTGCTGGTACCCTGGTCAACAGGCACGCCCAGGATGGCAATGTCCGCGTCCAGTCGCGAGAGATCGCTGACATGCGGTGCCCGCAGGAACGTGCGGATGCCGCCGAAATCCTGGGACGAGTTCCCGAGCGGCGACGGAACGGTCGCCTGGGCACCGACGCTTCCAGCAAGCAGGAGGTACATCACGACGCACGGGACTGTTGCTTGCACGGACGGCACCTCGATTCGGAGGGATGCAAAACAGGATCAGGCTGAGGAGTACGCGTAGCTGCCTGCTGTCCGGGTCACCCTATGTCGGATCATCCTGGAGCATGCGAAGCCCGCACTTCGGGCAGTCGACCAACGACCTGCCACGCATGTACACGGTTGAGCAACGCGGGCATGGCACCTTGGAAGCGCCCAGTGCCCGTCGTGTGAATTCGATCAGCCAGACGAGCAGCAGCGCGGCGGTAAGCTGCACGCCCCCGTCAATGACGGTGGACACGCCGTAGCCGAGCAGCGCGATCAGGGGGAGTAGCAGCACGAAGGCAAGGAGCTGGAGCGTGCGACGATTGGACCCGCGCCTGTACTCGGCCCAATGCTCGGTGTACTGGCCCATGCGAAGCGCTCGCGTCAAGGGTGGAGTTGATAGCCGGCACGTGAAGCGTGCGCGCTTGATGGTGGCTTACTCGGTCCGCCTGAGCGGTTGCAGGACCTGGTTAGGCCGCCGCAACGCCGGTCGAGGAACACCTGGATAGCTTCCGCGCACACTGCGGGCTGCTCGCGACACACATCGTGCGTTCCCGCTGGGATTACGAGGCGCTCTCCGTGGGGGAGCGCCCGCGCCAGTTCGGGGTCGGTGAGCCGAGCGCCGTCGAAGCCCCGCTCCCCGCTGACCACGAGCACATCGACTCGAAGGCCGGCAAGCGCCTCGCGCGAGACGTCGGGGAACGCGTCGGCCGACGTCGTCAGCGCTTCCCACTCGCGGAGGTTACTCCGCAGCGTCCGCAGAAAGCCCGGCGGGAGGCTGTCCATCGCCCCTGGGAAGACGAAATAGTCCAGGCTCACGCGAAGCGCGCCCTCGCGGTCCCCTCGCCGGAACGCCTCTCCAGCCGGTCTGAACATCCCCTCGAAGAACTTCGTGGCCACGTCTTCGCCGCCGGGCAGGGAAGGGACCCACCGCATGATCGGCGGCTCGACGACGACGAGGCTACGGACAAGATCCGGGTGCCGGAGTGCGAGCAGGAGCCCGGTGTAACCTCCGTACGAGACGCCGACGACATGGGCAGGCGCGAGCCCCTTTGCGCGGATGAGCGCCACGAGGTCCTCCGCTTCGACGGCCGCTGAGTGGTCAGTGCCGGCGAGCAGATTGTCGTTGGGGAAGTTGTAGCGGCGGCTGTACCGCAGGGTCCGATACCTCGTCGCCAGCGAATCACCCACGGGCTCCCACTCTCGGTAGTCCTGGAGGCCCCATGAATGAAGACGATCGGCTCCCCCGACCCTCTCTCGACATAGTGGAGATCCACTCCGTTCACTCGAACGCTCGGGAGCCGCTCGCCTGCAGAGCTTCCCGACTCGGCACTGTTGGGCAACGCCGAGTCGGGGATG
>Ga0138256_10002011_pt1 | contig 21874 bp, 20 predicted proteins | sample KNB2016incub_MG_FD_105486 | JGI IMG/M metagenome (GOLD analysis project Ga0138256, IMG submission 105486) | Active sludge microbial communities from wastewater in Klosterneuburg, Austria - KNB2014incub_MG | ecosystem: Engineered > WWTP > Activated sludge > Unclassified | place: Austria... | reverse complement strand
ATCCGCCGGGCCTTTGTACAACTGCGCGCGTGTGCGGCCGTGGATGCTCAAGGCTTGGATGCCGACATCCTGCAACCGCTCGGCGACCTCCATGATGTTCTTGGTCGCATCGTTCCAACCCAATCGCGTCTTCACGGTCACGGGCAGCTTCACGGCCTTCACCACTTTGTCCGTGAGGCGCACCATCTTGTCGATGTCCTGCAACAAACACGCGCCTGCGCCTTTGCTCACCACCTTGTGGACCGGGCAACCGTAGTTGATGTCGATGAGTTCGGGTCGGACCGCTTCCGCGATGCGTGCGGCCTCCTCCATCGCATCCTCGCTTCCGCCGAAGAGTTGGATCCCGACAGGGCGTTCCTGCTCGAAGATGTCGAGCTTCTTCATCCCCTTCGCCGCTTTGCGGATCAGCCCTTCACTGCTGATGAACTCGGTGAACATCAGATCCGCGCCGTGCTTCTTGCACAGCGCCCGGAACGGCGGATCGCTCACATCCTCCATGGGCGCGAGGAGGAGCGGGAACTCCGGGAGGGTGATGGGGCCGATGCGGACCATGGGCCGCGAAAGTAGCTAGTGACCCAATCAGGACACCATGCAGCCTCTTACGGCCGCAGCTACTTCTTACCCCTCTTGGGCTTGTCAATGGCCTTAATCTCGCGGCTTTTCGTCTTAAGCTGCTTCTTCACCTCCCTGATGTCCTGATGGATCGGAAGCTGCTCTGGAGCAACTCCGCTGATGTCCATCATCGTGGTCCTCACCTTCTTACCGACATGCTCCGCAGCATTCTCCAATCGCTGTTGGCCCTTGATGCTCTCCTGCTTGATCTTCAACTCCGTCTGGGTGATTCGGAAGAGATTGGCGGCCAGTTCATCCTTACCCATGAAATCCAACGGCGATCTGTTCAATGGAACGTTTCGCATTGCGCGCAACTGCCCGATGTTGCGATTGTACATACCCCGATATCCTGCGTTCTGAAAGAATGGATAACTGTCAACACCGGCACGATGCGCCACTCCGCTCAGACTCTCCTCACGCTCCGAAACTTCACCGCGTACTACGAGGCGCTCTACCTTACCAACCTCCTCCACATAATTGGAAACCGCTCCTGCTAACGTTGCGAAGTAGGCTTGGGCTTTAGCGACCGCTGGCTTCTTGCTATCCGCGTTCATCACCGTCAGATAGCACGCAAACCTTGAAAGTCGGAATTCATGCTTCGGCTTGGAGTCAACGTCCAGCAGTTCCTGAACGAAATTCTCCATAATCGGAATGTTCAACGTGTTGCACGTCGTCATCGCCTTGTTAATGGCCTTCTGAAATGAAGCCATGCTCTCGTAACCAAGAATCTCCATCAACTCCGATGCGTACCAATAGGTGAAACCATTCTCATGGCAATGATCTTCGAAGTGATCACCTGTGAAGTCCGCTGTGAATAACTCAAGGTCCGACATGGGGGAAAGGCTTGGATCGAAAATAGCCCCGGGACGGGGTCTCACGACAGAAAGTTGTGCGGCACTATCAACACGCGCCTCACAATAGCGGAGAGAGAGGGATTCGAACCCCCGTTACCCTTTCAGGTAAACACACTTTCCAGGCGTGCGCCTTCAACCACTCGGCCATCTCTCCAGATGGGCGGCGAAAGTAGCAAAGCCGCGTTGCCTACCGCAGTCCCATCTCTCCACAGAGCACTTCGGTCATGCCGTGCTCTACGGAAGCCGCGTCGGAGTGTCGGCCGAGTAAGAACATCGCCTTGGTGAGCGCAGCCTCCACCGTCATGTTGGAACAAGGCACTACGCCCATGCCCACGAAAGCCTGGCTGGTGACGTAACGTCCTTGCTCCACGCGACCGCCGACGCATTGGGTGGCGTTGAGCAGGATCACCCCACGCTCGCGGGCTTCACGAAGGGCTGAAATGAATTCCGGATCCGTGGGGCCGTTTCCGCTTCCGAAGGTGGTGAGCAGTGTCGCGCGGAGGTCGGGCATGGCGAGGGCGTGTTTCACCCACGCTCCGCGGATCCCGGGGAAAAGCCGGATCACGGCCACATGATCATCCATGCGGTCGTGCGCCTTCAATGGACCGGAACGATGCGGAAGGATCGCTGAGCGATCATACCGGATGTGTACACCGGCTTCGGCGAGTGCGGGCCAGTTCGGTGATCGGAAAGCCTCGAAGCGTTCAGCGTGGACCTTCACCGTGCGGTTACCGCGGAACAAACGGTACTCGAAGTACACCGCCACTTCCGGTACGCGCGCGTGGCCGTCCTCATCCTTCGCGGCGGCGATCTCGATCGCGGTGATCAGGTTCTCCTTCGCATCGGTGCGGATGGTACCGATGGGCAATTGCGATCCGGTGAGGATCACCGGTTTCGCCAAGCCTTCCAGCAGGAAGCTCAGCGCACTGGCGGTATAGGCCATGGTGTCGCTGCCGTGCAGGACCACGAAGCCGTCGAAGTCGTTGTAGTTCTTCTGGATGATCGCTGCGAGCCGGATCCAGTCGGATGGTCGGATGTCGCTGCTGTCGATGGCGCGTTCGAACGAGGTGCTTGCCAGCCGCACCTTCACCCGTTCCAATTCGGGAACCTGCTCTTCCAAATGCGCGAGATCCATCGGGTGAAGGATCCCGGTGCGCGGATCGGCCAGCATGCCGATGGTGCCACCTGTGTAGATCAAGAGGACCGATGCGCTCATCTGCGAAAAAGTTGTTCAGCGTTGGTGGTGGTGATGCGCGCGATCTCCTCGACGCTGCGCCCGGTGGCCTCGGCGAGTTTCGCGGCGATGTGCGGGATGTAGCTGCTCTCGTTGCGCTTGCCGCGATGCGGAACCGGCGAGAGGTAGGGTGCATCGGTCTCCAACACGCAATGCTCCGGACCCACATCACGCATGGTCTCGAACAAACCACCCTTGGGATAGGTGATGACACCGCCGATACCGAGATAGAAGTCGCCGAGCGCGATCACGCGAGCGGCGTGCTCTTTGGTTCCGGTGAAGCAATGGAACACTCCACGCAGTCGCTCATCGTTCTCCGCTTCCACGATCGTGATCACTTCTTCAAAGCTGTCGCGGCAATGGATCACGATCGGCAGGTCCAGTTCCTTCGCCCAGCGTACTTGCTTGCGGAACACATCCTGCTGCTGCACGAGCCAGGTCTTGTCCCAATAGAGGTCGATGCCGATCTCGCCCACCGCGCAGTAGCCGCCCTTCCTCAGCAGTTGTTCCACCTCCGCCATCGCTATCGTGCTGTCCTCCACCACCGAACACGGGTGAAGTCCCATCATCGGAAAGCAGCTCTTCGGATGCGCTGCCACCAAGTCGTGCATGGCCGCGATGCTCTCGTGATCCACGTTGGGGAGAAAGAGCTTGGTCACTCCGGCATCGGCTGCGCGCTGGAGGATCGCGTCACGATCCGGATCGAAGCGCTGGTGGTAGAGGTGGGCGTGGGTATCCACGAACATGCGGCGAAAGTAGCCGACACACAAGGCTGGCCCACGATACGGGTTGCGTGTTGGCGTGTTGCGCGTTGAACACGCCGACTCGTAACCCGTCAACACGCAACTTTACACGCTCATGAAGATCCTCGTCCTCCGCTTCTCCTCCATCGGCGACATCGTGCTCACCAGCCCGGTGCTGCGGTGCTTGACGCAACAAGTGAAGGATGGGGAGGTACACGTGGCCACCAAGTCCGCGTTCACGGATCTGGTGTGCTTCAACCCGCACGTTGCCAAGGTCCATGAGCTCGGCGAGGACATCGGTGAATTGATCGCACGGCTGAAGAAGGAAGGGTTCAACGAGGTGATCGACCTGCACCACAATCTGCGCACGGCTCGGATCAAGCGTGCGCTCGGGGTTCCGTCGTACAGCTTCCCGAAGTTGAACGTAGCGAAGTGGTGGCTGGTGAATTTCAAGCGGGACCGGATGCCACGGCTGCACATCGTGGATCGGTACATGAGCACGGTGGAGCACTTGGGCGTGAAGAACGATGGCCTTGGGCTTGAACTCTTCATTCCGGAGGACCGGGCAGTGAAGCGATCGGATCTTCCAGCTGCGCACCAAGGTGGCTATACCGCACTCGCGATCGGCGCGGCGCATTTCACCAAACGTCTTCCGCAGTATCGGCTGATCGAACTCGCACAATTGATCGAGGGGCCGATCGTGTTGATCGGAGGCAAGGAGGATCAGTCGGTGGCACGTGCCATAGCCAGTGCGATCGGCGGTAGGGTGTTCGATGCCACCGGGCAGTACGACATCCTCGGCAGCGCATCATTGATCAAGCAGTCGCGCAGTGTCGTTGCGCACGATAGTGGTGCGATGCACATCGCCGCGGCGTTCAACAAGAACGTGGTGAGCATCTGGGGCAATACCGTTCCTTCATTCGGCATGGGACCCTACATCCCGCAACACCCGGAGCGCGCACACATTGCAGAAGTGCATGGACTTCCGTGCCGACCCTGCTCCAAGATCGGCCACGACCATTGCCCGAAGGGACACTTCCATTGCATGGAGAAGCAGGATCTCCGGTGGATCGCAGAACGTGCGAACGCATGAGTTGGGACATCTACATCCAGGACCTGCCCGACGTTGCCTCGATCTCCGATGTGCCGGATGAATTCAAGCCGCAGCCGATCGGCAAGCGCGAGGATCTCTTGCGCGCGATCAAGGAAGCGATCCCATTCGCCGACCAGCAGGACAATGATTGGTTCTTCGCGAAGCGTGACGGCATCGACATCAGCATCCAACTACACATGGAGAATGCGACCGAGGTGCGGTACATGGTCGTACACGTTCATGGTGGTGACCAGAGCGCAGCATGCGTGGGTGGCTTGCTACGCCACTTGGGGCTACGTGCGCATGATACCGGGACCGGCGAACTCTTCGACGGCTTCAGCTTGGACGAAGGCCTATGAGGCTGGCTGGAAGAGCGCCTTCAACTCCGTGGCCTCCTCGGGCTTCATCTTGCCGCTGAGGATCAAGCGCAATTGACGGCGACGCAAAGCGCCGTTGTAGCGTTCCTGTTCAGTCGCATTTCCCGGCACGGCATCGGGTACTTGCACGGGGCGGCCCTCATGATCAACGGCGACGAAGGTGTAGATGGCACTGTTGCACGGGATCTTCTCCCCGGTCTGCTGATCCTCCACGGACACATCGCTCCACACCTCCATACTGCTCCCGAAGGCGCGGCTCACATGGCTGTGGATCGTTACAAAGTCGCCCAATTTGATCGGGCGGTCGAAGCCCACATGGTTCACCGCTACGGTGACGACCACCTGCTTGCAGTGCCGGTGCGCGCTGATCGCGCAGCTGATGTCCAACCACTGCAACAAACGTCCGCCGAAGAGGTTGCCTTGGGTGTTGGTATCGTTGGGCATGACCACATTGGTGGTCTCCGCGTAGCTGCTGCTGATCGGCCGGGAAGTGCTGTTCATCATCGTAGCGGGCGAAGGTAGCAGGGCGCCCTAGCCTATACCTTGGCTTCCGCATGGAACCCGCACCTTCTTCCCTTCCCGCGTTGCTCGGCGCGGCACATCTGCTTGCTCTGGTCGGATACTTCGCTGCGGTGTTCCACCTGGTGCGGTTGTTCAATGCTCACCGACATGCGTTGACGAAGTGGGAACCCGAGCGCGGGGCTTTGCACACACGATTCGCGGGTATGGAACGAAGAGCGCTCTTCGGGCTGGCTTGGCCGATGCTGCTTTTGCTCCTGGTCACGGGTGCGTGGATGCTTTGGCTGCATCCCGGTCTGATCAAGGAGCCCTTCATGATGGTGAAGCTCGGCTTGGTGGCCTTGTTGTTCGGATACCAGCTCATGGTACACCGCGTACAGGGGCGGTTGAATGCTGCGGATCTCAACTGGTCGGGTGTACGCCTTTGGGTGTTCGGTCATGGAAGCACGTTGCTGCTTGTGGCACTGGTGCTGTCCATGGCCCTTCGCGACCACCTCGGATGGATCTGGGGAAGCATCGGGCTCTTGGTGCTCGGTGGCGTGATCGCGTACCTGATCGCCTCCATGCGAAAGGATCGTGAACCGTCGGAGAATGCTTGACCCTGAGGGAACCGCGAGCAGCGCAACGCGCTCAACGTTCAGCGCACGCGGTAGAAAAGCACGCGACCGTCGTCCGTGCCGGTGAGCAACCACTCTTCCCAGCGCAACAAAGGCGCCCGGTGATGTTGGTCCTTGTTCGCACCGGGATCCAGCTTCTGGATGCTCTCTCCCTTCGGATCGAGAACCTCCACCATTCCGTTCTTCCCGCTCTGTACCGTGTGATCGCCGATCTTCAGTTGCTGCTGTTGGTAGAAACGGTCGAAGGTCGAATTGGACATCTCCAGACCCATGGCTTTCACGGCGCGCGGATCCGGAACCCAACGGTGCTGTTGGAGCGAGGGTTCAGGCCGATCACCCTTCACAGCCCAGACCACACGCTTGCCGCTGTGTCCGATCAACAGCACGTATTCGCCGTTCTCATTGAAGGCCACATGGTATACCGCTGTGCCGCCGTCCTCATTGTAGGGAAAGGAATGGATCTTCTTGCCGGTCTCCAGATCGTACAGCTCTGCGCCCTTGTCCAAGCCTACGAGAATGCGATCACCCTTGGGCGAGATCGCCATGCTCACCACTTCGGCCTTGGTCGTCCGGATGGTGCGCTCCGGTGGATCGACCACGACTTGAGCGGAAGCGGTCTGCAATGCAACGACGATCGCGAATGCAACGGAAAGAGCCAGCTTCATCCTACTTATGCTTGTTCCACCAAGTGGTGTTGTTCGTGCAGCCAAGCCAAGGCCTTGGCCTTGTCCGGGAACATCTGGATAGGGCGACCGGGCTTGTGATGACGAACGAACACATTCGCGACCATCTGGTGGCCGAAGTCGCGGACGATGATCGCATCCGCAGCGATGTATCGCGATGAATCCGGCGCGGAGGCATGAGCGCGCGCCTCATTGCTCATGGTGGTGTTGATCCCCACGCTCACCATCAACAAAGCCTTGCGACCCTTGCGTTCGGCTTCGATCGCATCGAACATCATCTGCACGTCCTCAGGGCTTACCAAGTGATCATCCTTGAAGTGGGTGTGGACCACATCCTCGTCGAGGAAGGTCACCGTACACGAATCCAATTCCACCGCATGCATCGTCATCATCCGCTTCTGGTACGAAGGTAAGCCGGGGTGCTAGGCGTATCCGTTCAGCGCACGAGCAACCACGCGGCGTGGCCGTTCTGGGTGCGCAGGTCCTTCAACAACGCCAGTGCTTCATCACGCGTGGCGAAACTGCCATAGGCCACCGGGTGAAGGATGCCGCGTTGGCGCAACCGACGGGCGGCGAAGCCTTTCGCTTGGAGTTCGGCGAGCATCTTCTCGGCGTTCTCCGGTTGGGCAAAGCATCCGCCGATCACATGGAACCGCAGCGGACGATCATCCTTCACTACATGGCGGACCACAACCGCCGTGGTATCCGCGATGGCGATGTGGCTCGATCGGCTCAGGTCCACGGTGACATGCACGGAATCATTCATGGCCAATGGGATGGTCCGCACGCCTTCAACGCCTTCCGGCAATTGGAATGAAGGAATGGCGGTCACCGGAACCACGCTTGCCGAGGTGGGTGTGATGTAGGTCGGCGTGGTATCCGCTTTCCACGGTGATAGGCCGCTCAACAAGGCGTCGGTATTCCCTCCGCTTCCAACGAACCAGACCGCCGATCCGCCGAGCAGTAGCGCCGCGATACCTGCCGCGACCATTGCTCTTGACATGCGTCGTGGTAAACGCTCCGGTTCCGGTTCTTCCGCCACCAAGGGGATCACCACCGGTTCCGGTTTGGTCACTTCCAAGGGGATCGCACTCAAGGGTCGCAAGCCGAAGGCATCGCGCAAATAGTTGGACCGGCGATCGGGATCGAACTGTAGGTTGCGCTCCGCATCGCGGTAGAAGATGCCGATGTGCGGGATCTCCAAGCGACCGCTGCGGTCCAAGGTTTCGCGCCAGCCAGCCACCTCGGCATCGATCCGGGCGGTGGCAACATCGAAGGCGATGCCATCGCGGCGGGCGACATGATCGGCCAGCAAGCCATCGTTGCGGACCAAGTGCCTATTGAACGCTACATCCTTACCGGGAGCATGGATCTGCTTGCGCGCTTCATCCAAGCGGGCGGGGCGATACTGCGTGAGGAAACCACCCCATTGCGGCACGATCACGCAATCATGGCAATAGAGCAATTCCTGAAGGTCGCGTTCGATGCCCATAAGATCGGCGGCCAATTTACCCTTCGACAGGCTCAGGGTGTCAATTCGCTTGCTCTTTTCCGCGCCTCCTCCAGATCCGCCGGGGTATCCACACAGAAGGAAAGGTGATCGGTAAGGCCGATGCGCACCTTGAAGCCGTTCTCCACCCAGCGCAATTGTTCCAAGGCTTCCGCCATTTCCAGCTTCGATGGCGGTAGGGCGACCAGTCGTGCAAGGACCTCGGAACGATAGGCGTATAGGCCGACGTGCTTCAGGAAGCGGAACCGGGTGTGTCGTGGACCATTCCCTGCATCGCGGAGGAAGGGGATCGCCGCCCGGCTGAAATAGAGCGCGTCCATGTTCACGTCGGTGGTGATAAGCACTTCGCCGGGATCGTCGAGGTCGCGATCATCGGTGACCACTTGCGCGAGCGTGGCGATCCCGCCGGGTGCCTTCCGCAAGGCCGCACACAACTCATCGAGCTGCGCCGGAATGATGAAGGGCTCATCGCCCTGGATATTCACCACCGCATCGAAGCATTCGCCACCCAGAAGTTGGAGCGCTTCAAAGCAACGGTCCGTTCCGCTCGGGTGATCCGGCGAGGTCATCACCACTTCCCCACCGAATGATCGGACATGATCCGCGACGCGCTCATCATCCGTGGCGACCACCACGGCGTGCAGGGCCTTGCATTGGATCGCTTGCTCCACGACGCGGTGTACCATGCTTTTGCCCCCGATATCCACCAGCGGTTTCCCGGGCAGGCGCGAACTCGCATACCGCGCGGGGATGATGCCGAGGATCCGCAGGTCGCTCATGGTTGTTCGATCGGTTCGTAGAGGATCACTTCCAGGTCATCCACATGCACGGGCAAGGTATCCCGCAACCAGCAATACGCTTTCAGCACATCCGTCGGGCGACGCACCTCCGGGCTCAGGTACCACTGCGACACGCGCATCCATTCCCCGGGAGCAACAGTGGCCAGATCCATGTCACGCGCCATGTATCCATAGTTATCGCCCAAGTGATCGAAGGTCGTCACGAGCGATACCGGTGGTGTGCTTCCATCCATCGGTCGTTGCATCCGGCAACTCACTTCCAACCAGATGTGGTCGCAATTCGTGAGGTCCTTCCACATGCAGGACCAACCGGGGGAGAATTCGCGGCCAGCTTCCAACCGGAAGGAACCATTCCCTCGGAACGCGATCGTATCACCTGCCTCATGGTCCACATCGTACCCCACCCGTGCGAGCGGGATCCGGTGGTAGCGGGCTCGATCAGGGCTCCCGTTCTCACCGATATACGAGCGCTCCACCAGCCACTTGTCCGCCAAGCCCTCCGGTGCATGCACGGTGCCGAAGACCGCCTTGTACGCCGGCCAGGTCATGCGTGAGGTTTGAATGAGACCATCGATGCTTTGCTGGGATTGGAACAGGTTAAGGCCGGTGAGCGCCAATAGCGCGGCAACGCCTGTGATCCGCCAACGCATGGCGAGTCCGTTCAACCACACGAGCACGGCGCCGAGCGGGAGGGCCATCATCGGATAACTCTGCACCAGTGCCCGTTGCCCGAAACTGTCGGCATACCACCAGCAGGACCAACTGCTCACGATGTACAGGTTCAAGATGAAGAAGGCGATCACCGCCCACCGCATCTCCGGTAAGAACCTCCGAAGGAGCAGGATGCCCAACGTGGCCACCAACATGATCGGCGTGTAGATGTACCAGCCCTTGCGGAAACTGAAGAGCACATCCCATGTGTAAGGATGCAGGAACTCGAATCCCTCGCCCGGGTTGTTGTAGCTCATGTAGAGCCACTTGCCGGTCATCCACTTCCAATAGACCAGCTGCGGCACGCACACAAGCGTGGCCATGGCGACCATGATGATCAAGTGCTTTCGCCGTGACCACAACGTGCTGAGATGATCCTTCCACGAAGCGGCGTCCACCAGACCGATCAGCAAGGGAACAAGCACCCACACGATCTCCGATGGTCGCGACACCACCAAGAGGCCCAGCAATGCACCGGTGATCAACGCATCCTTGCGCCGCCGGTCCTTATGCCACCGGATGCTGAACCACAGGACCCCTGCGCCCAGTGTGAAGAGGAACACATGCGGCATGCCGGTGCTGTAAACCGCTTGGTGGAAGTAGTTCGTGCCGGTGACGATCAACGCGAGCGTAGCCGTGGTGATCACTTCACTGAAGAAGTGCCGGAGCACGCGCCGCAGGAGCATGATCCCGATGAGCATGTACACCAGCGCCGCAATGATCAACGCCCATTGGTACGGTGCGGAGAACCCATCCTGTGCAAAGCCAAGGATCCCGGCAAGTACATGTGCAATGAGGAAGAAGGGCAGCCACAGGATCGCGAGGCCCATGGGATACTTCATCACCCACCGGCCATCGGCTGTCGGGTTGATCTGGTAAGGCTTGCCACCGGCTTCGTACTTCGTCATCGCCTCCTGCACCCAAGCCGCATCGTTCAACCCGAGGTCGTGATGGATGAAGGTGGCAGGCAGGTACAGGTGATACCCGAAGGTGTCCCAGCTGAGGATGTTCTGCGGAGGTGCGCGCAACACACCGGATACCAGTACCCCCCAAAGCAGGAAGGCCGCCGCGAGCGAAATAGGAAAGCGCTTCCGCGCAGTGTTCATCACAAGGTGGCGCTCAGTTGCACCTGCATGCTGCGTGGTGCTTCAATGGAAAGCGGACGGAGCGAATACACTTCGTTGGTGAGGTTGTTCACGATGAAGGCGATGCGCAGTTGCTTGGAGAGTTCCATGCCGAGGCGGACATCGAGCAGGGTGGTGCCCGTCCGGTGGGTTTCCATCCAATTCGCAACCCCTGTTCTCAACGCGAAATCATCCACCGGCGACTGGTCCAACTCCACGAAGATCTTGTCGATGTTGCGCACATGGCTGTTGTACCGCACGCTGAATCCGGCGAAGACGCGCTTGTAGTCCAACTGCACATCGGCCCGGAAGAGATCCTGGATCCTGAACTTCAGGATCCGGTCGGTCGGGTCATAGCTCGTGTTGTTGTAGGTGTACGGTTTGATGTTGGCCAGGATCGGTGTCGCGTACTCCTGATCCGGCGTGGTGGAGATCGGGAGCGAGTGGGTCCACCCGATCAACGTGGAGACGCCGATCTTGCCGAACGTGCCTTTTCCTGCAAGCTCCAATTCGTAACCGGATACGCGCGCACCGCCGGTGTTCACACTCTTGAACCCGATCCCGGGATCGATCACCAAGGGACTCACCGAAATGACAGTTGGCAGCTTGTACTGCCCGAATGTGAATTCCACGTAGTCCTGGTATTCCTGCTGGAATACCACGGCATCCAAGTACCCGGTGAAGCCCCCGATCTTGAACCCTTGCTTCACTCCACCTTCCATGTTCCAGCTCTGTTCCGCACGGAGGTTGGCATTCGGGAAAACGACCAATTGGCCAACGCTCGTGCTGATGAACCGTTCTCCGATCGTGGGGTAGCGGAAGCCCTGTCCGTAGCTCGCCCGAACGTAGGTGGCGCGCAGCACGTGATAAGTGGCCCCTGCCCTGACCACCGGTTGGCCGGCCTTATCTCCGTTCACCGTGAATTGCTCGTAGCGGACCCCTGCCGACAGGGCCAGCTTTTCATCAAATAGTTTCTTGTCCACCTGCAAGTAGGCGGCTGTGTTCATGGCATCGCTCTTTCCGTCACCATCAAGGTTCCCCTTGTAGAGTTCCGCCGTACTGGTCACGTTCCTCACAAGCAGGCCGCCGGTCAGGACCGTCTCCCCGAACAGGTCGATCTTCTGCTGCACCTGATACTCCGCGTGGTAGGTGTTGTTGCTGTTGCCCTGTCCGTTGTCGTTGTCGAAGATCTGCCGGTGGTAGCGCATCTTCAAACTATGCCGGGTACCGGCTGCGGAGAGGTAGTTCACGAAGGGGTCGATGTAGAACTGCGTGCCGAGCGTACGTGTAACGGTGCCTTCTTTCGGGCGAAAGAGTCCGCGATCGGTATCACTCCAGATGAAGACGCTCGTGCTCTTGCTCTTCATCACGTTGCCGGCCAGTCCGAAGTTGAGTCCCGGCACCTTCTTGCTCCGCCAACGCAAACTCGTATTGAAACGGGCGCGATGTTCATAGCCGCCGGGACCGAGACGGTACGGATCCTTGGCGATGCTGTCCGCCGGGACCGGTTCCGGACCCACATATCCATAGTCGCTGAAGGCATTGCCACCGAGCACGAGATCCAATTGCCCGATCTGGCGCGAGTGGAAGAAGTTGGCCCCACCGAACACGGGGTTGTTCGCACCCCACCACTTGGCGGGTTCGTGTCCCGGCGTATCCCATACCCCTGCGAAGGTGGTCACGCTGGTGCGCGGTTCGCTTCGCGGATAGGCCGTGCGCACGTTGATCACCCCGCTCAAGGCCGCGCTTCCGTACAGCACACTACTCGCGCCTTTGATCACCTCCACTTGTTCCAGATTCTCGAGCGGCAGGAAGGTCCAGTTGGCCCGGCCGATGTCGCCACTGAGGATCGGGATGTCATCCACCAGCACTTGCACGCGGCTGCCGGCACCGTAGCTGAATCCGCTACCGGCCCGGATCTGCGGTTCCTCATCCACCACCACCACGCCGGGTATCTGGTCCAGCGCCTGGTCCATGCTTACGATGTTCTTATTCCGGATGATCTCGGGTCGCAACACACTCAGCGATTGGGTCACTTCACCCACACGTTGCTCGAAACGGCCCGCCGTGACAACGACCATATCCAATTGAGAAGCGGCGATCGCCATGCGGAGATCCAGCGTGCGCTGCTCACCTGCGATCAACGCGACTTCTTCCGTCCGCGTGGTGTAGCCGACAATGCTGAAGGTGATCCGATGTGATCCGGAAGGAAGCGTAAGACGGTACTGGCCGTTCACATCCGAGGCCACACCCATGCCCGGCGCGTACACCACGTTCACCCCGAGCAGGGTCTCGCCCGTGGTGGCATCGGTGATCTTTCCTTGTAAGGTGGCATCCTGCGCGTGGGCGCCGATCAGGGTGGCGCACAGCAGCGCGGCAGTGAGGTAGCTCTTCATGCGGGAGGTCGGTCTGGACCGGGGTGTGTCAAAGAAATGCATGTCGGGCCAATGCACGGCACCATTTCGACGGGTTCCGGGAGGCGGGTTGTTAGGTGAATGCAGCAGCCGCCTACCTTGGTTCGCATGGACGACCAGCAGTGGATCCACCGGATCGCCCTGTCCATGCTGAAAGGCATAGGGCCGGTGAACGCGCGCAACCTCGTGGCCTATTGCAGTGGCGTCGATCCGATCTTCAGCGATAAGAAGTTGAAGAACACCTTGGAGAAAGTGCCGGGCATCGGTCCGAAACTGATCGCGTCGATCACCGACAAGAAGGTGTTGCCCGCGGCGGAGAAGGAGTTGGCCTACGTGCGGAAGAACAAGCTGCGCATGCTCTTCTACCTCGACGACGATTTCCCGCGCCGGTTGAAGCAAGCGGAGGACGCGCCCGTGCTACTCTTCACCAAAGGCAACATGGATCCGGATACCACACACATGGTGAGCATCGTGGGCACGCGGTCGCCCACCGAAGCGGGAAAGCGCTTGTGCGTGGAGTTGGTGGAAGGACTGAAGGAAGTGAATGCCACGATCGTGAGTGGCCTAGCGTACGGCATCGACATCGTCGCGCACCGCCACGCGTTGAAGAACGAGTTGCCCACGATCGGATGCGTAGCGCACGGACTGGACCGGCTCTATCCTGGCGAGCATGCAGCAACCGCCAAGGAAATGTTGAAGTCCGGCGGCGTGGTGAGTGAACTTCCGAGCGGTGCTCCATTCGCCCCCGGGAACTTCCCTGCGCGCAATCGGATCATCGCTGGCCTAAGCGATTGCACGATCGTGGTGGAGAGCGGGCCGAAAGGCGGATCCTTGATCACGGCGGATATCGCCAACAGCTACGACCGTGAGGTCTTCGCCTTCCCCGGCCGACCCACCGATCCGCAGAGCGAAGGCTGCAACCGGATCATCCAACAGAACAGGGCCGCGCTCGTCACCAGCGCGAAGGATGTCATCACCCTCATGGACTGGTTACCGAAGAAGAAGAAGGCGCCCATGCAAGTGGCGCTCTTCAGTGAACTGCTGCCCGATGAGCAGACCTTGGTGGAGATCATCCGCGCCAAGGGAAAGATCGCGATCGATGAGTTGTGCGTGCAGAGCAACATGCCGCAAGGAAAAGCATCGGGGCTATTGCTCAACCTGGAGTTCAGTGGCGTGGTGCGCAGCCTGCCAGGGAAAGTGTACGAGTTGAATTGAAGTGGTAGCATGGGTCGCTACTTCACATACTTTGTACGCATGCGCATCAAACGTGACTTGTTCGCGGGGTTCTTCCTGTGGCTTTGTTCTCCGGCTTCCACTGTTGCACAATTCCCCTATTTGAACGTGTACCTGAACACGCCCAACTGTTACGCGCATTCCAGGGGGATACTTGCGTTGGAAAACGTTGATCAGCGATGCGCAAAGGGCATCGTGATCTCCGAGAAGGGGCATGCGATGATGGGCGAGCTCCTCACATCGCTTGGCCTTCCGCCCAACTCCGTTGCACTCCACACGGTTCCATCCGACCAGTTCAATGCAGCATTATGGCAACGGGCCTTTTCGCGTTTCGTATTTGGCATAGGGAAGGATACGATCTATGACACCAACCTGGACTTCCTCTTTCAATACACGGATTCGATCAACCAGCAGATCGCCGATGCTGATGCATTGGAGATGGCCTTGCTCGACCCGCCCATAGCGACCTCGGGGAATATCGGATCAACAGCCTTGAGCGACGGGAAGGTGATCTTGTTGGATACCTATCTCGACCGCATCACCCAGTGTACGATTCGACCTGGCTCGAGGAGGATCGGGACCACAACCCTTCAATTGCCCGAAGCATTGGGCAATGGAATGTCGTCAACGCTCAAGACCTCCAACCTGTTCACCAAGCCGATCCATTATGAGGAGATCTGCCCCACGACGCCGAGCGATGGTGCCTTACGCCTCTTCGGGACCACGCAGAACGTTGGTAGCGATGGCGACATGTACTTGGATCACGTTCTGTTCACCATCCCACCATCGGGAGGAATGATGGTAACGGCGATCAAAGCGCAGAAGGGCTTCTCGGCTTCAGCAAGGAACGGCGCCTTGGTGAATGACACCTTGTACACGGAAATCCACCGTTCGGACGCTGAAGAATCGGAGATCCACTTTGGCGCGTTCGTGCTTGCTCATGGCTTGTTTGTGCAGATCGAACAGCCCGAACACGCGCAACAATTCCCTCCGTGGATCAACGAGAAGCTGCGCGGGAATTACTGCGATGGCACCTTCGTGGGCAGCACCTATTTCTTCAAGAGCATGCCCCTGATCCACCACGTCGCTTCAGGAACATACCGGGACATTGGAACCCTATTGGGCATGCCGCTCGATACAGTTGTGACGAATTTGAGCAGGAACAAGTTCGGGACCTACTATTGCTCGGAAGCGATCGTGAACGGTACTACCGCCACTTTGCTTTACTGGCAGCGGAGGGTTCTCCACCACGCCACGATCGACCTGGTCGCCGGCAAGCTCTTGAAGTCCGGTGTCCTCCCAATACCCAATGGCTGGTCGATCGCGATCGCCTTGATCGATCGTGATCATGCACTGTTCATTTCGGATGATCAGTTGCACGCGTGGCTGATCCCGCTCGAATGACCGCTAGGCCGGTGCTTGTCAGGCCAACTTCAGCCCTTTCAGCGGTGTGAAGTGTTTCTTGTTCAAGGTGAGCAGTGGCACATCGTGCGCCATCGCTGTGGCGGCGATGAGGTGGTCCGCTAAGTGTACATGGTGCTCCGGAGCGATGTGCTTCAGGATCTCGCGGAACCGTTGGCTCACTTCCATGGTGAAGGGTAGAATGTGAAAGTTGGAGGTGAGTTCGGCATGATGTCGCTCATACTCGGTCCTGTTCCGCGCCCCTGCCAGGATCTCTGCGAGAACCACATCACAGATCACGAACGAAGCACCGTGTACCCGCTCCGATGCGAGGAACGCCGCAGGCTCACGGCGCATCTTCTGCCGATGAGGATGCTGGTATCGATCAGGATCGTTTCCATGCCTTCTCTCGCAACTGTTCGAGGGTGATGTCCCGGCCCTCCCAAACACCATCGAGCCCCGCGAACGGATCCTTCTCCCGCAAGGCCTCCCGCTCGATCAGCTCCACCACCAAGGCCGAAATGCTCTTCTTCCTTCGCTTGCTCAACGCGGCTGCGGTGCGTTTGAACCGGAGCGGCATGGACAACGTGAGCTTGGTGGTCATGGGGTTACGTATTGCCGGGGCAAGTTACGTGATGCGAAAGGCGGTGCGAACAGCAAAGCCGTTCAGCGGAATGGTCAGCGCGCTGCCGGGGAAGGTGGTTGAGGTGAATTGAAGGCCGCAGTTCATCACGGTTCGCGGATCGAACAGGCTTCGACCCTGTAGTGGGTGAGCAGCCCATTGGGTTGAGCTAAGCGCGCTACCCCCTGCACCATCGGATACGGCGTAATGTGTCGCGCCGTGGTCCCGGCGCCTTCCTACCCCTCCTTTCGTTCCTTCTCCCGCTTCTGGGGCTGCAACGGGTTCTCCGTGATCACCTTGTACCGTTCCCGGTTCTGTAGGATATCCGCTGCGAGCCATACCGCTGCACGGAAGGAACCTTTCTCCGCCACCCCTTGCCCCGCGATATCGAGGCCGGTGCCGTGGTCCGGGCTGGTGCGCACAATGGGCAGGCCCGCCGTGAAGTTCACCCCGTGCCCGAAGCTCAAGGCCTTGAAGGGGGCCAGCCCTTGGTCGTGGTACATGGCCAGCACCCCATCGAAGTGCTTGTAGCTGCCGTTGCCGAAGAAACCATCGGCCGCATAGGGACCCATGGTCTTGATGCCTTCCTCATTCAGGCGCCGCACGGCCGGTGCGATGCGCTCCTTGTCCTCATTGCCCAAGGTGCCGCCATCACCCGCGTGCGGGTTCAGGCCCAGCAAAGCGATACGGGGTTCCAGCACCGCGAAATCACGCAGCAAACTCTGGTGCAGGATCCGCGCCTTCGCCATGATCTTCTCGGTGGTGATCGCGGCGGACACATCCTTCAGCGGGATGTGGCCCGTCACACATCCCACGCGCAGGCCTTCACCTACTAAGAGCATCAGCACTTCGCCATCGCCGCCCGCCATCTGTTGCAGGAACTCCGTGTGGCCGGGAAAGGCGAAGCCCGCCACCTGCATGCTGTTCTTGTCGATGGGTGCGGTCACCAGCACATCCACCTTGCCACTTGCGAGGTCTTGTGCGGCTGCTTCCAAACTCGTGATGGCATACTTCGCCATCGCTCCGGAAGGTTTGCCGAGGTCGATCTCCACTTCCTCCTCCCACAGGTTCACGAGATTGAACTTCCGGGGTAGCGCATCCCGCGCATCGTTCACGCGGTGGAATTGTACTTCGTCCAGACCAAGGAGTTTGCGGTGCTGGCTCACCACTTTGGCGGAGCAGTACAGGATCGGCGTGAGGTCCGCATACATCCGGTTGTCCTCGAAGCATTTCAGGATCACCTCCAGGCCAACACCGTTCAGGTCGCCGCAGGAAATACCAACACGGATAGGGGCACGAGGCTCGCTCATCGATCAATAGGGGGTATGCACCGCAAAGTCGTTTGGCCGCCGTGCATTCGTGATGTGTTCATCGGATCTCATTCTTGCTGTGCTCTTCTCTGTGCCCTCTGCTTCTCTGCGGTTCACTCCCGCTCAGCCTTTCACGCGCTGCTTGATGAACTGATAGAGCAGTCGCACGCCAACCCCGGTCCCTCCTTTGGTCCGGTAGCCGTCCCGTTTGGTGAGAAAGGCCGGTCCTGCGATGTCCAAGTGGATGTATGGATGCGTGGTGAAACGCGCGAGGAACTTCCCAGCAGTTTGTGCGCCGCCCAAGTCGCTGCCCAGATTCTTGATGTCGGCCACATCGCTGATGATCTCCTCACCGTATTCATCCCAGAAAGGCAATCGCGCCACCCGCTCGAACGTGGCGTAGCCCGCGTCGTCCAGCTTCTTGAATTCGGCATCCGAAGCCGTACCCATGGTCACGGTGCCGTAGGTCCCGATGGCGCGACTGGCAGCCCCGGTGAGTGTGGCCAGCGTGAAGACCAGCTCCGGCTTGTACCGCTCGCCATAGCTGAGCGCATCGGCGAGGATCATGCGGCCTTCGGCATCGGTGTTCAGCACTTCCACGGTAAGGCCGCTGTGCATGCGCACCACATCACCGGGTGCATAAGCATTGCCGCCGGGACGGTTGTCCGTGGCGGGCACCAGTCCGATCACGTGTACGGGCAATTCGCGTTTCGCCACGACGGCGATCGCACACGCCACCGCTGCCGCACCGGCCATGTCGCATTTCATCTGGTCCATGCTGTTCGCGGTCGGCTTCAAGCTGAGACCGCCGGTATCATAGACCACTCCCTTGCCCACGAGCAGCAAAGGCTTCTTGTTCACGGCGTTCTTCGGCTTCCACTCCAGGATGCTGAAGGTGGGCTCATCCAAGCTGCCCTTGTTCACGGCGATCAAGCCGCCCATGCCGAGGGTCTGGATCTTCTCCTTGTTCAGCACTTCCACCTTGAACCCGGCGTTCTTGCTCAAGGTCCGGATCTCCGCGGCCAGTTGCTTCGCGTTGAGGAAGCTCACCGGCTCATTCACGAGATCCCGCGCGGTGAAAACGCCTTCGCAGAGGTCCGCGAGTTCCTCCACTTGATCGGCGCTCACCTCCTTGGCGATCACGGTGATCTTCTCCAAGGTCGGCGCTCCCTTCGTATCGGTCTTGTACTTCCGGAAGCCATAGCTACCCAGCACAGTACCCTCGGCCAATGCCAAGGTCAGCGCACCGTTGTCCTGTAGGCTGATCAGCTGCGCTTCTTCACGCTTCGTGGCGTTCAGCCGTGTGGCCATGGTGTCCCCGGCGCGACGTGCTTTCTCCAGCCGGGCGCTCATTTCACCTTTCGCGGTGAGGTGTACCATCACCAACCGCCCGCTCACATCACAAACTGCGAACGCGGGATCGGCGCGTAGCTGCTCAGTGAGGTATTGGCGGTCGTTGCGCACGAGGTCGAGCATCCGCAGTTGCGACAACTCATCCAATATCACCAGCGTATCCCGTGCGGCTGCCGGGCGAGGGCCTTTCACCAGGTCGATCATGGGCCGAAGATAGCCGGGCCTTCGGCAGCGCATTACCGGACCGAAAGCCCACACGCGTTGGCTTGAAGGAAGGACATAGACCGGGAGCGGCCGACAATTCACAGGAAGCGGCGAAGGTTCCCCTATCGGATTGACGAACTTTGTCCATCCCGCATGCGGCTGCTACGCTCATTCGCTTCACTGATCCTCTCGCTCGTCGCGGTGGCTTCCTTCGCCACGCACAACCGTGCAGGGGAGATCGTGGTGTGCTGGACCGGGCAGGGTCTGGTGTACGAGGCCACCATCTTCACCTACACCAAACTATCGGCTCCAGCGGACCGCCCGGAGTTGACCTTGAATTGGGGGGATGGAACCAGCTCGGTGATCGCGCGCACCCCACCCTCGCCGATCGATGACCCGGTCCGCGACCTGCGCCGCAACTGGTACATCGCGCAACACGTCTATGCCGGCCCGGGGGTCTTCACCCTTTCCTTCGATGACCAGAACCGCAATGCGGGTGTGGTCAATGTGCCGATGAGCGTTTCGCAATCGTTCTGCGTTAAGACCGAGTTGACGATCTCGCCACTCGGAGGGAACAACTGCTCCGCGCGTTTCCTGAACCCGCCGATCCAGGATGCGTGTTTCTGCCAGCCGTGGATCCACAACCCGGCGGCTTACGATGCCGATGGCGACAGCCTGAGCTTCGAACCGGTGGTTTGCCTTGGTTTGAATTGCGCGCCGATCACGGGCTATGAGTATCCGAACGAGGTGGGTGGTTGTGGCGGCACCTCGTACAGCATCGATCCCGCGACCGGAACGATCTCGTGGTTGAATCCCGGGGTGCTGGGTGAGTACAACATCGCATTCAAAGTACACGAATGGCGTCGTGTGAATGGCGTTCTGTTGCACATGGGTTGGGTGACGCGCGATATGCAGATCACCGTGAAGCCGTGCTCCAACCAACCGCCCGCGATCCAGGACCTGGTGGATACATGCGTTACCGCAGGCACCTTCCTCTCCTTCAATGTGCAAGCGAGTGATCCGAACTTCGGACAGCAGGTCACGCTCACTGCGTTGGGCCAACCATTGGTGTTGGCGAATTCGCCCGCATCGTTCGTGAGTCCTTCGCCGGCGCAAAGTGTCACCGGTGTTTTCAATTGGCAGACCAACTGCTCGCATGTGCGCTTGCAGCCGTACCAGATGGTGTTCAATGCCATTGATAACGATCCCGAGGTGCAGTTGCAGGATTACAGCACGATGAACATCCGGATCGTGGCACCGGCGCCGCAGAACCCGCAAGCGCTTCCGAACGGTAATGCGCTCGATCTTTCCTGGAACGCGAGCATTTGCACCAATGCGATCGGCTACAAGATCTATCGGCGTGTAGGCACGTATGGGTTCGTGCCGGATAATTGCGAGACCGGTGTGCCTGCATACACCGGCTACTCACTCATCGCCTCGTTGACCGGTCATGGCAACACGAACTATTCGGATCAAGGCCCTTTGGTCACGGGCACGCAGTATTGCTACATGGTGGTGGCCTGCTTCGCCGATGGCGCGCAGAGTTATGCGAGCGTTGAATTCTGCGCCGTGGTGGATCGGCAGGTTCCGGTGATCACGCACGTGAGTGTCGGCGTGACGAATGTGTCCATCGGCGTCGATACCGTGCGCTGGAGCAATGCGTACGATCTCGACACGTTGGTCCGTCCGGGTCCCTATCAATTCAAGTTGTATCGCGGTGTGGGCTTCTCGACGGCAACGACGTTGATCTACACCAGCGGCGTGCATCCTTTCCTTGCGCACCCGGATACCGTCTTCATCGATACCGACTTGAACACGAAGGATCAAGCGCACGTGTACCGCGTGGACTTCTTCGGAAGGGCCGACCAACCAACACCGGACTACATCGGCGCCAGCGCCCCGGCGTCATCGGTCTTCATCAGCACCGACCCGAACGATGAGCAGATGACGATCAACTGGACGCTGAACACGCCGTGGACCAACTCACTCTACGAAGTGTACCGTGACATCTCCGGTGTGTGGACGCTGGTTGGCACAAGCACGTCGAACAGTTTCACGGAGACGGGACTGGAGAACGGAACGGAGTACTGCTATCGGGTGCGTAGCACCGGATCCTACGGGAACCCGGACATTGTTTCACCACTACTGAACTACAGCCAGGAGATCTGTGATCGCCCTGTCGATCGCACGCCGCCCTGCGCGCCGACGGTCGTGCTGGAGAACGATTGCGAAGTGCCGCTGAACACGCTCACATGGAACAACCCGAACGAAAGCTGCGCGGATGACACGTACCAGTATCACGTGTACTTCTCGCAAACGGTGGAAGGCCCTTATGTACTGGTCGGGATCATCGTCGGCGCGGAGAACACGACGTTTACGCATGTGGATGGCAGCAGTGTATCAGGATGCTATCAAGTGACAGCGCTTGACACGCTGGGGAACGAGAGCGCCTTCATCACT
>Ga0138256_10002010_pt1 | contig 21874 bp, 18 predicted proteins | sample KNB2016incub_MG_FD_105486 | JGI IMG/M metagenome (GOLD analysis project Ga0138256, IMG submission 105486) | Active sludge microbial communities from wastewater in Klosterneuburg, Austria - KNB2014incub_MG | ecosystem: Engineered > WWTP > Activated sludge > Unclassified | place: Austria... | reverse complement strand
TCAGACATGATATAAATATTTTTATGTGGTGCCACCACTTCTGCTATTGCCTTCAATTCCGAATGACTAAATACTGATCCGGATGGATTACATGGGCTCGAAAACATGATTAGCTTGGTCCTGGAGGTAATGGCAGCGGCTACTTTGGATGCGGGAACTTTAAAGTCTTCATCTACAGAGGCTGATAATAGTACAGCTTTGCCTCCAAACATATGCACTATATCACTGTAGGAGACCCAATATGGAGACAAAATAATGACCTCATCTCCAGGGTTAAGTAAGGCCATGCACAAGTTGGCGATGTCTTGTTTGGCTCCATTAGATACGACTATTTGATTTGGTTTAAAATCCAGTCCGTTTTCTCGTTTTAATTTGGCAACTATGGCTTCTCTCAGATCAAGGTTGCCCGCTACAGCAGTATATTTAGTATGCCCATCTTGCATAGCCTTGAGTGCTGCATCCTTGATATGTTGAGGAGTATCAAAATCAGGCTCACCTAAACTCAAGGTGATGACATCGATACCTTGCTCTTTCATTTTCCTTGCCATGGCAGCCATCTGTAAAGTTGCTGACTCGGTCATATTAAGCACCCGCTCACTTAAAATAGATTCGATTTCTGTTGTTGACATGTATTATATATTGCTAAAATGAATCGCAAAATTAATAATATCTTGATAAGCCATAGTATCTATGCAAGGTTTAAGTATCAATTCATTTAAAGTAATAAGAAGGAAGAGCAATAATTATTTGACCATGTTATTTGGCCACTTTAGAAACATCAAATAATATTAACAGCTATGGAAGAAAAACTGAAAAATTTAGATTCATTATCCATACTTGCCATGCAAGGAGGTGGGCAGCAACGCATTGAATATCAGCACAATAAAGGAAAGTTGACCGCCAGGGAAAGATTGGCACTTTTGCTGGATGATACCTCCTTTGAAGAAATCGGAATGCTTGTCACCCATCGGAATACAGATTTTGATATGGATCAAAATATTTATTATGGGGATGGTGTGGTGACCGGTTATGGTACTATCCATCACCGATTGGTATATGTCTTTGCCCAGGATTTTACGGTATTTGGAGGTTCTTTGTCGGAGACACATGCTCAGAAAATCTGTGTCATTATGGATATGGCGCTGCAAAATCTGGCCCCTATCATTGGATTAAATGATTCCGGTGGAGCTAGAATACAGGAAGGAGTTGACTCTTTGGCCGGTTACGCAGAGGTTTTTTATAGAAACACTAAATTGTCCGGACTGATACCTCAACTTTCTCTGATTATGGGACCGTGTGCCGGTGGAGCAGTATATTCCCCGGCGATAACTGATTTTATAGTCATGGTAGACAAGACTTCATATATGTTCGTCACCGGACCCAATGTTGTAAAGACAGTGACAAACGAATTGGTCACCAGCGATGACCTCGGTGGAGCACAAACGCATGCAGTCAAGTCAGGCATCAGTCATTTGATAGCAGCCAATGATGTAGAGGCTATCAATAAAATAAAACTTCTTTTGACTTATCTGCCTGCCAGCTATATGGAGACCGCCCCACATTACCCCTATATACTTGGTGACGAATATCGCATGGTTTTAAATTCAATTTTGCCAGGGTCCAGCCAGTCTCCTTATGATGTAAAGGAAATAATCAACAATCTGGTGGATGAAAACTCTTTTTTTGAAATTCAGGAGTTATATGCACCTAACCTGGTCATTGGTTTTGCAATAATTGCAGGTCAATCTGTTGGTTTTGTAGCGAACCAACCTAATGTGCTGGCAGGAGTTTTGGATGTGCATGCTTCTGTCAAAGGAGCCAGGTTTGTGAGATTTTGCGATTCCTTCAATATCCCCTTGATCGTATTGGTGGATGTACCTGGTTTTTTGCCTGGTACAGATCAGGAATGGAATGGTATCATCAGCCAGGGTGCCAAGCTGTTATACGCATTTTGCGAGGCAACGGTACCAAGGATCACCGTGATCACGCGCAAGGCATACGGAGGCGCCTATGATGTCATGAATTCAAAACATATCGGAGCTGACTTCAGTTTTGCCTGGCCTTCCGCTGAAATAGCAGTCATGGGAGCAAAAGGGGCCAGTGAGATTATTTTCAAAAAAGAGATAGAAGCAGCCTCTGATCCTGATGCGAAGGCTAAAGAAAAAGAATATGAATATGCTGAGAAATTTGCCAACCCCTACCGGGCAGCTTCCAGGGGGTATATTGACGCTGTAATCACTCCTGCCGATACCAGGAGAAAACTGATCAGAGCACTTGCTAGTTTGAGAAATAAAAAGATCCAAAGGTCCGATAAAAAGCATGGCAATATTCCACTTTAAATATTCCATCCACAAATAAAGAAAAAAACTAATACGAACTATAAATTTATCATTTTTGCTCCATGCGAATTCATATCATTGCCATGGGCGGAGCTGTCATGCACAATCTGAGTATTGCTTTGCACCTGGCAGGGCATCAAGTCACGGGGTCTGATGATGAGATCTACAATCCTGCCAAAGACAAGCTCGAATCTTATCATTTACTACCACCATTTGGTTGGCATCCTGACCAAATCGATGCATCGATTGATCTGGTCATCGTAGGGATGCATGCTAAAAAGGACAACCCTGAACTTCTGAAAGCCATTGCCTTAAACTTGAAGGTAGTGTCCTATCCTGAGTACATTGGATTGCATGCTCAAAACAAAAAAAGAATCGTAGTAGCTGGTAGTCATGGCAAGACTTCCACTACTTCCATGATCATGCATATTCTAAAAGCTTGTGGGGTTGATTATGATTATCTCGTAGGGGCTCCATTGGAAGGCTTTGACCTAATGATCAAACTGTCGGATGCCCCTCTCATGATCATTGAGGGCGATGAATATCTCAGTGCTCCGACAGACCCAAAGCCTAAAATATTACATTACCATCCCCAAATCACCATCATCACCGGAATCGCCTGGGATCATATCAATGTCTTTCCTACCCATGAAGATTATATCCATGTGTTTGCAGATTATATTCAATCCTTGCCTTCAGGAGCCAAGGTGTACCATTTTGGTAAAGATGAAGAGCTTAACCATTTAGTCCATAAAACACCCAGGAGGGATATCTCATTTTCTGATTATGTAGCTTATCCACATAAGATCAAGGATAGCACAGCTTATTTGCTACATGCAGAGCATGAATTTCAAATCCAGGTGTTCGGCCAGCATAATTTTGAAAACATTCAAGCTGCGATTAGGGTTTGTTCAGATCTTGGAATCGAGGAAACAGCATCCATCCAGGCGCTGATGAGTTTTAAAGGTGCTGCCAAAAGATTACAACCATTATTTATATCTCCTGACACCAAGATATATCTCGACTTTGCCCATGCTCCTTCTAAGGTGAAGGCTACCGTAAAGGCTATGCGAAGCCAGTTTCCTCAATTTAGGCTCATATGTCTGGTAGAGCTCCATACTTATAGCAGCCTCAACAAAGATTTTTTGCCACAATATGCTCATGTTTTGGATGAAGCAGATGAAGCAATTGTGTTCTTTAACAAACATACTTTAGAGATAAAAAGAATGCCTGATTTGGATATCGATTTTGTAAAATCTGCTTTTGCTAAAACCAATTTGAAAGTGTTTACCCAAAACGATCAATTAGAAGGATATTTAGATAAAATAGATAAAAAAAGGACCGTAATTCTTTTCATGAGTAGTGGTACCTTTAATGGGGTAAATATTAAAGCCTGGGCACTTAACTAAAAATATTTCCTTATCGAATGTTTAAAAAATATAAGCTGATGAAAAAATTTTTATTGATTTTTTGCGGGATCTATTTAAATCTCTGCTTAATGAGTCAAACCCCTCAAACTATTGGTCATCTCCATATATTTAAAGAAGAAGCTAAAGCGTTTATTGATCCTAATGCTGACATCGAGGTATTGGCCGATGGGTTTGATTGGGCAGAGGGGCCTGTTTGGTGGAAAGAGGAACAAGCCATATTGTTTAGTGATGTTCCACGCAATACTGTGTATATCTGGAGAAACAATGGTGAAGGGGCACTACCTTATGTAAAACCATCAGGATACACTGGAGTAGGGGTGTACGGCAACGAACCAGGGAGCAATGGTCTCACCCGGGATCTCAAAGGAAACCTATTGTCGTGTGAGCATGGTGATCGGAGAATATCTATCATGCCACTGGGACGACCTGGAGGCAAAAAAACAGTTACTGACAATGATGGCGGAAAACGATTTAACTCTCCCAATGATGTGATCGTAGATTCAAAAGGCAGGATCTATTTCACAGATCCACCCTATGGTATGCCAGGCAAAGAAAACGATCCCGGGAAGGAAACAGGTGTGTTTGGAGTGTATATGTATGCCAACGGCAAAACAACATTGATCATTAAAGATCTGACCCGCCCTAATGGTCTGGCATTATCCCCTGATGAAAAGACTCTTTATGTTGCTCAATCAGATCCGGACAAAGCTATTTACATGAAATATCCGGTATTGTCTACCGGCGTCGTGGGCAAAGGCAGTTTGTTACTAGATGTGACATCAATGGCGAAATCAGGTTTGTTGGGATTGCCGGATGGAATCAAAGTGGACGATCATGGCAATATCTGGGGTACAGGCCCTGGGGGAGTGTTATTAATATCACCTAAAGGCGAATTGCTGGCCAGGATAGAGACAGGGCAAGCTACTGCCAACTGTGGTTGGGGAGAAGATGGCACAGTGCTTTATATTACGGCTGATCGTTATTTATGTAAGGTGCAGACGAAGGTGAAAGGCGTACCCTTCAGATGAGTTTGATGGTGAAGCATTGGATTACTATTGGATCCAGTTAGCATTTATAACAATGATTCAATCTGCTGATTCCAGTCCCCATTTAATTTAAAATCATCCAGGGGTCTTAGTGCTTCATCCTGGGAGACTAACAATTGAAATTTTTCAAGATCGCTGCTCCAGGAGTTGCCATTATAATATTCTACCCCTTTAAAATCTCTTGTTTTATACAGGGAAGATTTTTGATATCCATTGCCCAGATAAATATAGCTTTTATCCATTGCCTTGGCGATATGTATACATTTCCACATCAACCATTTACCTAATGGAATATTTTGTTCTAAAAAGGTGGTATCATAGAATGAAAACCAAAAGTGCATAAAAGAATCAGAAATCACTACCAGGATATATCCTATGACTTTGTCATCTTGGTTAAACTGAATGATATGAGTCAAATATTTTCTAGAGCAGATATATTTTATACGCTCTAATGGCATCTTATGATCCCCGATGCGTACGTTGCTATATTTTTTGGCGAAATCAAAAAACTCATCCCACTGATCAAAAGATTCTATGGGAATGACCGACTCTTTAATATTGAAAGAAGCTATTTTTCGTTGAACTCTACGATTTTCGCTGGTATCGGAAAAGTGGTCAAGTACTATGCGAATACCTCTTGATTTGTAAAAGATATCTGCTCTGATCTCCAGATTGCCGGTATAGGGTAGGAAACCATTGGAGTAAATAAATTCTAAATCACTTCTAGACTCGCAGATTGCATAAATGGTATAACCAAAAGTGTAAGAGGAATAATCGTGGCGATATTCGGATAAAAAAAATTTCATGAGACTACAATGGTGCGGATCCCGGGTTTAAAGGTAGGCTTGTTGCCTCAATTCTTCTACATCCTTGATTTCTTTTGGTATGGGTGGCCCCAGTATTTTACTGCCTTGATCCTCAACAAGCACATTGTCTTCAATCCTGATGCCGCCAAAAGGCAGCATGCGTTCGATTTTATCATATTGAATATGGTCTTTAAACTTCCCCTGTGCTTTCCACTGACTGATGAGCTCCGGAATGAAATATATGCCGGGCTCTACTGTCAGCACCATCCCCGAACGTAAGGATTTTGCCAGTCGAAGGGAACGCAACCCAAATTGGTTGCTTCTGGTCATATCTGGGGTATAGCCTGTATACTCTTCACCAATGGATTCCATATCATGTACATCCAAACCAAGCGCATGGCCTAATCCGTGCGGAAAAAATAGGGCATGCGCTCCCAAGGCGACCAGGTCATCAGAGTCCCCTGATAAGAACCCGAGTTGAGTCATTGATTGGGCAATATTCTTAGCAGCTGCAAGGTGGATGTCGAGGTATTTTGTACCGGCTTTGACAGCTTGAATGGCCTTGTTCAGGGTATCTAGTACAATGTTATAAATGTCTTTTTGAAAGCTCGAAAAGGTGGCAGCTACAGGAATGGTTCTAGTGATATCCCCAGCGTAATGCATGTGTGAGTCAGAACCGAAGTCACCCAATAAAAGCTGCCCTGGCTTCATAACATTGTGATATGAATGATTGTGTAAGGTTTGACCATCGACCGAGAGAATGATAGAATAGGGGATATCAAGATTAGCCGCCAGGCAGTGTGATCGGACAGCTGCCATAACTTCAGACTCCTGCATACCTGCTTTGGTCTTAGTCATCATTATACGATGCATCTGACCGGATACCTCTATGGCTTGTTCTAATTGGGTGATTTCTACATTTGACTTAATCTCCCGTTGTTGGACTACAGCTTTGGCTAATGGTATACTGTAATCTGACGCTATAGATTCAGGAGTCTTGCCCAGCAAAGATCCCAATTTGAAAGAATGATCCCCTCGATATACCGGAAGATAATGCACTCTTAATCCTTTAGTCACCGTTTTCTTAATAAGGTTCTCGCCTTGAGCCTGAGTGATTATATTTTCAATACCCGACCACATGGCTAGTTCCTGAAGAGAAGGCACAGGTCCAGTCCAAACAACATCATCCATACTGGCTTCATCACCCATCAGATAGCTTTGGCCTTCCTCGGCGTCGATCAAAATGGAGATGCCGGCCCTGTCAATGCCGCTATAGTACAACACATTACTATCCTGACGAAAGGGGTAGGTGTTGTCTCGGTAGTTTATACCACTTTCTTCATTGGCAACAAATAGGATCAGCCCATCTCCAATCAGGTTGGCTAATTCAGCTCTTCGAGCCTGGTAAATAGATGAATTAAAGAAATGTAAGTTCATTTTTAAAAGATTCAAGGTCAAATTAACGGAAAACCCTTCAAAACCTTGTGTAATTTTGCATCTTTCTATCAGGTAAATATGAATGTATTCTTTAGGCTACTAAAAGTGATTGGTATAGCAATACTCATCATCCTCAATGAAAATCTACAGACGATTTTTAAAAACTCCTTCATACCGCTTCATTTTATAGCTAGTATTGTAGGCTTTTCGTTATTCTTTCTATTGACTCAACTGGGAAAAGATTTGTTGCTTTATTTCTATCGAAAACGGAAAAAAATAGCTTTTAATAAAACTGACAATGTCACTGTAGGAATAGAGAATATTTATTTTTTGGTGATTAGTGGAGTGGCTTTTTACTTTTTGCTTCACTTGCTGAATCTCAAACCAAAGGACTTTTTTACTGGATTGACCCTGATTTCAGCTGCCATCGCTATCATCATGAAAGATTATATTTCTAACATTATCACCGGTATGATCTTAGGGTTTTCTGATAAAATAAAAATTGGAAATTATGTAAAAATCGGTAAGTATACAGGAGAAGTAAAGGATTTTTCGCTTACTATGATTACTTTGCAGGATGATGACGATGTGCTCATCTATGTGCCTAATAGTTCTATTTTCACCCAAGACCTCATCAATCATACGACACTTGATCAAGATATAAATACAATACATTTTGAGGTGAACAATAAAATGAAAATTCCATTTAGGGATCTTGAGAAGTTAATCGCCGATGTAATGAGTGAATTTGAGGTTGCTATCTTACCAGGTAGTGTTCAACTGGTAGTGGATGCTACGCATCAGGAAAGTACCTCATTTAAACTGCAGTATACGCTCAATGGACAGGACCTTAAATTGTCAAAAAATCTTAAGTACAAAGTGTTGAAATGTGTCTACGAAAACACATCAATCAATGGATTACTCAACCGTTGATATATTAAAACGTAAAACTATGAAGGCAAAAAAAAAGCTCCTGCAGTAGGAGCTTTTAGTGGAGATTCATTTTTGCCTTTTGATGTTTCAATCTCCAAAATATTTTTTTATTCAATACTTATTAATGAATACTCTACGAAGTTAAGCACTTTATGTAATTCTGCAAGTTTTCTATTGTATATTTTTTCAAACGAAATTTTTGAAAAAAAATTAGACACATCAATTCATGCTTATAGACTTTAAAACTTTGCAAGCAGCGGACACAGATCTTGAAGATGAAATTTAAACTTTAAAATAGAAGATACATCATACTTTTTCCCTGAAAAAATGGAGCATATCCGTACTGCTTATTCCTTCATATCCAACCTGCCTAAGCATGGTAACAAGCTGTCCTCTGTGATAGGTAGAGTGGTTAAATACGTGAGCGAAGATGTGGTAATGTTTCATGATGACCGGATCCCCATTGATTCTTTTGAAAGAAAGTGTTCGGTCCATTTCTAAAGAATCGAATTGATCTACAAAGGACTTTAAATTTTCAGAACTCTCTGCCCAAAGCATTAGCAGTGCTGTTCGGCTTCCCCGGAATACACCAGGCAGCCAGACGGGGTTTTCCTTTTCCAGTAACCGGTCTAACCAGATTGTCTCCGCTCCAACTATATGCAACGCAGTCGAGGCGATAGAGCCAAAACTGGAAGTGATGGGTTGATTCCACTGTTCTTCTGGTAGAGCACGAAGCCATTCAGTCACGGTTTGGTTGGCCCATATATTGTAAGATGCAATTTCTTGAAAATACATGTTCATGCGTTATTATATTTTTGACGCTAAATTAAAATAAATCAATCTTCAAAACTAACTGAATCGCTTATTTTTGGACGATCAATAAAATGGTAGAACACAGAGAACACTTCTTTAATAAGATGATTTTGACCTTACACCATATCATTGCATCTGCTATCCCGACACTAATCAATTCAAGTTGTTCCGGCTAAAACTTGAAAAGAGTGCCTTCCTTCCTACAACTAAAAATTGAAAAAAATGGATAAACAAAAAATTGTTGAATTGATATTGGCTTCACATGATTCACTGCTACAGTCAGTGAAGAACTTGACCGAGGAACAGTGCGTGTTTTCCATGCCAGGTAAGTGGTCAGCATTGCAACATCTTAAACATATCGAACTCAGCAATACCCCTTTGGCTAACATATTCAGTGATAAGGATAGATTTCTATCAAAAAAGTTTGGTGAGGCAATAAATGGGAGCAGATCCTACGAGAAAATAACCAGTATCTATAAAAGTGCTTTGGCGCCGGGAGTCCGGGCTCCACAGACATTTGTGCCTGAACCTATCAGCTATAATGAAAGGTATGGTCTATTCGACGAATTTAATGCCAGGCTAAAGCAATTAATTTCATCTATGGAACTGTTTAGCGAAGCTGAAATCGACCGATACCTTATACCACACCCATTAGTAGGCAAGATCACTATGCGGGAGATGTTTTATTTTACGGTATTTCATGCAGGTCATCATCAGAACAATTTAATAAGAGATCTGGGAACAATGTGAGGCTTCTATTTTAATTATCCGGAATATGATTACTTATTGGATTGTAAGTATGCCAGCAAGTCCGCCATGTCTTGTACGGTCATATTTCCTTCCAGGCCCTCCATCATCAGAGATTTGCCTAGCGCGGTAAGGCTTTTGATATCTTTTTTATTCAACACCAATGTGGTCCCACCCATTTTTTTGATGGTAATCGAAAGGTCAGATTCAGCATCGATAATACCAATATGTATCTCGCCCTCCAAGGTTTCGATTTGATGGCTGATATACTTAGGGTCCGTGGCTGCATTAGGATCGAGTATGTCATGCAACAGGGTCTCTTTACTTTTTCTATTGATTTCTGTCAGGACAGGGCCTACTTTTTGCCCGACACTGCCGTATTGGTGACATTGACTACACAATCCTTCAAATATCCTGGCACCCTTATCTACACTACCTTGCAATTTTATTGCACCGTACATTTTATCTATAGCCTCTTGTCTGGTAGTGACGCCTGCATCCGAAAATAGAGCCTGAGCTCTTTTTTTGATATTCTCATCATCCGTCCACCAAAGTAATCGTCTACGACGCTCCAGATCAAAATTCATCTCACCTATATTTATGGTTCCCTTTTCCAGGCCATCCAGCAATACGGGATGATGGATCTGTTTGTACAATAAAATATCACTGGCTGATCTCCTTGTTTGAGGACTCAAAGTTGCCCAAGCACGAATCAATTCAAACCCCACTTTTACATCACTGACTTTGGACAACTGTTGTAAGGCCGCTTGTTGCAGGGAGACTGGCTGATTGTTTTGTAGGCAGGCAAACAGAACAGAGGATTTAAGATCAAAAGGCGCCAAATCAAGGAGGTTTAAATATTCCAACCGCTCAGAATCGGGTATATTTTGGAGTAAGACCCGATGTAAAGCTTCTTCGCTGAATAGCCGGAATTTATTGGACATTGGCCAGCCCATTTTATTTCTTAGCTGAGCGAGTGCACCAATGAGCTGTTTGTCCTTGGAAAGCTCTAAAGTTTGGATCGATTTTTTGAGCTGATCAGAAGTGCTTTGCCCATTTGGTTTAAGTGAAAGATTAAGAATAATTTCGCTTTTTATTTGATCGCTGATCTTCGTACTGGAGAGCGATTGCATTAATGATGTCATATCCTGGTCTGATGCCGAAGCAAGTAGAGCTAAAGTGATTAATAATTTGTTTTTATTCTTAGAATTCGGTAGTGTAATGACTTGGTCAAACAGAGCTACCGGGGAGAATTTGGATGCCAGGGATAGCGCTGAAGTATTCCATTCATCCATAGGCAGGTGGACTGCAGCGAAGATAGCAGATAAAATATCTTGGCGATGCATATTAAAAGTCTTTTGATTTATAACACTGGTGCTTAAAGCTGCCTGCATTCTGGTTCTTTGATTTTCATCGGTCAATAATTGTATACAAGCGTTTAAGATCATGTCATTCGAATCTAATCTGTTCTCGACCATCAAAAGTGATTGTTCCCGAATACCTGAGCTTGGATCTTTTAATCCGTTGAGGAGTACTTGATCACTGACTTTTCGGAGGCTATTTAATATCCAGAGGGCATGGAGCCTGGACATCTCATTGCCCCGCAGCGTAAGCTCCTTCAATTTAATTATTTGCAGATCATCTGGATTGTGCTCCAGAATCAAACGATGGGCTGTCTTTCTTACCCATTGGTTATCATCTCCAAGACAAGCGAGGCGTCCGTCGAACGAATCTAACTTTGAATAGTCAAAAATCGAAGGTTCTCCTGATTGCAAAGTGATTTTATAAATTCTGCCTTTCTCTTTGCCCTCATTCATGTCAAGGGTGTTTTCTATTTCATCAGGTATCCACTCAGGATGTTCGATCACCTTTCGATGCATATCCACTATATACATGGCTCCATCAGGACCAGCCGACATATTGACTGGTCTGAATGATCGATCACTACTAGCCAGGAAATCCCGATGATCTAATAATCTACTGGCGCGCAGCGTAGCGCCATTACTACTTATTTTATCTATATGTATTAGATTGAGTACTACATCAGCCACCCAGACTGTATGCTGAAGATCTGGCCCAAGTCTCCCATTATTATAGTAGGTGATACCACATGACCCGGAGAAATAGCCGGATTGTTCGGGGTGATTTACTCTGGATTCTTGTTCTCCAATGGGATATATGCGGGCAAGTCCATTTTCTTCATGGTCTGAGATATTTAAAAGCGAATGTCCGATAGTTGTTTTTAGGTTCGATTGATATCTGCCAGAATAAACCAGGTTGGATATATGATTCAAGTTATGTGTCTCAAAGGGATGATCCCATTCGTCCATGGCCAATCCAAAACCTCCTGAGGATCTCCCGATTCGTTCAAGTTTTTTTGAATTGAGATTAAATCTAAAGTCCTGTCCCCTTAGATCTATCCTTGAGGTGGTATCTCCCCACCAAAAGGGTTGCCCGGAATTGCCGCCATTAACAGCATATATCCATCCATCCAGACCATATGTCAGCCCATTATAGTTGTGTTGGAGGTTACCGGTAGAAAATCCCGACATCAGTGTATCTACATGATCTGATATTTCGTCTCCATTCTTATCCTCAATGTACAACAAATAGGGAGGGGCAGCAACCAACAGGCCTTTTCGAAATAAAAGTATGGATGAGCCCAATTGAAGGTTTTCTGCAAACACTTTTGAATCATCAAATATGCCATCCTTATCACGATCTTTGAGTAAGATGACTTTACTGAAAACATCCTCAAAAGGATAACCAGGCATTTCTAATACATAGGCTTCTCCATGTGTGCCAAATTCAAGATCCACCGGATCTTTTATCAAGGGCTCCGATGCTACTTTTGTAATATTAAAGCCCGATTCCAGCACAAAGCCACTCAAATCATTTTTGGGTTCATGCTTACAGGACGACAATAATATAATAATCAAGTATAAAAGGATAAAGTCAGCTCTAAGCTTTTCCATGATTCCAGGTTTGACAATAATGTATAAATGTAGTAAAGTTCGTCTGCAATTTAAAAAGTAGAATATATACGTGACTATTTTCAAACCATAGTTGTATCATTAGGCAAATAGTTATACATTTAATTAAATATTCTTAATTTCGAACCCCCAACTATGCCCGGATACGATATAGAGATCATCCTTAATCGTCAGTTAGCTGAATGCCTCAGCATACCAGTTTTTATCACTGACACTTTTGGCAACCTGATATTTTACAATGAACCTGCTGAAGACATTTTGGGAAAGCGATTTGAAGATACTGGAGAAATGCCTGTAGAAGTCTGGGCTAACATATTCAAGCCGTTGGACGAACAAGGCATTAGTCTTTCTCCGGATGAACTGCCCTTAGTCAAAACTTTAAAAGAATTATTGCCCAATCATAAATCTTTCTGGATTGAGAGTCTGGCCGGTGCCTCTAAAAGGATATCTGTGACCTCTTATCCTATTATTGGAAGGGAAAAAAAATTTTTAGGTGCAGTTGCAATTTTTTGGAAAGCCGATCCCGTATGAAAATAAAATTTTGGGGAGTACGTGGCTCCATACCCACTTCAGGTGCTGATACTAATAAATATGGAGGCAATACCTCTTGTCTGACCTTGACCGGAGCTGATTATAATCTGGTGTTGGACGGGGGGTCAGGTATGCAAAATGTATCTTTTGCAGATCCGATGATTGACAATCGTATTGACATCTTACTGACCCATTATCACCTCGACCATCTTCAAGGATTAGGTTTTTTCAAATCTCTGTTCAATCCAAATCTCGAAATACATATTTGGGGACCAGCCGCTGACTATGATGAACTGCATTTTAGGCTCAATAGATACCTATCGCCACCTCTATTTCCGGTTTTGCTCCGTGATCTGCCTTGCAAATTACATTTGCATGCCATTAATAATAGTCAGTTTAGCATTGGAGCCTTAGACATTCATGCGAGGTATGTGATCCACCCCGGTCCAACAGTTGGCTACCGAATCAAAGAAGGAAATAAAGTTTTTACCTATATACCCGACCATGAACCAGCTTTGGGGCCTGAAGGCATGTTGAAATCTTCCAATTGGATATCAGGGTTCGATCTTGCGGATCAGGCTGATCTGCTGTATCATGATGGTCAGTATACAGCTCATGAGTACCTGACGAGAATAGGTTGGGGACATTCATCTATGGCTGATGCTGTACTCTTTGCAAGAGCCTCTCAAGCCAAACACTTGATTTTGGCTCATCATGATCCTGGTCATACTGACGAGCAATTGGATGAGATTTATGCTCAGCTTATGGACGATCATCTCTGCGAATTTGTTTGCGAATTAGCGCGAGAAGGTATCACCATTGAACTTTGAGCTTGGTTTTCATTTAAAATAAAACTCTTTTTTTTAACTCCTTGTCTTAGATGAAATAGTAGACTGCATAATCAATAAAAAACTTTATTGAATAATCAGATATTTTGAATATTATTCAAAAAAATGTTTAAATAATTGAATATCGTATAAATATTTTTGTATATTTAATAATATTGTTCAACAATACTGGACATTTATTATCTTTGCTTTATAATTGATCTTCTATAGATTAATTTTTTTGACATACTGTGAGGTGATGAAATTGGCAGACATGCCCTCTTGTCTCGGGGGTGGAGTCAAGCGACAAACTGAGTATAAGGCCTGTCCCTGTTTGTGGACAGACTGGGGTTGACCACCAGGCAATGTACTCGTGCTAAGCTCTCCGTGAAGGTTCGAGCCCTTCCCTTACAGCTTTCTCATTTATTTTTCGGTTATATTTACGTGCTGCTTGTCTATGGAGGATTGAGCAGTTTTTACCTTGTGTATAATATTTTAACCTGCCTTTTGGATATCAATGAGACCGCTAATTAGCTTTTCTATCTGCTTTTTAATGCTCAGTGCTCAATGCCAGCGACCCGGTGCTCAGTCGCCCATTATGGAGAGGATTAAAGGACTCAGTTTTGTAGCACCTTCGCGACCATTTGACTCTAACCCATTTGTGGATGTATTAAATGTTAATTCCAGTTGGATCGCAGTCATCCCTTATGCTTTTTGCAGAGCTGGTGAGCCTGTAGTCCACTATGATCATCAAGAAAGTGACAAGCGGTGGTGGGGCGAAGGAAGACATGGCATTGAAGAAACTATATGCCAGGCTCAATCAAATCATATTAAAGTAATGCTGAAGCCACAGATCTGGGTAGGCAAGGATTGGATCGGCAATCTTCAATTTGCCACAGGAAAAGATTGGGAAAAGTGGGAAGACTCTTATGAAGATTATATTTTGCCATTTGCTGCCCTTTCTGAAGAGATGGGGGTAGAAATGATATGTATTGGGACGGAAATCAAAGGAAGTATTACTGCAAGACCTCAATTTTGGCAAAACTTAATCACTAAAGTTAGATCAGTTTACAAAGGAAAAGTGACTTATGCTGCTAATTGGGATGAATACGAAAAAGTAAGCTTCTGGAGTCGATTAGACTATATTGGGGTCAATGCATATTTCCCATTGTGCGAGGAAAAGAATCCAACAGAGCAATCTCTCACGAGAGCTTGGGATCCATTGTTAAATGAGCTGGGAAAGTTTTCAAAAAAGTATCACAAACCTATACTTTTTACTGAGTATGGCTACCTTAGCGTCGATGGAAGTGGGGGAAAGACCTGGGAGTTGGAGTCAAAATTAAAATCACTAGATTACAATCCTCAAGCTCAAGCCAATTGCCTTAATGCTTTACTCGAATGTTGCTCTAAAAGAGATTTTTGGCAAGGTGGTTTTGTATGGAAATGGTATTCAGATCCCAAAAATATGCGACATGGTTTGGAAAAAGATCATAGCCCACAGGGCAAACCTGCAGAGGATGTCATCAGAAAATGGTATGCAAAAATGTAGTGTCGGATTATAGTCTGGCTGCCACCGCATCCCAATCTACGACATTAAAGAATGCAGCCAAATAGTCAGCTCTTCGGTTTTGATAATGCAGATAATAAGCATGTTCCCATACATCTACGCCAAGAATAGGGGTGCCTTTTTGCTCAGCAATGTCCATAAGAGGATTGTCCTGATTAGGAGTAGAGGAGATAAAAAGCTTACCCTCACTATCCTTTGATAACCAGGCCCAACCACTGCCGAATCTAGTCATTCCGGCTTTGCTTAGTGCTTCTTTAAATGAATCGAACGATCCGAAAGTGCCATTGATTGCATCGCCGATGATACCGTTAGGTACTCCGCCTTTACCTGGGCCCATGATCTGCCAAAACAAGGAATGGTTAAAATGCCCACCCCCATTATTTCTTATAGCTGGGCTCAACGTGGAGATATTGGCCATGATTTCCTCCAATGACTTATCAGCCCATATAGTATTTTCTACTGCATTGTTGAGATTGGTCACATATGCCTGATGATGTTTTCCATGGTGGATCTCCATCGTTCTGGTATCAATATGTGGTGTGAGTGCATCAAAGGCATAAGGTAAATCTGGAAGTGTAAAAGCCATAATAGTATTTATGTTTAAATAATTGATTTGATCTGATTAAACATCTGCGAAGTTAACTGCTTGAATCGATAAGTCAAAAAATTAATCGTATGAATCATCGAGACATGGAATCTTTACTATGATATCAATCATCAAGTCTACTGAAAATATCCTGTATTTGCCCTACTATGGTTTATTACCTTTGTGGCAAATATTAAGATTATGTCTATACGCAAAGAAAAAGACTCTATGGGATTCATAGATGTGCCTGCAGAAGCCTACTGGGCAGCTCAAACACAACGGTCCAGTCAAAATTTTAAAATCGGTGGTCAAAGAATGCCGATTGAAGTAATAAGGGCGTTCGCTATATTAAAAAAAGCAGCAGCTTTTACCAATCTGGGTTTGAAAATTTTAGATAAAAATAAAGCAAGGTTGATTGCAGAAGTGTGCGATGAGATTTTGGAAGGCAAACTCGATGATCAGTTTCCTTTGGTGGTCTGGCAGACTGGGTCTGGTACCCAATCCAATATGAATGTCAACGAAGTGATAGCCAATCGGGGCCATGTATTGTCCGGCGGGTCATTGACAGATGCTAAGAAAATATTGCACCCCAATGATGATGTCAATAAATCACAATCCAGTAATGATACTTTTCCCACTGCGATGCACATTGCGGCTTATAGCGCGCTCATGGAATGGACTTTGCCAGGCCTTTTAGATCTTCGTGATACTTTTAAGAAAAAGTCAAGGGCTTATATGAAAGTAGTCAAAATTGGTCGTACACACCTGATGGATGCTACCCCCCTTACCTTGGGCCAGGAGCTCAGCGGATATGTAGCCATGATAGATCAAAGCATTTTAACTATTAAGAACAGCTTGACACATCTCGCCCAATTAGCTTTGGGAGGAACCGCTGTGGGTACCGGACTCAATGCGCCGAAGGGGTACGCCGTCAAAGTCGCAAAGGAAATTGCCAAATTAACCGGCTATCCCTTTATCACGGCTCCAAATAAATTTGAATCACTGGCTACCCATGATGCATTGGTAGAAGCACATGGGGCTTTAAAGACTACAGCTGTATCCTTATTTAAGATAGCAAGCGATATTAGATTATTAGCGTCAGGGCCACGCAGTGGCATCGGAGAGATTACCATCCCTGACAATGAACCCGGATCTTCCATCATGCCGGGCAAAGTGAATCCAACCCAATCTGAAGCCATGACGATGGCTATGGCTCAAGTGATTGGCAACGATGTCACCATCAATATAGGCGGCATGAATGGTCATTTCGAGCTCAATGTGTTTAAACCTGTCATAATATATAATTTTTTAATCTCAGCCAGATTGATCGGAGATGCTTGTGTCAGCTTTAATGAACATTGTATTATGGGGTTGGAGCCCAACTATGCCAGGATCAAGCATAATCTGGACAACTCGCTAATGCTGGTTACAGCTTTAAATACAAAAATTGGATACGATAAAGCTGCAGAGATAGCCAAGAAAGCCCATAAAGAGCATATTACGCTCAAAGAAGCTGCCATTTCGCTGGGTTATGTGACCAGCGTTCAATTTGATCAGTGGGTCAAACCTGAAGATATGGTTGGCCCTAAATAGCTTCAGTTAATTATTGATTAAATCATAGGCCTGAGCTTCTGGCAGCCATAGATATACGCAAATAACCTGTTAAGTATCTTATTATTAATTATATATACATTGCAATAATTAGTTATATTTATATAGTAAAGCAATGATATTTTCCTGATTATATATGATACTGACAGTCTGTATATACAAAAAGCAACCGATTGATTGGAAAAACCAAAAATCTTAATATAACTATCAGAAAATAAATATTTTATAAAAAATTTCTTTGTTTCAAAATAAAACTTGAAATTTGCACCCTGCCGGAAAAGAAAGGCAGTAATACATTATAATTAATTAAAAACCAGTAACTAATGAGAAAAGCTGATCTCGTTGCAATGATTTCCGAAAAGACAGGAGTGCCTAAGGTAGATGTACTTGTGAGTTTAGAAATGTTTTTTAAAGAAGTGAAAGGCACACTCGCCGAAGGTGAAAACGTGTATATCCGAGGATTTGGATCTTTTATCATCAAGAAAAGAGCTAAAAAAATTGGTAGGCACATTAAAAAGAATGTGGCTATTGAGATTCCAGAGCATTTTATTCCTTCTTTCAAACCAGCTAAAGTATTTGTAGAGCAGGTGAAAAACAAAGTCACACAATTGCCTGACAATGATGAGGAAGAATGAAATCACCGCTGATACTTTTATTGATTTCAATAGCTTCGTTTTTTCTACTTTATTTTGGGTTTAGTAAGATTTCTCCAGAAATAAGGTTTCCTGAAAAGTCAGGGACCACTAATAGTTTTGACACAACATTTGACACCGATCTATCAAAATGGAAGGATTCTCTATCAGAAAGTAATCATCAATATGTAGACTTGTTGGAACAACAGATCGCGCAAGCCACTGATGACAGTATACAGCGTACTTTGTTGGAGCAACTTTCAGGATTTTGGTATAATCAAGGAAGAGTGAGTATGTCTGCAGAATATGCTTATCTGATAGCAGAAAAATTTCCAACTTCTGATCGATGGGCTTTGGCAGCAACCAATTTTATAATTGCCGCCAAACAACCAGAAGTTGATCCGGGTGATTTAACAAAATGGGTAGAAAAAGCCAAACACGGTTTTTCTCAGGCCATTGCGCTTGATCCAGACAATGTTTCACTCCAGCTCAATCAAGCACTCATCAATGTGGAATTTCCTTCTGAAGGTAGCCCTATGAATGGCATATTGGAATTGAGAAGATTGAACGAGACTTATCCAGACAATACCTTAGTAATCTATCATTTAGCCAGGTTGTCTATTCAGACTAACCAATGGGATCGGGCTAAAGAAAGATTGCAGGCTCTGATCAAACTAGATCCTGGATTTGTAAGAGCATATTGCCTCATGGCTCAGGTAGCTCAGCATGATGGTGATCAACTAGCTTTTGAGAACTGGTCAAAAAAATGTGTTGAAAAATAAAGTAAAAACAATCTATTTGGCTCACGCCATTTAGATTTATGATATTTAAAAATATTTTAATCATTTAATCAAATTAATTTAAAATGCCTTGCGGTAAAAAAAGAAAACGCCATAAAATGGCCACCCACAAACGAAAAAAGAGACTTCGTAAGAATAGACATAAAAAGAAACTGAGATAGTGTAATCCAGGTTGAATGGGTATGAAGATGATCTTTGATCATTAATGTATTTAATTATTCGCTCCTTTTTTATACCCATCTTTTCCCGGAAATCTTATTCTGGGGATATCCATTCAATCTGGTCCTTAATTATTTATAATTTATGGAGCGCGAACTCATTATCAATTCTACTCCTAAGGATGTAGAAATCGCTTTACTTGAAAACGGAAAATTGGTTGAGTTACATCACCAGGTATCCGATGAAAATTTTCAAGTAGGTGATGTGTTTTTAGGGAGTGTCACCAAGCTTATGCCTGGACTCAATGCTGCGTTTGTAGATATTGGACACTCTAAAGATGCTTTTTTGCATTATACCGATCTTGGACCAGGACTTAATTCGTTTTTGTCATTTACTGAAAAGTCTATACAAGGCAAATTAACTTCACATATGCTCGACCAGTTTATGGTGGAGCCTGAGATCAATAAACATGGCAAAGTCAACCAGGTCCTTGCCAAAAAACAAAACATCCTGGTACAAATACTCAAAGAGCCCATTTCTACCAAAGGTCCCAGGTTGTCAGGAGAAATTACCATTCCTGGCAGATTTATGGTACTAACACCATTTACTGACCAGGTAGCTGTCTCGAAAAAAATAGAAGATCAGGATGAAAGAAAGAGGCTTCAGATCCTAGTGGAGTCGATTAAACCTAAAAACTTTGGTGTAATCGTCAGAACGGCTGCTGCCGGCAAAAAAGTAGCTGATCTTCACGAAGAAATCACTGAACTCACTGAGAAATGGGACACCATACATAAACAATTGTATAAAGGACGGGCACCACTTAAATTATTGAGTGAGTTGGACAAAACCTCCTCGATGCTTCGAGATTTGTTGAATGCCTCTTTTAATAAAATAGTGACTAATGACAGGGATCTATACCAAAGCATCAAATCATTACTTCAAAGTATAGCACCAGAACAAACTAAAATAGTCCAATATTTTAAAGGGGACAAACCTATTATGGATCAACTGGGGGTATCCCGACAGATCAAGTCTTCTTTTGGTAAGACAGCGACCATGCCTAGCGGTGCTTACCTGGTCATAGATCATACTGAAGCGATGCATGTGATCGATGTCAATAGTGGTCCAAAGATGCAAAAGACTGATCAGCAATCTGCTGCTTTATCGGTCAACCTGGAAGCAGCCATGGAGATCGCGCGGCAGCTCAGACTCAGAGATATTGGAGGATTGATCATCATCGATTTTATCGATATGAAAAGCCAGGAACATAAAAATCATCTGTACAAAATGATGAAAGATTTTATGGCACCTGATCGCGCACAACACAGTATTCTGCCGCTCAGTAAATTTGGACTGATGCAGATCACCCGGGAGCGGGTAAAACCTGCAGTCAATATCAATATCAACGAAACTTGTCCGTCTTGTGGAGGCACCGGTCATATCAGACCATCTATCCTGGTGACTGATGAGATCGAGCGTGACCTGGATTTTTTGATCAAACACAGGACAGATACAAGGTTTACGGTAGAATTGCATCCTTTTTTAGCCTCCTATTTTACCAAAGGGCTTTGGAGCAAACAATGGCAACTTTGGTGGAAATACAAAAGATGGATCAATATCCGGGTTAATGAGAATATTGCCTTGACTGACTTTAAATTATTTGATAGTAATCAGGATGAAATCCGTATGAATTAATGGGCAAAGTCACCATTTCTGTGGATTGCATTCTTCTTAGAGGTAAAAGGTCCACGAGATCTTCAAAATATTGTTTAAGTTTAGGCATGTAGGGTACCATGCTCACGCATACCTCAACCATGTCACTTCGAATACTTATTTGTCCTTTGCATTGGGGATTAGGTCATGCGGCCCGATGCAGATCGATCATAGATTATTTTGTTGATCGGGGCCATGAAGTGCATGTGGCAAGCGATGGTTTGGCCTTTGATTTTCTGCGATTACATCATCCTCAACTTCCAGCTCACCGCCTTGCTCCCTTGGAAATTAGATATGGTAGATTATTTTGGTATAAATTATTTACGCAGTCGTTTTACGTTTTTAAGTGGATGGTCAAGGATAAGATTCGATTGAAAGAGCTACAAAAAGAATTCGGATTTGACCTTATCCTTTCAGACTCGAGACCTGCTTGTAGGTTAAAGGGGGTAGCGTCTGTCTTACTTATACATCAGGCAAAACCCATTTTACCATGGAAGATCTTAGGGAAGGTGGTGCAGCTGGTCATGAAAAATTGGATGTCCCGGTTTGATCGTATTTGGATACCTGACATCGAAGTCAATGGAGGACTCAGTGGAAACCTTGGTAATCTAACCTCATCCATCCAGGAAAGAAAGATTGGATTTTTGACCAAAATTATTCCATCTGAAGCAGAAAGTCCTACTCAATATCAGTGCGATATTTTGGCTGTAGTCTCTGGGCCGGAACCCATGAGGACCAGATTTGAACATTCCTTGAGAGTCTCGCTTAGACTGGCAGATAAGCTTATGATGGTTGGAGGCAGACCTGATTTGGCCGCCCAATCTAATGGATATCAATCTTTTGTCAACCAATCTACCCTAACCGGATATATCAGTGTAGCTCAATATATAATCTGCCGGGCCGG
>Ga0138256_10002009_pt1 | contig 21875 bp, 15 predicted proteins | sample KNB2016incub_MG_FD_105486 | JGI IMG/M metagenome (GOLD analysis project Ga0138256, IMG submission 105486) | Active sludge microbial communities from wastewater in Klosterneuburg, Austria - KNB2014incub_MG | ecosystem: Engineered > WWTP > Activated sludge > Unclassified | place: Austria... | reverse complement strand
GCCCCACCCCCCGTGACTTGCATGTGTTAAGCACGCCGCCAGCGTTCGTCCTGAGCCAGGATCAAACTCTCCAAGAGAATTCAATTCAAAAGCTCGCTCGAACACAGGACTCAGGTCGTGAGACCTGATCACTGCATCCGGAATCTACTTCGTGTCTTGACTCTCCCCGCAGCGCACGAACGCCACGGATCTTCAAGAGCCTCGCACATCATCTTCGCTCGATTTTCAAACAGCATTCCACGTACTCTGCCCCCCGAGGTTCTGAGGGGACGGGTAAGATACGACAGCGCGTGAAGGCGTCAAGTGGGCATCCGCGCGAATCAAATTCTTTCCGTCCGCGTCGCGCACCGTCGCCCATCGCACCTCCGCCATCGCCTACATCCGCCGGCAACGACCAGCAACGGCCAGCAACGGCCAGCAACCGCCAGCAACGGCCAGCAACCGCCGCGCTACTCGTCGAACTTCCCGGAGCCCGGGCGCGGACGCTCGTCCTCCTCTTCCGTATCGTACTCGTCGTCGAGGTCAATCAGGTCGTCGTCGACATCGTCGTCGTCGTCGTCCGAATCCTCGTCGTCGTCCTCGTCGTCGTCCTCGTCGTCGTCTTCGTCGTCGAGGTCGTCCTCGTCCTCTTCCTCCAGATCGATCGCTTCCGGATCGTCGAACTGATCGTCGAAGTCATCTCCCTTCGACTGCTCGTCGTCCCCATCCTCCGCGTCGTCAAAGTCGTCGTCGTCGTCCCGCCGTGGCGACATCCCGTACACCGCGCGCTCCTTCGACGACTCGAACCCGGGCAACATTGCTTTTGTCTCCTGGATGAAGTTAGGGCTAGGCGCGTTCCCGTTCACGCTTCACCTCTCGCGACAGCTTCTTCCGGTCAATCGCGTTCAACATGCGCTTGCGCAACCGCACCGCGGTCGGCGTGACCTCGATCAGCTCATCGTCCTCTATGTACTCCAGCGCGCCTTCCAGCGTCAACTCCCGGGGTGGCTCGAGCTGGATGGCGTCGTCGGCCGACTTCGACCGCATGTTCGTCAGCTTCTTCTCCTTCGTCGGATTCACGTCCATGTCCCCAGGGCGCGAGTTCTCCCCGATGATCATCCCGTCGTACACGGCGTCCCCGGGGCTCACGAACAGGGTCGACCGCTCCTGCAGGTTGCCGAGCGCAAATGCCACCACGGTCCCCTGTTCCATCGACACCAGGGTCCCCCGTGTCCGCCCCGCCAGTGACCCAGCCCACGCCCCGTACTCGAGGAAGCGGTGGTGGATGATCCCGGTGCCACGCGTATCGGTCAGGAACTCGCTCCGGTACCCGAACAGTCCACGCGCAGGAATCCGGTACCGCACCCGAACCATCCCCTGCCCCGGATTGCGCATGTCGATCAACTCCGCCCGCCGGGGACCCAGCTTCTCGATGACGACCCCGAGGAATTCCTCGGGCACGTCGATCATCAGCTCCTCGTACGGCTCGAGCTTCTCGCCATTCGGTCCGACGCGCGAGATGACCCGCGGCCGCGACACCTGGAACTCGAAGCCCTCGCGACGCATCGTCTCCATCAGGATCGACAGGTGCAGCTCGCCGCGCCCCGACACGCTCCATGTGTCGGTCGAGTCGGTCTCCTCGACCTTGAGCGCCACGTTGCGCTCCAGCTCCTTGTAGAGCCGCTCGCGCAGCTGTCGCGACGTCACGAACTTGCCGTCCTTGCCGGCAAAGGGCGAGTTGTTGACCAGGAAGTCCACCGAGATCGTCGGCTCCTCGACCGAGATCCCTTCCATCCGGTCCTGCGTCTCGACATCGGACAGGGTGCAGCCGATCTCCACCCCCTCCAGCCCGGCAAGCGCCACGATGTCGCCCGCCTCGGCTCGCTCCACCTCGATGCGATCCAGCCCCTGATGCGTGTACAGCTTCGTGACCCGCGAATTGACCACCGGAAGCGCGGGATCGTTCGCGAGCAGCGCCACGGTCTGCCCCAGCTTGACCGCCCCGCGCTCGATCCGCCCCACCGCCAGGCGCCCCAGGTAGGGCGAATAGTCGAGCGTCGAGACCAGCATCTGGAAGGTCCCCTCCCGGTCGCTCGGCGGCGGCGGGACGTGCTGCACGATGGCGTCGAAGAGCGGCCCGAGGTCGACCAGCGGCTGCCCAAGCTCGAGCGCCGCAACGCCCTCGCGGGCCGAGGCGAAGACGAACGGCGCATCGAGGATGCTGTCGTCCGCCTCGAGCTCGATGAACAGGTCGAGCACCTCATCATGAACCCGCATGGGCTCCGCACCGGGGCGATCGATCTTGTTGATCACAACGATCGGCAGCCGCTTGAGGTCGAGCGCCTTGCGCAGCACGAATCGTGTCTGCGGCATCGGTCCGTCGAACGCATCGACCACGAGCAGCACGCCGTCCACCATGCGCAGGATGCGCTCCACCTCGCCGCCGAAGTCGGCGTGCCCCGGGGTGTCGACGATGTTGATCTTCGTCCCCTTCCACGTGACCGCGGTGTTCTTGGCGAGGATGGTGATGCCCCGCTCCCGCTCGAGCGGGTTGGAGTCCATCACCCGCTCGGCGACGACCTGGTTCTCCCGGAAGGCACCAGCCTGCCGAAGCATCTTGTCGACGAGGGTCGTCTTTCCGTGGTCGACGTGCGCGATAATGGCGATGTTGCGGATTTCCATAGCCCTGAAATATCTCAGGACGGCACGATCCATTCAAGGCTCTTGCCTATACTGGCCAATCGTGACACCATGGGGAGTCCCCTCAACCGGTGGAGGTACGCCATGCACCAGCAGCAGGAGCCCTCGAAGGACTCCTATCCCCTCGGTCGCGGTTACGGCCATGACTACATGAGGGGGGGCGAAGTCCTGGGCGGCTACGGCTACAGTGAACGCGAGGAGTACGCCAAGCCTCGCGGCGAGAGTGACGACAGCCGATCCGACGCGGTGGGCTCCGGCGCGAAAAAGAAGACCTAGAAAAACTGAGGCGACGCCCCGACGACGTCGCCATTGCACCAGACTCTACGGAAACGGCGCGAGGGAATCCCCTCGCGCCGCTTGTATGTCGCTCAGCGTCTGAGCCCGTACCCGGCACGGGCAGCCGGTGTCTTTGCCCCGTTCCCCCCGCCCGAGGTGTCCGGGCGTGCGTTCGTCGACGCCGACGCTCCCTCGGGCTCGATGAACGACGTGTCGAAGCCGCGCGCCTTCAAGGTGTTCGCGATCGTCCCCTTGTCCATGGCGCGCAAGTACGCCTCCTTGGGCTCGACCAGCCCCTTTTCCACCAGGTCGACCAGCGCGTCGTTCAGGGTCACCATGCCCAGTCGGCGCGACGTCTGCATGACGCTCGGGATCTGGAAGGTCTTCGACTCCCGAATGAGGTTGGAGATGGCCGGTGTCGTGAGCAGGACCTCCATCGCCGCCACGCGCCCCCCGCCGACCTTGCGGCACAGCGTCTGCGCGATGACACCCTTGAGCGACTCGGCCAGCATCACGCGGATCTGCTCCTGCCGGTCGGCCGGGAACTGGTCAATGATGCGGTCGATGGTGCTCGCCGCCGTTGTCGTGTGAAGCGTTCCGAACACCAGGTGCCCGGTCTCCGCGGTCTCGATCGCGATCCCCACCGTCTCGAGGTCGCGCAACTCACCGACCAGCACGACGTCGGGATCCTCGCGCAGGGCCGCCCGCAGCGCATGTTTGAACGAGCTCGTATGCACCCCCACCTGCCGCTGCGTCACCAGGCACCCCTTGCTCCGGTGCACGAACTCGATGGGGTCCTCGATCGTCACGATGTGATCCTGACGCTGCCGGTTGACCATGTCCACGAGCGCGCACAGCGTGGTGGACTTGCCGCTCCCGGTCGGGCCGGTCACGAGGACGAGCCCCTTCGTCAGGCGGCAGAGCGCCTGGAGCTCGGGACTCAACCCCAGCTGCTCCGCGGTGATGATCTCCGAGGGAATGGCGCGACAGACCGCCGCCGGCCCGTGACGGTCGAGCAGCACGTTGATGCGGAAGCGCGCCACCTCGGGAATCTCGTACGCGAAGTCGCTGTCGTTGAGCTCGTGGAACTCGCGCCGGTTCCGGTCGGGCATGATGGCGTACAGCATTGCGCCGAGCCGTTCCGGATCGAGCACCGGCCGTTCGTCGAGTCGCACGATATCCCCGTTCACGCGCAGGAGCGGTGGCTCGCCCGAGCGCAGGTGCAGGTCCGAGGCGCCGCGGGTCATCTGCTCGCGGAGCAGTTCCTCCATGAGCGTGCGCGCCGACTCGTCCACCGCCACGCGCCACGGCTCCCGCGCCTGCGGCGGCGCCGCCACCACGGCCCCGGCGGCAGCGACCGCCGCAGCGGGACGGCCGTGCCCCCCTCGCACCTCGGCCCTGCCTAACGAATCCTCCCGCCAGAGCGTGACCGTGTACGCGCCGCCCCCTTCGTGGAACGCATGCTCCTGCGGCGCCCCGTCGCCGAGCGCGTCGAGGACCGCGACGGGCACGAGCTCGGACACGACCGCGCGCCACTGCGCCGCCGACAGCGGTTGCTTGGTGATCGGATGCGCACCATCGGCACGACGCAGGGTGATGGGCGCGCCCTCGGCGAAGGACAGCGCATCGGAACGGGTGCTCGCCAGCACCTCGAGCAGGCGGGGTATCTGCGACATCAGCCTTCGTGGCAGACGTGCGCGATGCGCGCACGGTTCAGGAGCACGATGCCCTCATCCTTGTAGAGGGCCAGGAAACGATCATGGAGCCGGTTCAGGTGGTCCAGCACGCGCTGCCGCCCGGACGCCTGCTGCAGCAGCATCGTCCCGACGTGCCGCGAACCGCCAACCATCACGACGTCGACCTCCGCGGGAGTGCCGAATTCCCACTCGGCGTCGTCGGCGTCTTCGCGCGCGACAAACAGCTCGCGCACCTCGTCCTTGGCGAGCAGCAGGGTCCGCCCCTTCATGGTCGCGATCGGGAAGAAGTGTTCGGGGGCGTTGAGCACATCGAAGGGCGTCTCGTGCCCCAGCTTGTTCCGCGCGCTGGCTTGCACGAAGAGGTCACCAGAGATGCGTTGCCCCTCCACGGTCATCAACACCACGGGGAGGCGCGATTTCTCAATTCGAAAGTCGTTGCTCATGGTCCACATCGGCGCACACGCGTTGTCGTCCGCTTCCCGGGATCGACGGCCCGGTCCCGGCAGCCGTCAGGCGGTCGCGGCACACCCGCAGCTGCACCGCCCGACGGACTGAGGTCGATGTGTGCGAGTCTCGGCGCCTGACGTCACAAACGTGAGTCTTCGCGTGTTCGCGGGCCGTTGGTGACCTCGCGCACGACGCGCACGTGACGCGGATCCGAGGCCGGGTCCGGGGCCGACACGCTCGATCGCCCCACGCCGCCCGGGCTACGGGTGGGCGTTGTCGCACATGGGTTCACGCTCGATCTGGACCGTGCAGTGGTGAATGCCGAAGTCCCGCATGGCGGAGACGGCCTCACGCAGCACCAGCTGGTGATCGACCTCGCGCGGAACGACCGCGTGGGCACTCATGGCCACCACGCCGGACGTCACCGTCCAGACGTGCAGGTCGTGGACCGCGGCGACGCCCGGCACGCCGGCGAGGCGCTGCCGCACGGCTCCCAACGAAATGTGCGCCGGCGTCGCTTCGAGCAGGACGTCGATGCTCTCGCGCACCAGGCGCCAGGCCGAGCGCACGATCAACAACGTCACCACGACCGAGGCCACCGGGTCGGCGGCCAACCACCCGGTGTAGTGCACCAGCAGGCCAGCGACCACCGTACCGATCGATCCCAGCAGGTCGCCAAGCACGTGCAGGTACGCCCCGCGCGCATTGAGCGAGTGTTGATGCAACGGGCGCAGGATCCACGCGCAGAGCAAATTGATCGCCAACCCGCCGAGCGCGACGGCGATCATCAGTCCTGTTCCGATTGGCTCGGGCGCCCGCAGCCGACCGACGGCCTCCACGAGGATGAACCCCGAGACCACCAGCAGCGCCGCGCCGTTCAGGAAGGCGGCGAGGATTTCCCAGCGCAGGTACCCGTAGGTCTTTTCAGGGGCGGCGGGCTGCCGGGAGAACCAGGCCACGAACAGGGCCAAGGCCAGGGCCGCCACGTCGGTGAGCATGTGCCCCGCATCGGCCAGCAGCGCGAGCGAGTTGGTGAGGAAGCCTCCCACCACCTCGGCCACCAGGAAGAGCGACGTGAGGGCGAGCGCCCAGCGCAACCGACGCTGACTTGACGGATCGTCGGCACGGTCGAAGTGCGCGTGGCCGTGCGAGGGGCCCTCTGCGTGGCCCGCTGCGTGGCCCCCTGCGTGGCCCGCTGCGTGGCGATCGCCGTCGTCATGACCCTCGGCATGGACATGGGCAGGCGCGGCGGTGCGACCTGGCCCCTGGGTCGGTGGGGTCGGTGGGGTAGTCAACGGTCGCGCGTCATGCGCTCGGTGGACGACGACTCATCCGGTCGCGTAAGTTGCAGGGTGCCGAATCGCGCGCTCCTCATCGTCGTCCTGCTTCTCCTCAACGGGTTCTTCGTCGCGGTGGAATTCGCACTCGTGCGGGCCCGCCGGACGCGGCTCGAGGCCATGGCGCGCTCCGGCGACCGCCTCGCCCGCTACGCACTGACGGCCACCAACAATTTGTCGCGCGTGCTGTCGGCGAGCCAGTTGGGGATCACGCTCGCCTCGCTCGGACTCGGCTGGGCCATCGAGGGGTCGCTGGGCGCCTTCTTCGAGCACTGGTTTGCGCAGCTTCCCATCGCCATCGAGGCATCGCTCCGGGTGAGCATCGGAGCGGCGGTGGCGCTCAGCTGCGCCACCTTCATGCACGTGGTCTTTGGAGAACTCGCGCCACGCGCCGCGGCGCTCAATCACCCGGAGGAATTCGCCCGCTTCCTGGCCCCGCCCCTGCTCGCGTTCGCCTGGCTCACGACCCCCTTCACCTACGTGCTCAACAAGTCGGCCGAGGTCGTCCTGCGCCTCTTCGGGCAGCGGGCCGACGTGGCGGAGGAAACGGTGCACTCCCCCGACGAGCTGCGCATGCTGATTGAGCACAGCGAGGAGGGAGGGGCGATTGACACGCAGGACGCCGCCCTGATGGAGGGGGTGTTCGAGTTCAGCGAGAAGAACGCCCGCGAGGTCATGACCCCGCGTACGGCCGTCGTCGCCCTGGCGCTGGAGAGCACGCTCGACGAGGTGCTCACGGCGGTGGAAGAGAGCAACTTCTCCAGGTATCCGGTCTACGAAGGGTCGCTAGACAACGTGATCGGGGTCGCGCTGGCGAAGGACCTGCTGCGCATCCTGCGCCGCGGCCCGAGCGCGTTCGCCCTCGGAGACATCATGCGCGAGGTGCTCGTGGTGCCGGGCTCGCGCGAGGTGGAGGAGGTCCTCGCCGACTTCAAGCGCCGAAAGGAGCACATGGCGGTAGTGCTCGACGAGTTCGGCGGGACCGCGGGCATCGTCACGATGGAGGACCTGCTGGAGGAGATCGTCGGCGAGATCCTGGACGAGTTCGACGAACCCGAAAGCCGGGCGACCACATCGTCGTCAGGCGAAACGATGCTCCCGGGCGAGACACATGTCACCGAGGTGAACGAGCAGTACGGGACCACCGTGTCGGAGGAGGACTATACCACGATCGGCGGCTTCGTGTTCGGGGTGCTGGGCCGATTGCCGGCCGTGGGTGACCGTGTGGTGGCCGGAGGGGCCAGCTTCACGGTGCGGGAGATGGACGGGCGCCGGATCAGCATGCTGACCATGCGACCAGATGGCACTCCCGACGCACCCATCACCCCACCACTCACCCCTGCACCCGAGACGTCAGGAACGTTCGCGTAGCGCGGTGCGCTCGACGATCTCGGCGCACAGCCGGATCGCCGCCATCATGCTGCCGGGGTCGGCGATGCCCCGGCCGGCGATGTCGAGCGCGGTGCCGTGATCCGGCGAGGTGCGCGGAAACGGAAGTCCGAGTGTCACGTTCACGGCGTGACCGAACGACGCGACCTTGATCGCGGTCATCCCCACGTCGTGATACGGTGCGATCACGGCGTCGAAGGCGCCGCGCATGGCCCGGACGAACACGGTGTCGGCCGGGAACGGTCCGCTGATCCGCGCCTCGAGCGCGACGGGAGCCAGCAGGACGTCATCCTCGCTGCCGAAGCGCCCTCCATCGCCGGCATGCGGATTAAGGGCGCACAGGGCGATGCGCGGCTCGTCGATCCCGAACCACTGCGAGAGGCCCGTGCGTGTGACGTCGGCGGCCTGCAGGATCGCCTCACGGGTCACGGCCCTCGGTACGTCGCGCAACGCGATGTGGGTCGTCGCCAGGACGACGCGAAGCCGGTCTGACGCGAGCATCATCGCCACCCTCGCTCCGGTCAGCTCGGCCAGCATCTCGGTGTGCCCGGGATAGTCGTACCCGCCTGCGAGCAGGGCCGCCTTGTCGATGGGCGCCGTCACGACCCCCGAGACCTCACCCGCGAGCGCGAGCTGCGTGGCGCGCTGGATCGCGGCCCCAGCCAGCCGCCCGGCATGCGCCGCCGACGCGGCCGGGCTCCACGTCCCGACCGGATGGTCCACCGACAGGCCCGCCCCGACAGGACCGACCAGGACAAATGGTCCCAGCGCCGCCGTTGCCTCATCGGCGAGCGCCTTCGCGATGATCTCCGGTCCTATTCCGCGGGGATCCCCGAGGGTAATGGCGATGGGGCGCGGCACGGGAGTCTACGGCCAGGCGGTGGCGACCGCCGTCTCAGCGATCGTCCGTCGCCGCCTTGACCGGCGCGTCGAGCAGGATGCTCACATACGTATCCTTGCGCAGCGAGTCCAGCAGGCGACGGTACGACTTTTCCTGCGTGAGCTGTTCGCGAATCTGGTTGCGCAGGTCCTGCATGGTGTAGTCGCCCGCGTCCACCGCGTTCACCAACTGCGCGACGACGAACTTGGGGACGCCGCGCTGCGCATCCTCTACCGGGAACGGCGTTATGAAGTCGCCATCTGTGCGGTCGGCGAAGGCCGTCTGGTAGGACTCCGGCAGGCGCGAACGCTCGAAGGGCTCGAGGACTCCGCGTGCTTCATCGGATGCAAGGTCGTGGTAGCGGGCGACGAGCGAATCGAACGGGGTCCCCTTCTTCCAGCTCGCCATGACCGAGTCGGCGCGCAGCCGCGCGAGCGCGACATCGGCCGAGTCGTACGTGGGCTTGATCAGGATGTGGCGGGCCTTGCGCTCCGCCGGCTGCACCCGATCGACCCGGATGATGTGGTACCCGAACTGCGTCTCGACAATCGGCGAGATCTGCCCCGGGGGGAGGAGGAACATCATCTGGTCGAAGGCCGGCACCATCTGTCCGCGGCGACTCCACCCGAGGTCTCCGCCCTGCACCGCCGACCCCGAATCCTGCGAAAAGCGCTTGGCGATCTTCTCGAAATCGCCGCCGGTGTTCAGGTCGGTGTACAGCGATTCTGCACGCGCGTAGGCGACCATCTTGGCCGCAGCCGACGCCTGCGTCGACACGACGATCTGCCGGAACGTCACGGTCGCCGGCCGCTTGGGGAGCTGCGCCCGCTCGCGATTGAAGGCCTCGGTGATCTCCTCTTCCGAGACGGCCACGGTGATCATCTTGCCGTCCTGCTTCATCTTGGAGACGAGCCGCTCCTGCAAGGCGCGCCGTCGGGCCTGGTCGGTCAGCCAACGCCGATACTCCTCGATCGACCCGAAGCCTCCCCCCTTGAGCGCCTGTAACAGTTCGGGGTCGGTCTTGAACTGATCGCGCAGCCGCTTCATCTGCTGCTCGACCGTCGTGGTGAGATCGGCGTCGGCGACGGTGATCGATGTGTCGGTGCGGGCCCGCTGCACCATCACTTCGACGTCGACCATTTCATCGACGATGGAGCGGGCCAGCGTGAGCTGCGCGATCGAGTCCTCCGGCACCTGGAGGCCGGCCGCGCGCCGCTGCGACAGCTCCTCGAGCACGTCGCTCCACAAAATGGGATAATCCCCGACCACCGCGACAACCCTGTCGACCGGGATATTGACCGGCTGCTGGGCCCGTAGCTGGGCCGGCAGCGTGGTGGCGGTGACCAGTGCGGTTGCAACAACCGCACGTACGGCGAGCGCCTTTATGAATCGCACGGCGCGGAGTGGAGAATTCATGACCACAAGGTACACGAAAATGGGGGGGGAAGTTCAACGCGGGCGACCCCGGAGGATCGCCCGCGCCTGACCGGCCTGAACGTTCTGCGGCCTCGCGTCCCTGCTACCGCGCCGAGGTGCTACCGCGCGCTCGTGTCAGCGGGCGGCATGGCCCCGGGGACCGGGACTGCCGACGGCGGCGTCTGCGCCGCACGCGTCGAGTCGGCCTTGGCCCGAATCGGCTGCGCGTCGGCGACGGCCTTGTCGAGGGCCGCGCTGTTGATCTTCCAGTCGTACTTCTTCTGCAGGGCGTGCGCGAGCGGCGCCGGCACTTCCACGAATTGCGCCTCGCCATCCACGAGCTTGGCCAGGTACGCATTGATCCGACCGGCGGCGACGCGCTCCTTCTCGGCCTTCGTCTTGGCGCTGTCGCTCAGCGAGCCTGGCTCGATTCCCAGGCCCGACCATGCCGGACCGACCAGTGACTTGAAGGCGTTGCGGATCTCCGCCGTTTCGGTGCTATCCATGGTGACCTTCTCCTTGTTCGCGGCATCGAGGATGAGCTCGTTGCGCATCAGGTTCAGGACGAAGGTCTTCATGAGCGAGTCGGGCGCCTGGGCGATCTGGCCACGGATCTGCTCGGGCTGCGGGAAGCCGTTGATCCAGCGCGCGACATTGGCTGCGGTGAAGTTGCCGAGGCGCGACGTGGCGACGACGGTCTTGTCGTCAGCGTGCTCGGCGGGACTCGCCGCGACGTCCTTCACCGTCTTGGCCGCGGTTTCCTTGACGTCGATCTTGCCGTCCTGCTCGAGTCCCGTGATGTACGTGCTCTCGGCGACGAAGCGCTGGCGCTTCACGAACTCCGCCATGAACTGGGGCTTCGCGTCGGCGAACGTGGAACGGCGCACGATGTGATAGCCGAACTGCGTGCGCACGAGCGGTCCGATCTCGCCCGGCTTGAGCGCCTGGACTCCCTTGGAGAACTCGGGGACCATCTGGTTGGGGGGGAAGACGCCAAGGTCACCACCGACATCCTTGGTCCCGTCCGATCCATACTGCTTGGCGAGGGCGGCGAAGTTGCCGGCATTCGCGCGGTCGAGTACGCCCTGCGCCTTCTTCATGAGGGCGACAGTGTCGCCCTCGGCGCCCTGCGGCACCTGGAAGAGGATGTGGCTCGCCGAGAGCAGGTCGCCCTTGTCGTAGGCCGCGGCGGCGGCGGCATCGGACGTGTCGATCACCCACGCTTCCGAGACCTTCTTGTAGAACTTGGTCGTCTTGCCCGAGGTGTAGGCCGACCACATGGCGTCGTCGATCAGCTTGTCGTCGTTGAGCGAGTCACCGGCGGCCGCGGCGGTGCCGAGCAGCTGGTAGTTGACCCACGCATCCACGATGCTCTGGGCGACTTCCTTGCGGACGGGGACGCGCGAGTTGCCGAGCAGCGTCGCCAGCTCGGAAACCGACAGCTCCTGGGACCCAGCCCGCGCGGCGACGTCGACGTGGGAAGAGAAGGCGTCTTTCAGCCCACCGCACGCGGCGAGCGGTACAAGGGCTAACGCACCAATGAAGCGAAGGCGGGTCATGATCGTCCGGTTGAGTTGCGAAGAGGTCGGTCTGGACAACGGGGGCTGGCTACCCGGCACGAGCGGGTTCGTTCGGTCGAAGCAGCGTGAGGGCACGTACGAGGCCGTCGAGGATGCCGGCACCGCCCAGACGCGTCAGCTTGAGAGAGAGCGGGTGCACGCGCCGCACTTCGGCGCGGAACTGCACTTCTCCGAACGCCGCGTTGATCCCCTTGAGGCGCGGCGCGGCGGAGTCGCGAAAAGTAACACGGGCTTCGTCGCCATGCACCAGGATCCCCTCGATCCCCAGCTCCCCGCCCACCAGCCTCAGGACGGCGTTGGCAAAGAGGTGGCGCACTTCGCGTGGGAGCGGCCCGAACCGGTCGCGCACCTCGGCCGACAAGGAGTCGATCGCAGCAGGATCGGTGATCGACGTCAGACGGCGGTAGATGTCCAGCTTGGCCTCTGCCGAGGCGATGAAGTCGTCGGGCAGGAACGCCGGGAGGTCGAGGGACACGTCGGCGGGAACGGCCTTGGGGGCATCGTCGCCCAGCTGGACACGATGCACGGCTTCTTCGAGCATGCGCAGGTACAGTTCAAAGCCGACCGCGTGCACGTGCCCCGACTGCTCGGCGCCGAGCAGGTTGCCCGCACCGCGCAACTCCATGTCCTTGAGGGCGATGTGGTAGCCGGCTCCGAGCTCGGTGTGATGCTCCAGGACCTGCAGGCGCCGCTCGGCATCCTCGTCGATCTGGTCGGGGACGACGAGGTAGCAGTAGGCGCGCCGATGCGAGCGCCCCACGCGCCCGCGCAGCTGATAGAGCTGCGCCAGGCCGAAGTAGTCGGCTCGGTTGATGAACATCGTGTTGGCGTTGGGGACGTCGAGGCCACTCTCGACGATCAGCGTCGACACGAGCACGTCCACGTCGCCCGCCACGAAGCGCCGCATGACGTCGGCGAGGTCCTTCTCACGCATCTGCCCGTGCCCGACCGCGATGCGGGCACGCGGGAGGACGCGCCGAATGTGGTCGGCGACCGCCTCGATCGTCTCGATGCGATTGTGGACGAAGAAGACTTGTCCGCCCCGGTCGAGTTCGCGGGCGATCCCCTCCTCGATCAGGCCGTCGTCCCACGGCTCCACGAAAGTCAGCACGGGTGACCGGTCGCGCGGTGGCGTCTGCATGAGCGTCATGTCGCGCAGCCCGGCGAGCGACAGGTGCAACGTGCGCGGGATCGGCGTCGCGGTCAGCGTGAGCACGTCTGTTTCGAGCTTCAGCTGCTTGAGCCGCTCCTTGTGCTTGACGCCGAAACGATGCTCCTCGTCGATGACGATGAGCCCCAACTGCGGAAAGGTGACGTCGGCGCTGAGCAGGCGGTGGGTCCCGATCACTACGTCGATCGTGCCGGCGGCGATCTCGGCGAGGATCGCCGCCTGCTCCGACGGCGTCTGGAAGCGCGAGATCACGGCGATGCGCACCGGGAAGTCGGCCAGGCGCTCGGAGAACGTCCGGAAGTGCTGCTCGGCGAGGATCGTCGTCGGGACGAGCACCGCCACCTGGCGCCCGCTCTGGATCGCCTTGAAGGCGGCGCGAATGGCGACTTCCGTCTTGCCGTAGCCCACGTCGCCGACGAGGAGGCGGTCCATGGGACGCGGCTTCTCCATGTCGCCCTTCACGTCGGCCGTCGCCTTCCGCTGGTCGGGCGTGTCCTCGAACAGGAACGAACTCTCCACCTGCCGCTGCCACGCGGTGTCGGGGAGGTGCGGCGGTCGCGACGCGAGCTGCCGCCGCGCATACAGCACCAGCAGCTCCTGCGTCATCTCCTCGATCGCGGCGCGCGTCTTCTCGCGTTGCTGGGCCCAGCGTCGCCCGCCAAGCTTGTGCAGCCTGGGCGGTGGGGCATCGTCGCCGACATCGACCCCCGAGCGGTACCGCTCGATCTGGTCAATGCGATACAGCGGGACGTTGAGCCGGTCGCCCCCTTCATACTCGATGACCGCGACCTCGATCGTGCTTTCGCGCATGAACAACTGCACGATGCCACGATAGATGCCGACGCCGTGTTCGAGGTGCACGACGTAGTCCCCGGACTTGAGCGTGGTGATCGCCTCGAGGGCGGAGCCGGTGGCGTATTTTCGGGCGCGCCGGAGGCGGCGTTCACGGCGGAAGATTTCGTGGTCCGTGAGAACGCGAAGACCTTGAACTGCGGACGGGGGACGGGGGACGGGGGACGGGAGGGCGCCGCTGCGCGGCGCGGTCGCGACCGCGGCATCGTGCGCATCGAACCCCCGTCCCCCGTCCCCCGTCTCCCGTCTCTGCCCCACCCCTGGCGGTACGACGAATCCTGCGTTCAGCACTCCGATCACCAGGCTCGCCGGAGCGGGATACCTCGGATCCTCGTTGAGCAGTTCCTCCAGCCGCTCGGCCTGGCCGGGGTTGTCGCACAGGATCATGGTCGGCGTGCCGTCGCGCACCACGGTGCGCAGCAGCTTGATGTCGCGGGCGATGCTCTCCGGCGGCTTGATCGGAAAGACGATGCACTCCCGCTCCCGGGCCGGGTCGGTCGCGGCGATGCGGCCGAAGCGACCGAGCGACCGCGCCGTCTGCTCGGGCGTGAGGAAGAGATCCTCGCGCGCGATCGTCGACTCGCCGCGCCGGCGCACGACGTCGACGTGGTGTTCGGCCTCGTCCCAGGTGCGGGCGAGTTCGGGGGCGATGTGCGACTCGTCGGGGAGGACGAGGACCGTATCCGGGGGGAACAGCTCGACCACGGAGACGCGCTCCGTGCCTAACGTCACGTCGCCCGGGGCGCCGTCGACCGGCAGGATCACGGCGACCGACGCCTCGCGGGTGGATCGCTGCGACCCCAGCTCGAAGTGGCGCAGCTCGGTGATGTCGTCGCCCCAGAACTCGAGGCGCACGGGCTCGGCCATCCCGAACGAGTAGATGTCGAAGATGCCGCCGCGGACGGCGAACTGCGCGACATCGTCGACCATCGTGACGCGTTCGAAGCCGATGGACTCCAGGTGGGCCGCCAGCTCCTCGGGGCGTCGCACGTCGCCCTTGCGCAGCTCGAGGCGCGCGGCGCCTAACGTGAGCGGCAGCGCCGTGCGTTCGAGCAGCGCGCGCGCCGTCGTCAGGAGCACGCGCACGGCGCCGCGCGAGACCCGCTCCAGCGTCTCGACCCGCTCGCCGGCGATCTCGGCATGCGGTTCGACCTCGCCGAAGCCCTCGCGCGGGGGATACAGCGCGGCCGCCTCGTCGCCGCCAAGGGCATGCAGGTCGGCCAGCCAGCGTTCGGCATCGGCGACGGCATCGGTGACGACCACGAAGAACCGTTGCGGGAAGCGACGGGCGAGCGCCGCGACCAGCACGGCATCGCTGGAGCCTTCGAGCCCGGCCACGGCGACCCGCTCACCGGCCGAGGGGAGCGCGTTGGCCACCCGCGCGAAGGCCCCCAGACGCTCGACCGCATCCAGGACCGTGGGGAGCGCCATCAGGCGGCGGCGCCGAGCCGCTCGTCGCGGCGCACCACCACCGTCTCGGCCGCGAGCAGCGCCAGCGCGAGCAGGATCAGCGGCAGCTGCAACGGGCGACGCGACCCCACGTCGAAGAGTGAGCGCTGCCACGCCGCCGCGTCGGCGGTCACCACGGCGTCACGCCCGCGGATGCGATCCCGCAGGGTGGCGATGGGAAGGCGGGTCAGGTTGGACTCTTCGGGTTCGGCGTTGACGACCAGCGCACCGACACGCTCAGGCCCCCGACGCAGGAAGTAGACGCCGGCCCGGGACGGGGCGCTGGCACCGGCCACGAACGGGGTCACCTGTCCGTCGCCCGACTCCAGCGCGTCGACCCCGGCGGGGAGACGCACGGGTCCACCGGGTGCCGAGTGCAGGACCGCCGTGGCCGCGCCCGCGAGGCGCTGGGCGATGACATCGCCCAGCCACGGGACGAACGTGGCGCGCAACGGCAGGTCGGTGGCGGTGGGATCGAGTGGACTGGCGATCAGGACGTATCCGTCGCCGGCTACGATCCACGGCGCCCCGCCGGCCGTGGCGAGCGTATCGCTACGGGCGCCGGTTTGCGCCTCCAGCGGGTAGCGGAGCGAGGCACGTACGCCGTCGAATCGATCGCCGCGGACCACGGTTTCGTCGCGACGTGGCGCGCCGAAGCGCCACGGCACGCCGAGGCGCTCGAGCGTCCGGTTCGCGGCCCCGAGGCGCGACGGCTCGGTCGGGGCGAGCAGGAGCGCGGGCAGTCCGGCGATCCCGTCGGCCGCGCCTAACGACACCTCGTCGCCGCTGGCCACGCGGGCCTCCTGCAGCAGCGCGTCCACGGCCGTGCGCAGGAACGGACCCGCGGCCGGGTCGGGACGCACGCGCGGCGCCGCCCCGACCCACACGGCGAACCAGCGGGCGTCGTCGCCCCGCAACTCGTCCGGCTCGAGTTCGACCACGCCCGAGCGCCAGCCGCGCTCGGTGGGAGTGGCGCGCGCCGTGAGGTCCTCGCCATCGCGCGCCGTTCCGCGCGCCAGCGTCTGCTCGCCTAACGCAATGCGGTACGTGGCCGAATCGGGGAGCTGCGCGCGCGCCACGACCGCGCCCCGCGGCGTCCACCGCGCCGGGCGCGGGTCGGCCTGGACGATCGCGCGGTTGCGCGGTGGCGCTTCTGCCAGCGTCAGGACGGAGACCGGGACATCGCCAATCGCGACCGGGATGTTCCACGCACTCGCCTGGCCGTCCGTGACCACCACGACCTGGCGCCCCTCGAGCCCTGCGCCCACGACCAGCCCGGCCGCGCGCGTCATGGCGGTCGAGACGTCGCCGCGCCCCGCGTACACATCGGTGCGGGCGATCGCCTGCCGCACGGCCTCGAGCGACCCCCCGGTGACCGTCCCGTCGACCGTCACGAGCCACACGCGATCGTTGCCGCTGGCGGCACCGGCGGCATCCAGTGCGTGCTCGCGCAAGGTGGACAGCAGCGGCTGCCCGTCGACGATGGCGCTGGTGCTGAGCGAGTTGTCCAGCACGATGGCGAGCGCGGTCGGCACATGGCCGGCGCCGAAAAACCGCCCGATGGGTCGCGCCGCCGCCGCGGCAATGGCCAGCACCGTGGCGATGCGCAGGAACATCAGCAACAAGTTGCGGATCTTCAGCTGCCGAACGTTGTCTCGCTCGGCGCGCGCCAGGTAGCGGACCGCCGGGAAGTTCACCCGGTTCTCGATGCGGCGGCGGCGCAGGTGCAGGAAGAGCGGAACGGCGACTGCGGCGACGAGCAGCAGGTACAGCGGGGCGAGAAAGCTCACGGGAGTCGTTGACGCGAAGCAAAGGCCCGCCGCAGCGGGACGCCGAACGGGGAATCGGTAAAGACGACCTCATACCCCACGCCGAGGGCGGCCAGCTTGGAGCGCCACTCGGCGATCGCGTGCTCGACCGTCGAGCGATACGCCTCGCGGACCTCCGCCGCGGTCGCCGGCAGGGCGACATTCTGCTCCGGGTCGACGAAGATCGCCTCGGGCGAGACGTCGAAGTCTCGCTCGGATGGATCCATGATGTGCAGGACGGTGACCCCATGGCCGCCGGCTCGCACCACCTTGATCGCATTCAGCGTCGCTTCTTCGTCGACCAGCAGGTCGGAGACCAGGACCACGAGGCCGGGCCGGGAGACCAGCTTGCCAGCCTGCAGCAGCGCGGCGGACATGTCGGAGTCCTTGCCGGAGCCTCCGTCCTCCAGGGCCTTGATGATGCGACGGAATTGCACATTGCGCGCCTTGGGCGGTATCACGCTGCGCAGCGAGTCGTCATACCGGACGAGTCCGACGGCGTCCTTCTGTCGGATCAGCAGGAGCGCGAGCGAGGCGACGATCTGTTCGGCGTAGGCCAGCTTGGTGAGCCGGGTGGGAGCCCCCGTCCAATGCATCGAGTCCGAGACGTCGAGCACGATGGCGGCCCGCATGTTCGTCTCTTCCTCGAACTGCTTGACCATCCACTTGTCGGCGCGCGCCACGATTTTCCAATCGATGTAACGCAGATCGTCGCCCGGCTGATACGGGCGGAATTCGGCGAACTCGACCGAGAAACCTTTACGAGGGGAGCGGTGTAGCCCCTGCAGGAAGCCGTCGACCACCCACTTCGCCACGATTTCCATCCGGCCGAGGGTCGCCAGTTGGGCTGGGTCGATCAAATCAGCGCGCGTGGCGCTACTCGTCTCCATAGGGAGGCGCAAGCTAGGGGTGGTGTCGAGGCTGGTCAAATGCGCGGACCTCTGCTGCCTCCCTACGGCAGACGGGGCCGGAATGCTGGCGGGACGGGACCGGGAAGTGGTACGTTGGAGTAGCGTGCGATCACCACGTGAGCGCGCGGGGTGCGAGTCCTTGGCCCGGCTGTCGGGCGGGAGGTGTGGCATGACCGGACGATTGTGGCTCACGGGCCTGCTGCTGGCGACGAGTGTATCGGCAGCCGCCGAGGCGCAGACAACGCGCGACGGACCGCAGCGATGGAACGATCGCGCGTTCGCGCTCGACACACTCGAGACGCCCACCGTCAGTCTCTGGCTCGAGGGATCTCGCACGTACTCCTACGGCGAGCCGGTGCGCGTCTGGTTCAACGTCAGCGACGACGCGTACGTGGTGGTGGCGCGTGTCGATGCCAACGGACACCTGACGGTGCTCTTTCCCTCGAGCCGCAACCAGCGCGCCGAGGTCGAAGCCGGGCGTGACATCCCGGTGCGCGGTCGGCGTGGCGCGGCGTCGTTCTATGCGACCGATCGAGTCGGCGGAGGCTTCGTCTTCGCCATCTCGTCGTACGACCCGTTCAACCTGTCCCCGCTGGGGATGCGTGATTTTGACCGCTACGTGACGGGAACCTACGTCGGGCGCCCGAGCCAGGTCTACATCGGCGACCCGCATCGGATCGTGTCGCGCTTTGCCAGCATCATCGCGTTCACGGAGCAGTCGCCCTTCGATTACGCCGTGGATTTCTACAATGTCGACGCGCCGTACTACGTGACGTCGGCCGGGTACTCCAACTTCTGTAACGGCTACTCCGGCAACTATCGTCGCGGCCTGGCCGAGCGATGGGACGACGAGTTCTTCTATGGAGCGGGAGGCGGTTCGGCCTTCGGTTGCGAGTCCGTATCGCCCTGCGCTGTGCTCGGGTTCGGCGGGTTCGGGTATTCCTCCGGATTCGGTGGGCTGGGCTACGTCCCGTCGTACTGCTACCCGCAGGGCTACGGCAACAACGGCGGGAACCTGCCTCCGACCAACATCCCGGGCGCCGACTCCCTGCGAGTGCGTCCGTGGCTCGCGGACAGCATCGGCGGCTCGCGCCCCGACACGGTCGGTACGATTCCCGACGCTCGTGCGAGCGAACTGCAGGACGGCCTCAACTCGCTCCGACGCGGAACGACGGGGACGGAGCGTACGCGCCGACCCGACGTGATCGCTGACGCCGACCCGGCCGAACGGTCCTACGCGATTCCGGGCCGGGCGCTCCGGAATTCGCGCACCACGATCGGCCAGTCTCGGGACCCCCAGGGCGGCGCTACCCTTGGAGGGCCCGACCGCCGCACCCCCTCCGCCACCGGGGGCCCCGGCATCGACTGGGTGCGCCCGCCACGCGAAGTGGTCGAGGGACCGCGCAACCTGGGCGAGGGGGTGCTTCCACGGTCGCCGCGGCAGCGGGGCGAGCGTCTCGATCGCGGCGAACGCAACGGGGACCCGGTGCGCGAGGGGCGGCCGACGTTCGTGAACCCCTCGAACGGGCGCCGTGATGATGTGCGGGCGCAGCCGCCGCGCTTCGATCCTCCGACGCGCACGCAGGGTCCGCGCTTCGATGCCCCATCGCCGAACGTGCGCACGAACAACGACGGCCCGCGGTTCTACCAGCCGCCACCGCGCACGGACTCGCCGCGGAATGACTCGCCGCGCTTCTACTCACCCGGTGCCAACGGCTCCGGCACGCAGATCGAGCGCGGCGGAGGTGACGCAGGGCCGGACCGGTCGGCGCAGGTGCGGGCCGATCCGCCACGCCCGTCGTCTCCCCCGCCCTCCCCTGCTCCGCCTGCGAGCTCGGGCGAGAAGAAGCCGGAGCGCCCATCGCCGTAGGTTTATGTAGCGCTGGTCGGGAGGATCGGTTCGCGGGAGACGGACGGGGGAGCCGGAACTGGCTCCCCCGTCCGTGTCTGGGGCGGTCCGGGTTATACTTCATGGCTGTCCGGACTGGACGCCGGGTTCCGGGTTCCCTCCCCTGTCGTGCTGCAACGTGAATCTCGCGCAAATCCGCAACTTCTGCATCGTCGCCCATATCGACCACGGCAAGTCGACGCTCGCCGACCGCCTGATCGAGCAGACCGGCACGCTCCAGAAGCGGGAGATGAAGTCCCAGGTCACGGACACGCTCGACCTCGAGCGTGAGCGGGGGATCACGATCAAGCTGAACGCGGTGCGCATGAGTCACACCGCGCAGGATGGCCAGACGTACGAGCTGAACCTGATCGACACCCCCGGGCACGTGGACTTCACGTACGAGGTGTCGCGGTCGCTGGCGGCGTGCGAGGGGGCGATCCTGGTGGTCGACGCGTCGCAGGGGATCCAGGCGCAGACGCTGTCCAACCTGTTCCTCGCGCTCGACGCGGGGCTCGAGATCATCCCGGTCCTGAACAAGATCGACCTGCCGGGCGCAGAACCCGAGCGGCGCAAGCAGGAAGTGCACGACCTGATCGGGGCGGACCCCGACGAGATCCTCATGGTGAGCGCCAAGGAAGGGCGCGGCATCCCGGAGTTGCTGGAGGCGATCGTGCAGCGCGTCCCGCCGCCCAAGGGAGACCCAAACGCACCGCTGCGGGCACTGATCTTCGATTCGTACTACGATCGCTATCGCGGCGCCATTCCGAGCATTCGGGTCGTGGACGGCGTCATGCGCCCGGGAATGGCGATCACCTTCGGCGCCAATGATGCGCGCTACGAAGTGATCGAGGTCGGGTCGTTGCAACTGCGGCAGGTCAAGGGGACGGAGCTGTCGGCCGGTGAGGTCGGCTATGTCGTGGCCAACGTGCGGTCGGTCAAGGAGACGCGCGCCGGCGACACGATCTTCGACGCCACCGACCACGCCAAGGAGGCGCTGCCCGGCTACAAGGACGTGAACTCCATGGTGTTTGCCGGGATCTATCCGACCGACACGTCGCAGTACGAGTCGCTCCGGGACGCGCTCTCGAAATTGCAGCTGAACGACGCGTCGCTGAACTACGAGCCCGAGACGTCGACGGCGCTCGGCTTCGGCTTCCGATGTGGGTTCCTCGGCCTGCTGCACATGGAAATCGTGCAGGAGCGGCTGGAGCGCGAGTTCAACCTGGACCTCGTCACCACCGTGCCGAACGTGGAATACCACGTGTACAAGACGGACGGCGAGATGGAGCTGATCGAGAACCCGTCCAAGCTCCCGGCGCCGGCGTCGACCGAGCGCATCGAGGAGCCGTACGTCAAGGCGCGCATTGTCGCGCCGGCGGAGTACATCGGGCCGATCATGACGTTAGGCACCGACCGCCGCGGGATCTATCTCGGGATGAAGTACATCGACACCTCGCGCGTCGAGTTCGACTGGGAGTTTCCGCTGGCGGAAATCATCCTCGACTTCTACGACCGGCTCAAGACCATCTCGCGCGGCTACGCCTCCCTGGACTACGAGATGGCCGACTACCGCCCCGGGAAGCTGGTCAAGCTCGACATGCTGATCAACGGCGAGGTCCTGGACGCGTTCTCCGTGATCATTCACACGGACAAGTCGTACGACTGGGGGCGCAAGATCGCCGACAAGCTCAAGGAACTGATCCCGCGCCAGCTCTTCGAGGTCGTCATCCAGGCCTCGATCGGCACCAAGGTCATCGCCCGGACCACCGTCAAGGCGCTGCGAAAGGACGTGCTGGCGAAGTGCTACGGCGGCGACATCTCGCGGAAGCGCAAGCTCCTGGAGAAGCAGAAGGAGGGCAAGAAGCGCATGAAGCAGGTCGGCGCGGTCGAGATCCCGCAGGAGGCGTTCCTGGCCGTGCTCCAGGTGGACTAGGAGCCGACGCGAACACGAGCCGACGCGTACACGAGTCGACGAGAGGACGAGACACCTGCCGAACACGGATCGGTTGTCGCGCGCGTCAGGCACGGGCTGCACATGAGTCGTGCGCTCGTGATCCAGACGTCATTCCTCGGGGACATGGTCCTCACCACG